>JACCDJ011460795.1_pt1 | contig 18194 bp, 16 predicted proteins | sample 7444481 | NCBI WGS metagenome assembly JACCDJ01 (sample SAMN15323435, study PRJNA562643) | freshwater metagenome | isolation source: river surface water | place: USA:Blue River Watershed | collected 2017-08-15 | reverse complement strand
CGCCGAGGTGAAGTCCCAGGCGATCAGCTACACGACCGGCGTCCCGGCCGCCATCGGCGGCGCGATGCTCGCGGACGGCAAGTGGCTCAAGCCCGGCGTCTGGAACATGGAAGAGATGAATCCGGATCCGTTCATGGAAGAGCTCAACAAGCGCGGCCTCCCCTGGCACGTCAAGGAGCTGCCGGTCGCCTGAACGACCGCCCACGAAGCCCGCTGCGAAGCGGGCTTTTCGTTTGCACCGCCCCCCGACGCTCCCAATTTCAACGCCGTGTCCGACGCCCTCACCGAAGCTTTCCGGAAGGTCGACCTGAGCCAGGTCCCGAGCCCCTGCCACGTCCTCCACCGCGGCCTGCTGGAGCATAACCTCCGCATCCTGCGATCCGTCATGGATCGCTCGGGCGCCAAGATCCTGCTCGCGCTCAAGGGGTTCGCCCAGTTCAGCGAAGCGAAGACGATCTCGAGGTACCTCGCGGGCACGACCGCCAGCGGCATCCACGAGGCGCTCCTCGGCCGCGAGGAATTCGGCGGCGAAGTCCACGCGTACTCGCCGGCCTTCAAGGACGAGGAGTTCGCCCATCTCCTCCGCGTCGCCGACCACATCTCGTTCAACTCGCCCACGCAGTGGAAGCGCCATAAGGCGGCCGCCCTCGCCTCTGGCCGAAAGATCTCCTTCGGCCTGCGCGTCAACCCGGAGCACGCCGAGGTCGACGTCGAACTCTACAATCCGTGCGCGGCCGGCTCCCGCCTCGGCACGCTCCGATCCGAGATCAAGTCGGCCGAAGACCTCGCCGGACTCGAAGGCCTCCACTTCCACACGATGTGCCAGCAGGGCTCCGACGTCCTGGAACGCACGGTCGCGGCCTTCGAGGCGAAGTTCGGCGAGTTCATCCCGCAGCTGAAGTGGGTCAACTTCGGCGGCGGACACCACATCACCCGCGAGGGCTACGACCTCGAGCGCCTGATCCGGGTCATCACGGGCTTCCGCCAGCGCTGGGGCCAGCACATCCAGGTCTACCTCGAGCCCGGCGAAGCCATCGGCATCGGAACCGGCGTCCTGGTGGGCACGGTCCTCGACTTGGTCCACAACGGCGTCGATATCGCCATCATCGACATCTCGGCGACCAACCATATGCCGGACACCCTGGAAATGCCCTACCGGGCCGACATCATGGATGCCGACCTGCCGGGCAAACTGCCGCACACCTACCGCCTCGGCAGCGTCACCTGCCTCGCTGGCGACGTCATCGGCGACTACTCTTTCGCCGCGCCGCTCAAGGTCGGCCAGCGCCTGGTGTTCATGGACATGTCTCACTACACCTTCGTGAAGAATACCACCTTCAACGGGGTGCCCCTGCCGGCGATCGCCAGCTTCGATCCGACGGCCGGACAGGTCCAGGTCGTCCGTCGCTTCGGCTACGCCGACTACAAGAACCGCCTGTCCTGAGCGGGGCTAGGTCTTGACCCCCGGAAGCAGGCGGGCAAGATGTTCGTCAACTGACCACATGAAGCCTCGCGAAATCATCATCCTCCTCCTGGCCGCCGCCTTCGGCGCCATCGCCATCGTCACTTGGAACGGCGAAGAAGAGGCCAAGCAGCAGACCGCCAAGGCGCTCGCCGAACTGTCCAAGACCAAGGCCGACGCCGAAGACGCCAGCAAGCAGGCCGCCGCCGCCCTCGCCAAGACCAAGGCCGACGCCGAAGCCGCCGCCAAGCAGGCCGCCACCGACCTCGCCAAGACTAAGGAGGACGCGATCAAGGCTGGCGCCCAGCTGAAGGCCGATCTGGCCACGGCCAAGGAAGACGCCGCCAAGGCCGCCAAGAAGGCCGGCGAACTGGAGAAGGCCAAGAACGACGCGGCCGCCCGCGTCAACGAACTCAACGCTGAACTCGCCAAGCTCCGCGACGGCTCCGAACTGAAGGAAGCCATCGCCGGCCGCAAGAAGGCCGAAGCCGACCTCGAAGCCGCTTCCGCCGCCCTCCGCGAAGCGAACGTCAAGCTGGCCGCCGCCCTTGCGCGTATCGCCGAACTGGAGGACGAGAATCGCCGTCTCCGCGAGCAGCCGCGCGGCACGCCGAACACTTCGCCTAACTATCGCGTGCTCTGAGGACCGGCTCAAGCCGACCGATCAGCCCGACCTGACGGTCGGGCTTTTTCGTGCCCTAGGCGAAGACGCGACCTAGCTTGGCGAGCAACACCGGACGTACCTTCAGCTTCAGTTCGTGCTCCCAGAGTCGCAGGACGCGCCAGCCGTCGCGGCGCAGGCGCCGCGTATCGCGGCGGTCGCGCGCCCGGTTCCGCCGGAACTTCGCCCGCCAGAAGGCGGCGTTGCCCTGCGGCCGCGTGCCATGCCGCGGACAGCCATGCCAGAAACAGCCGTCGACGAAGACCGCAAGGCGACGGGCGGGGAAAACGAAGTCCGGGCGCACCTGGAAGGGTTGACCGGCGAAGGTGCGGCCGCGGACGACCTGCTGCCGACGCCAGCCGGACCAGCCCTGCGCCCGCAGCAGCTTCGCCAACGCCTGCTCGGTCGTGAGGTTCCCGCGGCCACGGACCTTGGCCATGAGGGCGCTGCGCTCGGCGCGGGTATAGACGTCCGCCATGTCTTATCATGGATACGAAACCGACCGGACCGCAAGGTCCGGTCGGGTCGGCATGACGGCCAAAGGAAGAGGGCCGGCTGCCCAGCCGACCCTCGAGGCACATCCTTCGGACTTAGGTCTCAGTAGTTGAACTGGAGCTGGAGCGCCAGGCGGCGGGAGGCGGAGATGACCGTCGGCATCGCGGTGCTGGTGTTCGAACGCTCGTCGGCGAGGGTATACTGGAGCTGCAGCTCGACCTCCTTGCGCCACTGCCATTCGAAACCGATGTCGAGTTCGTTGACGACCATCTTGGGCGCGTTGGTGGCGAACTTGCGGGCGCCGTCGAAGTAGTTCCAGCGGACGTAAGGGATCAGCTCGGACTGCTCGCCGTACTTGTGGCGATAGTTGACCATGATGTAGCCGCCGTGCAGGCTCTGGGTGGTGACGGCGGTGCGGGCATCATTCAGCTGCGGACCCTGGCCGGTGGTCCACTCGGCTTCGATGCCCCAAGGCTGGGGATACATGATGAAGGTCGCGGCGGCGCGGCGGTCGACGAAGCCGTCCGAGAGGTCGCGACGGTCGTTGGCGTTGATGTTGGCGTCGAGGACGTTCTTGGAGACGCCGCCCGGGAGGCCCGTGCCGGTGGTGAGGTCGGTCGTCACCTTGAAGCGACCGGCGTAAGCGCCGATGCCCGCCTCATACATCTGGCCGCTGGCGGCGACCCAAGGCTTGCTCAGACGAACGATGCTGTGCACTTCGCCGTTGTTGTCGGCGCGGTTGAGGCCGGCACCGCTATAGAAGCCGGCGGTGAAGACGCCATAGTCGCCGGAGCCCTTGAAACCGTCCTTGACGAGGCTCTTGAACAGGGCGCGGTCCTCGGTGTTGGCGTACATGTAGTAGATACCCTGGTCGCGTTCGCCTTCGACCGCCGAGTTCAAGGCTTCCGGACGCTCCATCTGGAGTCGGTTCTGGGAAGACTGGAGGTTCACCCAGCCGTAAGGAACCTTCGAGACGCCGATACGGACGCGATGCTCCTTGGCTTCGTCGAGGGCGATATCGGCGTAGATGTCGCGGGTCTGCAGACCGAAGTTACGGGAGTTGCCGGAGTCGACGCTGGCGGCGACATCCCACTGGGTGTAGAGGTAGACGCGGCCGAAATCACCGGAGAGCTTGAAGCGGCCTCGGCGGATGATGAGGGACTGGTTAGGATCGACGGAACGGTCGGCAGGCAGGCCGCCGGTGAGGTAGGCAGCATCGTTCATCTGTTCGGTGTGGCGGACCTGGGTATAACCGTCGATGGAGAGCTTCTCGTACCAGGGGGTCTCCTTGGGGCCGGAGCGGAGGTTGGCGATGGCGGCCTGTTCGAGGGCCTGGGCGCGCTCCTCGGCGGTGATGATCCCCTTCTTGACCAAGAGGTCGAGGGCGGGATTCCGCTCGGCGGCGGAGGCGGTAAGGGCGCAGCCGAGGGAGGCGGCGGCAACGAGGAACTGCTTGATGCGGGGGTTCATGAGAAGGTGCGAATGCGACGGCATCCTCTCATGCGATTGTTACGGTTCCGTGGCTAACGGGGTAAGACCCCGCAACACCCCTATGGGTGACTTAGCCCAGAAAAGGACCCAAACCCGCGAAAACATCAGCAAAAGCTGGCCTCCAGCTCAACTCCGAGCGGATCCGTCCTGTCGCCACGATCCGGCTGGGCTGCGTCCGGCCGCCTTTCGCCACCCGAGGACCCGCTTGCGCGTTCGGATCGAACACCGGAGCGGGCTGACCGAGTCGTTCCGCGATCCAGCGGGCGAGCGCTTCCTTCGTCACGGGATGGCCATCGCCGACATTATAGACCCGCGGGCCGGCTGGCCCCGCGATGACCGCGGTGAGCACCGACGAAGCGGCGTCATCGCGATGAAGATAGTTGATGTAATGGTCGACGCGGCCGCCGATGACGTGGTCGCCGCGACGCAGCTGGTCGACCATGTGATGGCGGCCGGGACCGTAGAGTCCGCCGAAACGCAGCACGCGGGCCTTGGCGAAACCGGACGACAGCACGGCCCGCTCGCCGCCAAGGATCGCATCCGCGGTCGGGGCGCCGCCGACCACGCTCTCCTCGTCGACGATGCGTCCGTCGTCCTGACGATACACGCCGGTGGAGCTGGTGAAGACGAAGGCCTGCGCGCCGACTGCGGCGGCCCAGACCAGCGCACGCTTCACGCCGACGTCGTAGGCCAGCGCATAGGCCTCGGCCCCGCCGCCGCCGGTGCTCGCGGCGTAGACGACGGCGTCGAAGCGTGCCGGCAAGGCCGACCAGTCGCCGGCGTAGAGATCAAAGGCTTCCGCCGCGATGCCCTCTGCGCGCAGCTTGTCGCGTGAGGCATCGGAACGGACGACGCCGAGGACTTCATGGCCGGCGGCCTTTGCCTGCCGGGCGAATTCGGCGCCGACATATCCGCAACCCAGGACAGCGATCTTCATGAGCGGACTTCCTTCGGAAGGTAGGAGGCGACCCACTCCGCCGGCGTGGAGCCGGACTTCGCGGAAAGCAGGCCGTGGAGTTCGGCGGCGTCCGCGGCGGCCTGCGCCTGCGGCTCAGGATCTTCGACGCAGGCCTGCAGACGGGCGGCCAAGGCGCCGGGTTCGCATGCGCCTTGCAGGTATTCCGGCCAAGCCTGACGCTTGAGGAGGATGTTCGCGATGCCGAGATGGTCGACTCGACCCGCGATGAGGTAACGGCCCATCACCCAGGTCAACGGATTGGCCCGGTAGACGACGGCGCCCGGGATGCCGGCCAGCGCGACGGTCAGCGACATGGTGCCCGAGCTGACCAGTGCGGCGCAACCGGCCGCCGGCCCTTCGGAGACGGGCCGCAGGTCGATGCCCTTGGCTTCTTCGCCGTACTCGGCGAGCAGACGATAAAGTTCGGCGTGCACTTCGCCGCCGGTGTGCAGCACGAGCGCGCGACGCTTGGGATGGTGACGACGGAAAAGCGCGAAGGCCTCGACCAAGGCCGGGAAGATCTTCCGGACAGGCTTGGGGCGGCTACCCGGCAGGAGCAACACGGGGCCCTCCGGATCATGGCGCAGTCCGGGGACGTGCTCCTTCTCCGCGAAGGGATGACCGACGAAGCGCGCGTCGAGCCTGGTGTCGGCGTAGCAGGCGGGCTCGAACGGGAAGATCGTGCCGACCGAATCCAGGTCGCGCGCCATGGCGAAACGACGCTTCGGCTTCCAGGCCCAGAGTTGCGGGCTGACGTATTGGATGACGGCGGTCCCGCCGAAACCCGCGCGGGACAGGCCGGCCTTACGCAGTTCGTTCGCGAGGCGGAGATTGAGCCCGGGATAGTCGACAAGGACCACGACCTTGGGCTTCCACTGCAGCGTCCATTCCACCATCCGTTCAAAGAGCCGGCGGTAGAAAGGGTAAGCGGACAGGATCTCCACGATGCCCACGGCCGAGAAGGTCGTCATGTCGAAGAGCAGCTGGGCGCCGGCGGCGCGGAGCTGCGGTCCGCCGAAAGCGGCGACGCGCAGGCCGGGCCGGGCCGCGAGCAGGTCCGCGACCACCTTGGCGGCGTGCTGGTCGCCGGAATGTTCGCCGGCCACGACGAGGACGTCGACCTCACCCCCGCGGGGGCGGTCGAAGCTCGCCGGGATGGCCGGGAACGCGCTCATTTGCGCGCCATGCCGGCGCGGATCTGTTCGGTGATCTGGATGGCGACCGCCAGCGCGGTCCGTCCGAGCTCGCCGCTGACCTTAGGGCTCTTGCGCTCGCGGACGCACGCGGTGAACGAAGCGAGCTCGATGGCGAGGGGCTCGCCCTTCTCGATCGGGATCTCTTCCTTGGCGAAGCCGCCTTCGGCCGTCGGGTCGACGCGCACGGTGTGGCCCTTCTGGCCCATGAAGTCGATGGAGAGGTAGCCGCCGGTCTGGAAGACGCGGATCTCGCGGTTCTTCTTGAGCGACACGCGGCTGGCGCTGAGGTTGGCGACGCAACCGTTCTTGAAGGCGATGCGGGCGTTGGCGATGTCCTCGGTCTTGGTCACGACCGACACGCCGACCGCGTCGATGCGCTCGACGGGGGAATTGGCCAGCTGGAGGACGATGCCGATGTCATGGATCATTAGGTCCAGCACCACGCCGACCTCGGTGCCGCGCGGGGTGAAGGGGGCCAGGCGCTCGGCGGTGATGTAACGGGCGTCGGTGACGGCCTGCTCGAGGTAGGACATCACGGGGTTGTAGTGCTCGATGTGGCCGACCTGGACGATGCGGTCGGCCTTGGCCGCGGCGTCGAGGATCTGGGCGGCCTCCTCGAGGCTGACGCAGATGGGCTTCTCGATGAGGAGGTGCACGCCCTTGGCGAGGAGCGGGAGCGCCACGGCGGCGTGATGGTTCGTCGGAACGACGACGCTGACGGCGTCGCAGTTAGCCGCCATCTCGTCGAGGGTGAGGAAGCGGCGGCAGTCATGTTTGGCGCAGATTTCGGCCGCCCGGGCGTCGTTCGGCTCGAAGATGCCGGCGAGCTCGGCGCCGGGCAGGGTCGAATAGATGCGGGCGTGGTGCTGGCCGAGCGAACCCGTGCCGGCCACCCCGCAGCGGATGCGCGTAGCGGTCATAGGCCGAGACTCCCTCGGCCGGCGGCTTCCTTCAATCCGAAAACCCGCCGGCCTTGACCTCGAACCCGAGGACGTCCTTCGCCCGCTTGACGCGGACGAGGCTGCCTTCGGGGATTTCGCCGGCGAGCATGGCCTTGGCGAGCGAGGTCTCGACCTCACGCTGGAGGTAACGACGCAGGGGACGCGCGCCGTAGACAGGATCGAAGCCCTTCTCGGCGATCAGGGCCAGGGCGGTCTGGTCGAAATCGAGGCGGATGCGCTTGGCGGCGAGGCGGTCGTTGAGGCCGCGGAGCATGATGGTCGCGATGGCGGCGACCTGCTCGGGTCCCAGCGGGCTGAAGAGCGCGATGTCGTCGATGCGGTTCAGGAACTCCGGACGGAAGTGGGCCCGGAGGTCCGCCATGACGGATTCGCGGACGCTGTCCGTCAGTCCGAAGCCGGCTTGCTCAGCGATGTGCCGGCTACCGATGTTCGAGGTCATGATGAAGATCGCGTTGCGGCAGTCCACGGTACGGCCCTGCGAATCGGTCAGGCGGCCGTCATCCAGGACCTGGAGCAGGATATTGAAGACCTCGGGATGCGCCTTCTCGACCTCGTCCAGGAGGACGACGGCGTAAGGGTGGCGGCGGAGGGCCTCGGTGAGCTGGCCGCCTTCCTCGTGGCCGACGTAGCCGGGAGGCGCGCCGACGAGACGCGAGACGGCATGCTTCTCCATGTACTCGGACATATCGATGCGGATCATCGACTTCTCGCTGTCGAAGAGTTCGGTCGCGAGCGCCTTGGCGAGCTCGGTCTTGCCGACGCCGGTCGGGCCGAGGAAGAGGAACGAGCCGACGGGGCGGCGCGGATCCTGGACGCCGGCGCGTGAGCGCTGCACGGCTTCGGCGACGACGCGCACGGCCTCGTCCTGCCCCACGACACGTGCCTTGAGATTATCGGGCAGGCGGAGGATCTTCTGGCGCTCGCCCTCGAGGAGCTTGCTCACGGGCACGCCGGTCCAGCGGGCCACGACTTCGGCGACCTCTTCGGGCGTGACGGTCTCGCGGAAGAGACCCGTGGCCGACTTCGCCGTACCTTCGAGCTTGGCGACCTCCTTCTCGAGTTCCGGGATGCTGCCATAACGGAGTTTGGCGACTTCTTCCAGTTTGCCGGCACGCTCGGCCTTGGCCATCGCGGCCTTGGCGTCCTCGAGCTGCGCCCGGGAAGAGCGGACCTTGGTCACGGCCTCCTTGTCGGCGACCCAGCGGGCGCGGAAGGCGGTCTGCTCCTCGCGGGCGGCGCCGAGTTCCTTGCGAAGCACGGCGAGACGGGCCTTGGACGCTTCGTCATTCTCGTTCTTCAGGGCGGATTCCTCGACCTCGAGCTGGAGCACGCGGCGGTTGAGGGCGTCGAGTTCCTGCGGCACGCTGTCGATCTCGGTGCGGATCTGGGCGCAGGCTTCGTCGATGAGGTCGATGGCCTTGTCGGGCAGGAAGCGCGCGGTGATGTAGCGGTCGGACAGCGTGGCCGCCTCGACGAGCGCGGCGTCCTCGATGCGCACGCCGTGGTGCACCTCGAAGCGTTCCTTGAGGCCGCGGAGGATCGAGACCGTGTCGGGCACGCTGGGCGGATCGACCAGGACCTGCTGGAAGCGTCGTTCGAGCGCGGGGTCCTTCTCCACGTGCTCGCGGAACTCCTTGAGCGTCGTGGCGCCGATGCAATGGAGCTCACCGCGGGCCAGCATGGGCTTGAGGAGATTGGCGGCGTCCATCGCGCCGTCGGCCTTGCCGGCGCCGACGAGGGTATGCATCTCGTCGATGAAGAGCAGGATGCCCCCTTCGGCGGACTTCACCTCGTTGAGCACGGCCTTGAGGCGTTCTTCGAATTCGCCGCGGTACTTCGCTCCCGCGATGAGCGAGCCCATGTCCAAGGAGAACACGGTCTTGTCGCGCAGGCTTTCGGGCACGTCGCCGTTGACGATGCGCTGGGCGAGGCCTTCGACGACGGCGGTCTTGCCCACGCCGGGTTCGCCGATGAGCACGGGATTGTTCTTGGTGCGGCGGGAAAGGATGCGGATGACCCGGCGGATCTCCTCGTCGCGGCCGATGACGGGATCCATCCTGCCCGTGCGGGCGCGGGCGGTGAGGTCCTGACCGTACTTGGAGAGGGCTTCGTAGGTGGCTTCCGGGTTGGCCGAGGTCACGCGCTGGGAACCGCGCACGGCCTGGAGCGCGGCGAGGATCGCCTTGCGCTCGAACCCGACCGCGGCGAACGCCGGACGGAGCGAGGGGGACTCGGCGAGCGCGAGCAGCACGTGCTCGGCGGACACGAAGTCGTCCTTCATCGTCTCGGCTTCGTCCTTGGCCTTGAGCAGGAGCGCATGGGTCTCGGAGGAAAGCCCGGGCTGGCCCGCGGCCTGCGCGAGCTTGGGCAGACGGGCGAGCTGGCCGGCGACCGCGGTGGCGAGGGCGGCCTCATCCTTGCCCGCGCGGCGGAACAGCGAGGAAGTCACCCCGCCTTCCTGCGTGAGCAGTCCGTGGAGCAGGTGCGCGGGTTCGAGCGCCGGATTGCGACGCTGCATCGCCTCGCTCTGCGCCTGCTGGAGGGCTTCGGAGGTCTTTTCGGTCAGGTTGCCGTAAGGAGTAGACATACCATCGGATATGCACCGTCCGTTCCAAACCGCCGGTACGACTAAAGGCCGCAAAAGGGCCTGTACCAAGGATCCGGAGAGACAGCCGAGCGACAATGCGTCCCCCGGGGCGACGAGTTGTCGCTGGCCTGACGCGGGCTCCGTCAACCGAGAAAAGACCTCGGCGGGCGGACTCCCTTATTGCCCAAAGCCCGGAGCCGAAGGTAGAAAACCGCCATGACGCAAGAAGCGGAGCTGGCGACCTTGGAGCGCCTCCTCGACGACCCTTCACCGGTCGTCCGCCAAGCCGTGCTCGCCAAGTTGAAGGCCGCCGGCCTGCCGGGCGTGCTCTGGCTGGAAACCCTGACCAAGGACGAGACCCTGGCCGCCCATGCCCGCCTGCTGCTCACCGACCTCCGCACCCCGGAGGCGGCCGCCCATGCCTTCCTGGCGCTTGTCCGCGACGCCCACTGCGACCTCGAGGAAGCCTGCCTCCTGCTCGAACGCGCCACCGATCCCTCGCTGGCCGATGACGCCTACACCGCCGAACTCGACCGCCTGGCCGAACGGACTCGCGAGCTCATCGCCGAGCCGCTCGACGTCCGCGGGAAGTGCCGCCTGCTCTGCCGCGTGATCTTCGGCGAAGAAGGCTACCGTGGCGCCCAGGAGAGCTTCGCCATCCCGGCCTCTTCCCTGCTCTCGCAGGTGATCCGCAGCCGCCGCGGCATCCCGATCTCGCTCTGCCTGATCTTCCTGCTCGTCGCCCGCCGCCTCGGCCTGCCCGTCGAGCCGGTCGGCCTGCCCGGCCGCTTCATGGTCGGCATCTTCCGCGGCCGCGAACCGCTCTATCTCGACTGCTACGAAGGCGGCGCCTTCCGCACCCGAGCGGAAGTGCAGCTCCTGCTCCTCGACAACCAGCTGCCCGCCGATGAGGCGTTCCTCCGGCCCGTGACCACGCACCAGACGCTCGCCCGTTGCTGCCGCAACCTCGTCTCGCAGTTCGAAGCGCAAGGCGACGACCGCAGCAGCCGCCTCTTCCTCACCTTCGTCCACGCCCTCGAGCAGAACGATGAGCGCGCCTGACACCCTCACGCTGGCCGCCCTGCGGACGGCCACCTTCGCGCCCGGCCAGCTCGGGGTGCTCGGCGACCCGATCGCGCACTCGCTCAGCCCGGCGATGCATAACGCCGCGCTGGCGATGCTGCTCCCGACGCACCCGCGCCTCGCGGGCGTGCGTTACCATCGCCTGCACATCACCGCCGAGGAACTGCCGGAAGCGCTGACGCTCCTGCATGGCAAAGGCTTCGCCGGCGTGAACCTGACCGTCCCGCACAAGATCCAGGCGCTGACGCTCGTCGCCCCGCTCTCCGCCGAGGCCCGCCGCGCCGAGTCAGTGAACACGCTCGTGCGCACGCCGACCGGCTGGGCCGGCCACACCACGGACGGCCAAGGCTTCCTGGAGGCGCTGCGCGAGCGCACCGGCGGAACGACCCGGGGCCGGTCGGTGATCCTGCTCGGTTCCGGCGGCGCCGCCCGCGCCGTCGCCGCCGCCTGCCTCGACGATGGCTGCGCTTCGCTCAGCCTCCATAATCGCGACGTCGCCAAGGCGGCTGATTTGGCCTCCAAACTCGGCGACCCGCGCGTGCGGGCCGCGGGGCTAGCCGAGATCGAGGCCGCGCCCGACGCGGTGATCGTCAACTGCACGACGCTCGGCCTCAAGCCGACGGACGCCTCGCCGTTCCCGGCCGAGCTCCTCGCCGTCGGCCAGTTCGTCTTCGATACGACCTACGGCGCCGAACCCTCCCGCCTGCTTCAAGACGCCCGTGAACGCGGCGTCGCCGGCTGCGACGGACGTTCGATGCTCCGCTGGCAGGGAGCGCTCGCCTTCCGACTCTGGAACGGCATGCTGCCGCCTGACGCCCCGATGCGCGCCGCGCTCGGTGAATCCGTCCTCTGACCATGACGCTCTCCGACCTCCGGAACTTCGCCCAGCTGCATCCAGGGTTCGCCGCGCTGACCGCCGGCGCGTTCGGCGCCTGCGTCGGCAGCTTCCTCAACGTCTGCATCCATCGTCTGCCCAAAGGCGAGTCGATCGTGACCCCGGGTTCACGTTGCGCCTGCGGTCAGCCGATCCCCTTCCGGTATAACATCCCGCTCTTCGGCTGGCTCGCCCTCCGCGGTCGCGCGAAGTGCTGCGGAGCGCGCATCTCCGTCCGTTATCCGCTCGTCGAACTGATCACCGCCCTGCTCTTCGTCGCCGCGTGGTCCTTCCTGCCACCGGGCAAGGCCGCCGTCGCCTGCGTCTTCCTTCCCCTGCTCGTCGTCCTCTCGGGTTGCGACCTCGACGACATGACGGTGCCGGACGCTCCGAACTTCGCCTTGGTCGGGACCGGCCTGATCGCCGCGATGCTCGTGCCCTCGATCCACGGCGAGACCGCCCACGCCATCGAGGCCGTGAACCGTTTTCGGGCGCTGATGGATGCCCTGCTGGGCGTCGCCGCCGGTACCGCGCTGGTCTGGTGGATCCGGACGATCGGGACCGTCCTGGCCGGCCGTGAGGCCATGGGCGAAGCCGATATCATCCTTTGCGCCGGCGTCGGGGCCTTCTGCGGCTGGCAAGGGGCGGTTTTCTGCCTTTTCGGGGGGTCCGTCGTCGGGGTGATCACCGTTCTGCCGGGCCTCATCCAGACCAAGTTAAAGGGGGAAGAATACGCCGGAGCCGTGCCTTTCGTGCCCAGTATGGCCGTAGCCGGGGCGATCTGGTTCTTCCGCGGCCCCGAGCTGGTCACCCTCTGGCGCAACTGGGCCTCATCGTGAATGGTTCTGACTTGTCAGCCCCCGACCCCCTGCCAATCATCCGAACTCACCCCATTATGAAGCAGCTCGCCCTTGCTACCTTGATCGCTTCCGCCGCCATGGTCGGTTGCACGACGTATGACACCCCTTACCACGGCAAGAACGTCTCGCTGGAACCCTCCCACAACTTCCTCGGTCTCGTGACCGTCGAATCCGGCTCCTACGCTCCTTCCGACAAGGCCACCGTCGGCGCCAACATGAGCGAGTTCTCCGGCCGTCGCGCCACCTCCGGCGACCGCATCACGCTCTTCTGGGGCGCGGTGACCCTGACCGACTACTAAGCCGGCAACTAGCCCTTGCAGAAGCCCCGGTTTCGGGGCTTCTTCGTTTGCAGGCCATGAACGTCCTTGGAAGCAATGTCGCCCGCCATCTCCGGATCGCGGCTACCGAGCACCCGGACGGAGTGGCGACGAAATCGCCGGTCGCCGGCCATCCGACCGTCGAAGCCAAGCATGAAGTCCGCACCTTCCGCCAGCTCGACCAAGAAAGCGACGCCGGCGCCGCCCGCTTCTCCCAGGCCGGCATCACGGCGGGCACGCGGGTGCTCCTGGCAGTCCGACCAGGCCACGACCTGATCGTCGGGATGTTCGCCCTGTTGAAACTCGGCGCCGTACCGGTCGCGATCGACCCTGGCATGGGTTGGTCAGCCTTCCTGGACTGCGTCCGTCGCTCCCGCCCGACGGCGCTCGTCGGCGTTCGCGCGGCTACCCTGCTCAGCCGCCTGCCCTTCGCGGCCTTCGGCACGCTCCGCACCCGCGTGACCGTCGGCGGCTCCGCCTGGCGACAAGCCCTCGCCGCTTTCCCGGCGACGCCTCGTCCGCTGGCCGAGGCGACGCCCGACACGCTCGCGGCGATCCTGTTCACGTCTGGCTCCACCGGCGCCCCCAAGGGCGTGTGCTACACGCACGGGATGTTCGACGCGCAGATCGAACTGGTCCGCGCAACCTACGGGATCCTCCCGGGAGAGACCGACATGGCGATGCTGCCGCTCTTCGCACTCTTCAATCCGGCGCTCGGCACGACGACCGTCACGCCGATGCTCGACCCGTCCAAGCCACTGGCTGCCGATCCCGCCCCGCTCGTGGCGGCGCTCCGCGCGGAAAAGGTCACCTGCTCCTTCGGGTCACCCGCCATCTGGGGCAAGATCGCCGACCATTGCGAAGCCCGCGGCCTTGAGCTGCCTGACCTACGCCGCTTGCTCATCGCCGGCGCGCCCGTCTCAGGCGAACTACTCGCCAAGTTGCGCGTCATCGCGCCGCACTGCGTCACCCACACCCCGTACGGCGCGACGGAATGCCTACCGGTCACGACCATCACGGCCGATGAACTTCTCGGGGAAGCCCGCCAGGCAGCCCTCCGCGGGCACGGTACCTGCGTCGGCCGGCCCGTCAGAAACGTCGAGATCCGCGTGATCCGCGAGACGGACGGCCCCATCGCCACGCTGGCGGACGCGACCGCTTGCGCCGTCGGCGAGATCGGCGAGATCATCGCGACGGGTCCGAGCGTGACCCGCGAGTACGACGGCCTGCCTGAAGCGACCCGGGCGGCGAAGATCGCCGACGGCGACCGCGTCTGGCATCGCATGGGCGACCTAGGTTCGCTCGATGCGGAGGGACGCCTCTCCTTCCTGGGACGACGCGTGGAAAAGGTGAGCGCGCCTGACGGAGACCTACCCACGGAATCAATCGAGCCGGCCTTCCGCCAACACCCGCAGGTTTTCCGCTGCGCACTGATCGGGATCGGCGACGCCCCCCGGCAGGTTCCCACTCTCGTGGTCGAACCGCGTGCCGGCGCCTTCCCGGCGGACGAAGCCGCCCGTGAGCGCTTCATCGCCGAACTGCGCGACCTCGCGCGCGTCAACCCGCAGGCCGCCCGAGTGAAGCACATCGTCTTCCAACGCGCCCTGCCGGTCGACGTCCGTCACAACGCCAAGATCCACCGCCTCCGCCTCGCGAAAGAGTGGACCCCTCGCCTCGTCCGATGAACGCCCCTCTCGTCCTCGTCACCGGCGGCGCCGGCTTCCTCGGCCAGGCGGTCGTGCGACGCTGCCTCGCCCGCGGCTACCGCGTCCGTATCCTCGGCCGTACTCCGCTGACCGGCGAACTCGCCGGCCGGATCGAATTCATCCGCGGCGACATCGGCGACCGCGAGATAGTCGACGCCGCGGTGACGGACTGCGACTACGTCTTCCATGTGGCCGCCAAGGCAGGCGTCTGGGGCGCCTGGGAAGATTACCTGCGCATCAATATCGACGGTACCTCGAACGTCGTCGACGCTTGCAAAGCCCAAGGAGTCCGCGCCCTCGTGCACACGAGCACCCCGAGCGTCGTCTTCAACGGCGAGGCCTTCCGCGGCGCCGACGAAACCCTGCCCTACGGCGACAACTGGCTCTGCGCTTATGCGGAGACCAAGGCCATCGCGGAGGAAGTCGCGCTGAAAGCCGCTTCGGAGCAGCTCAAGGTCTGCGCGCTCCGCCCGCACCTGATCTGGGGTCCGGGCGATCCGCATATCTTTCCCCGGATCCTCGCCCGCGCCCGCGCCGGCAAGCTCCGCATCGTCGGCGACGGCCAGAACCAGGTCGACGTCACGCACGTCGACACCGCGGCCGACGCGCACCTCGGCGCGCTGGACGCGCTCCTCGCCGGACGCGCCAACGGCCAGGCGTACTTCCTCTCGCAGGGCGAACCCGTGAAGCTCTGGGAGTTCATCAACCGACTGCTCGTCGGCGCCGGTGAAAAGCCCGTCAACCGCCGGATCAGCCAACGCGCGGCCTACTGGCTTGGCGCCCTGCTCGAAGGCGTGTGGACGCTCTTCCGCCTCAAGGGCGAACCGCCCATGACCCGTTTCGTCGCGGTCGAACTCGCCAAGGACCATTGGTATGACGTCTCCGCCGCCCGGCGCGACCTCGGCCTCAAGCCTGCCGTCGAGACCTGGGCCGAACTCGACCGCCTCGCGGCTACCCTGCGGACGAAGTAACGGGATCGCTTGCCCCGGCCGACATTAACCCCATCCCTCTCACCCATGCCCGCCGACGGACTCCAGCCTGACAAGACTTTCCACGTGACCATCCGGACCTGGTTCGACCAGACCGACGGGCTCGGGATCCTGCATCACTCGCACTACGTGCTGATGATGGAACGCGCGCAGAAGGTGATGTTCATCGCCTTGATGGGCAAGGACACCATCGATCCCGCCGTGGCGCCCGACGTGTACGTGGTGGTGCGTGACATCGACCTGCACTACCTCGTCGCCATCCGCCCGGAGTGCGACGTGAAGCTGGTCCTCAGCGTCCGCAAGGTCCGGGCCGCCGGCCTCACGGTCGACTTCGAGTTCCGCAGCGCCGATTTCACCGTCCTGCACGCCAAGGCTTGCCGCACCGTCTGCCGCATGGACGGAACGACCCATCAGCCCGCCGCCTGGAGCGACGAGTTCAGGGCGAAGCATGAGGCGTTGGTGAAGTAAAAGGTCAGAATTGAGGACTGAGTTGAGGGCAGCGTGGAGGACTGCATGGAGGGCTGAATGGATGCGATCCACTTGGCCTTATTGTTGTATTTTAATCTATTCAGTCCTCCACTCAGCCCTCCATTCAGCGATCAATTCAGTCCTCTATCCCGCGCGTAGCGCGGAGCATATCCCGCACGTCTTACCGTCGCAGCCTCGCGCCGTACAGTGCTCGCGGCCGTAGAAGATGATGCGGAGGTGAAGCTGGTTCCAGCTGTCCTCCGGGAAGAGCCGCTTGAGGTCCTTCTCCACCTGCTCGACAGACTTTCCGGGGCTGAGTTTCCAGCGCTTGGCCAGACGGTGGATGTGCGTGTCCACGGGGAAGGCCGGGACGCCGAAGGCCTGCGCCATCACGACCGAGGCGGTCTTGTGTCCGACGCCAGGGAGCTCCTCGAGCTCCTCGAACGTCCGCGGCACGACGCCGCCATGCTTGGCCATGAGCATCTTACCCAGTCCGACGAGCGCCTTGGATTTCTGCGGCGCCAGGCCGAGCTGCCGGATCAGCGTCAGCACCCGGGCTTCGGTCATCTTGGCCATCTTGGCCGGAGTGCCCGCTTCGGCGAAGAGCGCGGGGGTGATCTCGTTGACCTTCTTGTCGGTGCACTGGGCCGAAAGCACCACCGCCACCAGGAGCGTGAAAGCGTCCGTGTGATCGAGCGGGACAGGCGTCTCGGGATAGAGCTTCGCGAGCTCCTTGCCCACGTAGTTGGCTCGTTCCTGCTTGGTCATAGGCAGACCATGGGTGCCAGTCCGCGGATGGCAACGCACCTCGGGCGGACGACTTATTCACAAGCCTCGGCAGAGGTTGCCAAACCTTATGTCGAAACCCTGATTCTCTAATACCCCCACCCTTCCTTGGTGGGCGATTGCGACACCCGTTTCCTCCTTCAAAAACAATCGTCACTTCCATGGCCCAACTGCCCTACGATCCGTCCAAGATCTCCCGCGAACTCGCCCGCCATTACATCGCGGCGACCGAGGCCGACATCCAGGCGATGTTCGCCGCCGTGGGCTCGAAGGACTTCCCGGACATGTACGCGCACATCGACCGCGCGGTGCAGTTCGCCGGCCCGCAGGACCTGCCCGAGGAACTCTCCTACCAGGCCCTGGCCGACCGCATGGAAGCCCTCTCGCAGAAGAACTCCGTCAAGACCGCCTTCCTCGGCGACGGCCTGCAGGTCTACCGCACGCATGAGATCGTCGGCCACGTCTGCTCGATCCGCAACCTGACGACCTCTTATACGCCTTACCAGCCCGAGCGCTCGCAGGGCACGCTGATCACGCACTGGATCTACCAGTCCACGCTCGCCCAGCTGACCGGCTTCGAAGCCGTCAACTCCTCGCTCTACGAACGCGCCAGCGCGCTCTTCGAAGCCGCCGTCTGCGCCGTGCGCATGGCCGACGCCGAAGCCAACACCGTGCTCGTCGCCGGCAACCTCCTGCCGACCGACCTCGAAGTCCTGCGTACGCACGTCGCGGACACCACGGTGAAGCTGGAATACCTCGCCCCCGAGGACGCCACCGGCCGCCTGTCCGCCGCCGGCATCGCCGCCGCGGCCGCGCGCCTCGGCAAGCAGCTAGCTGCCGTCATCTTCCCGCAGGTCAACGCCCTCGGCCTCCTCGAAGACGTCGATGCCCTGACCGACGCTTGCGCCACCGCCGGCGTGAAGTCCATCGCCGTCATCGACCCGATGCTCCTCGCCACCGGCGGCCTCAAGGCTCCTGCGCAGTATGGCCAGAAAGGCGCCGACATCCTCGTCGGCGAAGGACAGCACCTCGCCATCGGCGCCAACTTCGGCGGCCCGGGCCTCGGCATCTTCGCGGTCCGCCACCACGCCGACAAGAAGAACGAAGTCCGCGAGACTCCTGGACGCTTCGTCGGCAAGGCCAAGGACAACGCCGGACGTGATTGTATCGTCATGGTGATGTCCACCCGCGAGCAGCACATCCGCAAGGACAAGGCCACGTCCAACATCTGCTCCAACCAGGCCTTCATCGCCACCATCGCCGGCGCCGCCATCCTCGCCCGCGGCGAAGCCGGCATGG
>JACCDJ010288610.1_pt1 | contig 18194 bp, 14 predicted proteins | sample 7444481 | NCBI WGS metagenome assembly JACCDJ01 (sample SAMN15323435, study PRJNA562643) | freshwater metagenome | isolation source: river surface water | place: USA:Blue River Watershed | collected 2017-08-15 | reverse complement strand
TAGGCTATTTAGTCGCAGGAGTCGGCCTTGGCTTTCTTTCGCGTGGAACCACGCTCCTAGCCCATCCCGTGAACGTTCGCCACTGGGGTGAGTTCGGGGTCGTATTGCTGATGTTTAGCTTGGGGCTCGAGTTCAGCTTCCGAAAACTGGCAAAAGTGGGGCTTTTTTCGGTCGCCACTGCAGTCATCGAGATGGCCGGGATGTTCACTGCAGGCTACCTGATGGCGCGCCACCTTCTCGGCTGGCGCCTGCTCGAGAGCATTAGCTTAGGCGCTTTGGTTTCGGTTTCCTCGACCACGATCATCCTGAAAGCACTGGACGAACTCGGCCTCAAGACGCGCCGCTTTGCCGAAGCGACTTTCGGAGTCTTAGTCGTTGAAGACATCGTCGCCATTTTGATGATCGTTGCTTTGACCACCATTGGCGGCCCGCAAGCCCTGAGCGGAACACTCATTCTTCGGTCGGCACTCCAACTGGGCTTTATCGTCACGAGCTGGTTTTTAGTCGGCTATTTCCTGCTTCCTCCGTTTCTACGCTGGGCAGGTAAACGCGGCAGCGACGAGATGCTCACGGTTCTTTCGATCGGGCTTTGTCTGGGCCTAGTCGTTCTGGCCGAGCACTTAGGCTATTCGGCAGCGCTCGGAGCTTTCATCATGGGCTCAATCCTGGCTGAAAGCACGGAAAGCCACCGGATCGAAGAACGCGTTCAGCCCATCCGCGACGTCTTCTCGGCCGTGTTTTTTGTCTACATCGGCATGATGCTCGACCCAGCTCTTCTTCGAGAGTGGTGGCCTCAGGCTCTCGGGGTAGTGACCTTAGTCTTGTTCGGCAAAGCTCTCTTTGTTTCGCTCGGCGCTTTGATCAGCGGGCAAGGCCTGAGAACCTCGATTCAAATTGGACTCTCCATGGCGCAAATCGGGGAATTTTCCTTCGTCATCGCAACCCTTGCGGCCGGAATGAGTGCTCGGTCGCGAATGCTCTACCCCTTGGCCGTGATCACTTGCTTAGTGACCTCATTGACGACTCCTTGGCTCATTCGGAACTCCCACCGAATCGCTGACCGCGCGGAAGAGCTTCTGCCTGTCAGGCTGCGAGATTTTCTGAACCGCTACGCTTCGCTTCGCCAAGAAAAGCGCTCGACCACTGCGGAACGGCGCGAGTTCTATTTAGGGCTCGCTCAGTGGCTTGCGTGCGGAATTCTCTCGACCACCGTTCACGTTTCCATCCGGGAATGGTTTCCCATTCAAGGAAGCCAGGCCGTACTCTGGCTGATTTCAACCCTCCTCTCTGCACCCCTCCTTTGGGCCATGTTCCGCTCGTTTGAGCCGCAAGGCATTCGGCTCGGATTTGGCTTTCTGACGGTGATTTGGATGGGCTTGAATGCTCTCGAGTATTTCCCTTTCCGAATCGCAGCTCCTGCGGTGCTGGGGCTCGCCGTAGCTCTTGCATTCACTTACGGAAAAACTCTCGGACAATCCTTCCAATGGCTGAAAACGAACTTCCGCGCTGCCTTTGATCCGAAGCAAAAAAAGAGTGGTCGCCGCACCGACATGCTCCGCACTTTGGCTCCTTGGGATGCCCACTTAGTACGCCTGAAAGTGCATCCGAATTCAAAGGCCGCGGGTGCCCGAATTCATGAAATGGAACTTCGTTCGCGGCACGGTCTGAACGTGGTCGTCATTCGCCGAGGCATGCGCCACTTGGTCGCCCCTGGCCCGCAAACCGTTATTTTTCCAAAAGATGAGCTCCTGGTTCTTGGTACCGACGATCAAGTTGAAGCCGCCCGCGGATTCCTCGAGAACCCCCCTGGCATGAGTCACCGCTTCGACGAAGAGAGCGATACCGGCTACGAACTTCGCTCGGTGGGAGTCGCTGAAGAAGCACCTCTTGCAGGGAAGACCCTTCGAGAGTGCGCGATTCGGGAGCGATTCGGCGTCATGGTGGTGGGAATGGAACACCAAGGGAAAAGACTTCTCAATCCCGAGACCGATCAGCTCATTCGCGCAGGCGATCTCCTTTGGATTGTCGGCGAAACGCAGAAGCTCGATGAACTTCAAGACCTTCTCAAAGTCGAAGGTTCCGATCAGCTGATGTGATCGCCCACTTCCGATTCAATCCCCATGCGCTGAAGCAAGTTGATCCGGATGTTGATGTCATCGGCTTCGAGCAGCTGTTGACGAAGATCGGGATCGCGCACCATGTGCATGGAAATGAACTCAATAATTTTTTGATCTGAATTCAAAGTCGACAGCAGAGATTCACGTTCCACTTTTCCAGGAACCTGCTGATGAATCCACTTCTTGAGTGCGTTGTCGTAGCGCCTCATGCGGAAGCGATTCGGCTCAAGAACCTGATTTTCGTCTTCCAACACTTGGGCGCGGTAAACCAGATAAGGCTTATCTCGGAGTTGCCTTCCCAGCTGCGCTCGCGCCACCCCACGAAGCAAGATGAGCATCGTCCCGTTGGTGCGCTTCTCTAAAAGGGTGGGGAGGCCAAAACCTACGACCTGGGTTTTTGAACTCGAGGGCTGATTCGGATCCTCAAAGCTCAGTGCCACGGGGTGCTCACTGGCCAAGGCGTCCGTCATCATCTGAATGTAGCGGGGCTCGAAAATATTCAAAGGAAGGGCCGTCGTCGGAAAAAAGCTTAATTCCAACGGGAAAACAAAGACATCGATCTGCTGGGAGCCCTTACCAAAAACACTCACCTGTCCTTTATGGTCCCCCGGAACGGCCCCCAGGAACAACAAAAACCGTGGTAAAGCCCTATATTCGAGCCTATGCAAACTCCTTCAGTTGATTTCCAAAAATTTACGTTTTTTCCGGTCATCTTTTTGCCGCCCGTCTACGACGTCTTTGATTTCACAAAGGGCTATGACGAAAAGCGCATGCGCGAGTGCGACTACGGGATTGGCAAGTACGATGAGAAGCGCCCAGGCATGTACACGACCGAGCTTTTTGGCGGATTCCGAGACGTGCACATGGGAATCGACATCGCAGCTCCTGTGGGCGAACCCGTGCATGCTTTCTGGAAGGGGCAGATTCTCTTTCTGGCCTACAACCCCGAGCCGGGCGACTACGGCTACACGCTCGTCACCGAGCATGTGCTGGACGGACAAAAGCTCTATGCGCTGATGGGCCACCTTTCTGCCCGCTCGGTCGAAGGAAAAAAACCGGGCCAAACTTTTGAGCAAGGCGAAGTCTTGGCCTGGGTCGGAGATCGCCACGAAAACGGAGGCTGGAACCCGCACCTGCACTTTCAGCTGAGTTGGCAAAAACCCGATCGGGCTGATTTACCAGGTGTCGTGAGTGATCACGATCGCGACCAGGCGAAGCTCATCTACCCCGACCCGCGGCTGGTACTGGGCCCCCTTTACTGATAAGCCGGTGGGAATCCCATGACGAGCGCCGCATTTTCCAAAACTGCCTCAGCCTCCCCGGAACGAAAGCAAGTTCGCTTTTGGAACTCGCGTACCCAAAAAATGGAAGAGGAAGCCATCTTCGGGGAAGCGCCTCTTCGCTGGCTCTACGAGTCTCCTTTGGGACGGGCATTGACCGATCACCTTCTGAGCCGCACGTTTGTCTCCCGCGCTTACGGCGCGCTTCAGGAAACGTCTTTGAGCGCGAGAAAGATCGACCGTTTCGTCCGTGATTTTCAGATCGATCTGACCGAGTACGAGTCAGGCCCCTGGAAGAGCTTCAATGATTTCTTCATCCGAAAATTTCGCGAAGGTGCCCGAGCTTTTCCTGAGGCTGCGCAGTCTTTTGGTGCACCTGCCGAAGCGCGCTATTTGGCCTTTGAGAAGCTCGATCCCGCTCAGCGTTTTCCCGTGAAAGGAATCGCGCTGACTGCGAGTGAACTTCTGGGAAGCGCCGAGAAAGCCGCCCCCTTTGTGGGCGGGCCGGCTTGGATTGCACGGCTTTGCCCAGTCGACTACCACCGCTACCACTACCCGGACTCCGGTAAGACGCTGGATGCGTACTCTTTGCACGGCAAACTTCACTCGGTGAGCCCGATCGCGCTTCACGCCAAACCCGACGTCTTGATCACCAATGAACGCCGAGTGGCAATTCTGCATACCGAGCACTTCGGAAAGCTTGCCTACGTCGAAATCGGGGCGCTGAACGTTGGACGAATCGTGCAATCCCACCCGGAAGCGACAGCGTTTCAGCGCGGCCAAGAAAAAGGTTACTTCCTGTTCGGGGGTTCCTCGGCCGTCATCTTAGGTGAGCCTGGTCGCTGGAAACTAGATCCGGCAATCGTGGAGCGCTCGCTTCAGGGCATTGAGACTTGGGTTAAACTCGGTTCTCCCTTGGCTGAACGCGCCCCATGAGTGAACCGGGCCGATTCCCCCTGCATCGCGCCTTAACGGAACACCCCAAAGGACCGCCCGTCGATTCCGACGCCGTACTGGAGCGTTTCTTAGATTACGCAAGCGAGCAGGGGCTGACTCTTTACCCCGCGCAAGAAGAGGCTATTCTCGAGCTTTATTCGGGAAAAAACCTGATTCTGAATACCCCGACCGGTTCAGGCAAATCGCTCGTGGCAGCAGCTCTTCACTTTCAGTCCCTCGCAGCGGGAAGGCGATCGTTTTACACCTCTCCCATTAAAGCTTTGGTGAACGAGAAGTTCTTGGCCCTTTGCCGCGACTTTGGGCCCGAGCAGGTGGGGATGATTACTGGCGATGGCTCCGTGAATCCCGGCGCGCCGATCATTTGTTGCACGGCCGAGATTCTAGCAAACGACACGCTCAGGCTCGGGAGCCTGGCCCGAGTCGATGACGTGGTCATGGACGAGTTTCACTTCTATTCGGACCGTGAACGTGGCTGGGCCTGGCAAGTGCCGATCCTGGCTCTGCCGCAAGCGCGGTTTCTGCTGCTTTCAGCCACTTTAGGCGACACGGCCCGGTTTGAAGAAGCCCTGACGAAGCTAAACGGCCTAGAGACCGTCGTCATTAAGAACGCCCAGCGCCCGGTTCCGCTGGAATACGAATACTCGGAAGAACCCCTGCACGCCGTCTTACCGAGGCTCGTTACGAAGGGAAGATCACCGGTTTATCTCGTGAATTTCACCCAAGCCGCTTGTGCCGAGGAAGCGCAGAACCTGCTTTCTTTGGACTTTTGTACGCGCGACGAAAAGGCACGAATCGCCAAGGAGATGGAAGGAACGTCTTTCCAATCTCCTTATGGAAAAGAATTTCAGAGAGTACTGAAGCACGGAATTGGGATTCACCACGCCGGGCTTTTGCCGCGCTACCGGATGCTGGTCGAGCGCTTGGCGCAAAAAGGACTTCTGAAAATTATCTGCGGCACCGACACTTTGGGCGTCGGTGTGAACGTTCCCATCCGCACAGTGCTGTTTACGAAGCTCTGCAAATATGACGGCGAAAAAACAGCGCTCCTCACGGTTCGTGACTTTCAGCAAATTGCGGGTCGCGCCGGACGAAAGGGGTTTGACGATCTAGGCACTGTCGTTTGCCAGGCGCCCGAGCACGTCATCGAGAACTTGGAGATGGAGCGGAAAGCCGCAGGCGATCCGAAGAAGCAAAAAAAGATCGTGAAGCGAAAGCCTCCTGAAAAAGGCTACGTCCACTGGGACAAATCCGTCTTTGAGCGCCTCTCACGATCCGAGCCAGAAACTCTGCAGTCGCGTTTTGACCTGAGCCACGGCGTGCTTCTTCAGCTCTTGTCTCGCACCCAGGAAGACGGGTGCCTGGCCACGCGGAAACTCATTCGCGCGTGCCATGAGTCGGATCGCCAAAAGCAGCGCCTGCGAGTGCACGGCTTCGAACTTTTCCGAACCTTGGTCGACCGAAAAATTGTCCGAATCATTCCGCTTCATGAGCGAACCGGCCCGTCGAAGGTGGCTTTGAACGTCGAGCTTCAGCAGGATTTTTCTCTCCACCAAACGCTGTCTCTTTATCTCATCGATACTTTGCCGCTGCTTGAGCGCGAGTCGCCCGACTATTCGCTCGACCTTTTGACGCTGGTTGAATCGATTCTCGAAAACCCAGAAGCGATTCTTCGAAGGCAAGTGGACCGCTTAAAGACCGAAAAGCTTTATGAATTGAAAGCTCAAGGCATGGAGTACGAGGAGCGGATGGAGGAGCTTGAGAAAATCGAGCACCCAAAGCCCAATCGCGATTTCATTTACCGAACGTTCAATGCTTTTTCGGCTGCGCACCCTTGGGTCGGCCAAGAGAACATTCGGCCAAAATCGATTGCCCGCGAAATGGCGGAGAGCTTCATGAGCTTTTCCGAGATGATTCGCGAAACCGGGCTTCAGCGCTCCGAAGGCCTTCTGCTTCGCTACTTATCGGACACCTACCGAACTTTGTCCCAGACCGTTCCTGAAAGCTTCAAGACCGACGACGTTCTGGCCATTGAAGAGTACTTGCGCTCGACCATTCGCCAAATCGACTCAAGCCTGATCGATGAATGGGAGAAAATGAGAACCGGCCAAGCGCCCGTTCGGGACTCGCAAGGCTTAGGCCAAGCCGAAGCGCGCGCTTTGGCTCAGAAAACCGAGAAAGAATGGCTCATTCGAGTCAGAAACTCGGTTTTCCGACTCGTTCGTGCGCTTTCTCAAAAGGACTTTGAAGAAGCTTCTGCCATTCTTCTGGAACTCGATTCTGAGAGCGCTTGGAACCCGGAGAAGCTGGAAAAAGACCTAGCGCCTTACTTTAGCGAGCGGACCAAGATTTTGACGGACGGAAACGCAAGAAATCCAGCGCGCTGCAAAATCGAGGAAGAGAGCATCACCCAGACTTTGCTCGACCCCGAAGGGCATCACGACGCCGAGCTGCAGTTTTCCTGGCAGAAAGCCCAGGCCGTTCAACAAGGCGTCTTGAAGCTGAGCTTCCAAGGACTGAAGATCTGCTAAACTAAACGGGAATGAAGTGGCTCCCCGAGCTCCCCTTCACCCAGGCCAGTCTTCGGCAAACGCTGCTCGAGAATCTGCGAAGCCAGCAGCTGGGGCGGCACGCGGTGGTGTGGCTTTCGGCCAGGGAGCCTGGCCTCCCCGCCCAGCTCGCTCCCCACTCGGTGCGCGCCGTGGTGATCGACCCCCACGCCTGCGACCCTGCGCACTGGGAGGCCCTTCGCGCGCCGAGACGGGCTCCCGAAAATCGAGGCTGGCTGTGGATCGGGGTGCTTCGCGAGCCGGAGTCTTTCGGCGCGCTCAGGACGCTCTGTCACGCGTGGGTCGCGCCCGAGCTGGGGCAGCCGGCCCAGCCCAGCTTCGAGGCTGCGCTTGCGCTGAGAAGTGAGCGGCACTTTGAGCTTCAGGCCGGCCTACGCGCGGCGCTGCGCTGGCTGAAGCAGGGCCGGCCGGAGGCCGCCGCGCTCCAAGCGCGCGAGCTGGCGGCCCGCGTGCCGCTCGCGTGGGAGCCTTGGGGGCTCCTAGCCCAAGCCGAACTCCAAGCGGGCCGCCTCGAGCGCGCGCGCCGGGCGCTGGGGCGGGGGCTTGAGATTCAACCCTGCTCGCCCAGGCTCCACCGCCTCATGAAATCTGCAGGAATCCCTAACCTAACCCTGACTCGTCTCTACTGCCCAAATTCCTACATACTGGTTGTGCGATGAAACACTCCCCCACGCACTCCCCCAGCGTTCACTACCTGACCACCTACCCAGGCTACCGAAAGTTCTCCTTCGGCCAGAACGCCGAAGCACTCGCGTTTCAAGAAACGCGAGACGCTTGGGTGGCAGCGCACGTGCCGCTTGTTGATTCGGCTCGGCAACTCGATGCTTGGAAAGCGTTTCACACCGAAGCGCGAGCCCAGGGGCGGCAAGCCGTCGGTCTTCCGGTTGATGCCCGCTTCGCAGCGCGCGCACGAACCGAAGGCTTCCACTCAGTGAGAATCGGTGTTGAGGCCATTTTTGAAAAGGCACCAATTGAGGGTGGCCCGACTCATGAAAGTCAAAAGCTGCACCGCCAGGGCGCCCAAATCGAGTGCCTCACCTGGAGCGAGCTCACCGAGGAAAAGCGCGGGGAATGCGATCGTCTTCTTCAGCGCTGGCTTTCTAGCCGCTGGATGCGTCCACTCGGATTCCTGAATCGCGTTGCACCTTGGGAAAACCCTGAGAAAAAGCGCTTCTTCTTGCTTAGGTTCCAAGGGCGCCTAGAAGCATTCATTGCGGCCGTTCCCGTTCCGGCCACTCAGGCATGGTACTTGGTCGACATCATTCGTTCGCCCGAGGCTCCGCACGGGGCTCAGACGCTTTTGGTCTCGCAAGCGCTTCGGCACTTCCTGATCGAAGGAAAAGCTCAGTGGTGCACGCTCGGACTGTCGCCTTTGGCGCAAACGCGAGACACCTTCCAATGGCTTTTCAGAAACGGAAATCTTCCGTACCGCTTCAATAGCTTGCATGCCTTTAAGCTTCGGTTTGCTCCGACCCGCCTCGAAGCGCGCTACGGCGTCTTCTCATCAGAAAAGCCCGTTCAAGCCGCCTACGGTGCGCTGCAAGCACTCCTTCCCGGAGGCGCCCCTCAGCTTTTTGAAGGCATCACTCGCGGTATTCTTCACCCGCCCGGTGGCTGGGCCCGTGTTTGGGAAAAAGTTCGCGCACCCGATCTTCACTGGCCCAAATGGGGCGAATGGAACCGAAAAGCCGCTCTGAAAAATCTCCTGGGCGTCTTGTTCCTAGGTGCTCTTCCTTCGGCTGCAGCTTGGGCGCAACTGGATCCTCGTCCGGAAACCGTATCGCCCGCTTGGGCGCTCGCGGTCGGTTCTCTTCCTGGTTTGGCTGCTGCGGCACTCGGAATGGGCCTTCGACTCATCCACCCCAAGCACCGCCTCGAAGCTACTTTGTTCTTGGGCTCAGTTCTTGGCCTTGCCTGCTTGAGCTGGAGTCCTGCACCTCTGGAGCAAGGCTTTGTGATGCTCGCAGTCGGAGTCATTACCTTCCGAAGCGCAGAAACCCGCCTGCGCGTTCGCTAAGGCACTACTTTCCGATCCCCTCACCCAATACGCGGCCTTCATTCTGAGCCGGCGGTGTCACGCCGAGAAGGAAGGCGAGAGTGGGGGCAAGATCGACCATCCGTGCGCGCTCGGTACGAACGCCGGGACGGAAAGCCTTTCCCACAAAAGCGAGAGGCACCACTCGGTCATAGGCGTAGCCCGTCATGTGATCGACCCGCGAGCCGTCTTCAAAAAAGTTAGCCCGAGGCACGACAATCCAGTCCCCGCTCCGCCTAGGGTGCCAAGTATTCAAAAGCTGCGTGCCCAGTTGCCCCGGAGGCACAGTTGCTCCGGCCACTTCACTGGAACGCGACATGAAGTGAGTGACGACGGGATTCTTCAAAAGATAGCTTTCAGCCGCACGATCGATCACTTGGCGCTTCTCTGGCGAAGAATAGAGTTCGAGCACTTCTCGTGTGAGCCAAAACTGAAGGTGCGTGGCGAATTGAATCCACTTACCGCCAGGAGGCTTTCCAAACTGCCGAGTCAGCTCCGTTTCCAAGCCTTCGCCTAACTTTACCGTCGAGAATCTTCCTGCCGGGAGCTTTTGGCCGGAAAGCCAGTCGGGATTTTGAGGGGCACCGTGATCGGCACTTAAAACCACGACTGCGTTTTCCAAGCCTCCCGGGACCAGCTTCTGTAGCCCACCGAGAAGGCGTGAAAGCTCGCGGTCTTCTGCGGCAGTCATTTCTTCCATCTCGCGGCTCTGAGCGCCGGCTGAGTGCCCTAAATAATCATGAGAAGAAAAACTGATCGCCAAAAGATCCGAATCCGGGCCTTTACCGAGGCTAAACTCTTTTGCGGCAGAAAGAGCTGCATCGACCGTGATCTTTACACCGTAAGGTGAAGCGAGCGATTCTTTCGTGCCGCGATTTTCTTCCTTCTTCCAATCCAGTTTCAAAGAGTCGTTTGCAGAGAGGCCCGTGGGCTTTCCACCGACACCCCAAACAAATGGCTGTCCTTTTTCCTGACTGAGATTCTGATTCAGACCACCCACCCAAGCGGGCAAGCTTTCGTCTTTCAGGTAGTGGCGACTCGAAACCCAAGTACCTGATTTGGGCTCGTACCAAAGTGCGAGATCCGCTCGGTAGCCGCCCATTAAAATCGCCGCCCGGTCCTTCAGTGCGACACTCACGACTCGCGACTTACGGCCTGAATTTTTCAGCTCATCGCCCAGCGTCGTCCCGAGGAAATTCTTAGGCGACATACCCGGAAGTTTGGCTGCTTCCTCGCCTGCTCCAATGATGGATGAAGCCGGATCAGAAACACAGTAAACCGATTTCCCGAGCTCACGATCAAACCAGTAATTTCCACTGATCCCCATTTGGTAGGGATAGGCACCCGAAAGAAGCGTCGCGTGCCCCGGACCCGTCATACTCTGAAGAAGCTCGTATTCAGCATGAGGGTAAAAAGTCCCTTTTTCCATGAACCAACGAAATCCTCCGGGAGCTTGGTTCGTCTGAACGGCAGGCAAAAATCGGGGGCTGAAGCGACTTAAATAATCCGAACGCATCTGATCAAAGACGATCAGGACGACGAGCTTCGGACGCTTTTCCAACGCGGAGATCTCCAAATTACCCGCTTGAGCAATCGGGGCCTTGAAAGCATTGATGAAAAGCAAACCCATCAGCCAATGAAAGCGTTTTGGACGGTTAATGTTTCTTTGCCTCATGGGTGCAATTTGCACGAAAAATTAAGCATTTGCACCTGACAATGCGCGCCAGATAGAGTCCGAAATATGTACGGACTCGTGAATCAAGCCATTCAAGATTTGGTGACTCGGGAACACGGCAGCGACGCATGGGAGTCGATCTGTAAAGAAGTTGCATTCGAGGGCACTGAGTTCGAGCCCATGAAGAGTTATCCCGATGAACTGACCTACCAACTCGTTGGCGCCATTTGCAAAATGAGCCAAGCAGATCCCGCCCGTTGGCTTCGCTCGCTGGGCGATCACTGGATTACTTTCACCGCAGCAGAAGGCTACGGCGAAATGATGGACATGTTTGGTCGCGACCTCAGGTCGTGCCTGAAGAACCTGAACGGCATGCACGGTCACATGGGTGCCATGATGCCAAAACTGAGCCCTCCGCGGTTTCGCGTGGAAGAGGCCTCCGCCGACCAAATTATCGTTCACTATTATTCCCACCGCGAAGGCTTAGGGCCCATGGTGATCGGCCTCCTCGAGGGTTTAGCCCGACGTTTTGGCGACCAGATCGAGATTTCTCATCAACCCAAAGGGAGCCGCTCGGATCATGACGAGTTCGACATCCGCTTCCTTTCAAACTGAGTTCCATAGCCGAATCCATCCGTTTTTTTTCACGACGAATCGCGAAGGAAGATTGCTTCGATTCGGCCCATCCTTCGAGAAATGCTTTCCGGATCTAAAACCTGGAGCGCATTTTAGAGATTCGTTTGAAGTCCTGCGGCCAAATCTCGAAATTCAAGGCCCAAGCCCCAGTACCTATGTCGGCGAATTGATTTTGCTCAATCGAGGCGGCATTCGGCTTCGAGGCCAAGTTCTACCCCTTCCCGAGAATCCTGATGAATTTCTATTCAGCGTATCGCCCGCGATCACCGAGATGCGCGAGCTCCGAGATTGGAATCTCGATTTTTCTAATTTTCCCGCAGGCGATCCGATCTTTGATTTCTTGATGCTCCTGCAATCGCAGAACAAAGCTCACGAACGCACCAGCCAAGCACTTCAGCGGCTTGAATGGCAACATCGCCTGAGCCAACTCCTCCATCGCCTGGCGCTCAGGACTCAAGAAGAGTCCGATGCAGCGTCAGCCTATCAAGCCACCTTGGATGCAGTCACCGAGACTTTAGGATTTCATTTAGGTCACGTGTACGAAATATCAGAGAGTGAGTCCGACACTCTTCGTTCGACCGGCCTTTGGTCGAAAGCCCAAAAGAGCGGGCTCCTCGCCTTTCAAGAAGCCACAATGAGCACTCCACTCAAGCGAGGAGTTAGCCTTCCAGGACGAGCGCTCGAGAGCGGGAAAGTGGTTTGGATCGATGACCTGTGGCTCGACTCAAATTTTCCGAGGAAACGTTATCTCGATGGCTCTGGGATTCATTTTGGAGTCGCTGCGCCGATTCAGATGGAAGGAAGAATCACCGCAGTCATCGAGTTTTTCTCGGACAAACCGCCCCAAGCCGAAGCCAAGCGCGAGTTGATTCCCTTTTTTGAGACCCTTTGTTCGCAGCTCAGTCGGGTCATCGAGCGACAAGCGGTTTTGCAACGGGAGCACGCTCGCATTGCCCAACTTGCGCATGCTTCGAAGATGGCCACACTCGGAGAGCTCGCTGCAGGGATCGCGCACGAGATCAATAATCCGCTGGCAGCCATTACTTTGGGAACCGAGCACTTGTTTCGCCTCGTAAAAGACCCTCGCTCGAGTGCCGACGTGAGACAAGCCAGCGTTGCTCGGATTCAACGATCGGTCGACCGGATCGCGAAGATCGTCTCGGGTTTGCGCATGTTCTCGCGCGAATCTTCCTATGACCCATTCACGCCCACCCCGATTGCAGAAATTCTTCTTGAGACGCTCGATCTTTGCCAAGCCCGCTTTCAATCGATGGGCGTGGAACTCAAGATCCAGAACTTGCCTAAAGACATCGATTTGCCGTGTCGCCCCTCGCAAATTTCACAGGTTTTACTGAATCTTCTGAATAACGCTCTCGACGCCGTTGAACCTTTGGAAGAGCGCTGGGTGAAGATGGATTTTTCGCAGGACTCGGAACATTTCACGATCACGGTTTCGGATTCAGGTCCGGGAATACCGGAAGCGATTGCGCGAAAGATCATGAGCCCATTCTTCACGACCAAACCACCAGGAAAAGGGACCGGCTTAGGTCTCAGTATCTGCTCGAACATCCTGATCGATCACGGTGGCCGGCTGGAGCTCGACACCACTCGTCCCAATACGACTTTCAGGATGCAGCTTCCGCTCGTTCGCGGCGCGGAAACTGCAAATCAATCCCACCATGGGATTTCGCAACCGCACTGAAGCCGGAAAAAAACTGGGAGAAGTTCTTGGAACCTTTCGCGAGGAGAGTCCTCTGGTTCTAGCGATTCCACGAGGCGGCGTTCCAGTCGCTGCTGCGGTCGCCCACGAGTTAGCCGCTCCCATGGAGTTACTGGTGGTGCGACGAATCACGCCTCCGGGTAATCCCGAAGCAGCGGTAGGGGGCATCACCGAAGAAGGTTTTTACTGGATGGACCACAGCGCGCTCGATCGTTTGGGGCTTCCCGCTGAAAAAGTCCATCCGGCTGTGATCGAGCGAGGCCGGGAAGTCGACGCATGGATCAGGAAGCTTCGGCGCGGGCGTCCCTTACCGCGCGTCAAGGATCGCACCGTGATAGTCGTTGATGATGGAATCTCTTCCGGAATCTCTGCCATCGTCGCAGCGCGATTCCTTCGGACTCTGGGTGTTGCGCGTTTAGTTTTAGCTGTACCGATTGCGTCTCGGCGCGCCGTGCGAATTCTAGAGTCTCATTACGACCAAGTCGTCGTCGACCAACAGCCCGAGCCCTTTGGGTTAACGAGCGATCATTACCGCGAATTTCCAGAAGTGACGGATGCGGAGATCTTGCGCTTAGTCGGCGGAGGAAGAAGGCCTCCGCCCGTCGAGCATGAGTTTCGAGTGGTCGCCGGAGCAGCGACACTCGAAGGGACGCTGACAGTCCCCCCGGATCCCAAGGGTCTTGTGCTCTTCGCGCACGGCAGCGGTTCGGGGCGCCTCAGTCCTAGAAACCAAGCAGTCGCCAGGTCTTTGGTTGAGAAAGGAATTGCGACACTCCTTTTTGACTTACTGACTGCAGAAGAAGGCCACTCTCAGGCACGAGTCTTTGACGTGGCTCTTCTGGCGCGCCGCTTGGAGCGCGCGACTCGGCAAATTCGAATCGAAGGCGGCGCCTTGATCGGCCGCGAAGAGCTCCCGATCGGCTACTTCGGAGCCAGTACCGGGGCGGCGGCGGCTTTAATTGCTGCGGCTGATCTCGGTAGAGCCATCGATGCCGTGGTATGCCGCGGCGGAAGAGTCGATTTAGCCCAAGCCCGCTGGGAGAACGTGAAATGCCCCGTCTTACTTCTAGTCGGCGGCAACGACACGCCGGTCCTTGAGCTGAACCGCCAGGCTACTGAGCAGATTTCGCGAAGCGAGCTGGAAATCATTCCCGGCGCAAGTCACTTGTTTGAGGAGCCAGGCGCCTTGGAGAAAGTATCTGAAATCTCGGCCCGCTTCTTTTTGCGAGTTTTTATTCGCGAAATGAGTCAAGCAGCCTGAAGATCCTTGGGTGCGCTATTGGGACGACGAAGAGGTTTTTCACGACGGAGATGCCTACTTTAACCGGCTTCTCGCCGCAGTCGACCGTGCCAAGCAATCAGTAGACTTGGAAACTTACATCTTTGAGTCCGATCGACTGGGACAGCGCGTGCTGACTGCACTCTCGCGCGCTTCGGCTCGGGGAGTGCGCGTCCGGCTCCTGATTGATGGTGCCGGCAGCTCGGGTTGGACCTATCGGGATCTCGAACGGATCAGGCGCTCAGGCATTCAAGCGAGAATCTACCATCCGCTCCCCTGGCAAGTGCGCCCCCACCGACTTTGGGGCGAGCTGATCAGCTGGCGCCCTTGGCTCAGTCGCTTGGGTCAGCTCAACCGAAGGAATCACCGAAAGACCTGCATCATCGATAGTCACATTGCCTACTCGGGTGGGATGAATGTGAGCGAGCATCACCTACGAGAGTGGAAAGGCCCCGGAGCCTGGCGCGATGTAGCGGTGCGCGTCTCGGGGGAAAGCGTCGAAGCACTCGCGACCGCTTTTTACCTAGCCTGGCGCGAGTCGGGCGCCAGTCGCCCCAGAAGCGCTCGACGTTGGCTCAGGCGCGCCCAATCTAAGCCCCTGCCGGCCGGAGTCAAACTCAACTCTAACCGATTTCAGCGCCGCCAAATCAATGAGGAGCGGATTCTTCGCATTCAACAAGCTACGCGCCGAGTCTGGATCACGACGCCCTACCTGGTGCCGCATCTTCGATTGATTCTTGCGCTTCGCGAAGCAGCAGCCCGAGGCATCGATGTCCGACTGTTGACCCCTTCTCGTTCGGACGTTTTCTTCATGCGGTGGATCAACCGCGCCTTTCAGCCCGTCCTATTGCATGCCGGTGTCCGCATTCATGAATTTCGCTCGGCGTTCCATCACGGCAAGATGACGTTTATCGATGATTGGGTCGTAGTGGGCTCATCCAATCTGAACCATCGTAGCCTGCTTCATGACCTTGAGGTCGGGATCGTCTTGTCTCAGCTACCGACTTTGAAGGATCTGGAACTCCGCTTTCAAAGAGATCTTCAAGCCTCCTTGGAGATCCGAAAACACCATCTGAGGGGCTGGCGCTGGGCTCAAGTACTTCTTGGCCGGTTGTTGCTCGTTTTTCGGCGCTGGATCTGAGAAGGTAGCCGCAAGATGAAACGCCTCCTCGTTGCCGAAGAACTTTCCCACGATCCTGCTACCCAACGTCGGTCGGATGCAGTCCGCTCCTGCGCATCGCACTTGGCGAAGGCGCTCGAGTTACCGATCGATTTGGTTCACGTGGACGACTTTGATTTTTCTCCGATTCAGGGTCGGCCACTCGAAGAACTCCTGTCCGTGATGGTCAACGAAATCGGATCTAACCTGGAAGCAGTCGCGCGGAAAATGAAGCCCAAAGCGCGCCCTGTGCTTCTTGCTGATAATCCCCGGGACGGATTGATCGATCTACTCACGGGTAGAACTTACCAGTTTGCTGTGCTGGGAACAGCCGGGCGCAAAGGACTGGGGCGAATCTTCCTAGGAAGTGTGGCTGAAGAAGTCATTCGGCAGTCGCTGGTCCCTGTGGCCGTCCTGGGTCCAGAAGCCCAAAAGAAGGCCTGGAGCCCTTCGAAGAAACCCAAGATTCTTTTCGGTACCGATCTTTCTCCCGCTAGTAAGCCCGCTCGCATGGCGACAATCCAGTTAGCAAAGGCCCTCGGGGCAGAAGTCGAAATCTTAAATTGCCTCTATGAAGGGCTCCACCCAGTTCTTCAAACAGCTTTTTCCTCGCCCTCTGCCGAGCGTGACTTGGCTAGCCTTCACTCGCGACTAGATAGCGACGCGCGAGACCTCATGGCTCGCGAGCTGAAAGCTTTTGAAAAATCAAAAATCAAAGCGGTGACTCACCTCGATACCCGTTCGCTCAGCGCATCCATTGCCGTCCTTCGGGCTCTTCGCCAAGGCAAACATGACTTGGTCGTCTTGGGCTCCCATTCTCGCTCTTTCCTCAGAGGCGCAGTCCTAGGACGTACCGTACGGGACGTGCTTCTTCAGTCTCCGGTTCCCGTAGTCGTCGCGCGCGATCGTTCTCAGAAAAGGTGATCCCTCTGATATGGGGCAGTCGATTCGAGTCCTCTCCTACAATATCCATAAAGGCTTTCATGGCCTGGGATTCAAGCGCGTCTTGGATGGGATTCGACAAGCGATCGAGCAGGTCCATGCCGATTTAGTGTTTCTCCAAGAAGTACGTGGAGAGGACCTGTCTGACGGAGGATCTTCGCAGTTCGAATATCTGGCCGATCGTCTTTGGCCCCATTACGCATACGGAAAAAATGCAGTCACCACGAGCGGTCATCACGGGAACGCGGTGCTTAGCCGATTTCCCATTTCTGCTTGGGAGAACGTAGATGTTTCCGAAAGTCCGCTAGAAAGCCGAGGAATCCTCCACGCTGAGATCGAGATTCCAGGCAACGAGGTTCCCGTCCATCTTGCGTGCCTGCACCTCAGTTTGTTTGAAAAAGGGCGCCAAGCGCAGTTGCTTTCGCTTTGCCGCCAGATCCGGTCACGCACTGAAGCCGACCAGCCTTTGATCATTGCTGGGGACTTCAACGACTGGCGTGAGACGGCCACGCCGATTCTTTCTCGCCATCTGGGCCTACAGGAAGCTTTTCTGGAGCGGACAGGATCGCACGCACGAACCTTCCCCAGTTTCTTACCTTGGCTGAAACTGGATCGCCTTTACTACCGATCGTTCCGCTGCATCAGTGCTTCTGAACCCGGAGGAAGCCCCTGGCGGTCGCTATCTGACCACGCACCGCTTTTGGTCGAGCTTGAGCTGACTTCCGCAGCCCAAGCGGGATGACCGTTTAGCGGAAGTTCTCAACCAGCGCTTCGCGGAACAGAGCCGGCAAAGCCTCGCTGCGAGCCAAAGCTTCACGCACATAGGTAGCGCGTGCTTGTCCGAGTGCTTGGTTTTCTCGAAGCTGGGTCGACCACGCTGAGGCACGGCCGCCTTGCCGATCGTTTCCAGGCAAGAAAATCATTTCGCCCTTGGCGCGAACTTTCACTTTCTGAAGGCTATCCCAGTGGACATCGTGATTGCCCGTAGGAAGGTCATTTCGGCCGGTATCGCCGTAAGTAACGGTCTGACCGGTGAAAATCATGGGTCCCCAGATCAAAACAATGCTGTCTGCGGTGTGACCGGGAGTTTCGAGAAATTCCAAAGGTCCGGCCTGGGTCGAGAGACTCACGTCACCACTCACCCTAAACTGAACCCGCGAGCTGAACGACCGCTTGTTCATCATATAGGGAGCTTGAACGGCACCCGCCAGACGAGCCCCCCCTGAAACGTGGCCCATGTGAGTTGCCGTATCAACGACAGCTACGAAGCGATAACCGACCAGCTTCTTGGTTTCGGCAATCCAAAGATCCAAGTCCTCCCGAACCGGATCGACGATCAAAGCTTCACGAGTGGCCTCGTTCACGGCCAGATAGCCAACCGACTCACCCGAGACGAAGACGCGCACTTTCCAAGGCTCAGGAAGCTTGACCCCGTCACGAACCACTTCCGCCAAATCCCGAACAGGATTGGCATTTCCTGGCTCACCAGGCGTGCTCGGGATGGAAGTTAGCCGAGAGGCGTTCATCATTCACTGATCTATCGGACACCGTGAGTTCAGACTTGAGTCGGACTCCGGGATTCGGGATAGGGTGTATCCGCATGCGCGCCAAAACACTGACATTCGTTGGCTTGGCTCTTTTCAGTGCGATTGGCGTCTGGCTCTTGGCGCGCGGAATCTCTGGAAAGTTCCTTTCAAATCAGCAGCCTGTACGGCTTGCGTTTTTAGCGGCTTCAAACGCGGAGAATCCAGAGGACTCCTTTTTCAAAAAGGACTTACAAGAGTTCTCAGACCGCCTTCGTAGGCGCGGGTGGAAACTACTCTGGGC
>JACCDJ010636070.1_pt1 | contig 18241 bp, 16 predicted proteins | sample 7444481 | NCBI WGS metagenome assembly JACCDJ01 (sample SAMN15323435, study PRJNA562643) | freshwater metagenome | isolation source: river surface water | place: USA:Blue River Watershed | collected 2017-08-15 | reverse complement strand
GCATGATCGCTCAGTCACAAAATCGCTATGACTTTCAGCATCAAACCCGTGATCCATTTGCTGGGTTCTCGTCGATTAAGTTCAGTGTAGCCAACAGTAATTACAACCATACAGAGTTTTCGATAACGAATGGGGCTTATACACCTGCCGCTCTTTGGAAAAATATCGCCAATGAGGCAAGACTTGAATTAGCACACAAAGCGATTATGGGTTGGAAAGGAACTATTGGGGCTCAGATCACCCGCTCCTCTCTAGAGGCGACTGAGATCGAAACTGGCAGTTATGCCATCTTGCCATCGACCAAAACCAACTCGAATGCATTATTTTGGATTGAGGAAGGTCGCTGGGGAGCGCTGCAAGGTAATCTAGGGTTGCGTTATGACCGAGTCTCACAAAATCCAAATCAAGTTTCTGAATTTGAGAACCCAGGATTTTCCGGTGCCGCTCCACAAACTCCTACACTATCAAATAAGAGTTTTAACTTAGTTTCCTACTCTGCTGGAGGTTTGTGGAACTTCGCCAACGGCTATGGCACAGGTCTGTCTTACACCGTTTCCCAACGTGCCCCAAGTGCTCAAGAGCTTTACTCATACGGAATCCACGAGTCAACTGCAACTTTTGCGGTAGGCAACTCCAATCTCAGTAAAGAGACCTCACATAATCTTGAACTTAATCTACAAAAAACGATAGGCAAGGTTCGAGGCAAGGTAAATGTGTACCTTAATAAATTCAATAACTATATTTATGGTTTTTACACAGGTGAATCAGAAAATGGGGAAGGTTTTAGCGTAGTCCAATCCCAACAAGCGGCTGCCACCATTAAAGGTGCTGAGGGTGAGTTGACCTATAACTGGGGCAACGTCGGTAGTGGTGCGCGTTTGTTTGCCGATGCTTCACAAGGCACTTTTGATGCGGGTGGTAATTTACCTTTGCAACCTGCTCCACGTATTGGTTTGCAAGTCGCGCATCAGAAAAATGGTTGGCTTGCTAATGCGAGTTATACCTATAGCTTTCAGCAAAACCGTTTAGCAACATGGGAAGTTGGCCCGACTCCCAGCTATAACTTATTGAACGCGGGTTTGTCGTATACCGAGAAGATCAATAAAGTGAGTTGGACTGGCTTCATGATGCTTCGAAATATCCTGAATGACGATATTCGGTACGCAACCACACCCATGGCGGTACGCTTATACGCACCTCAACCGGGTCGTAGCCTCATGGTGGGTGTTAGAGCTAATTTCTAGTGGGTTGAACCATCGATCGCACTTGCTCTTCGCAATAGAGAGCAAGTGCCTTTCGATCAAGGTCGGTTGATGGGCTTGGTGCAAAGATGAGCTCGACCGTAATTGCTTTGGCACGCAGCATTTTAGTAATTGAATCTACCAAGGTCATATCTCCAATAAAAGCAGTTGCATCACTATAGTTGTGATGCTCATCGAGATATCGAATCGCCATTGGGAAAGTTTTTACTTTCGTTTGCGCAGCAGGTTCAAAAAGATTGGTTTTGAATGGTAGTACACAGTCACCAGCGGTGGAGGTTCCCTCTGGGAATATACAAATCGGTTCTTTGACCAATAGCTCCTCAAGCTGCGTGGCAATTTCTTTGCCGTGACGCTTATTGTCGCGTCGGATAAATAAAGTACCAGTTTGTTTGGCCATCCATCCAAAGATGGGCCACCCCGCTACCTCGGATTTAGCAACAAAGCGACATGGCAAAAAGGACTGGATACTCGCAATATCAATCCAGGAGATATGGTTAGCAGCAATCAAATATCCACCAGTCTTTGGTAATAGATCGCTATTTGTAAGCTTTACCTTGAGTCTAAATAGGGCTAATAGCTGTTTGGACCAGCGCTGAATATGGTGTTTTTTGGTTTGCTGTTGCGCAAACGGAAATATCGTGATCAAAATACAGAGACCCATCAATACATGTGCAATGATCCGAATTGATGGCCAAAATAAATAACGGGCTTGAGTCTCCATAAATAAGATAATAAAGGTGCTTGCGAGTCTACCTGTCATCAATCTGACATCAGATTGTCATCATGATTTCATAATGCGGTGGCACATTAGAAATCCATGGAGCACTATCGAGCAATTTGGATCTCTGATGTGCATCTCGGGACACCTGGATGCCAGGCTAAATTCCTCCTCGATTTCTTAAAACATAATGAATCTGACACCCTCTATCTAGTAGGTGACATCATTGATGGCTGGCGTCTTAGGAAAAGTGTCTATTGGCCACAATCACATAACGATGTTGTGCAAAAGATTCTGCGCAAAGCTCGCAAAGGTACTGAGGTGGTTTACGTACCCGGTAACCATGATGAATCCATTCGTCAGTTCTTGGGATTATCGTTTGGGGATATCAAAGTAGTGCCTGAGGCGATTCATACAACAGCTGATGGTCGCAAACTTTGGATCACCCATGGTGATCTGTTTGATGGTGTGATGCAGTATGCCAAGTGGCTTGCTTATGTTGGAGATACGCTTTACTCGCTGATTTTGTACTTCAATCGCTATCTCAATATGTTACGAGTGCGTTTAGGTTTGCAGTACTGGTCTCTTTCCCAATTTCTCAAGCATCAAGTTAAAAACGCGGTCAGCTATATCGCTGATTTTGAAATGCTTATGGCTCGAGAAGCTCGCTTACGTGGTTGCCAAGGTGTGGTTTGTGGTCATATCCATAAAGCTGAGATTCGGATGATTGATAACCTCCTGTATTGCAATGACGGAGATTGGGTTGAAAGTCTGACAGCTTTAGTAGAAACACAATCCGGTGAACTCAAAATTATTCACTGGCCTCGCATTTTGGGAGATAAGCAGCAGGTCGAGGAAGTTGTTATTGAGCAACCAAGTCTGCCAATTACATTTCCGAGCCGCATTCCCTCACCCGCCTTGATGGCTCATTCGAATACCTTACCTATTACGGAGAAAATGACATGAGAATCATGATCGTCACAGATGCATGGGAACCACAAGTAAATGGTGTGGTGCGAACCCTGAAACAAACCATGGATGAACTCCAAAAAATGGGGCATACCGTTGGAATTATTACCCCAAATGCATTTAAAACGATTCCCTGTCCCACCTATCCCGATATTTCTTTATCGATTCTTCCAAGGCGAGGTGTTGCAAAACAAATGAAAGCCTTTGCTCCAGACGCAATTCATATTGCTACTGAGGGCCCTTTAGGATTAGCGGCTCGTTCATATGCATTAAAACACGGGCTACCTTTTACAACTGCGTATCACACACGTTTTCCTGAGTATGTGCAAGCTCGAACTCGTATTCCTTTGGCCTGGACCTATCGCTTTCTAAAATGGTTCCACGGGCCTTCTATTGCAGTAATGGCTCCCACTCAGGTCGTAAAGGATGATCTTGAAAAATACGGGTTTGATAATGTTGTTATTTGGTCTCGCGGTGTTGATCTTGAGATCTTTAAACCCCAGCCATCAAAGGTTTTAAATTCTGCACATCCGATCTTTTTGTATGTTGGACGAGTTGCTGTAGAAAAAAATATTGAGGCGTTCCTAGAAATTGATTTACCAGGATCAAAGTGGGTGGTTGGTGACGGCCCTGCTCTAAAAGAAATTAAAGAGAAGTATCCGCTTGTGAACTATTTAGGGGTACTCAATCAATATCAGCTTGCTGAAGTTTATGCCGCAGCAGATGTATTTGTGTTTCCGAGCAAAACCGATACCTTTGGTCTAGTCTTGCTAGAGGCAATGGCATGCGGTCTTCCGGTTGCAGCCTATCCCGTTACCGGCCCTATCGATGTCTTGGGCAATTCTTCTGCAGGGGTCATGCACGAAGATTTACGAATCGCGTGCATGGAGGCCTTGCGGATTCCTAGAGAAACTGCCCGAGCTCATGCTGAGAAGTTCTCATGGAAAGCTGCTAGTGAGCAATTTGCCCATCATCTCAAACCAGTGGCTATTCGTCACTCAGTGCAAACCGTACCCGCTTAATGTCTCAACCCTACGACATCAAACAAAATCCACACAAGGGAAACCGCGGATTAACACGGGCTATTCATGCAGCCAAGAACTCTTGGCATGGATTAATTTTTGCGTATAAGGAAGAAAGTGCCTTTAGGCAAGAATTAGTTCTACTGCTAATTCTTACTCCCATAGCAATCATTATTCCAGTTGGGCTTCTTGAAAAAGCATTAATGATTGGGTCTCTGATTATGGTTCTGGTCATTGAGCTTCTGAACTCAAGCGTGGAGGCTGCAATCGACCGAATTTCGTTTGAACACCACGATCTATCTAAACGAGCCAAGGACTTTGGCTCAGCAGCTGTCATGTTAGCTTTACTGATTGCCCTAATTATTTGGGTTGCAGTACTTTATCAAGAATTTTATTGATTAAATTCAAGGACTTATGTTAATACACGCTTTGCCTTATTCCTGTAACATACGCCATATAGGATTTGGCTATCGACAAGGATATAAAGATGCCTGATATACCAAACCCTTTTTCGCCTTTGGACCACTTATTAGAAGGCAAACGGTATGGTTACTTCTCATTACGATCCGAACACTGGAAAGATAAGTTGAACCCTCTGAAAAAATTCTTCTCAAAAAAGATCGAGGTCTCGGAAAAAGATGAGTCTGTCAAAGATACATCATCCGATCCCAAAAATGGTCTTGAAAATATTCCGGAGTTATTGGGTAAGCCCAAGCGTGCCCCCTTCAAAGTTTCTTGGGCTCGAAATGCTGAGGAAATCAAAGAAGCGCAACGCCTACGTTATAAAGTGTTTGCTGAAGAAATGGGCGCCCACCTTCCTGAAAATGATGAGGGTTTGGATACCGACGAATTTGATCCGTATTGTGACCACCTTTTGGTTCGTGATTCGGAAACCTTGCGGGTCATTGGCACCTATCGTGTTCTAGCACCACATAAAGCAACTGAATTAGGTCGTCTTTACTCTGACTCTGAATTTGACCTATCACGCCTTAATCACCTCAGACCAAAGATTGTTGAGGTAGGTCGCTCATGTGTGCACAAAGATTACCGTTCCGGCGCGGTGATTATGGCTTTGTGGAGCGGTCTTGGTCAATATATGAAACAACACCAATACGAAATTATGCTTGGGTGCGCGAGTATTCCAATGGCAGATGGCGGTCACTATGCAGCCAGCCTCTATAACTCCCTGAGTCCCGATCAAATCGCGCCTCTTGAAAATCATGCTTTTCCGAAGCTTCCTCTACCTCTAGATCGCCTCAATGGAGGTCTTGATGTCGAGGCCCCGCCCTTAATTAAAGGCTATCTAAAGTTAGGCGCGAAGATTTGCAGTGCCCCCGCATGGGATCCGGATTTCAATACGGCTGATTTGTTAACCATGCTCCGTTTATCAGACATTAATCCACGCTACGCTAAACATTTTTTAGATAAAGCAGATTAGTTTGTTAATTTAACGGTATACCGATAGCCGATACGCTCCCACTCGGCAGCCTCTTTCCGAAGACTAAATTCTGTCAGTGGATGAGCTTGAGCCCATTCACGATCAATGGCGACTTCAAAACTCTCGCTGTCTGGATTCTTAACCTTGACGTCAGGTAGAAGTTCATCGGAGCGCGATCGACATAAAACATAGGCAAGTCGGATGCAGAAAAGCATACGCCAATCTGTAAAGTTCGCATTGTTTGATAACTTACCTAACTTACCAGTATGCCCAAGCAGGAGCGCTGCAAGCCGAGCTTGATCATTCTTTGAAAATCCTGGCATATCCGCATTTGCAGCAATATATGCAGAATGCTTGTGATAACCATTGTGAGAGATTGACAGGCCAATTTCATGCAAATTAGCAGCCCAGCCTAATAAAGCTAAATTATCAGATCGACTTTCATGATTCGGCTTTGGCATTTGGGCTAAAAACTCAGCTGCTAAAGAACCAATGCGGTGAGCTTGCTCTCGATCAACAGCATAACGCTGCATAAACTGCTCAACCGTAACAAAACGCATGTCATCGTGCTGAGTTCGACCCAATAAATCATAGAGCACCCCAACCCGTAACGCGGCATCGCTAACCTCCATTCGATCGATGCCTAACTCATCAAAAATACCCAACATAATCGACAAACCCCCGGGCAAAACTGGACGGCGGTCATCTTTTAAATTCACTAGGGTTACACGATCGATATGATCAAAGTCGAGTAAGCGACGTCTCAAAGCTTTGAGCCCTTGAAGAGTAATAACAGAGGCGCCAACCTTATCAAAAGAATCGAGAGTTGTTTTCTCGTGTGAACCATTCAATTTATTGTCAGCAATCAAATCTGCCAATGCGCGTGCTGTTCCAGATGAACCAATCACTTGGTTCCAACCAGACTTACTAAAACGACGTTTAATCACTTGTACTTCGCGTCGAGTAGCCAATTCAGCTTCTTTAAAAGCATGAGGATCAATTACTCCGTTCGGAAAGAAGCGAATACTATGAGAAACACAACCAATGTAAAGGCTTTCTAGTAGCTTCGGCTCATAGCCTTTGCCGATAATGAACTCACTAGATCCACCACCCACATCGATTACCAAACGATTACCGGATACAGCGGGAGCCTCATGAGAAGTACCAATATAAATTAGGCGGGCTTCCTCAACCCCGGCAATCACTTCAATGGGAAATCCCAAGGCGATTTGCGCTTGTTGAACAAATTTTTGGGCATTTCTGGCAACCCGAAGAGTGTTGGTTGCTACCGCCCTAACCTGCTCAGGACTAAAGCCCCGTAAACGCTCACCGAATCGACGAATTGCATCCAGCCCCCGCTCAAAAGCTGCGTCATCTAAAATTTTCGCAGGGGTCAAACCAGCCGCCAACCGAACTGGCTCCCTAAGGGTATCAATGGTGCGTAATTGCATCCCAGAAGGGGTAATGAACGCCTGACAAATCAAGAGCCGAAAACTATTAGAGCCCAAATCAACGGCTGCCACAAGGTCTAGTCCTGGCTTATTTACATTACTGGTCTTAGACAAGGTATTTAATAATCGATAGAGTTAAACCTCATTATCGTATGAAATAAAAGTGACATATTTATGAAATATAAAGAGATATGTCACTCTTATTACTAAACCGTGAAATTGGCATTTTGGAGTTCAACTCCAGGGTTCTCTCTCAGGCAGAGGACTCCAAGATTCCATTACTGGAACGGATCCGATTTTTAAGCATTGTTTCCAGTAACCTCGACGAATTCTTTGAGATTCGTATGGCGGGAGTCAAAGAACAGTTACAGGATAACCCCACCAAGGTTGGTTCTGATGGCCGAACAATCTCTGAAAGTTATGAACTAGTTGCTCATCATGCTCACGACCTAGTTGAGCGGCAATACAAACTCTATCAAAATGTTTTAATCCCGCAGCTTCGTAAGGCTGGTATTGAGTTCATACAACCTAATCTTTGGAGCAAAGAACAGTATGCTTGGGCGGAGGATTTCTTCAAAGATGAACTTTTTCCTCTTCTTACTCCAATCGCCCTTGACCCAGCCCATCCTTTTCCAAGGGTCATTAACAAAAGCTTAAATTTCATTATTCAGCTTGAGGGTAGGGATGCATTTGGCCGCAAAGCACACTTAGCAGTCGTTCAAGCTCCGCGCTCACTGCCAAGACTAATCAAAATGCCAAAACGTCTATGTAATGAAATCGATGTCTTTGTATTCTTATCATCATTTATTCAAGTGTTTGTTGGACAACTTTTTCCGGGAATGAATGTCTTAGGCTGCCATCAGTTCCGTGTAACTCGTAACTCAGATCTTTTTGTCTCAGATGATGAAATTACGGATTTACGCCAGGCACTTCAAGGTGAACTTCCGACCCGTCATTTGGGAGACGCTGTTCGTCTTGAAACAAATATTAATATTCCAGATGATCTATTACAACGCTTATGTCGAGAAAATAATTTAGATATTCAGGATTGCTATCGTGTTAATGGTCCAGTTAACTTAGTTCGTCTGGCTCAATTACCAGATCTAGTGGACAAACCAAAACTTACCTATAAACCTTATATTCCATCCCTACCATTCAAACAACGCTCAAGCAATCCCGTAATTTCATTTTTTGATCGGATAAAGCAAGCGGATATTTTGCTGCATCATCCTTATGAAAGTTTTGAGCCAGTTCTTGATCTACTTCGTGAAGCGAGCAAGGATCCACAAGTATTGGCAATTAAACAAACGGTATATCGCACAGGGGACCAATCACCCGTTATGGAAGCTCTGATTGAAGCCGCCCAAAATGGCAAGGAAGTGACCGTTGTCCTAGAGTTATTAGCAAGATTTGATGAACAAACGAACATCAATTGGGCTGCCCGCTTAGAGCAAGTTGGTGCTCATGTAGTGTATGGGGTGGTAGGTCATAAATGCCACGCCAAAATGCTGTTAATTGTTCGAAAAGAAAAGATACAAAAGTCAGGTAAGTTCAATTTAGTTCGATATGCTCATCTAGGTACGGGCAATTATCATCCACGAACTGCAAAGTTATACACCGATTTCGGCATGATGACTTGTGATCCATTAATTACAAAAGATATTCATCAAGTGTTTCAGCAACTCACTGGGACAGGTATGCAACTTGAGACGCGTGAAATTTGGGAAGCTCCATTCACCATGCTTGAGCAATTAGTACATCACATTCGAGCGGAAGCAAAGGCAGCAAAGCAAGGTAAAAAAGCCCGCATTATTGGCAAAATGAATGCTCTTTTAGAAAAAACAATCATTGAAGAACTCTACAAAGCTTCTCAAGCTGGGGTCAAAATTGACCTGATTGTCCGTGGCGTTTGCGCCCTACAACCGGGTGTCAAAGGACTCTCTGAAAATATTAAAGTTCGTTCAGTGATTGGTCGCTTTTTAGAGCATCACCGAATTTACTATTTCTACAGTAGCGGGTCTGAGCTCGTTTATCTTTCCAGTGCTGACTGGATGGAGCGGAATTTACTAAGGCGCGTCGAGGTAGCCTTTCCGGTAAAAGATAGTAAATTGAAACAACGGGTCATACAGGAAGGCTTACTAATGACACTGAAAGATAATGCCTCAGCATGGCTAATGAAGGCCGATGGCAGCTATGTCAAAAGCAAACCGCGTCTCAACCAAGAGGCAGTGGTCGTGCAACTCGAGCTACTCAAGAAATTCTCTCGGGGGGAAACCGTAGCGTGAAGGTGCTTCCTTTTCCGATAGTGCTATCGATGACTAATTGAGCATGGTGTCGATTGGCAACATGTTTCACAATCGCTAAGCCAAGTCCAGTACCCCCCGTTTCCCGCGAACGACTGCGATCAACGCGATAAAACCGCTCTGTTAAGCGTGGAATATGCTCTGGTGAAATCCCAGGCCCCGTATCGGTTACTGAAAACTCACCCTCACCTGCTGAATTAATTCCCCAAGTAACTCGAACTGATCCCTGCTCTGGCGTATAACGAATTGCGTTAGAAACTAAATTACTAAAAGCAGAGAGGACTTCACGATCCTCACCCAATAGATTAGATGTTGTATTTAAATCAAAACTTAGCAAGTGTTTACCTTGGGATAAAGCCTGCGCATCATTTTTAAGCAACGACATCAGATAATTCATAGAAATTGAATCTAATGGTGCTGGTTGGCTATTCGCTTCCAAATTAGCAAGAGTCAATAGATCTTCGACTAAATTTTTCATGCGCTTACCCTGATCCATCATCATGTCAAGGTATTGAGCCTTTTGTTCTGGTGACAAATCCAGCGTTTGAACAGTTTCCAGGAATCCCATCATGACCGTTAAGGGGGTTCGCATCTCATGAGAAACATTTGCCACAAAGTCTCTTCGCATTGCCTCAGCTTTGCTCAAATCTGTAATATCTTGGATTAACACCAAACGACGGTTCTGGGCAAATGGGAAGGCTTGTAATCGAAGAATGAGGCTTGAGTTAGAGCCCATTTTTTCAAGAATCACTGGCTCATCATAAGTTCTACCTGTAATGTATTGCACAAATTCAGGTCGTCGAACAATGTAATGAATTCGCTGGAGAAGATCGCGCTTTAGTTGAATTCCAAGAAACTGCTCGGCAATTGCATTGCACCACTCTATTTGGTCTTGATCATCCAACATCACAATGCCGTTGGGGGAAGCTTGAAAAGCTTCAATAAAGCGCTTGTGCTGAGCATCAATTTGCGTAATATCTTTACGCAAACCTGTAATAATGCGCTGTAATTTGAAAAAAATTTCAGCCCAAGACCCACCAAATCCAATTAACTGGGAAACCCCTGCGCCTTTCACAAAGATATCAAGTCTCGCTTGATTCACATAAGCAATAAACAGGCTTACTCCTAAAATTAATAAAGAAATAATCCATCCCCATCCGTCAGCAAAGAGAGATTCAATGATCAAACCGGCGATACCAGCAATAAAAATGATCAGAATTAAGCGAAGGGATGCGGAAAGCATGCCAACATCTTAGAGCATCTTTGGGAAATGCTCAAAATTTAAGCAATTTATATACTTGGGTTTTTAGTAATTCGGTAACCACTACCTCGGACAGTTTCAATATATTGATCACAACTTGCATCCGACAATGCGGCGCGCAGACGCTTGATATGAACATCTACAGTCCGCTCTTCAATATAAACCTGATCACCCCAAACCCGATCCAATAAATGTGCTCGAGAATGAACTCTTTCCGGATTGGTCATGAAGAACTGAAGTAGACGGAATTCAGTGGGTCCTAAATTAATGATCAAATCACGTTGTCCCTGCTGAGAAACCGTTACACGGTGTGTCTCGGGGTCAAGTTGCATTGGCCCCAATTTGAGTATCTCACCACCAAGGGACATTGCGAGATTACGTCTTAATAAGGCTTTCACTCGCGCAATCAGTTCTTTTGGTGAGAACGGTTTCGTGACATAGTCATCTGCACCCGAATCAAGGCCATGAATCTTGTCTGCCTCAGCACCTTTGGCAGTCAGCATCAAGATGGGAATATCTTTTAAATCATTCATCGAGCGCAATTCTTTAATGAATTGAACGCCCGACTTTCCAGGCATCATCCAATCAAGAATGAGGAGATCTGGTCTCTGAACACGTATCATGCGCATAGCCTCTTCGGCTTGCAAGGCGCGCTCAACAATAAAACCAGAATGGCTTAAATTGATAGCAATTAATTCTGCGATTGAGGGCTCATCTTCAATTACTAGAATTCGATGAGTCATGCGTTTATTTTGTTGCTTCTCGAACAAGGTCATCATGCGATACATGACGAACATCAGAGCCTTTAACAATATAAATTACGAACTCTCCGATGTTTTTAGCATGATCACCAATACGCTCGATGGACTTTGCAATCGATAGCAAGTCTAAGCCAGTAGAAATCATTTTTGGATCTTCTGCCATATAGGTAATTAATTTACGCACGAATCCTCTGAATTCCTCATCAATCTGACGATCATCCTCAACTACTTTGGCAGCAGAAACCGCATCAAGTCGTGCAAAACAATCAAGAGAGCGACGTAATAAATCAATTGCCATTTGCCCAGAAAGTTTAATTTCGGCGGTATTAATTTTGTAATTTGGAGCCTGCTCAATGATGCGCTTGGCACGCTTCGCAACAATCTCTGCCTCATCACCGGCGCGCTCAAGGTTCGTGATTGCTTTAGAAATAGCCATTACAAGGCGCAAATCTCGTGCGGTTGGCTGGCGACGTGCAATTAGTTCTGTACAAGCTAGATCAATTTCAACTTCAAGAGAGTTGACTGACTTCTCACGCTCCATTACCTGATCACATAACTCAATGCTTGTTTCGGAAAAACCGCGCATTGCGATTTCTACCTGTGACTCAACCATGCCACCCATTTTCAGTAGCTTGCCACATAAGGAATTCAAATCCTCGTCAAATTGGGATGATAGATGACGGTCAATCATATTTTCTCCTCACTAGCCAAATCGACCAGTAATGTAATCTTCAGTTTCTTTACGTTTTGGCTTAATAAAAATCTCATCGGTTTTACCGTACTCAATCAGCTCGCCTAAATACATATATGCTGTAAAGTCAGAAACCCGAGCTGCCTGTTGCATATTATGAGTCACAATCGTAATTGTGTAATCTTTCTTTAACTCATTAATCAACTCTTCAACTTTAGCAGTTGAAATTGGATCCAATGCAGAGGTTGGCTCATCTAATAGTAAAACAGAAGGTTTAACGGCTACTCCGCGAGCAATACACAAACGTTGTTGTTGACCGCCCGAAAGTGATAAACCACTCTGATTTAACTTATCTTTAACTTCATTCCATAAAGCAGCTTTATTTAAGGCCCATTCTACCCGCTCGTCCATTTCTGCCTTTGAAAGGCGCTCATATAAACGCACACCAAACGCAATATTCTCGTAAATTGACATTGGAAATGGAGTTGGCTTTTGAAATACCATTCCAATTCTGGAGCGGAGTAAATTCACATCCCTGCCCTTCTCAAGAATATTTTCACCATAGAAGATAATCTCACCCTCAGCGCGCTGACCGGGATAGAGGTCATACATCCGATTTAGGGTTCGTAAAAGAGTAGATTTTCCGCAACCAGAGGGACCAATAAATGCGGTTACTTTTCTCTCAAGAATATTCAGGTTGATATTTTTCAAGCCCTGAAAGTTCCCATAAAAGAAATTTAAATCCTTGATTTCAAGAGCATTGACATCTTGCCTATTTAAATTCGGATCAACGGACTGACTCGCTGACTGATTAATATCGGCATGAAACATCGTTTTCATCATTGTCATACTTTTACCTTTTCACGTAATACCACGCGAGCCAGAATATTTAATCCCAGTACCGCAAATGTAATCAATAAAGCGCCGCCCCAAGCTAAGTTCACCCAATTATCGTATGGACTCATCGCAAACTGGAATATCACCACAGGTAAATTTGCCATCGGCGCATTCATATTTGTGGAAAAGAACTGGTTATTTAACGCAGTAAATAACAAGGGTGCGGTTTCTCCACTGACCCGAGCGATAGCTAATAAAACTCCAGTAATCACCCCGCTCTTTGCAGCTCGCAGAACAACACTCATTGATACTTTCCATTTAGGAGCCCCAAGTGCAAAAGCAGCCTCACGTAATGTTGTTGGTACCAACTTCAGCATATTCTCTGTGGTTCGAACAACTACAGGAATTGCGATCAACGATAAAGCAACTGTTCCTGCCCAACCTGAGAAATGTTTTACTTGGTAAACAATAATTGCATACACAAATAGGCCAATCACAATGGATGGAGCCGACAACATAATATCTGTAACAAATCGGGTTACTTCTGAAAACTTATTATTCTCACCATACTCGGATAAATAAATTCCAGCCAATATGCCGATTGGAGTGCTAAAGAAAGCACAGAAAAAGACCATCATTAAGCTACCAACGATTGGATTCGCCAAGCCACCACCGTCGGAGCCCGGAGCCGGAGTATTTGCTAAAAATAATGATGGGCTAATCGCAGAAAAACCCTTGTAAAGTAGGATCGCTAAGATCCACATCAAAAAGAGCATTCCGATTGACATTGCAATCATCGAAAAAGTTAAACCGATAGCATTTGAACGCTTACGCTTAGCAAATAAAGATGGATCACGGGTACTCATGTTTTTGCCCCTTGATTAGCTTCCATTCGCATTAACATCAATTTTGCGAGCGATAAAACAATAAATGTGATCACAAATAACGCAAGTCCAAGAGCAAATAAAGATGAATAATGCAGACCAACTTCTGCTTCACCAAACTCATTGGCTAGAGTTGATGCAATCGAGTTACCTGGTGCAAATAGTGATGCAGAAATCTTATGGGCATTACCAATCACAAAGGTAACTGCCATAGTCTCTCCTAAGGCACGACCTAAGCCCAACATAATCCCACCAATTACACCCGTTTTGGTATAGGGTAATACTACATTCTTCACCACTTCCCATGTGGTACAACCTATGCCGTAAGCGGACTCCTTCAATACAGGGGGAACGATTTCAAAAACATCACGCATGACCGATGCAATAAATGGCAAGATCATCATCGCAAGTATTAAACCGGCACATAGAATACCGATTCCATTAAACGCCCCTGAGAACAAAATACTGATACCTGGAATTTGGCCAAAAGTTGCGGCTAAAGCGGGTTGAATATATTCAGCAAATAAAGGAGCAAAAATAAACAAACCAAACATACCGTAGATAATTGATGGAACTGCAGCTAGGATCTCAATGGCGGTTCCAAGAGGTCTTCGTAATGCGGTCGGGCAGATCTCGGTCAAGAAAACGGCAATTCCGAAACTCAAAGGAACTGCAATTAGTAAGGCAATAATCGAGGTCATGATTGTGCCGTAAATAGCAATCAATCCTCCAAACTCGCCGTTAATAATGTCCCATTCAACTGTAGTAAAGAAACCAAAGCCAAATTTACTTAGGGCGGGAGCAGCATTAAAAATTAAGGAGGCGATAATACCTAGAAGGCTTAGAAGCACGCTAAGAGCAAAAAACTGGGTTGAGTACTTAAATACGCGGTCGAGAACTCTCTGCCGTTTTGCAATATTGATTACTTCAGGATTGACCGCGCTATTACTTAATACCGCTTCCATAATTCAACCTTTTAAACAAAAATCAGCCCTAGAGATCCAGAGCTGATTTTAGGACAAACTAGATAGTTACTTCGTATTGATTTGCGACCAAACACTCTTGCGAATGAAATCGGTTGTCGAATCAGGCATTGGTACATAGTCGAGCTCAGCAGCCATCTTCTTACCTTCTTTGAAGGCGAAGTCAAAGAACTTCAAAACTTCAGCAGAGCGGGCTTTGTTTGCAGGATCTTTGTACATCAAGATAAACGATGCACCAGAAATTGGCCATGATTGCGCGCCAGGAGCATTGGTAATAAAGGTTCCCATACCAGGAATCTTAGCCCAATCGGTTCCAGCAGCAGCGGCCGCGAAAGTAACATCATCAGCTGCAACAAAGTGACCAGCTGGGTTTCTCATCAAGATGGTAGGCATATTATTCTTTTTGGTGTACGCGTACTCCACATAACCAATTGAATTCTTAACTCGACCAACGTTTGCCGCTACACCCTCGTTACCTTTACCACCAACCGAGGAAGCTGCGGGCCACTTCACAGCAGCGCCAGCACCTACAGCCGATTTCCAATCAGCACTAACTTTCGCAAGGTAGTCGGTAAAGATTGCGGTCGTACCAGAACCGTCAGCACGATGAACAACTGTAATATCTGCGGATGGTAACTTTACGCCTGGATTTAGGTCAGCAATACGTTTGTCATTCCAGTTTGAGATCTTGCCTTGAAAAATATCAGCCAAAGTTTGACCATCTAAACGGAGCTGATTTGGCTTGATGCCATCAATATTGACAACTGGTACAACCCCACCAATAATTGCGGGAAACTGAACCAATCCATCGGCCTGTAGATCCTCAAACTTCACTGGGTTGTCAGTTGCACCAAAGTCTACAGTCTTGGCTTTAATTTGTTTGACACCGCCTGAAGAGCCGATTGATTGATAGTTCAAACCATTACCAGTTCGAGCTTTGTATGCTTCAGCCCATTTGGCATAAATTGGATAAGGGAATGTTGCACCAGCACCAGTAATATCCGCAGCGAAGGCTGCTGGAGCAAAACTAGCAGTGGAAATGGAAAGAGCCGCTACAGCAAGGGCTTTTTTCAAAGTAATCGTCATTTATTTTCCTTTAAATGTTGATCGCACAACGCGACAATCAAACGATAAAGAGCAAATATGACGCTTTAATGACAATCTTTTTTTAGGTCATGAATCCCAAAAAATGATATTTAAAACATAGAGTTAAGGAATTACTCCTATCCCCCAAATCCCCTCCCACAGAAACGGTGGCAATTATTTCAGGCTGAGTTAGTGGGTGTCGCTGAGGAAGTTGGTGAAGTAGAAACAACTGGGGAACTGATACCAAGCTTCTTAGGATTCGTATTTCTCTTAATAGCAGGTGATTTTCGAGGTACAAGTTTTTTTGCTGCCGGCTTTTTGCGACCTACCGATTTAGCTTTAATTGATTTTGAGGCTTTTTTGGCTACGTTGCCGATGTTTTTTTCAGCCTGCTCCATCGCATCTACAACAGCTTTTCGACCTTCTTTGAATACTTTGGCGCCAGCATCAGACACTTCTCGCACGACCTTGGCAAGCTTTTCGCCACCCATCGGGATTTTCTTATCGGCTTCCTTAATCCAGTCGCTTATTGCGTCGCGCGCCCTATCTAAGTGCTTCTCGGCACCATCAGCAGCCTCATTACCTATATCTTTCAAAAGCGCTTTGACTTTTTTCTGATAGTTAGTCATTCGTTTGGCAGCATCTTCAGCAGCTTTCTTTTGTAAAGCCTGAAGTTTTTTTGCATCGTTTTGTGCGGCCGTCTTGGCGGCTTCCAAAGCCTGTTGCATGTTGTAACGCAATTCGGCAGCATGATGCTCACTTAATTGCTTAGCAGCATCCAACAATTTATGGGACAAAGTAAAAAGTTCTTTAGCTTTTGCTTTTTTTGCAGCTTGAGATAGCTTTTTCATTAGAGACCTCGACTGAATTTTGAGAAATTGAGTCTAGCAAAGGAATATGACAATCAGTTGATGCGTTGCACAATAACATTATTGTCATTAATGAGACATCTTAATGTCACATAAATTTATAACAATATTCTTACTCCCTTCATGTTGCTCCTTTTCCGCCCACATAGGGCGGTTTTTTTGAGAATTGTATTAACTTACACCAATAAACTAGTTGGAAACGTCAATGAATCAGAAATATGAATATGCACCGAATAGCATCGAAGCGCAATTTGAGCATCTCGATATCGACAACCACATTAAAGATAGACTGATTTGGCTGTATTTAACTAATCGTAAAAACAACCAAAAGGTTGATCGTAGCTTTAACGAGGTTGATACCGATTGGGAGAACTAAGTCGCTGCAACTTCCCTTGCAATTGCCTCAGCACTCTCTTTCGCTAGCGCAGGCTCATTAGCCTCAACCATCACACGCAGAACAGGCTCCGTTCCTGACGGTCTGATGAGTACCCTGCCCTTACCAATTAAGCGTTGCTCAACTTGATGAATCATTGAGGTGAGCTTGGTATCGGTTTGCCAGTTATAGTTTGGAGTTGTTTTGATATTAATTAGAACTTGAGGGTAGATCTCAATACCATCGAGTAACTCTTTTAATGATTTGTGCTTCAGCTGCATAGCTGCTAAGACTTGCAGAGCTGCGATCGTGCCGTCACCCGTGCTGTGTTGATCAAGGCAAAGTAAGTGGCCTGAACCTTCACCGCCAATCAACCACTTCTTGGTTTGCAAAAGTTCTAAGACATAACGGTCACCAACCTTGGCACGCTCAAAGCCAATTCCGAGTTGTTGAATGGCGTTCTCAATCGCTAAATTGGTCATCAAGGTGCCAACCACTCCACCAATCTTCTGACCACGATCAAGGCGATCTTTCGCAAGGATGTAGAGAAGCTCGTCACCATTAAAGAGCCTGCCACTTTGATCAACCATTTGTAGACGATCAGCATCGCCATCCAGTGCAATACCAATATCTGCTTTTACTTCTTTAACCTTGGCAATGAGTGCTTCAGGGGCAGTTGCGCCACAACGATCATTAATATTTTTTCCGTTGGGCTCTACACCAATTGCTACAACCTCAGCACCCAGCTCATGAAATACCGGCGGTGCGGTGTGATATGCAGCGCCATTGGCACAGTCCACCACAATCTTCAGCCCCTTGAGATTGAGATCAGCCGGAAAGGTTGATTTACAAAACTCAATATAACGCCCTGCCGCATCATCCAACCGAAATGCTTTACCCAGTTTGTCAGCGGTCACGCATGACATTGGCCTCTCCAGTTCTTCCTCGATCTCGAGTTCAAGAGCATCAGAGAACTTATCCCCTTTGGCATTAAAGAACTTAATGCCGTTGTCATCATAAGGATTATGGGATGCTGAGATCACCACGCCCGCAGACAAACGCAAGGCTTTGGTAAGGTAAGCTACTCCAGGGGTAGGCATTGGTCCACATAAAGTGACATCAACTCCTGCGGCTGAGAACCCAGACTCAAGCGCTGCCTCAAGAAGATATCCAGAGACCCGAGTATCTTTACCAATTAATACACGGGGATGTTCATTGGCTTTGCCGTGGCGACCCAGAACAATACCAGCGGCATAACCCAATCGCAAGATGAAATCAGGAACGATGGGTGAGATTCCAACTTTTCCTCGAATACCGTCGGTCCCAAAGTATT
>JACCDJ010853565.1_pt1 | contig 18247 bp, 16 predicted proteins | sample 7444481 | NCBI WGS metagenome assembly JACCDJ01 (sample SAMN15323435, study PRJNA562643) | freshwater metagenome | isolation source: river surface water | place: USA:Blue River Watershed | collected 2017-08-15 | reverse complement strand
ACCGCGTAATTAAATAACATATATTTTAAAGCATGTGCTCGAGAGCCTTAGGATTAATAGAATATTGATATGCACTTTCCATACTAATCTCACCGCGTTGTACAAGATCAATAAGGCAACGATTCATATCGATCATACCTTGTTCTGATGATGTTTCAATCACGGTATCTATCTCATGTGTACGTTTTTCACGAATTAAATTTGAAACAGCACTATTATTGATAAGAAGTTCGTACGCAGGAACACGGCCACCATTGATACGAGGTACGAGGCGCTGAGAAAATACACCAAGAAGACTTGAGGCAAGCTGTACTCGTATTTGGTCTTGTTGACCGCCGGGGAATGAATCAATAATACGATCAATTGTCTGCGAGGCATTATTTGTATGAAGTGTCGAAAAGACAAGGTGACCTGTTTCTGCGGCAGTTACCGCAGCAGAAATAGTCTCTGCGCTTCGCATTTCACCAATCAAAATAACATTTACATCCTCACGGAGTACTGCTTTTAGTGCAGTCGGAAAATCCTTGGTATCTACACCAACTTCACGCTGATCAATGATTGATTTATCTGGAGTGTACACAAATTCAATAGGTTCTTCGATTGTTACAATATGTGCTGCACGTTCTTTGTTGATAAGGTTAATAAGAGCAGAAAGTGTTGTTGATTTACCTTGACCAACAGGACCTACAACCAAGAAAAATCCCTGCTTGCGAGTTGCAAAAGCTTTTAGTATGGCAGGAAGATTTAATTCTTCAAATGATTTTGCTTGTGGAATAAGGCGAAGTGTCAGAGATATCATCCCTCGCTGAAACGATGCATTTCCACGAAGACGTGTCACCTCTTCAAATGAATATGCAAAATCAACGTCATAATTTTCAAGAAAATGATTTGTTTTTTCTTGGCCAAGCAACACACCTAAAAAACCAATCATGTCATCATGAGTGAGTGGTTGTTCATTTGAGAGAAAGATGAGCTCACCATTCACACGAAGTGCCGGCTTGCGACCTTCACCCAAATGCAAATCTGACCCATTTTCATGAATCAAGTTTTTCAGAAATTGATTTAAACGATTCTGATAATCCATCCCGTTTAGAGACAGGTCGCGGTCAATAAACCACTATTGTCATAAATTATTTTGTAATTAAAAACTTTCATTTTATTTTCTCTGTTCTATATAAATGTTTTGCGACCGCGGTCTCTAACGGGATCCATCCCCTTAGTAAGAAATGACTATGTACCTTCGTCATTTACTTTGTATTAATTAATAATTGCGTACTCTTTTTTAAAAATACGATTTATATACTGCACTCGCCATATTTTGCCACGAGACCGATCAGTCGTATTACTTAGTCGTACTAATAATCTCCATTACCTTGGTAATAACTTCAGACGGAGTACTTGAAGCTTTCACAATATACCCGGCAGCACCGAGTGCCATACCACGATCGATATCTTCTTGTTGTCCACGATTTGAAAGAATAATACGAGTGATACCTGACGCAAGATTTTCTTCTTTCATCTTTTCGAGCAATTCAAAACCATCCATGACAGGCATTACGATATCAAGCAAAATGACATCAACAGCAAGTCCCCCACGAAGTTTCTCAAGTGCAATCTCTGGCCCAAGTGCAGTTACGACGGAGAAGTTTGATTGATTGAATTTAAGAGCATACATATCAAGCAAAAAACTGTCATCATCGATAATAAGAATTTTTTTCTTTGGTTCCATAATGTATTTAGTATACTACAAATACAAACTATTTGCCCAGCATTCTAGAAATTATAGACCTCTTGGAATGGGATATCACCACGAAGACCCTTTAATATTGCGTCTTCTTTGAGCGTAATCATACCTCGAGAGCGTGCAAGGGCAAAAATATCCTGCTCTTGTGGTTTTTGAAGGATTATCTTTTGCATTTCTGTATCAACAGCAAACATTTCAAAAACAGGAACGCGTCCTCGAGTACCTGATGGACATTCAGGAGATGGGACTGCTTCATACATTGTTGTACCAATATTAAGCTTTGCTTTGATATCTGCAGGAACTGTAGAAAATTGTTTATCTATCATGATCTGTGTTGCACCATCGATAGGAATCTCATGTTTTGACGCAGGATACATCTGCCGTGCAAGTCGTTGTGCCATACATAACACAAGCGTTGGAGCAATCAAATACGGATCAATTCCCATATCAATAAGACGAGGAATTGCACCCACTGCGGTATTGGTGTGAAGTGTTGAAAGCACAAGATGGCCCGTAAGTGCAGCTTGAATTGCAAGCTCAGCTGTTTCTTTATCGCGGATTTCTCCAACCATAATAATATCTGGGTCTTGACGCAAAATAGAACGAAGTCCGTTCGCAAAAGTATACCCAATTTCTGGCATAACCTGAGATTGATTAATTCCTGGAATTTGATATTCAACAGGATCTTCGAGAGAAACGATATTTTGTTCTTCTCTGTCGAGTTCGTTCATCATTGAATACAATGTTGTCGTCTTACCAGACCCTGTTGGTCCTGTAATCAAGATAAGTCCGTATGGTCGTGCGAGTGCACCTCGAACAAGAGCGAGATTCTCTGGTGACATACCAAGTGAATCAAGTGGTTTTACTCCCTTTTGAGAATCCAAAATACGCATCACAACTTTTTCTCCATAATATGAAGGCATTGTAGAGACACGAAAATCTATTTTACGACCATCAATCTTTGCAGAGAATCCCCCATCTTGTGGTTTACGTTTTTCATCAAGGCGAAGTTTTGCCAAGATTTTAATACGAGCAACAACACCATTAAATACGTTGAGTGGAAGTACGAGTGATGTATGCAAAATACCATCAACACGAAAACGAACCTTTACCTTATCACCAACATTTTCGATGTGAATATCAGACGCACCACCTTCTGTCGCATGGCGAAGAATCACCGCAACTATTTTAATAATAGGAGCGTCTTCAACAATACGTTCTTCTTCTCCTGGCTTGAGTGTATCTGATGTTTTTGTATTTGTCTCAACAGTCACTCCCGCATCATCAGTACCAGCGATTTCTGTATCAAGCTCAGACAGAGCCTGGTCAACTTCATTGCCGAGACCTTCATACATTGCAATCAATGCATTATAGACAGATGCTTTGATAGCGTAGACTTTAAACGGTTTGTTTATTTTTGAAGTAATAAAGGTAAGTGCATCCATCGCCTGTACATTTTCTGGATCAACAATACCAACATCAATAACAGAATCAGTAATACCAAAAGCAACAAAACCATACATTTTTGCAGCGTCGACAGGAATCATCTTTAAGACTGAAGGAGAGACACTCTTAGGGTCTACATCTCGTGTTGGAATATTAAAAAACTGCCCCTTAAGAGAAAGAACTTTTGCTTCATCTACCTTGATATCAAGAAGTGCTTGGTCGATATTACCGTTGTATTTTTCCTCTGCGTTTTTAACAATCTCTGGAACTTCTGATTCGGTAATAATATTATTTTTTACGAGTTCTCGAAGAAAAATCATATTATTGAGGATTACGAGTAGGTGCTGGCTGTACTCGAATAGTAGTACTTGCTTCTATGGTGTTTTCTACTGTTGGAGCAAACGGATTCATACGACCAGGAGTAACGCTTTCACTCGGAACACTATTATCGACGAGCGACACGAATGCTTCATCTGATAAAATTGATGTATCAATTCTTATTTTGGTAAGAGATATAAGTGTTGTAAGAAATGCTGTATCTTGGGTTATTTTATCGTTTCCTGTTTTCGTAAGACTCCCCGCTCCCACCTCTGCACCCGTAGACGACGAGAGTCCTGAAGTTTCTGCAGCACTCAATGAAAGTGTGTTTGAGAAATACACATACACACCTCCGAGTAACAAGAAGAGTGAGAAAAAGAAAAGAAATTTGTTGTATGTTTTATACATATGATTATTTGAGCCAGTATGTCTCTATTTTTAATGAATAATTATATATATGAGAAGTGTCTTCTGTTTCTGGATTTTTTGTTGTTGGTCGCTGTGGAACTGTGAAGGAAATAGACTTTACATCAACCAATCGAAGATTTTTCTCTACATCTTTCAAGAATAATGTAAAGTTATCGTATGTCCCACTCACAGAAAACTCAAATGGAAATACACCGAAAGTACGATTTGCACTCGGATCATTGGCTTTGATTGTTACTGAACTTGTTTTCTTTTCAGCTTCAGTTACTGATTGTGTTTCAAAACGAATATCTCCGATAGTAAGATTGTGGTCTTTTGCTAGTTTTTCAAGCTCAAGAATGAGACCAATATTGTTGACACTACTTGGGAGAAATTGAAGGAGGCGTTCTTTATCAACAGCAGGAATATTTTGATACGTCTCAAGGAGAGCGTCTCGTGTCTCCTGAAGAGATTTTGAATTATCAAGTGCTGTTGTATACGCACCGATATCAGCACGTAATACTGCAACATCACCATACAGCGGTCGAACAAAGATAAAAAAGACAGCGAGTGAGATTGCAACAAGAAAAATTGGAAAAATTGATTTCATATATTATTTCTTTTTAGTGGTTGTTGATGTGGTGTTCGACGATGTCGCAGTGTTAGCTTGAGGTACCTTTGCAGATGATGGAAGCACGATCTCTACAACACCTGAAGACGGAAGCGTACCACCTCCCCCAAGTGGATTTGATATTTCAGGCAAAGAGAGAGGATCTCCTGCGGGCAGCATTGACTGTGTTTCGGTTGGTACATTTCCTGTTGGGAGATTTGAAGGAGCACTCTTTTCTAGGGCGAGATTTTTCTCGTACGAAAGAAGTGTTGGATCAACAATAAATTCAACATTAAAACCAATTGATTCTTTTTTGTCTTTTGCTGTTCCTCGTGCTGATGTGAGATTTGAGAATACAACACTTTTTAGATATTTTCCTTTTGGACTATTAAAAACATCTGATTGTGTCGCAATCGACTTGTAGTCACGAGCAACACCTGTCATTTTGACATAAAAAAGACCCTTGTCAGTAAACTGGTGTTCAAATTTTGTATATTGAATTGAAGGAATCGTAATATCATTAATGAGTACAAATAGTGGAGAGAGTGTAATATGACTTGCGAGAATTTTCTTTGAAGCAGACACACGCTTATCGAATGTTTCAAGTTCAGCAATAGTGTCTTTTTCAAAACTATCTTTTGCACGAAGAAGCGACGTAGAGAGAACTTCTTTTTGATTTATGAGATAGTTTTTGTACACAAAGAGTCCCCCCGCAACACCACCTACAATAATCGTAAGAACAAGCGCACTCACAGAGAAAAAATTCATTGAACGAGATAGAGGAACAGAAGCCGTCGTTGTATTCTCGGTGACAGGTTTCTTTGGTATGAATGATGTTTGAAATGAATTCTCCATAAATTACGCCGACAATTCACGCAAGGCCAAACCAACAGCAACAGCAAACTCAGGACCACTCGTCTTTAACACTGGCTCGAGAAACGCAGGTGCTTCTGTTTTTGAAAATGGATCACCGTAGATAACTTCAGCACGAAAATTCTCAACAGCACGTGGAAGTAATCCCTTTAAGAGTGATCCTCCACCAGTGATGATAATCTTACTAATATTTTTATTATACTTCTTCTCATATGCAAGCACAACACTATTTGTGTCAGAAAAAATATAATCTGTGGATAGACGAACAATTTCTGCAACTTGCGGATTACTTGTTGCATCGAGACCAACAAGACGTTTTAATTTCTCGGCATCTGTAAATGAAATAGAGAGTGATGTTGCTATATTTTTTGTAATATCACATGAACCACGATTCACCACATGAAAAACACGAACAACCCCTGCTTCTACAATAGATAGTTTTGTTTTTGAAGCACCAAAATCCATGAGCAACACAGGTGCAATATCTCGAGAGAATGTCGAACGAATACCGCTAAAGATTTCCATTTCAAATGAATGTGATTGTATTTCTGTTTTTGTGAGAACTTCTTGGTATCGAGTCAGTGTGTCGTTGTGAATAGCAACGACAAGAACCTCTGTGTTCCCTGTTGTTTTTGGTTGTTGATTTGTAGGCCCTACTGTATCGTCAATAATTTTTGAAGCTTCGATTTCAGGAGGAATAATAGACCAATCGAGTGTCACTTCAGAAATAGGAACCGGAATATATTTTCGTGCTTCAGTAGGAATCACTGTCGAGAATTTATCTTCGGTAATTTGTGATGGAAGAGAAATAGTGAAAATCAAACTTGCAAGTGATGGGATAGCAACCGCACCCGAGCGAATCGTTGTATTTGATTCTTTGAGTACATCGAGTAGTGCACGAGCAAGGTCAGTAGATGATAAATTGGTAATCTGACCAATCTCAGTATTTGCATATGGTCCAAGTGCGAGCGAGCCATACGTCTCAAGAACAGCTTTCCCTCCTTGTTTTTTGAGTTGAACAACTTTGATTGCAGATGATCCGATATCGATACCAAGTGCACTTTCTTTTACCTTCGCAGAAGAAAATATCCCACGTATCGTCGCAAGTCCTCCTGATATAATTTTTTTAAGTGAATTGTCCATACCTCATACGAAGACGTGATATCGTCTCTCTTGTAATTTTCGTAACATAATAAATATCGTACCTTTTATAGTGTTATTATATCACATGATGATGTAAAATAGAGATATGTATTCCTTATGGAATTGGATTCTTGATTCTTTTTTTCCTGAGACGTGTATTGGATGCAAAAACCCTTCATCTCGGATCTGTGAATCGTGCCTTTCCTTACTCACACAAAACCCAAGAGAAACACACCCTGATATATACGCTGGGTTTGATTATCGAAATACGCTTATAAAACAAGCAATCTGGCATCTTAAATATCACAAACAGTCTTCTCTGGGAATACTTCTCGGGTCACTTCTCTACGAAGCATATATTGAAGAGATTGCGACACTCCATGAATTTCACAAAGGAAGTGTGATTATACTCGTTCCCGTTCCCCTCTTCAAACATAAACAAAGAATTCGTGGATACAATCAAGCAGAAAAAATCGCACAGGGTTTTAGAGATGCTTGTATTAAAAGTGGTATTCTCTGTCAGATAGATACGCATCTTATTATTAAAACAAAAGACACCACACCTCAAGCTCGTATTTCAGATAGAAAAAAACGATTGAAGAATGTCCGAGGAGTATTTTCATGTACACAAACACACGGATGTGCGAATAAAATTATTATCGTTATAGACGATGTCACAACTACCGGTGGAACACTCACTGAAATTATGAATCTCTGTCTCAAAAACGGAGCATTACACGCACAAGGCTTTGCAGTTGCACATTAATATTTGATACACTAGACTCTATGGCTCATACAAAAAAAAGAGAGTGCAAAGATTGCGGTTCAAGTCAGGTGAATCACCGACTCATGTATTCATCGATTCTGATTGGTGCATGTATTGAACCATGGACAAATTGGATGGGAAAAATATTCCCCGAAGAATCACTTGAATGGATTGGTCCTGTCTTTGTAAAAATCTTTGTCGCACTTGGACTTGGTGAACTCCGTACACACCCAAGCGATGATACCAACGGTCGCACGCGTGTCCTCTGGGAAGAAGCAGAACGAAGAGGAATCATCATGAGAGAATTCAGACTTTTTGGTATTGGTCGTGATATGTTTATCTCAAACTATCGTGGTGATGTGCGATTCTTTGACTCACTCCCCCGACCCAAAAAATCAAACACACAAGGACTCACCTGGATGGATAACAAAAATGAAATGAAGAAACACTTTAGCCGCGTCCGTATCCCTGTTGCACGTGGAGGTATTACACGCTCAAAGAAACACGCTCTTGAACTCTTTAAAACACTCACAAAACCTTTAATTACAAAACCAAATCTCGGCTCACGAAGTAGACACACTCGCACACACTTGAGTGACGAAAGAACATTTCTTGATGCATTTATCTGTGCACAACAACTCTCACCATGGGTAATGATCGAAGAAGAACTATCGGGTTTTGTATTTCGAGGAACACTCATTGATAAAAAATGTGTTGCCGTACTTCGCCGTGAACCAGCATCTGTCACCGGAGATGGTGTTCATACAATCCGAGAACTTGTTGAAATTGAAAATAAAAACCCTCTTCGACACGGATCAATCTTTCATACACTAACACTCGATACTGATGCAGAAAAAGAATTATTACACTGGAACAAAACACCGAACAGTATCCCTCGTTTTGGTGAGATTATACCAATCGGACAAAAAACAAGCCGTGGGTGCGGAGGTGGTATTACTGATGTAACTGATATCATCCACAAAGACAATAAAGAGCTCCTTGAAAAAGCAGCTCGTGTCGTCGATGACCCTATCATCGGTATTGATTTTATTATGGATGACATCACCGTCTCATGGAAAGAACAACCACGAGCAGGTATCATTGAATGCAACAGTGCACCGTTTATTGACCTTCATCATTTCCCTCTTATCGGAAAACCTCACAATGTCGCAGGAAAAGTATGGGATATTATTTACCCTCTTTCATCGCCTCATCAATCGTAATCTCTGAATCAGGAGCAGTTCGAACATCAGGCACAAGATGCATTGGAGTCTTTTTGTCAGTAACATAATCACCTAGAAACTTCATAAATTCATCGCGTCTCTCTTCTTCCATTACTTCAGTAAAGTGTGCGAGTGGTTTACTCTCAGGAGTGTATTCGTGATGTCCACGAATTTCACCATCTTCAAAAACTCGAATGTGATACTGAAGGTCAAAACTCTCAAGCTTTCGCCATGAAAGAACCTGACCATTATCAGTCCATGCAATAAAATGGTTTCCAAATCCCCACTTCTCATGTAAATGTTTTTCAAGGTCTTCAAGTGTTCTCCCTTTGGCAAGCCACCCAAGATGATACGGCTGGCGACCCTTTTCGTGCCACACAAGATGCCATTTTAATAGATTTCTTTGGAGCCACGGAAAAATAACGTAGATTTTTCTCCAAAAATTCTTTTTCATGCGTTGCCCAAATGTGAGTTTTTGATATATATGCATACACAGTAAGTATACTACGAGAGAGTCCTCGATAGATACAGAGAGAGGCTAGATTTCACAGACGCCACCAACACATGCGAGTTCACGCTTTGCTTCTGTTTCGTCTTCTTTTTCGTATGTGACGATTTTTGAGAAATCAATATCACCAAGTCGTTCAACCATTTCATTGTATTGCTTTTTAGTTATTTCTTCATATGGAGCAAGTTGATATACGTGATTTGAGCGAGGAAGGAATGAAAGACCTCCAACGATTTCCCAGTTCTTATAGAGCCAGTCCGCAACTGCAAGCCACTCATCATCGCCGACAGAGATAGTAACTGACGGATTGTGTTCTGTATAGTGTTTCTTCATCACCTTCCAGTGTTCAAGTTGATCAAGAGCAGTGATATCGTCTTTACAAATTGCACCATCAGGGGCTTTCATTGGGAATTCAAGAACAAATGTTGTTGCATCTTCAAGTGTCTGACCAACTTCAGGATAATACGGAACACCCTGATCTTTCATCATCTTGAAAAGTGCATCTGTCGCAGAGATACGAACACGACGAATATAATATGGTGCATGACGTGGGTGCATACCAGATGCACAGTCTACTGTCTGAGATACAGTACCAGATGGCTTCACGCAGGTAATACATGTTGAAGGATTTACACCGAAACGTTTTGCATATTTCTTGTTTATCTCAATCGCATAATCACGCATTTTTTCAATAATCTTTGGATCGCGAACAAGTGCACAATCCCACTGTCCTGTGATTGAAACACCGAGAAGTCGTTCTTTTTCACAATTCTTTTTCCATTCTTTTGAAAGATATGGGAAATATGTCAGTGTCGACTGATATGTTCCGAGGATAGTCGCCACTTTAATCTTACTCATCAATGTCTCAACAGTGTCATCAGCACGTGCGACAACTTCTGAGAGGTTACAAAACTGTTTTGACTGAAGAATAATTTCTCCACATGGATTTGTCCCCCATGATGGATAAATACCACCCTTGAACTGATCGAGACGACGCTTTGGAAGTGTCTGCGCGAGACCACCACGATTAAAAATTCCACGTTCACCACTACCACTTTTTGCAAGAGCTACCCATTCATCGAGAAATTCTGTAACTGTTGGTTTTGTGAGATACACCGCTGAGTTGTTTGCGAGCATACGCTGACCTTCAGTGAGATAGAATTGTCCACTCTTTGAATCGCGGATCATTTCATCATCAAGATCAGAAAGTGAGATCATTGCACTTCGTCTGACACCACCAGCAACAACACATTCACCTATTTTACAGATAATATCGTGTGCATCGAGGTTGGTAAGATGGCGACCCTGCTTACGGAGAATACGTTCTCGTGTAAAGACAAGAAGACTGCGTAGTGGTTCTGGACCAGAACTCTTGCCACCCATTGTTTTGAGTCGAGCACCTGCGGGGCGAATTTTAGAATAATCAAATTCAATATCAGAACCATCAAACCATGTCTTCATGCCGAGAGAAAAAGCATCTGCCCATCCTTCTTTGCTATCAGGAATAACATATGACGGGAGCACCTTGCCTGTTTGACGCTTGATTTGTGGAAGCGCTTGGATATTTTCACTTTCAACAGACCATCCAACACCAGTACCACACATAGAGATATACATAATCTCTGCAAAATCTTGGAATGATTGCGGTGCGATAAATGAACAGTTATATGCACATACATTTGTACGAGATGCAGCCTTGCCTGCAAACTGAAGAAGACGCATTGATGGCATTGATTCTTGGCGGAGGATAGAATCACGGATTTCAGTGTATTCACGAGCAGTCAAATCCTGACCAATGTTTTCTTTCATGAAATCAACATAACGGTCAATCGTCTCAATCCATGTCTCACGACGACCTTCATCAGGAACCCATTTTGCATAGGTACGGTAATACACGAACTCTGCAAGAGGGTTTCGGAAGTATTGTTTACTTTTCGCAACGAGTTCTTTTACATTTTCAGGAACAAATCCAGACTTCTCACGAGCAAGTGATCGTTCTCTGCGATAGAGGATATATGATTTTGCAGTTGTTACAAACCCCGCAGCAATAAGTTCATTTTCCACAACATCCTGTATTGTTTCAACGCTTAATGCTATGCCTTTTTTCTCCTTTTTAAGACTAACAAGGGCATCGCACACGAGATCCATCACCCGTTTTGCATCAGACTCACTCCCCTCACCAACACTTTCCATCGCTCGATAGATAGCTCGAGTAATACGCTTTTCATTAAAAGGAACGAGTGAACCATCTCGCTTTTCTATCTTCTGCAATGCGAGAACCTGATGAGAACCTGATGTTTTTTTCTTCATAGGATTATACAAATGTAGATAAAGGGGTAATAAAATCCCCTCCTATATTTACAAAGTGGTGCGAACACTCGATAAACACGCAAGGGGTAAAAGTTGTAACAACTCACAACTACAAAAACATTATACCCCCTCCAAAACTTCACCCGCAAGTTAATACACAACCAGAACAACTTTTTTTAATTTTGTCTTTAGTTGTTTTTTATGGTGCGAATATATTCTTATAAAATGGTACTCAATTCACACACGTACTACCTCATTCTAGAGAAAAAAATTTGTCTCAGAAAATTTCTTTTTTAGATGACAAAATACTACGAGATTGGCTCTCTGTATGCATACGAAAGTGTATTGTATTCCTCTGTCTCATAAACACAGATACCTGTATCGTTCCAAAGAACGAATTGTGCGATACCTACATCAAGTGCACATCGACTACATACGGTACAAAACGGTTCACCCGATCTTACAATAGACCCCTCATCATCAACACGAGTAAAATAGAGTGTTGAGCCTTGTATTGCATGGGGATTTTTCCGTAACGAATCAATAATAGCCCTCCATTCGGCATGCATACAACAGGTATGATCGTATTTGGGTTTTCCTGAAAAATCGTATGGCTTTAAACAATATTGATTCACTGAGGAATCAAGCGGTGGAGCATTGTATCCTGTGCCGATTACTTCACCTTGTGCGACAATAACCGTGCCACATTTTGCTCTCTTGCATAATGCCTGAGTTGCAATTAGTGAAGCTTCTTTCATCCACCGTATTGCTTCTTTTTCTTCGTCACCTGTTAGGTAGGTCATGGGTATAGTAAAAAATTAATGATTGGATACAAAAAAAACGGCTATCCCTCTTTAGGATAACACGTTTTTAGAGTGGTAAGTATTGCGGTACGCAGCTAGAAAAAGTTTGTGGGGGTAAGATTACTTTACCTCTCTTGAAGTAACCTCCCCAAGAGCCCTAAAACTCCCCTTCCCAAATGTATCTTCTATTAATCGAGCAACTTTAAAGAGATTTCCATTGATACCTGCTTCTATAAAAATATCCACTACTTGCTCAAAGGAATACTTGTCATTATTTAATTTGTATATTTCATTGATATATTCTAATCCTTGCTTAACCTCCCTTTGTCTACTTAAATCGACAGGGGTCTTACTTTCTTTCATTTTTTGTAACTCATCTTTAAATAAATCACTTGTTTCTACGTAATCCTTAAAAAATCGCTCAGTTAGAAGCCCGACAACAGCTTCATTAACATCTTCAAAGTAAATTTTATTTCCATCTCTTGATGTAACAGAAAATCCAACTCTGTATGGAATAATCTCACTATTCTCTTTTATACCTCCGTTTGTAACTTGCATAGCAGTAAAAGATTTTGCATGCACAAGTTCATGAAAAACCACCAAGGAGAAATTAACCCTGTTTAATGTTTTTTCAACCAAAACACTTCCGTCTATTGTGGAATGTAAACCACCACTTATTGAACCTCCAGTTATCTCTTCAACGCTTTTTTCTTTCAAGATATGGATATTTTCAAGGGGAATATCTCTTATGTTCCTATTATATTTTTGTAAGTAATTATCTACAGCATTTGAACTAAATTGAATCAGCTCAATCTCTTCTTTCGTCTTTTCAAGTTCATAATTCTCAATTTTTGCACCACCTATTTCATTAAAATAACCTGTCAGATATTCTTCAAATTTCCCTTGCTGTTTTTCAATGTGTTCTTTCGGGGCTCCAACAACTTTATCTAAATGCGGCATTTTAGGCTTTTCCATATTTTAATTATATCAAAGTTCCAAAGTATCAAATAGATACAAAAATGAGCCTTAATAAGACTGATTTTATTTGCGGAGGCGGTGAGACCATGAGTACCCAGTAGGCGAATATGCTTATTCGCATATTTCGACCTCGACTCAGAATTTTGTCGTCACAAAATTCTGGTCTGGTCACCGACTCGTGGAAATTTTTTACTAAAAATTTCACACTCCGTCGTTCGAATCTCACACGTACACAAAGCAGTTTGTGTACTCGCCTCCGCGAAATAAAAATGGCCCGACCAAAGTCGGACTCATTTTTATACTCGCGGAGGCGGTGAGATTCGAACTCACGGGCCTTTTTACGAGCCGACGGTTTAGTAAACCGTTGATTTAAACCACTCATCCACGCCTCCGTATATTTTTGGATATATATCCAATTTTCACATACTAGCATACTTGGGTCTTGTGTGTAAGTAATACAGTATGGGCTCCATCGACTAAGTGTATATAAATTATATTAAATACAAAAACAACAAGAAACTGTAAGGATATTTACCTATAATATTCGAAACATTATCAAGAACACTCGGATTCTACTATATTTTTTTGAAAATAAAGTTAAGGTAGTTTTTCGAGCGTGGTTTAAAAGTTTCAAAATATATAAGCTCAAAATTATGATTCTTGCATAAATTTATGACCTCATCTTTCTGAAAGAAACTGAACCAACGAGGCATATCAACACCAGAACTTTCTTTATACTCTTCGGTATTACCCTCAATAAGACCAAGAGCAAAAATTCCAGAATGTTTGAGTATACGAGAAATTTCCTCAAGAGGAGCATTAATAGATTTTTTAGGAGTATGGAGTAGGGCTGTATACGACCACACCCCATCAAACGAACAGTTCTCAAACGGGAGATTATCAAATACAGCAAGAACAGAATGAAGACCTCGCCCAGAAGATAATTTCCCCATAGACTCTGAAGCATCAATACAAATAACATTTTTACCTGCATGCTGAAGCAACAGACCATCTCTCCCTGGGCCACTTCCAACATCGGCTATTTTCTTTCCAGATAACTCAATAAACTTATCTAGAAAAGTACGAGGAAATTGCTCCCAAAAATCGACAGTCTCATCATCGTATTCCCTTGCCATCTTGTTGTATGTATCGATTGTTTGTTGGTCCATGATTAATAAATTTAACTTATATTTTATGATTAAAGTAATCGATTTATTGCATTACCCAATTCTTCGCGTCTAACAATATCCTTTTTACACAAGCGGCGTCGCAGAGTACTGCGACGTCCTGCAAAAATATAGTCGTCCTGCAGACTTCTTATTTTTGCGGAGGTGGGTTCATAGTCGCTTTGCTCCTTGAACTACACTCTCGCAAATTATAATCGCACAAGTGCTCATTAATTTGCGGAGTCGGCGGGATTCGAAGCTTACAGCTTCAGTACACCTTTTCCATTCGTGAGTACACTCATACGGAAAAGGTTTTCGAATCCCACACGTGAAATATGCAGATATTTCACTCGACTCCGCAGTTTTTACTGCGTTACAAACTGCGGGCTACTAGAGATTCAAACTTTGTACCTCAAGCCTTGTAAGGGTATTCTAGCAGATTTCCAGTTTGGTTTCCGAGGCGTCCGAGTAGGCTCTAAGTTTTGATAATTGTACCGATAAAAGAACTTCCTGTGTCAAATAACTCGTAGGTAAAATTACGCAGTTCATTTATGAGTGAATCTTTTGTATATCGTAACGATTGAAAAACTATCAACTTGTCTCCATTATTAATACCTATCTCTTTTAATGTGTTATTGCTTTGTAGTACAAAACAGGACACACGAAATCCATCATCAGCAAGCCTAGGTGTGATATCTTTAGCGGGATCTAATCCAATTAGTCTAACCTTGTCGTCTGCAAGATGAGTCGCATCGTCTTGATACACTTTTTGTAACTCGACCATATCAACCCTATCGCGCATCTGTGCATTTATAAATGCGTAACCATCTTTTCCTACAATATTTTTTAACAAATTTAAAATATCTTGCGGTGCATAATTTGAAAACGTAAGACCAATAGAGACAAAACGAGGGGTATCCGACTCACCAAGCAGTTCAGGCAATTCCTCAAAAGAAGCTTTTACTTTTCGTACAGGAATCCCTTGTTTTGAAGCATTGGATTCAGCAACATTAAGGAAATGATCGCTAATGTCTACAGGGATGTAAGTAAACATCTTTTCTTGTTTTTTTAATTCATCAAAAAGAAATTGTTCCTTATGCTCAGTTCCTGGACCCAGATCAATATATTCAAAATTGTCAGGCAGTGAATCGGCAACATTTTTCGCGATTGATTTTAGGTATTCGCGTTCTGGCTTTGTAACCAGTCTGAAATATGGAGTGTCGGTTTCCTGAAGTTGCTCGTACACCTCAGCACCAGACGAAATATAAAGCAGAAGGGAATCAGAATAGTCCCAAACCCCGTCTGAAATTTTTCGAAGTGATTTGAAAGCTCTGTTTTTGAACCATTCTTGGTTATATTTTTCCATGTATAAATATTAGCTTGAATACAACTTTTTAGGTACTCGAGTCTCCCGATACTAAAAATTTTATGCGGTGTCTATTGTACAAAATTCGAACTTATTTTGAAAGCAATCCTGACGAAAGCTAATCGCACGCGCGGAGCCGCGTGGTGGCTCTAAATTGAATCGTACGCTCTACGAAAGCCCCGCCACCGCCTCGCTTCACTCGGCAACCCCAAAAAGAAAAATGTTCCTTGCTCTTTTGATTTTCGCGGGGGGTGGATTTTTTCTAAAATGGAAAGGACATTTTTATTTTTGGGTTCTGCCCGTAAAGATATTCGGGCAGTGTGGCGGGGCTTCAATTCGGACTCGGTTTTGCGAAAACTATTTTCTGGGGATTTGGATTTTCGCAAAACCGAGACTAATTTGTTTTTGCATTTTGTCCGCGCGGAGGAGGGGTCTGGGGAGGAATCCGCGCGATACTTGTTCTCCAAATGTTCACAGGCCTGGCTAAAAATGATAATATGTAGATATGGAATTATTTTCATACTTTGGATTACATACTGCGTATCTGTTTGTTTTTTCGATCAGCTTGGGTTTGGGTATTGGAGTGTCGGTATTGAGCCACATTCTTTTTCTTTCTGCGGCAGAGGATGGAAAAATATCCCGCGATGAATTTAAGTTGCTCAGTCTGACACGTAAGGTGAGCTGGGTGGCGATTCTCATGTACGGTTTTAGTGGCCTCGGTCTTTTTACACTTGCGTACGAGTCGATGATTGGACTTGGAATCTTTTACGCGAGCATGACTGTTGCGATGATACTTATAGGAAATGAGATAGTATTTTCGTTTCGCCATTTGCCACGCGTGCATGATACGCGTGATGGAGGTGCGGCACTTGACGCATTTGTTCTGGAAAGCGGCGCCGTCTCTCTAGTTTCGTGGATATTTTTGATGTTCCATCATGTCATATACCGGACGGATATTGGATATTTTGCATTCATGGCTCTTTACACGGCTGTGGTTGTCTTTGTTGTACTCGCGACTTGGTTTGTGCGAAGAAATTCCGTGCGACCGCACGATGCCATAATTCTGAAGCGCTCTTTGTTTGCCGCACTCTTGCTCGCGGCGATTTTTACAGGTGCATGGTATGCGAAAGTCGATCGTGTTATCAAACCTGAGGAAATAGGAACGAAAATTCTTACCGAAATTGTTGGCACAACATACACATCAGATGACGTCGCCTTACACAACAACTCCGAAGATTGCTGGCTCATTATCGACAAAAAAGTATTCAATGCTACTGAAGCGTCGCGCTTGCATCCAGCAATGTTTAATTGCGGGCAGGACGTGAGCGAGAATTATCACAAGAATCATGGCAAAGACATACGGGAAAAGATGATGAAATACTACATCGGCGAGCTTCGTGCTGGAAAAGGTATTACTAATGTAGATGTACCGTTCGAGAAGAATAAGACGCTCAAGCCATACCGAGAACTCTATGTGAAAGAAAGTTCGTGGAATCCGCGCGAGCTCATGCTCGTGGTCGAAAAAGATGCCGAAAAGCTCCTTGCGATTGACGGAACGACACATGAGGTAGTCGGGCGGATCCACGATGTCGGGTTTCAGCCACATACATCCGTCTTTTCGTCAGATGCAAAATATATGTACATCATCTCGCGCGATGGATGGCTTACAAAAATAGATCTTGCAACACTAGAACCTATTCTGTCGGTGAGCGTGGGTGAAAATTCACGCGGCACGGCGCTGACAGATAATGATAAATATGTAGCTGTTGGCAATTATGCACCAGGGAATATGGTGATCCTCGATGCGGATTCAATGAAGATACTAAAAACCATACCGCTTATTACGAAGATGGATGGAAAAGATATTGAATCACGCGCAGGAGCAGTTGTTGAAAATGGTAATCGTATCGTGGTTGCGCTTAAGGACACGAACAGTGTCTGGTCTATCGATACTGACAAACCGGATTTCCCTGTCACAAATAAGTTTGAAGGTATCGGCAAAAACGTACCAGCTCTGCACGATGCCTTCCTTACACCAAACGGTAAATACTATATTGTCGCATCGCAGGGATCCAAGACAGCGTGGGTGCTTGATCTTGAAAAAATGAAGCCAATTGCAGAAGTGGAGACTGGCGAGACGCCACACACCGGCCCCGGTGCGGCATGGGGCGATTACATCTACGTCCCAGCACTCGGGGAAGGTTTGATCACCGTCATTGACACAAAAACTTGGAAGCCAGCAAAATATATAAAAACAGGAGGCCCTGGGCTTTTTGTACGAAGCTATAGCAAAGACCCATCATATCCATACGTTTGGGCGGATACTGCTTTCGGTGACCACAAAGACGAGATATATGTGATAGACGCTCGAGTTAACGAAATTGTGAAAACAATAATCCCTGTTAAGGGTGAGAGTTCATGGCACCCAGAATTTACTTATGATGGTAGATTTGTTTATGTAGTATCTCAATCTGCAAATGAAGTAGAAGTTTATGATGCTCATACATTCGATATTGTAAAGCGAATCAAATCGGATACACCGTCAGCGATATCTAATGTGGGTCTTCGTATTGAGGAGCCAGGCCTGT
>JACCDJ010048786.1_pt1 | contig 18260 bp, 26 predicted proteins | sample 7444481 | NCBI WGS metagenome assembly JACCDJ01 (sample SAMN15323435, study PRJNA562643) | freshwater metagenome | isolation source: river surface water | place: USA:Blue River Watershed | collected 2017-08-15 | reverse complement strand
TCATCCCGTTAGAGACAGGTCGCGGTCCGTATGTAATGAACCGTTCTGCTGTGTTGTAAAAATAAGTAAATAATTATATCTGTACCCGTATGTAGCAAACCGTGACCGCGGTCTCTAACGGGATCATGTCTATAGTATACTCGTTTTTTGATAATTTAGAGAGCGTTTACTTTTATGATTTTTTCTGGTATTGTTATTAGGTTCTTATATGTCTGTGTCTCAGATTTGTAAGATTACTATCCCAGCCCCATAATTTGAAAGAGATACGAGGGGCGAAGCGCTTCGCGAAAAACTGGTTGGCCTATTCGGCCCCGCGCTTCGGATAGCAATATGTGTTCATTTTAATGTTTATATATAATTATTATTAAATTAGCGAAATTATGGAGCGGGATGACGATTTTTATAGTCGTTCCACTCCTTAAAAATCAGTCACATGCCAATTACAAAATCAGCAAAAAAGGCGCTTCGAAGTTCTCTTGTAAAAAAGGGAGTAAATGACCGCCGAAAGAAAGCTCTCAAAGAATCAATCAAGGGTATTGAGAAGCTCGTTAAAGAAAAGAAAAAGGATGAAGCAAAAAAGCTTCTCTCGAGTGCATACAGTGCAATCGATAAGGCAGCAAAGAAGGGTGTTATCAAGAAAAATAACGCATCTCGCAAAAAGGCTCGTCTTTCAAAGATCACAAAATAATCAAAATCTCCCCGACCAAGTCGGGGAGATTTTGATTTAAGGATTAGAAGGGTATAATGAGGGAACTTGTCCGCCAAAAACTTTTAGCGGGTAGTATTAATAATATTTTTTCTTTCTTGTTGCATACTATTTTGTAATAGACATGAATAAGTTTGAAAGTTTAGGCGGATGAATACCAAAAACTTACTTTTCTTTTATGGACTCGAATGTCCTCATTGTCAGAAAATGGAGAAACTTGTCGACCGATTGCGTGGTGAAGGTTTTGAAATAGAAAAAGTTGAATGTTGGCACAATAAAGACAATGAAGAATTATTCGTCAAAATGGACTGTGAAGATGAGCCATGCGGGGGAGTACCATTTTTTGTAAATCAAAAAACAAAGAAAACTGTTTGTGGCGAAGTGACCTACGACGAGCTCAAAGAATGGGCTGAGGGAAAATAGATATTGCGATTTGGGGTCGAATAGTGTAGATTGATACTTGTTTACTCTTGTATCTATACATAGGTATACAGTTTGGTCCCGTCGTTCAATGGATAGGACGTAACTTTGCGGAAGTTATGATGCAGGTTCGATTCCTGCCGGGATCACAATAAAGCGCTTCGGCGCTTTTTGTGTTCCCGAGTGACTGAACGGCTTCAGTCACGTGCAGGAATCGAAAACCTTTTCCGTGTGAGTGTACTCACGAACGGAAAAGGTGTACTGTTCGTGCGATTAAACATAATCGCCTACTGGGTAGCGAAAGATTACCCTGCCGGGATTTGATTTACCTTAAAACCTCCTCCAACAACTCCGGGAATTCTTCTGTTCCCATATCTTCAAAACAGAAATGTCCCATGTTTTGAAATTCTCTAACTTCTATATTTTTGATTTTTTCTGTAAGTATTTTTACACTTTTCTGCACTTCCTCCATGTCATCATCTGAATTAAAAATAGTGACACCCTTTGTTTTTGAAACTAAATTTTCATCTGGTGTAAAATCAAACATTCCCGTTTCGAGTATTTTGTCAGGATCAATCCATGGTGCTACGAGTACAATCTTGCCAACGTGTATATTATTTTCACTTAGATATCGAACAATAAAACCAGCACCACATGAATGCCCAATGAGAGTCGTCTCTTCGTTGAGAGGGAATCGTTCAAATACTTCTTTCCATGCTCTATATTCTGGGTTGTACGGTACTGGCATGTGAGGGTTTTCTGCTTGGAATCCTCTTTGTTCGAGTTGTTTTTTTATCCACGGAAGAAAGTGTGATTCCAGGGAGCGTTCTGGTCCGAGTCGTAGGTATTCGTCTTTCTCTGGCATTCCGTGAATAATGATTGCTGTTTTCATTGTGATGATAGATTAGAGACCAATTTTTTCCATGAATACCATAGATGGTGATTCATCGAGTTCTTCTTCGAGGGGTACAACCTTCAGGAGATTTTCATTTACCTGTGCGACAAGTTCATTTGGGAGTCTGAGTGTATACACAGGGAGAAACTTTTTATCAATATGCACAATGAGCTTGGCCCCTGTGTTGTCTTTTTTGATTTTGAATCCTAGTACCTTTTTCCATCCATATGATTCGGTGCCCATAGTGAATCCATTTGTTTCTATTGTGATAGATATATTCTGTGGGGGACGAGCAGAGAAAAGCATGAGTGAGCCACCAGCAACAAGAATAAAAAGTCCAAACATATAGTTCCCCGTAAAAAGCGCAATACCAAATGCGAGAAAGATTGCAATGCCGACACCCCAAAACCAATCAACACTACGGTCTTTATGGTCGTATTCAGGGATGCTCCATGTAATTGTATCGAGACGTATTTCTTCCATATGAGTAAGTATACCATCCAAGGGTGAAAATAAAACACCCTGACCGAAGTCAGGGTGTTTTATGAAATATATTTTATTTCTTGAGTGCTGCTTGGAGATCAAGACGAGCCTGTGTTGTTGTATTTTTGAATGCTTGTTCTGCTGCTTTGATAGCTTCATCACGAGCTTTCTTTAATTCAAGAACAGCAGGATTCTTTTCGTTGTTCTTTCGTGCATCTTGAATCATCTTGCGTGCATTGTTGATAGTCTTACTAAATGTTGCTTGGGCATTTTTACCTGAAACACCCTTTGCACAGTCAGCTTTTGCTTTTGCAAGTGCTTGTTCTACTGATGTCTTAAATGTTGTTATTGCTGTTGTGACAGATGCAGTATGTCCACTGAGGATACTCGTAACACCAGTCTGGTATGTTGTAACTGCTGTATCAACAGCAATTCTGCGTGTTTCAAGTGCCTGTTCTACTGTTGTCTTGTATGTAGCAAGGGCAGCTTTTTGTTCATCATTTTTTACTTGTGCTTCCATTTTGCCCCAGTTCGCAACTCGTTTACTGTCTGACTTGAAACGAGCCTCGGCCTTTTTGGCGTTTACTTGTGATTCTCTTTGTGCGAGATTCTCGCTCTTTTTACTAAGTGCGTCTGCGTTTTTTGTTTCGATGTCTTTGATTTGTTCTGTAAATTTCTTTGATGCATCATTGATTCGAGCACAAAAATTTGCAGCTGAAGTAGCTGTTCCTTTTGATTGCGTTGTTGATGCAGAACGCACGGTTGATGTTACTTTTGTGTCTTCTGCAAATACCATCATTGGAAGAAGAGAGAATGCAACAAGAGTAGTCGCGCCTATTTTTTTGAGATTAAAATATTTCATTGTTTTCTATGATTAGCGTCTCCATGTCTGGATAGTCTAATTCGTTTACTTGTAATTCGTCTTCGAGAATACCTTCGTCTTCTATTGTCTCATTTTGAACTGCGAGGTCCATAATCGTTTCACCTGCTGGTGTGCGATCAGAAAAAGAGAAATATGCGATGAAAGCAATAACCAAAAGAACAAGAATTATTACTGTACGATTTTTTTCCCACATAGTAATAGTTTGGTATATTGTTTGATAAATAATTGTCGACTCACATATACAAGTATACCTTAAATTAACCTTCCGTGATAGCACTCCTAGCTTGGTGTATACTATGGATATGAATAAAATATACAAATTTCTTACACTTTCTCTTTTTGCTTGTATGCCATTTTTAACACATGCACACGTGGCGTATGTTGTTTCTCCTAGTGAATTATCAGAAAATCTTGGACCTGATACAAACTATCTCATGGGGATTTTTACTGAACCATCAAACATCTTGCTTATGGTGGGGACCATTATTGGTATTCTTCTTGTGGTACTCATTTCTAAGAAGAGTAAACGAATTACGCATTTTTTTTCTGGTGTGTCAGAAAAACTCACTTCGTATCATGAATTTATTCCATGGATTATTCGTCTTTCACTTGGGATTTTACTTATTGGGGCGGGGACAGAGGGGGCTCTCATTTCTCCTATTATTTCAAATGCATGGGGGTACTCAATGATACAGATTGCGCTTGGTTTTGCGTTTTTACTTGGATTCTTGCTCGTACCATCAGCACTTGTCACTATTGGTTTGTATATTGTCGGGCTCACACAGGATATCTATCTCATTGGGAATATCGATGTGCTCGCACTTGCGCTCGGACTCCTTGTTTTCCATAGTGCACGTCCAGGGGTTGATGATATTTTAGGGATTTCACTGTTACGATTTTTGAAAATAGAACGGCATTATCTCGCACTCCTCGTACGTGTGCTTGTCGGTATCGGGTTCACGTATTTGGCATTGTATGAAAAATTATTGAACCCACATATTTCTGAAGTTGTAGTGATGAATTACGGCTTGGCATCTCTGATTCCCGTATCTCCAGAAATGTGGGTATTTTCAGTCGGAATCATAGAACTCATCCTCGGTATTTTTATTTTTATTGGATTTTATACCCGTACCTCTGCGTGTGTGGCTATCGTCGTACTCTCGACAACATTTTTCTTTTTCAAAGAATCAGTGTATTCACACGTGACGCTTTTTGGAATTCTTTCGATTATTGCAATTGAAGGTGGAGGAATGTTGAGTATTGATAGGTTTTTTGCGAATCGGAGAAATGTAATTCAACAAAATTCTTAGTCTACTTTGTCGTAAGTGTTGCGTCGTAGACTGCACTTGATACTTCTGTATCAAACATACTCGGAATAATATTTTCTGGCGTTGGATTTTTCACAACACGAGCGAGTGCTTCGGCGACTCGTACAAAAATCTCATTATTAAATTGAGGGATATTGTGATCAAGCATTGCTTTGAAAAGGTGAGGGAAGACGAGGGAGTTGTTTATTTGATTTGGGAAATCAGAACGCCCCGTCGCCATGACAAATACTCCTGCATCCTGTGCATCAGAGGGGAGTATTTCTGGTGTTGGGTTTGCAAGAGCGAAAATAATTGGACGTTCTGCCATCGTATGAATCATTTCTTTCGTGAGAACACCTGGTTTTGAAAGTCCGATAAATACATGTGCATCGCGGAGTGCTTCACTCAAACCGCCAGTACGCTCCTCGATGGTACTTCCTGCGAGGAGCTCTTTCTTTTCTTTTGTGAGGTCTGTTCGTCCACTGTGAATAATGCCCTTACTGTCGCAGAAGATAGTTTTTGTGATTCCATATGTGTGGAGTAGTCTGCCTGTTGCGACACCCGCTGCTCCGACGCCAGAGAGTACAACTATGGTATCTTCTTTTGCGAGCGCGCGGAGTGAGAGCGCATTGATGAGTGCTGCGAGGGCGACAGTTGCCGCACCCCATTGATCATCGTGCATGACAGGAATAGAAAGTTCTTTCCGGAGGCGTTCTTCGATTTCAAAACATCGTGGCGCAGAGATATCTTCGAGATTAATTCCTCCAAAGACAGGAGCAATTTGTTTGACTGCTTTGATTATCTCTTCGGTGTCTTTTGTATCGAGGCAGATAGGGAATGCATCAACACCACCGAATTGTTTGAATATCGCCGCTTTTCCTTCCATAACAGGAATCGCAGCGAGTGGGCCGAGGTCTCCCAATCCGAGGATTGCTGTTCCATCCGAGACGATAGCGACAGTGTTTCGTTTGATTGTATAGTCACGTGCAGTACTCGGGTCCTGTGCGATTGCTTCACACACACCTGCAACACCAGGAGTGTAGGCAAGCGAGAGGTCGGCGCGGTCGGCGAGGGGGACAGTGCTTATAATTTCGAGTTTACCGTGGTGTGCCTTATGAAGTTCTTTTGATTGTTCGTAGAGTGGATTCATGGGATATATGATATCACGGAGTGTGATAAAAGAAAGCATCGATATACGTGGTATAGTATATATTATACGTAACATTGATTTTTATCTATGAATAAAGGAACAAATCTAATTATTATCGCAGCTGGGCTCTCTCTTGTTGCTGCTGTGTATATGTGGTTTATGGGAGACAAAGATGGAGGATTGTTTGTTGGGTTGTGGGTACCGTCACTCCTTGCTCTCGCTACGTATCTAAAGAAATAGATGAGCATGCAATTCATTTTTCTTTTTGGTGTGTTTATTTCAGCTCTCGCCTGTATCGGTATCTATACTCGGTAAATAAAAAAGCAGTGAATATATTCACTGCTTTTTTATTTTAATTTATCCGAGAATGTATACAACAAGTAAAAATAATCCACCCCACCAGCCAATATCAGAAATGATGAGACTCACCATTATTTTATGTTGCCATGAAGAAGGGAGTAGTTCATCTGCGCCCCCATCCTTTTCGCGCGCGAGGAGAAAAGGACTTACTTCAAACGACAAGAATAATCCGTTCATTATGAGTACACATGCAATGATTGTGTGGATGAGAGGGATACCCGCAAACGGTTCGTGGCGATACAAGATACTTCCTCCAATGAGAGCAAGTGTTATACCAGTCCATATCAACGGTTTTGTAACTTTGTGTGTACGAGTTGTCGCTTCTGTCCAATAGTTTGACCTGCGCCCGAGAAAACCATGAATATCAATAACAGTCACCGCACCAAGTCCAATAACAAAACCCGCGAGGAGTACAAAGAGTCCAATGATATCAATCGAGATGAGTGTCATATATGTATGAATGAGATGCTTATGCTAGTCCAAGTATTTTTAAAATAAAAGGAGCAAGCGGGTCGGCTGATGTGCCGTAGACCATGACCCCTCCGAGAAGTCCTGTGAGAGAGATAGCAACAACGCCAAGTACTGCAAGGACGAGGGTGGGTGTTCGATTCGTGAGAAGTGTTTCTATTTTTATCAAAAGTGTAGAGATGCTACCAAGAGGGAACTTTTTTGAAAGATACGGATTGAGTATGAAAAGTATTTCTCCTCCAAGTAATAATCCATATATCCACGTAGAAGCGAGTGCAAAAAATGCATGCATTTCTACGAGTGCCTCCTCGGGGCGGACGAGATGCTCTGCGAGTTCTCCTGTCGTGTTTGAAAGAAATGCTCCGAGTACACCTGCAAGGAGAAGTATCTGCTGTATGTGTCTCCATGAAAGAGAGGGAACGAGACGTTCAAAGGGAAGTATTCGAATGAGTGAATAAAGTAATAGAAACGCAATGGGGAAGTGAACAAATAATGGATGAATGTTGTATGTCATATCTATAAGTATATCATCGTTTCTTTCGTTTGATCGAGTACACCATGAATGAGTTGATGAGTATCATTATGATTGAGTGAAGTGTTGTCGCGATATTGTATGCCCCGAGAGAGAAGAGTGTGAGTACGTGGCGTGCGACATTCATCTCATAGAGGCGAGGACGTTCTGTTTCTGGGCGAGCCCATGTTTTACGAAGTGTCGGTATAAACGCGACGATGTCGATACAGACAACAATAATTACAGAAATTGTCGGGTCTTTTGTAATCATCCACGGAATCAATCCGAGAAGTGCAATTACAAGAAAATAATTATCCATAGCACGAATAGGACCTGCATTACCCTTGAATAGATATTTGAGAGAAAAAAGAAAAATGAGAATAGTGAATCCTTCTGCGATTCCTGTGGGGAGAGCGCCGATACCTGCACCTTTTGCAAGTCCTCCAAAGAATGTTGTCATTGAAACGACAGACCAGACAAGCCATGTGTAGGGGTGGGGTTGTACGTCTCCCTTGATGACACTTTTGAGGTAGGAAATGTTTCCAATGATGGCAAGGATTCCAGCGATAATCGCAAGTGTTTCTTTCATTGTTTTATTTTAGCATTTTTTGGGGAGGGGCATAGAGGAAATAAGTTTAAAATGGTAAAATAAGTTTATGAAAAAATCTCTAGTAATTATCCATGGTGGCACGACATTTGATACCTACGAAGAATATTGGAAATACCTAGAATCTTGCGAGCTAACGCTGGAAAAAATTAACCGAAGAGACTGGAAAGATGATCTAATAAAGAATCTCCTTGATTTTGACGTTATTTATCTAAAGATGCCAAATAGTAAGAATGCTCGTTACTCCGAGTGGAAGTTGTGGTTTGAAAAAACCCTTCACTTTTTGACAGATGAAGTTGTGTTAATTGGACACTCTCTTGGGGGTATTTTCCTTGTAAAGTATTTATCTGAAAATGACTTTCCAAAACGAATCTCACAACTTCATTTAGTTGCTGCTCCATATGATACAGAAGTTATAAAAGATTCGCTTACAGATTTCGCACTTAATGGAACCGTAGAAAAAGTTTCTAAAAAGGTAGATAGAATATTCTTATACCAAAGCAAAGATGACACTGCTGTGGCATATGAAGATGCCTTGAAATACAAAAGAGATCTTCCCGAGGCAGAATTAGTTGAATTTGAAAATCGAGGGCATTTTACCCAAGAAAAATTTCCTGAATTAATCGAAAGAATCAAATAATATGGCAACATACGACGCAATAACAAAAGATAATAAGTGCATATTCTGCGAAATTGCACAGGGTTGTTTTGATACGCCTGGTGTTTTTTGGCAAGACGATGAATTTATGGCTTTTCTTTCAATTGATCCAAATACTGAGGGGTTTTCTTGCGTAATTCCAAAAGAACATCACGGAAGCGATATTATGAAAATGCCAGATGAAGCTCTACAAAAACTCATCCTTGCAAGCAAGCATGTCGCTGGAATTCTTGAAAAATACTTTAAAGATACAGGCAGAGTGGGTGTCATTATGGAAGGGACAGGAATAGATCATGCTCATGTGAAATTAGTACCCATGCATGGTACAGAAAACTTGAAGCAAGGAGAGTGGCAACAAGTCCTTTCGGGAAAGGAATTCTGGTTTGATAAGTATGAGGGGTGGATTTGTTCAGGTGGTGGACCTAAAGCCGATCCTGAAAAGTTGAAGAAACTTGCAGAGTTATTAATAGCAAGTCAGCAATAAACAAAAGAACGACCATCTGGTCGTTCTTTTGTTTTACTTATGCGGAGGTGGGTTCATAGTCGCTTCGCTCCTTGAACTACACTCTCGCAAATTATAATCAGGAAAACGCTCATTAATTTGCGGGCAGTGTGAGTTAAGTACCCACACATTCAATCCTTGTAAGGATATTCTAGTACGTTTTGAATATGCGAATCTAGGTACGTAGGTCGGAAGATAATTAACTAGATAATCATTGACATATCTGTATAGATATGATATAATACACGTAAATCAAAAATTTTAACAAATGGAAAGAACACAAGACAAATTCTGTAGATTCTTTACCGAACTCGGTGAGTTGTGTTTTCAAATAGGAAGAGTTGAGCGACCACTGCATCCTTTTAATTTTATCAGGAAAGAGGGGCAGGTCATTAATTCTGACTATTTTGAAGAGGTAAAGAAAAAATTTCCTAAAGCAGTTCTCGGGTTTTATATGGCAATTGGGAAAGGATATGGTTCAATCAATTGTTATCTTATTGAAAACCTCTCGGAAACTTTTTCAGTTGCAGTAGAGTTTTGTAACAATCAGAATGAGGTTGAAAAAACAATCCACTATGCAACAGTTAAACATTTACGCGAAAATAAGATTCAACTAATTTCTTATTTGACCAGAGAATGGAAGCCGTTTTAAAAAACCACAAAAATAGACACAGCTGTCATAGGCTGTGTTTTTTTATTCAGGTACTCAGGTCTACCGACGGTTTTTTCTTTTTGCGGAGGTTGTGAGACCATGAGTACATGTTTCGAATCTTACAGATTCTGTACACCTTTCGTATTTCTTCGAATGACTACATTCTCATAAATATACTCAAGGTTTTCGAATCTCACACATTGATATAGTTTGCGGCGTCGCAGGGTACTGCGACATCCTGCAAAAATATAGTCGTCCTACGGACTTCTTATTTTTGCGGAGGCGGTGAGATTCGAACTCACGAGGAGCTTTCACCCCTGACAGTTTTCAAGACTGTTCCTTTCAACCACTCAGGCACGCCTCCGTATATATTGAATTTTTCTATTGTAAGCGTGCCTTCGTGTCCTCCCGGACCCTTCCTTAGAATCTGTTCGCTCTACTCACATTGATTCTTTCTGATAGTAATCAGAACCAGATAAAATGTAAAGCAGTTTACATTTTATAGGCACGCCTCCAATTTTTATTTAATTTTTCTATCGTAAACGTACTAGTACACGCTTCCGTATATTTATTTCTTAAAAACGTTTTTTAATGCACGAATGAAATCCTTTGGAGTTTTCTTTGCGATGTAAAAAATATAGAAGATATCAAGAATTGCAAATGTGTTAAACACAATAAGGGCAATAAACCATCGCTTGTGATTCATTCTTGATGCTGTCCAAAGTGAGTAGGCTTTCCATGGGAGTACCCATAGAATAGTTACAACAACAAGAAATGTGGTATTTACAAATAATCCTTCCATGGAGGCATCATAGCAGAAATACCTTTTTCGGGCAATTCATATACAGAGCGTGAAGTATTTGGTATAAAGGATAGAGTATGATCCCGTTAGAGATTATCTATGTTTTACTACACCTACATTTTAAAAAGTAAGAAAGATGGTAAACTATATACTGGTTTTACGAATGATTTACGGAAGCGCCTTTTTGAACACAACACTGGACTGTCGAAGCATACAAAAAACAGAGGACCGTTCGTATTGATTTATTATGAAGCGTGTTTATCAAAAACAAAAGCAATGTCGAGAGAATTATATTTAAAAACTGGTATGGGTAAACGCTATCTGAAAAACAGATTAGGCGCTTCCTATCTCTAACGGGATGAAACATTTGGGGATTGATTATGGAAGCAAGCGTGTTGGAGTCGCACTCTCTGATGAGGGTGGGCAGATGGCATTTCCTCGGACAATTCTTTTAAATGACATGTCTCTGATTCCTGCTATTGTTTCTCTCTGTCAGGATGAAGAGGTGAGCGCTCTTGTTCTCGGTGAGTCTCACGATCTCTCTGGTGAGCCAAATAAAATCATGGGAAGTATCGAAGAGTTCAAGCGAAACCTCGAAGTAGAACTCGACCTTCCTGTGTATTTCCAAAAAGAATTTATGACAAGCATTGAAGCACGAGGAAGAGTCGGCAAAGAAGGGAACAATGCTCGCAAGGTTACAAAAGAAAAAAAGGGTGCAGTCGATGCATCTGCCGCCGCACTCATATTACAAAGATATTTGGATAAGAAGAATAATTAGAACCGAGTCCCGTTAGATACTGTGATTAGGTATTATTTACTATAGTATAAAAATATGACACAAGATAAAAAACAAGAAACGAATTCAGTTATTAATCTACCAGAATCACAAAATGTTTCTAATGGGATGGAATACATTACTTACGACGAATTTAAGAAAATGGATATTCGAATCGGGACAATCAAAGAGATTGAGCCCGTTCCAGAAACGGATAAATTGCTCCGCTGTCAGATTGATTTCAATGAAGTGGACGAAGAGGGAAATAAGAAACTTCGTCAGATTGTTTCGGGTATTCGTGAGTATTATCCAGAGTATGAAAAACTCATCGGTAAACAAGTGCTCTATATTGTGAACCTCGAACCGCGAAAAATAAAAGGTTTCGAAAGCCAGGGAATGCTCATGGCTGTCGATGGGAAAGACGAGCGACCCGTGTTTCTCGTTCCTGATGGAGAGGTGCAGTCTGGTACACAGGTGCGATAATTCTTTTTAACTTTTAACATACTATATGTTTGACCCCGTCACTATTATAAAAACAGCTGGACTTATAGGTATCTTTCTTGTCGTCTTTGCTGAGACGGGTATTTTCTTTTGTTTCTTTTTACCAGGGGATACACTTCTTTTTTCTGCGGGTATTTTTGCACTACAGGGTTTTTTCCCTCTATGGATTCTCGTTGTGTGTATCGCCCTCGCTTCTATCTTGGGAAATATTTTTGGATACGAGACAGGTCGTCGCGTGGGGAGAAAATTATTTGAACGAGAAGCATCGTTTCTCTTTAATATGAAGCGTGTATATGAAGCAGAACAATTTTATAAAAAGTATGGTTCGTTTACGATTGTTCTTGCTCGTTTTATTCCCGTTGTTCGAACGCTTGCTCCTATTGTTGCTGGTGTTGGTCATATGCCTCGCTCTGTATTTTTTATATACAACATAATCGGTGCTGTGATCTGGGCAACTGTTGTACCTCTTGCGGGGTATTATCTTGGTTCACTCATTCCAAATCCTGAGAGATATACTCTTCCTGTTGTCTTTCTTGCAGTGGGAGTGTCTCTTACTCCTGTTTTGTACAAAGTGATACAGTATTATCTCTTTCGTCGCTCATAGTATTCTTTTATCTCATGTTTAAATAACGTATACTAAAAGATAGGAGATACACACCTTCTGGTGTGTATGTCATGTGTATACACAAACATGAAGACACTATATAATCGATATTTTCCTACACCATCGTATCTCGCAATGAATTCTTTTGCGCTTGATATTTCTGATAGGTCAATTAAATACGGAGAACTTGTTCCGACAGTGCACGGTCTTCGTCTCGGTCGGTTTGGAAAGATTGCTATTCCTCCTGATGTTATCGTTTCGGGAGATATCAAAGACGAACAAGCCCTCACTCGAATACTCGAATCACTCAAGAAAAAAGAAGGAATGCATTTTGTCCGCGTTTCACTACCAGAAGAACAAATGTATCTTTTTTCATTAACACTTCCACAGGTTGAGGATATTGATCTTCGTCACGGTATCGAATTACAACTCGAAGAGCATGTTCCTATCTCTGGTCGAGATATTCGTTTTGATTATCAGGTTATAAAAGAAGATGAAAATGGTATTTCTGTCGAAGTGATTGCTATTGCGACGTGTGTTATTGAGAGCTATATCTCTGCTCTGCGAAATGCAGGACTCACTCCACTTTCATTTGAACTTGAAGCCGAAGCGCTCACTCGGGCTGTCGTTCCTCATGATGAGAAGGGTTCTTGTATGATTATTGATTTTGGAAATATGCGAACAGGTATTTCTATTGTTTCTTCTGGTCATGTTTTTCTCTCAACAACGCTCGATATGGGAGGGGAGACACTGACACACATGATTGCTAAAAATTTTGATATCAGTGAAGAGAAGGCTGAGGAAATGAAACGCGCGTATGGTTCATCGAGCGTCTTTGATCCATCATCAGATATGTTTCCTATCATTATCAATGGTATTTCTGTGCTTCGGGATGAGATTACAAAACAATACGTTTATTGGCAAACACATGAGAATAATAATGGAACAAAAAGTTCACCTATGAAAATTATTTTATGTGGAGAAGGTTCAAATCTTTCTGGTCTCGCAGAATATCTCGAAGCAAGTATGAAGATGAGTGTGGTGCAGGCAAATCCATGGGTAAATATTTCACGTATGGAAATATCTGTTCCAGAAATGTCATTCCAAGAGTCGCTTGGGTATGCAACAGTTCTCGGTCTTGCGCTTGCGGATTATCTCTATGATTAACGTATTACCATACAAAGAAAAAGAATCACTACGACGCGAGTATTGGATGCGGTTTTTCTCTGTTGTTTTTTTGTTGCTTTCTCTCACGCTGTTGTGTCTGTGTGTTCTTTTGTTGCCATCATATTTTCTTTCGACAACAAAAGAATCCTTGGCTCAAGAATCTCTTATGCGTTGGAATAGGGAACACGGAGAGCAGGCCCTCTTTGAGACATCGACAATTATCTCTGAAGCAAACCAGAAGTTGGTCTTACTGAAAGATTCGACACCATCAATCGTGTCTGAGAGTGCGATTGCTCCACTTCTTGCACTTCGCACATCTGGTATTACATTTTCTCATCTTATATACAACAAACAATTTGATGGAGTTGAAACACTTGAAGTGAGGGGTACCGCGGAAACACGCGAAGCACTTCGAGTGTTCAAGCAGACACTCGATGAGAGTGGTTATTTTTCTTCTGTCGAGATACCTTTGTCGAGTTTTATTGAACGTTCAAATATTCCTATGAATATATCTATCGTTTTAAAATAATATGAAACACTCACGAACTATCGTTATATTTATACTCTCTGTTGTGTTTTTTGTAGTGACACTTTCAGGATCACTCTTTTTTATTAGAATTATTTCAAATGTAAATACGCGTACTGCAATGACACAAGATCTTCTTGCAGAAAGAATAAAAGACACAAGTGATATTCGCACACTCGAAAAGAAAATATCTGAAGCAGATACGATAGACCGTACGCTTGGTCAGTATCTTCTCGACACCGAACACGTTGATGCGTTTATTTCTTTGTTGGAAGGTTTTGGTCCTCTGACAAAGACAGAAGCTCGAGTGCGGGGGATTGAGCCACTCCCTGCACTGCCTCATATATTTTCTGTTTCGTTTACCGCAACGGGTACGTTTTCTCGGGTGATGAATATTCTTCAATATATAGAAACGCTTCCGCACGATGTTCGTATTATGAATATTTCTCTCTATCGAGATTCACCTAGCACGGTGAAATCAAACACAAAGGTGTCTCCTTTGTGGACTATTGATATTGTTTTTAATGTAACAACACAATAATATGAATACTTTTTTTTCTCATCCTATCTCAAAACAGATTCGTTCTCACCTCGTGAAGCGAACAAACCCACACCATCACTGGAATATTCTCCTCTCTATGTTTGTATGTATTGGGTGTGCCTTGTTCGTGTTTAGTTTGTATCTTTTGTTTAAGATAAAAAATGATACGGTATTTCGTGAAGGTGCGGTTGCCCCCACAGAAACACCGTCAGTAGATATGAATACACTTAAAAAGGTGACAAATATTTTTGATTCTAAAAAGGCACGTCACGAATCAATAAAAATGAACCCTACGGTGTTTAGCGACCCGAGTATGTAGTGTTTTTGGGCCCGTATTTTTGTGCCCTCGCGAGGAATCGAACCTCGAATAACGGCTTAGAAGTCCGTAGTTATATCCATTTAACTACAAGGGCAAGAGAGACACTCATTTATCGTATCATATTTCTGGTGCGCGATGAGGGACTTGAACCCCCGACCTTCCCGGTGTAAACGGGTTGCTCTACCAACTGAGCTAATCGCGCATAAGGTGAATAATATCATATTTTCGGGATATTTCAACTGTGTGATACTATAGGCCTATGAATATTTCTATTCTCTATGAAGATGAAAACATCCTAGCAGTAAACAAGCCAGCGGGTATTTCTGTGCATTCGGATGGTAAGACAAAGGAGGAGACGGTTGCTGATTTTATTCTTACACAATATCCAGAGCTTGTTTCTGTTGGTGAGCCAATGAAAATAGAATATAAGGGCGAATCAATCCTCCTTCCTCGTCCAGGAATCGTACATCGCCTCGACAAGGAAACGTCAGGTGTATTGCTTGTAGCGAAAAATCAACAGACATTTGATCTTCTCAAGGAGCAATTTCATAATCATACAATTCAGAAAATATATCACGCATTTACGTATGGATGGATTCCTGATCCAAAGGCATCTCTTGCAATGGGGAAGCGGGGTATTATTTCTGCTCCGATTGGACGAAGCCCTATCGATATTCGTGCATGGACTGCAGGGCGGGGCGCACGCGAGCCTATTCGTGAAGCGGTAACAGAATATTCAATACTACAGCACTTTACAGATACCGACGAAGAGAAACCTCCACAGGAACATCGTTTTACATATGTTGAATTGTATCCAAAAACAGGACGAACACACCAAATTCGAGTACATCTTCGATATATTAATTTTCCTATCGTATCAGACCCCCTCTATTCAGGTGCAAAAGAAAAAGCATTGGGGATGAATCGCCTTGCACTCCATGCGTCAAAGATAACGTTTCGCCTTTCAAATGGAGATATCAAAACAGTCGAAGCTCCATTTCCTGTTGATTTTGAAAAAGTTCTTAAAACATATATCAAATAAGGCGTATTCTTGCATAAAATACCTTTATATGATACAGTATGCGCTATGGAAAAAACGAAAGCACAATTTACTCCAGTCGACATGGTAAGCCGAAAAAAGCTTGATTTTAAAGCCGGTGATACTGTTCGTGTGTGGAATAAAATTCAGGAAAAAGGAAAAACTCGTCTTCAGGCATTTGAAGGTCTCGTTCTCTCTCGTAAACACGGTACAGAAAGTGGTGCAACATTTACAATTCGTAAGGTTGCTTCAGGTGTTGGCGTAGAACGTATTTTCCCACTCTATTCTCCAAATATTGATAAGATTGAAGTGCTTCGTAAGTCAAAAACTCGCCGAAGTAAGCTTTATTACATTCGTACAAAGGCTGTAAAAGAAGTGAAGAAGCGATTGAAGAGTATCACTCTTTCAAAAGAAGAATCACAAGAAGCTTCAACAAGCGAAGAATAATACAAAACCCGCCTAGGCGGGTTTTGTATTGAAAAAAAATCATAAATGGTGTATATATAGGAGGCAATGCGCGGGTGTTGAAACTGGTAGACAAGCATCCTTGAGGTGGATGTGCCCTTACGGGTGTGGAGGTTCAAGTCCTCTCCCGCGCACAAGTAGAGACATCGGCAAAAATGGTCGGGTCAAAAGCGTATCGCGAAGCGATACGCGAGCAGTCGGAAATCCGTCCGCCTTTGGCGGACATGGCGAAATCCCACAAATCTCCCCAGCGTATGGAAACCATTTTGTCCTTGATTTCAGGGTTAGAGCCGATTTTCTGAAAAAACTTCTTCCATTCCAAATGAGAGGAAGTTTTTTCTAAATCGGTGGCTTCTTTCAAGGACAAAATGAAACTCCGCAAAGGTTCGACCCAATTCTTTCTCTGTTGCCCAAAATTAGTCAAACTTTCCTCAAGCTTGATTTTTTGACGCATTAAAATATCTTTTCGTTCGAGATATACCACTTTTTCAATATCGCCATCGAGGTATATCGAAACGAGCCTATCAAGCTTGGTCTGTGTCTCGGAAAGTTTGTCTTTCAAATTTTGGGCAACATTTCCTCTCGCAGAAATTGATTCATTTTCCCAAACAGTAATATGTTTTTCCATTTCTTCAATTTCCGCGAGAGGAAACGACACTGATTGAAGCAGTGAATGAAGTTGTGAAGCGAGTGATTCCTCTTGCAAATACGGCTGGGAACATTTTCCACTTTTCTTGGTGCAACGGTAATAACAATACTTCACACCATAACGATTGGTGGAAAATTGAGCCGTAATTGTGCATCCACACTCGCCACACTTCATAAATCCAGTGAAAGCAAAAGGAAGAAACGATTTTTGTTTTCGTGGTTTCTTCCTTTTGCTAAACACCTTTTGCACTGCTTCAAACAGTGTCGAAGAAAGAATTGGCTCAAAGTTTCCGTTGTGCCATTCACCACGATGTTTGATAAATCCGATGTACGCCCGATTAGTAAGCATCTTCACAACGGAAACTTTGGCAAGTGGCGTTCCTTTTTTCTGTACAACTCCATGATCCGCCAAAAAATCCGCCAGTGTCGTCAGTGTGTATGTTCCAGTGGCGTATTCCTCAAACGCTCGCTTGATAATACGAGATTTCACAGGGTCAGGTTCAATGTTGTGAGTTTTAAAATTATTGACATAGCCCATTGGAGCGAGCGTTAACCATTCACCACGGCGGATTTTTTGGCGGATTCCACGCTTCACATTCTCGACTAAGTTGTCAGAAAAATATTTGGATTGCCCGAACGCCACTTGCAACATAAATTTGCCTTGCGGAGTTGGCTCAAACCAAAACTGCGGAAAGCGTAAAGAAGCAATTCTGTTGATGTCTATGAGATAGATGATTTTTCCGCCATCAACAGAATTACGGGCGAGACGGTCGGGATGCCATGCCAAAATACCAAGTGGTTCACTTGAACTTTCAATATACTCGATCATTTTGGCAAAACCGTCTCGCCCGGGCTTCTTTGCGCTTTTCGCTTCCGTAAATACTTTTACGATTTCAATGCGTTCTCTGCTCGCAAACTCATTCAGCTCAAAAAGTTGAGCTTCAATACTCATCACTTGTTTATCATCCTCCTCTGTACTCTTGCGAGCATAGAGAACGCATTTATTTTTGGTTTGAGTTGTTTCCATACGCTGGGGGGATTTGTGGGATTTCGCCATGTCCGCCAAAGGCGGACGGATTTCCGACTGCTCGCGTATCGCTTCGCGATACGCTTTTGACCCGACCATTTTTGCCGATGTCTCTACTTGTGCTCTAATCATACACTTTGCTCGAACTTTTTTCGAGAAGCAAATGTACTAATGCGGACTCGGTTTTGCGGAAGCATTTTTCTGGGGATATGATTTCCGCAAAACCTCGGCTACTTCGGATTTC
>JACCDJ010358829.1_pt1 | contig 18272 bp, 16 predicted proteins | sample 7444481 | NCBI WGS metagenome assembly JACCDJ01 (sample SAMN15323435, study PRJNA562643) | freshwater metagenome | isolation source: river surface water | place: USA:Blue River Watershed | collected 2017-08-15 | reverse complement strand
GTTAATTTGATTTATGACACTTTGCTCACATCCTTTCGGGTGGGAAGTCAAACAGATAAACCCTCTCATTCTCGGTTCGATAATCATACGTGCGCTTGTTTTGTTTATACAAAGATAAATTTCTTAGCCTACATCTGCAATTAATGTTCTAAATGTGGTTTCAAACAATTGATAGTCTGACTAGTTATGTGTAAAAATAAATCTGCCATGAAAAGAAAAGAATTCATCAATGCCCTATCCGGCGGACTCGCCGCTACTTGTGTTAGCTGCCTAGTAGCCGCTTGTTCGAAAGACGATTCGGCCGGAGGAAATATCACCCCTAATCCAGGACTAGTGGGAGTGGGGGGAAATTCCATCACCGTTAATTTAGATTCTGAATTAAAATCCATTAATGATTTCGTGGCTAAAAATAGTATCATTGTCATCCGCAAAGCGAGTGGAAATACTGCCGCTAGTTTTCTTGCTTTATCGTCTGTTTGTCCACATGCAGGCGCAAAGGTGGAATACAATAGTGCTCAATCTACATTCTTGTGCGCAGCTCACGGTTCCACATTTGCTTCAGATGGTGCCTTAACTCAAGGTCCTGCCACGAAAGGTTTGACAAAATTGACCGTGGAGGTGACTGGGGCGACTTTGAGTGTAAAGGCGTAGATTAGTATTTATACAAGAATTTATGAAATTTAACTTACATATTATGCAAAGTCGTATATTTGAAAGTTAGGTTAAAAGGTTCTCAGCCTGACTCAGGCTACATGGAAAAATTAGTAAAAGAAGCGATTGAAAAAGAAGCAATTTTAGCGACTAGAAGACATTTTTTACGGTCTTTAGGAACAGGAATTGGTTCTATTGCCTTCGGTTCAGCCTTGTGGAATTGCACACCCTCCGCAAAAAATCAAGCACTCAATAGCCGAGTTCCTCCCCATTTTGCAAAGGCGAAATCAGTCATTTTTTTACACATGGCTGGTGCTCCATCACAATTGGAATTATTCGATTATAAGCCTGTTTTAGCTAAATACGACGGGAAAGAATGCCCGAAAGAATTACTGGAGGGCAAAAAGTTTGCCTTCATTCGAGGAGTGCCTAATTTATTAGGGCCTAAGGCTAATTTCCTACAACATGGAAATGCGGGACATTGGATTTCAGACCACATGCCCCATCTAGCTACGCAAGCTGACAAAATTACCTTTTTAAAAGGCATGTACACGGATCAGTTTAACCACGCACCGGCGCAGTTACTGATGCATACGGGTTCCGCGCGTTTAGGCCGGCCCTCCCTTGGTTCTTGGGTTTCCTATGGACTCGGTTCCGAAAATGAAAACCTCCCTTCATTTATGGTGCTTGCCTCAGGTGGAAAAAATCCAGATGCTGGAAAGTCAGCTTGGGGAAGCGGATTCTTGCCTTCGGTATATCAAGGGGTGCAATGCCGCTCAGAAGGAGAGCCCGTTTTATTCATTAAGAATCCAGACGGAGTTAATACGGATATCCGCAAAGCCAGCATCGACGCGATAAATGCGGTGAACGAAGAGACCTATGCGGAATTTGGAGATCCTGAAACGGTTGCGCGTATTGCACAATACGAGATGGCCTATAAAATGCAAAGCTCCGTACCCGAGGTCATGGACATCAGCAAAGAACCGGAGTATATTCATCAATTATACGGCACTAATCCTGGTCAAGAATCGTTCGCGAATAATTGTTTACTCGCGCGAAAAATGGTCGAAAAAGGGGTGCGTTTTGTGCAACTTTTTGATTGGGGTTGGGATGCACATGGAACAGGAAAAAATGAATCAGTGGATTTTGGCTTGCACCAAAAATGCTTACAAACAGATCGAGCCGTTTCCGCACTTTTAATTGATTTAGAACAAAGAGGTTTGCTTGAGGAGACGCTGGTGGTGTGGGGAGGCGAGTTTGGCCGAACTCCGATGCAAGAAAACAGAGAAGGCAAAAAACAAGGATTTTTTGGGCGCGATCACCACACCGATGCCTTCACCATGTGGCTGGCTGGCGGCGGTATAAAACCTGGAATGTCGATTGGAGAAACAGATGATTTAGGCTACGCCACCGTTAACGGGAAAACGTCCGTTTATGACTTGCAGGCCACAATACTGCATTGCCTCGGTATAAATCACGAAGAATTTACCTTTCCTTTTCAGGGGCGAAACTTCCGCTTGACCGACGTTTATGGGAATGTTATTAAACCAATTTTAGCATAGACATGAAAAGAGTTCTCCTTTTTCTAGGTCTTTGCATCGCTTGTGTAGGCATTTATCTCGTGGCTGTGCCGGCTAAAAAAGTGGATTATAGTACACAGGTAAAACCCATACTCAACAAGAATTGCATTTCGTGCCATGGGGGTGTGAAAAAGCAAGGAGGATTTAGTTTACTTTTTCAAGAGGAGGCTTTAGGCAAAACTAAATCAGGAAAGCCGGCCATCGTCCCAGGACATCCCGAACAATCTAGTTTCATTCAGCGACTGCATAGTACAGATCCGGAGGAAAAAATGCCTTACCAGCGCCCGGCACTTTCAGCAGAGGAAATAGAGGTCTTAACTACCTGGGTAAAAGAAGGGGCGAGCTGGGGCGAACATTGGGCCTATCAGCCCGTCAAGCAACCAAGTATTTCAGCTGGAAGCTGGTGGGAGAAAGCACTAAACTGGGTGGGAATTTCGACTGGCTGGGCTAAAAATGAGTTGGATTATTTCGTTCAAGCAGAACAAAAAAATCGAGGACTTTCGCCGGCTGCCGCTGCAGAAAAACCCGATCTCTTACGTCGTCTTTATGTGGACCTAACGGGACTTCCGCCTACCGCTGCTGACTACCTTGAATTTGAAAAAGATCAGTCAAATCAGGCCTATGAAAAACAGGTGGATAAGCTATTGAAGTCGCCACATTTTGGAGAGAAATGGGCTTCGATGTGGATGGATCTGGCGCGCTATGCGGACACGAAAGGATATGAAAAAGATGAGGCGAGAAGCATTTGGAAATACCGCGATTATGTGATCGCCTCGTTTAATCAGAATAAGCCTTATGACCAATTTATCAAGGAACAATTAGCGGGGGATTTGTTGCCTAATCCGAATGAAAACGACTATGTGGCGACGGCGTTTCATCGCAATACGACAAATAACGATGAAGGAGGAACGGAGGATGAAGAGTTTCGAACGGCGGCGATATTAGATCGGGTAAATACGACCTGGGAAGTGCTTCAGGGTACCAGTTTTGGCTGTGTACAATGTCATTCTCATCCCTATGATCCCATCCGACATGACGAATATTACCGCTACATGGCCTTCTTCAATAATTCGCGAGACGAAGATATTCCGGATGATTCCCCTACCTACCGGCATCACAAGCCGGAGGATGAAAAATCGATTGCTCGTTTGAAGGCATTTTTAAAGGATCAACCCGTTGCATCCCAAAAAGCCTGGGGCAACATGATTCGATTTGTGGAACCTAAAATTCATCCGCATTGGGCAGACCAATTTGATAACGGCGCACTTGCAGATAACAAGTATTTAGCGATTCGCCATCAGGGATCTGCGCGTTTCAAGGCGGTGCCTACGATGGGGAAAACCAAGCTGTTGATTGCTTGCCGTAATTCAGGCCCAGCACCCACTATTTTAACGATTCACCAAGGAACAAAAACAGGGCCAGTCATCGCCCGCATCAAATTAGATACCACACTGCAAGAAAAATATGCAAAACCGAAAGGTCGATGGGTAAAGGGGTGGGCCTATGCTTATTTCAACATACCGGCTCTGCCAGGAAAGCAAGATTTGGTTTGGGAGTTTACCAACGCAAAAACGAAGCCCGATCAGACGACCGTTTATATTGGTTTTTGGGCTTTACTCCCAGAGGTTCCCGCTGCCTTAAAGTCCACCGAATTTGAAAATTTAGCTACGCGGGTCATGGCGACCGAACCCGAAATGACCACGCCCGTCATGCTCGAAAATCCAGCTGATTTTACCAGGACGACTCGCGTGTTTACGCGTGGATCCTGGCTAAATCCTGGGGCACCAGTAAAAGCTGGCATACCTGGTCTATTTAAGGCCTCCGCGACAAATCGATTAGATTTAGCTAAATGGATAGGAAGCAGAAATAATCCTTTAACGGCTCGTGTAGCGGTGAATCGATTCTGGGAACAGCTATTTGGGATAGGCATTGTCGAGACTTTAGAAGATCTAGGAAGTCAGGGGCTGCCTCCTTCTAATCAGGCCTTGCTCGATCATTTAGCCTATAAATTCCAGGTGGATTTTAAGTACCAACCTAAAGCGTTTTTGAAATACATTGTGATGTCTGCGAGCTATCAGCAGTCTTCGGTGGTCGACGAAAAAACGCGCGAAAAAGATCCGAATAATCGATACCTCACGCGAGGTCCGAGAGTACGTTTAAGTCCAGAACAATTGCGTGATCAAGTCTTGGTCTGGTCAGGACTTTTAAGTCCTAAACTAGGAGGGCCAAGCGTGATGCCAGAGCAGCCGGAAGGTATTTGGAATGCGCCATATAGTGGTATGCAATGGGAGAAAAGTAGTGGCGAAGACCAGTGGAGGCGATCGCTTTACACGTATTGGCGACGCAGTAGCCCTTATCCTACGATGGTGACTTTCGATGCGGGAACGCGTGACGTCTGTCTTTCCAGACGAATCCGAACGAACACACCTATGCAAGCGCTGAACACCTTGAATGACCCCGTATTTTTAGAGGCGTCTCAATTTTTTGCGCGTAAGTATTCAGAAACAGGATTGCCATTTATTGAGAAGGGGTATTCCGAAATATTTGGTAAAAAGATGTCTCCTTCAAAGGCACAAAAATTACACGCATTCTTTACACAAACGCTCAACTATTACAGGTCACATCCGAAAGAGACTTTGGCCTTTTTAAAACTTTGTCCCGATAACGATATCCCTCAAAATCCGGAGAATTTAGTGGCTAAAACCTTAGTGGCAAACGCCCTCTTTAACATTGATGAAAGCATGAATAAACCATAAAACTATGAACGAACATATTCCTCGCAGAGACTTTTTAAAAACCAGCTCTGCCCTAATCGGCACTTCCTTTTTAACTACTCATTCTATGAAAACTATCGCACCCAAGCCAGGGGAAATCACCGTAGGTCACGGCGCCTTCCGATACAAAGTGGTACCTAACTGGGGCATCCTAGACGCGGGAAAAAATCCCGTGAATGACTGCCATGAAATGGTAGAAGATGCGAAAGGCCGTTTATTTTTGTTGACAAACGAAGTCAAAAATAACGTGCTCATTTACGATAAATCGGGCAAGCTTTTAGACTCCTGGGGACACACGTATCCCGGGGCGCACGGCTTAACCATTCTAAACGAGGGCGGCGAACAATTTTTATTAATTTGTGATAATACCCGCCACCAGGTTATCAAAACCGACTTAAAAGGGAAAGAGATATTCAAAATTGACTACCCCAAAGAGACGGGGATGTATGATCATCCGCATCAATTTGTTCCCACTGAAACAGCGGTAAATCCGAAAAATGGAGACATTTATGTAGCCGATGGATACGGTTCAAATTACATTATTCAATACGATTCGAAGGGCAAATACATCCGCCATTTTGGTGGATATACCTCCGGTTATGCGGATGATAAATTCAACTGCTGCCATGGCGTTTTAGTTGATACCCGTGATCCTAATAACTGGACACTTTTAGTGACAGACCGGGTGAATAATAGTTTTAAGCGATTTACATTAGACGGCAAATTTATTACCCGCTACCACCTACCAGGTTCCTTCGTTTGTAGACCGGTTTTACATGGAGAATATATTTTAGCAGCCAGTTTCCGGAGTACAGATGCGTCCTGGCCGGGCTCTGGATATATTCAAATTTTGGATAAAAATATGAAGGTCGTTTCGACGCCAGGCGGCTCAGAACCCATCTACACGAATGGTGTTTTACAAAAGCAGGTGAAGGATGACGAGAACAAAGTATTCTTCCATCCACACGATGTATACGCGGATTCAGATGAAAATATCTACGTACCACAATGGGCTTCACAGAAGACTTATCCTATTAAATTAGAACGAATCGGATAGATGATTTTAACGGAGGCGAGCCAGGGGAACTGGCTACAATTTATGGGTCATTTTCACCCGATGCTGGTTCACCTGCCCATCGGGATGCTCTACATTGCCGGTATTTTGCATTTTTTTGCCAAAGAAAAAACCTCCCCATCCACTATAATCCTCATTCTCCTCTGGACGTGTGGGTTTTCAATTATCTCAGCAGCCTTAGGTTGGTCTTTAGCTCAATCCGGGGAGTATGATCCTTCGACATTGCAGATTCACCAGTGGCTAGGTGTAAGTACCTGCTTGTTGTCAGCAGCTCTAGCTTATGCGCTGTACGCTGAAGTAGCTCATCGCCTAACGAATGTGCTGTTTATTTTGTGTCTAACCTGCCTCAGCGTCACGGGCCATTTTGGTGGAAATCTGACTCACGGTTCTGATTACTTAACAGCCAGTTTGCCTGCTTCTGCGCGCAAAATGCTGGGTATAACGCAAGAAGAAAGTATAGCAGTGCCTAAAATTACCAATTTGCCAGAAGCACAAGTCTATGGCCAACTCGTTAAACCCCTGCTGGATCAGCGATGTATTGCCTGCCATAACGATCAAAAACAGAAAGGGAAGCTACGCCTAGATAGCCCTGAATTTATTTTACAAGGGGGAGAAAACGGGAAGATTATTTCCGCTGGAAAACCTGTAGATAGCGAGCTCATCAAGCGCTTATTGCTGGACGCAAATGATGAACACCACATGCCTCCGAAAGGAAAAACCCCATTAACAGAAAATGAAATCACGCTGCTACATTGGTGGATACAAAATGGAGCTGATTTCACTAAAAAAGTAGCACAATTACCTACTGATGAAAAGATCAAAAAGGTGCTAAGTTCGTTTTCGAATTCAAACGAGGAATCGCCCGTTTTTAAGCTTTCAATAGATGCCGCAGATGAAGCCGATCTTGGCACGATTCGAAAACATGGATTAATCGCAAATCCTATCGCAAAAGACCAACCATTTATAGAAGTTAATGCGCTAAATGCGCCTGCGATTACCCCAAAACAACTTGCAGATTTAAGCCGCATTCAAGATCAAATAGTCGAGTTAAAACTAGGTGGTACGCAAATAAGCGGTGATTTTATGAAGGACATAGCTGCGATGCCGCTGCTCATTTTGCTCGATTTAAATCATACTAAAATCGCAGATCAAGACCTCACAGGACTTCAGAATTTAGCCTATTTAGAATCCCTTAATTTAGTGGGAACAAGCATCAGTGATAGCGGGCTTGATCGAATTGCTAAAATCAAATCACTGAAACGAGTCTACCTATGGCAAACCAAGGTAACCGAAAAAGGAATCCTTCAGCTGAAAAAAATCAGACCAGATCTTGTGATACAATCCGGCTTTAAAGGCCGCTGGCCGCTAGAGGTAGATAGTGCTCAAGCCGAACCCACTAAATAGCAATTTTCAAAGAAAAAATTTAATCGTATATTTCCGTATTCTTCGGGAAAACTATGACCTTACTGAGCAAGCGATTTGTATTTCTTTTTATCCTTTCCATGGGGAGTATTGTTGCCTATACCCGCTGCTCAGATACCCAAGCTCAAGACACTTCCATGCCGGATGTAGTTGATTATAACTACCACATTCGCCCTATCCTTTCTGATCGTTGTTTTAAATGCCACGGACCTGATGCAAACAAACGCAAGGCAAACTTACGTTTAGATACTCCTGAAGGTGCTTATGCGGCTTTTAAGGATAATCCATCGATGCACGCCATCGTTCCGGGGCATCCAGAATCTTCCGATGCTTTCCAGCGATTAATCACGAAAGACACCTCGCTGCGGATGCCTACGATGAGTTCGCATTTAACGGTTACGTCGCATGAAATTGATTTGATTGAAAAGTGGATCAAACAAGGGGCGGTTTACAAACCCCACTGGGCCTTTATTAAACCCGTGAAATCAGCATTACCCGATGCAGATGAGGATTGGGTGCGCAATCCGATTGACTATTTTGTCTATGCTAAAATGGCGGAAAAGTCGCTGGAGCCGAGCGCTGAAGCTACGAAGGAGCAGTTGTTAAAACGTGTTTCTTTAGACCTTACCGGCTTACCACCGAGCCTCGAAATGCAAGATCGATTCCTTAGAGATGAAAGTCCGGAGGCCTATGAAAAAATGGTCAATGAATTATTGTCTAGTAAGCATTATGGAGAAAAAATGGCAGTCAGTTGGCTGGATTTAGCCAGATATGCGGATTCCCATGGCTACCAGGATGATGGTTTGCGGACGATGTGGCCATGGCGGGATTGGGTGATTCATGCTTTCAATTCGAATTATTCCTATGCGAAATTTGCCTCCTGGCAACTAGCGGGGGATTTAATGCCAAACCCATCGAAAGAAATGTTGCTAGCCACGGGTTTTAATCGCAATCATAAGATCACCCAAGAGGGTGGCGTGATTGATGAAGAATACCGGGTGGAATATGTGAATGACCGAACGAATACGTTTTCCAAATCGTTCCTAGCACTCACCTTCGAATGTGCGCGCTGCCACGATCATAAATACGATCCGATCTCTCAAAAAGATTATTATAGCACCTATGCCTTCTTCAACCAGGTGCCCGAGAAAGGGCTTTTTGGGACGATTGATGCCTCTTTTGCAGATCCTCCGAACATGTCCATCTCGACGAAAGATGTGCAATCTATACTGAAATTCATTCACAAAAAAGACACGGCCACGGTGGATGTTATGGTGATGAAAGATTCGGTTCGTTGGAGACCCACTTATGTGCTTTCGAGGGGAAATTATGATATGCCGGGGCCAGAAGTAAGAGCAGGAATTCCGAAAAGTATCTTGCCTTTCAACCCGGCGAAATACAGTCAAAATAGACTTGGCCTCTCTCGCTGGTTACTAGATCCTGCGAATCCGTTAACGTCTCGCGTATTCGTGAACCGGCTTTGGGCGCAGTTTTTTGGTAGAGGAATCGTGAAGACGGTGGGGGATTTTGGAATGCAAGGGGAACTGCCTACCCACCCGGAATTACTCGACTGGCTAGCCGTAGACTTCCAAACCCATGGCTGGAATATCAAGCGATTAGTGAAACAAATCGTGTTGTCTGCCACGTATAGACAAGCCTCCACGGTAACATCTGCCTCCCAAAATATAGACCCGGAAAACATCTATTTATCACGCATGTCCCGCATACGCATTCCGGCGGAACAAATACGCGATCAGGTATTAGCCTCCGCCGGCATTTTGAATCCAGAAATAGGTGGCCCCAGTGTGAAAACTTACCAGCCTAAAGGGCTGTGGGAGGTGGCCACGTCGGGTAGAGGATCGCTGATGAATTACATCCAAGATCACAACCAAGATTTGTACCGTCGCGGGATGTATGTTTTCATCAAACGCACCGTCCCTCCACCTACCATGCTGATTTTTGATGCCAGTAATCGGGATCAATGCGAGGTTCAAAGAGGTCGAACGAATACGCCATTACAAGCTTTGGTGATGATGAACGACCCGCACGTGCTCGAGAGCTCCCGCGTTTTAGCTAGTCGGATTTCGCATGAAAAGGGTTCGATGGAAGAAAAATTAACGAGGGCATTTAGGCGTATTGTTTGCCGGGCACCTAAAGAGAAAGAGCTGAAGATGCTCTTAGCCTACTATAAATCGGAACAGGAATCTTGCGTGAAGAACCCGAAAAAGGTGCAGAAACTGATGCAAATCGGGGAATACAAACAGGATAAAGCGGCCGTTACGGGATCTACTGCAGCGATGATGCTGACGATTCAATTAATCTTTAACCTGGAGGAGGCCATCATGCGGGTGTAATATGGAAAACGAATTCTTTAAAAATCGACTGAACATTACGCGCCGACATTTCTTTGGTCAGGCTGCGGCAGGTATAGGCGGATTAGCCCTGGGCTCCTTGCTCGTTCCTGAACTTTTCAAAGGGGATTCAGCGGGCCAGTCCCTTCCTTTAGGTGTTGCACATTTTGCCCCTAAAGCTAAGCGGGTCATTTATTTATGCCAAAACGGTGCCCCCTCCCAATACGAAAGTTTCGACTTCAAGCCTACCCTAAATAAGATGGCAGGCCAAGAATTACCCGACTCCATTCGAGGTGGCCAAAGGCTGACGGGAATGACCGCGTCTCAAGACAAATTCCCACTTGTGGGGTCCTATTATAATTTCAAGCAATACGGAAAATCGGGTACCTATATCAGCGATTTATTCCCACACATCGGATCAATCGCAGATGACATTTGTGTGATTCGCACGATGAACACGGACGCCATTAACCACGACCCGGCGTTGACATTTTTACAGACGGGAGCGCAGGTAGGGAATCGCCCTAGCATGGGCGCTTGGATGTCTTATGGACTAGGAAGTGAGAATAAAAATCTGCCTGCCTTTTGTGTGTTGCTTTCGCGGGGTAGAGGAAATGGACAAGGGGTATATTCAAAACTTTGGACCAATGGTTTCTTAGATTCTACCCACCAGGGCGTCGTTTTCAGCAGTTCTGAGGATCCCATCTTGTATTTAAATGATTCAGATGGCATCGATAAAGCAGGAAGAAGGCGCATGTTGGATCAACTCGCAGAATTAAATCACGAAGGTTTTGCGGAAAACAAGGATCCGGAAGTAGAGGCGAAAGTTCAGCAATATGAAATGGCCTACCGCATGCAAACCGCCGTTCCAGAATTAACCGATTTATCGAAGGAGCCCGATCACATCGTGAAAATGTATGGCCCAGAATGTTTGGTTCCGGGAACCTATGCAGCGAATGTTTTACTCGCGCGCAAGCTTTCAGAATCCGGTGTTCGCTTCGTCCAAATTTACCACCAAGGCTGGGACTCGCACGGAAACCTCCCTAAGGAAATGGCGATGCAGGCGCAAGATGTAGATCGATCTTCGGCGGCCTTGATTACGGACTTAAAACAGCGCGGATTATTGGATGAAACGCTGGTAATCTGGGGCGGAGAATTCGGTCGCACAAACTATTGCCAAGGACAATATACCGTTGATAATTATGGTCGCGACCACCACCCGAGAGCCTACAGTATTTTCATGGCTGGCGGCGGAGTGAAAGCGGGATCAGTCTATGGCGAAACGGATGAATTCGGCTATAATGTGGTGAAAGACCCCGTGCATATTCATGATTTCCATGCCACCGTGCAACATTTGATGGGCATTAACCACGAACAATTAACGTATAAGCACTTAGGGCGCCGCTACCGATTAACGGATATCGCGGGGAATGTTTTACCGGGATTAATAGCCTAATGGGAAAGGTAGAAAAAATAGGAAACGTGATTTTGTGGGGGATACAAGGCTTCCTAGTTTTCCTCTTGATTTTTCAATCTAGCTTTGAGCTACCTCTTGCCGGAATCGGCCATTTGCATCCTTTAATTTTACACTTACCCATCGGATTCGGGGTATTATTAGTAGGTCTTTTTGCCATCAAAAAACAGCTTGACTCGTTCGAAATTTTAGCAGAATTTTTACTTTTATTAACCGCCATTTTCTCCACACTAACAGCAATTTTTGGTTTGTTTTTGGCCAAAGAAGGTGGTTACGAAACCGCTGCCTTGGATTGGCATCAGTGGTCAGGAGTGGCCGTTTCCTTTGTGTATTTCGGTTGGGTTATCGTCCGTAGAAATGTTCTTATGGGAGCTGCGCTGGGATTCATTGCCTTACTCTTCGCAGGGCATACCGGAGCGAGCATCACGCATGGGGAAGATTACTTGCGCTTGGGTGAGAAGTCCACCGAGATTACGCCTGAAAGTGTGGTTTTCGAAGACATCGTTCAACCTATTTTAAAGGCCAAATGTGAGTCCTGCCACAACGATCAAAAAACGAAAGGGGCACTCAAAATGAATAGCATTGCAAACTTGATGAAAGGTGGAAAGCATGGCGCCATTTTTAAGGCGGGCGATGCCCTTAATAGCCATTTGGTCCAGCGAATCAAGTTGCCTATGAATGCTAAAGAACATATGCCTCCGCTCGGTAAGGCACAATTAAGCCCAGATGAAATTACGATACTTACACTATGGGTAAAAGAAGGAGCCTCTTTTGATAAGACCTTAAAGGAATTTAGTCCTTCCTTTCAACAATTAATTACGCCCTCTACAGCCGCCAAAGCAACTAAAGAATATAATTTCTCTGCCGCATCTGAATCTACCATCGCGTCAGTAAACACGCCTTATTGTACGGTTTACCCCATCGCCTATGAATCTCCGGCATTGCAAGCAGACTTTTATGTAGCAGCTAAATTTGACCCTAAAACCTTATCCGATTTATCGCAGGTGAGCGAACAATTAGTGGGATTGCAGCTGTCTAAAATGCCCATTAAAAACGAAGACTTGTCAGTGGTTTCTAGCTTCCAAAACCTAGAAAAATTGAACCTTAATTTTACCTCCATTGACGACGCTGGAATAACCCAATTAAGCGGTCTTAACCACCTAGAAAAACTGTCTATTTCTGGAACAAAAGTGGGTCGGAATGCACTCGCGCAATTACTTCCCAAACTGAATACTTTACGAGAAATTCACCTCTGGAATACCCTCCTTTCTGCCACTGATTTAGCGGCCTTACAAAAGCAATTTCCGAAGATTAAATTCGATGCAGGTTACCTTCCTAAAGAGGAGCTGCTTCAAATTAATCCCCCCATTTTAGTGAATGAGAATTTGATTTTAAAACCCAGCGAAAAGCTCAACTTCAAACACACGCTGCGCGATGTCGTGTTCCACTATACGGTGAATGATTCGATTCCAGATTCAACTTCGGAGCTACAAACCAGAGCAGCCATTGCAATCAACAAGTACACCAAAGTCCGCATTCTAGCTACTAAACCCGGATGGCTCGCCAGCAAGCCCATTGATATGCGTGTATATAAATCAACTTTTATTCCGTCGCGAATCGATCTATTAACTAAGCCAGATCCATCCTATCCGGCAGCAGGAGGTGCCAGTTTGCAGGATTTTGTCCTAGGCGCTAGGGAAGTAAAAGGCGTTTCGAATTATTCCTGGCTTGGGTTTAAAGAGACCGACTTCGATGCTGTAGCCAGCTTTGCGAAATCCACCTCTATAAATGGAGTCACACTTTCCTATTTAGAGAAAACGGATTCCGATGTATTCCCTCCGGTACGTGTGGAGGTTTGGGCGGGAGACTCGCCTGAAAAATTGCGATTGGTAGCTACCATAAAACCCGCTCAGCCCAAAGAGAAAAACGGTTACTCGCCTCGCGGAATTAACATTCCTGTGGCTAGTAGCCCAGCAAAATATTACCGAATCAAAGCTGAACGTTTGAAGAGGCTCCCCGCTTTTGTAGATAACAAGGGCAAGGGTGCTTGGCTCCGAGTGGATGAATTATTATTTTATTAATAATATTTCCCCTTCTTCATCAACAATTCGAACGCCTCCTCCCAAGAAGGAATCGTATCGGATTCGTAACCATATGTAGGGCCTGTAGCGATTTTATGGAAGGTTTTCATGGCCTTTAAATGCGGTCCGCTTCTTAGAAAATTCAGCATCAGCTCTCGGCTTTCCCAGGCCGTTAAGGTGCATTGAAAACCCTGCATTTTTCGAACATCAGCATGTAAATTTCCCGGTGCGGTTTGCGCCTGACGAAAAGAAGGAATGGCTAAAAACCAAAAACGAATATAGCCTAGTAGACCTTTGGGCTTTAGGCCGGTGATGGAGATGTGCATCTTATTTAGCGTTCCAGCCGTCCTTAAACCCTTGGATTAAATCACCAGAACTTCCTACTTCATATCCAATCAAGCCGAAAATAACCGCTAAATGAACGATTAATACACCTTGCTGCCAAACAGGTCTTTCTTTAAAAGGTTGATCTGCATTAAACGGATCAAAAATAAGGGCAATGCCTAGTTGAGTTGCGGCCTCGGCTGGAGAATGTTTTATGAGCAATTCATAAATTCCAAAAAGGACAAAACCGAGGTACAGAAATTTATTAAATGATGTTTTCATGATTGAATTATTTTGCTTTCAAATTACTCCATTTTTCATTTTCTAACCAAGTCTTTATGTACGAAAGGACCTCCGGTTCGATGGTCGTTTCTAGTTCTCCATATTCGGCCACGGTGCAGGCTTTGCATTTTTGGAACAAGTGATTCAATCCATCGAACTTTTTCAAAGTCAATCGTTTGTTCCCTGCCTTTTTCAACGCCGCTTGGATCCCCTTTAAGTTTGCCTCCGCAGTCACTTGGATGTCCGCGGAGCCGTTCATCGCTAAGACCGGTATTTGTAATTTCTCCAAAACAGGAGCAGGACTATACGAGATAAAGTACTTCCACCAATTGGACGACAAACTCTCTACAAAAGGATTTACAAAGGTCTTAATATCTGCCTCCGAGCTGATATTCGTCGTGTTTTTAACGATCGTTTTATCCGTTTTCGTAAACCACTCTTGAACTAATTCCGTCGATTTTGCTAAAGCCTCTGACTTAGACGACGCCTCATTTATGGTCTTCATTAAACCCTTATAAAGGGGCAAATAGGCTTGAACGGCTTTAGTCGAAACACCTACCGATTTTAAGACCATCTCGTTTTGAGCAGCCATCAAATCCGGAATGTCCACCCCTGGAGCTGCCATCAAAATCACAAATGCTACAGACTTATTTCTAGCCGCCACCATAGGCGCGATTAAGCCGCCCTCGCTATGGCCTAACAAACCCATTTTTGTGGAATCTACTTCCGGCAATTGCTTCGCATAATTTAAATGTTCCTCCACATCTAAGGCAAAATCCCCTGTAGTACTCGCCTGAAAAACTCCATTTGATTTTCCTACTCCACGGTCATCCACGCGCATTACAGCAAATCCATTTTTCGTCAAAAAATCGGCTAAAACGGCAAAAGGTTTATGGTCAAAAATGGTTTCATCTCGGTCCTGCGCCCCACTTCCCGTAATCAATACAATTAAAGGGTGCTTCCCTGCTTCTTTCGGGTAAGTTAAGGTGGCTCCATAGGTCAGTTTGGTTTTTGCCCCCTGATAAACAAATTCTCGAGATTCATACGCGAATGGAGCTTTAGGCGTCTGCGGTTTTTCAACTATTGGAATGACTTTCCCCTCGACATAGGGCTCTAAAACGAGTGGAAATTGCTGTCCCGCTTGACCCCAGTTTCCTGTAATTTTTTTCCCATCTTCGCTTAATTCCCCTGTAAAACCTGCAGCGATCCATTTTATTTCAATCGCCAAAGACGTGTTTTTCCACTCCGTCTTAGTCGAACTAAGGGCCTTCACTTTTTGGGCAGGAATATCCCACGAAGACTTAAATGTCCCATTCGTATCTGGCAAAATATTCAGAATCATTTCCACTTTTCGCCCTCCGGCATTGAGCATGCCAGACCATTTCGTAATAGAAGTTTGGGCAAAAGAAAGGTGAGCTAAGAAGAGAAGAAGAAGCACTAATTTTTTCATGGCGAAAGATAAGAAGATTTTGAAAAAGGCGTAATTTTAATCACCAAACTCGAATCAATTATGTCATTTCAAGCTTACCTCGATAATATTCAGGCCAAAACAGGGAAAAGTCCAGACGATCTGAAGGCCTTAGCGGAACAAAAAGGTTTTCTTCAAAACGGGAACCTAATTGCCTCCGTAAGAGCGACCGTCGTGACCAATTGGTTGAAAGAAGAATTCGATTTAGGCCACGGGCACTGTATGGCTATTTGGGCCTTGTTTAAAGGAAAATCGAGCTGAGTTAGTCGTAGTGAAATCTACAATTTGCAATTTGAATCTAATCATCTACAACGCGGTAGATTAAGCAATGCTCTTCATCGATTCTTCCCTGATCCTAATTCTTGAATAGATTCATCTAAACGCTGTTGATTTTTGCGTGATGATAATTCGTGCTGCGTACTTTTTAAGGAGTTATATTCCTCTAATGACATAATTACAACTCCCGTATCCTTCCCTCGATTTATGATTAAAATATCTACATTTTCTGTCACACGATCAAAATAGCTCTTAATATCTTTCCTGAAATCCGATAACGTGGTCGTTAACATGATGTACAATTTTATGTACATAATTTCAAATAGCCTAATAAAAAAAGGAGGACCTTTTGGCCCCCCTTTTAATCAAACCCTAAACAAAATAAAATCTATTGGACAGCCCAATCGATATAGCTACCCGATGTAGTCCCCAGTTTATTTAACTCGGCATTTACAACATCTACTTTAGCCTGTGCAGCTTTACCTGCCTCATTTAATACCCCTTCCGAACTGTATAACTTATCTCTATCGGCAGGATTTTTATACAAAAAGAGAAGACCCATTTTGTTTTCCGACTTTCCTCGAATGTATGATAAGACATGAATCTCGCAACCATACGCTTTCCTTGCAACTGGAAGCCATTTTGAATCTAAAAAAGCCTTGTATTCAGCCTCTGTGGTAGATCCATTCAACTTAACAGAATAATTGTGGATTCCGATCAAAGCTCCTTTGGGAATAACTTGACCATAGGTAGATGCGCTGAATAAGACGAAAGCGCAAAGGATTAAGATGTTTTTCATTTTAGATATCTTTTAAATTAATTATTTCTTTTGTGATGCTGCAATCTCCGCATTTAATGCAGACGGGTCGAATATGCGGTAGATATGAGTCACTTTATCGCCATTCCAGAACATAACCATGTGTAGCGGAATCTTATAGGATTGCTTGGTAAATTTACCTTTACCAGACCAAACACCCCAGTAGCCAGAAACAACTCTTCCGTCAGAATAAGTGAACGTTTTAATGTCGCCATTTCTAGTGGTCATTGCGATATCATCATACAAGTCGTGCAATAACTTTTCTCCTTGAATAAATTCAGCACGTCCACCAGGACTTGCTTTAATCTGATCTAGGCTATCCACATTCCCCACTCGTCCATCTAACACTTTAAGTGTGTCTACAAAAACTTCTTGTAGAAGAGTCGTGTCAAGTGTGTGAGCAGCATCGAGCACTTTTTTAATTTTTGCAACTTTGTCATCCATTGACACATACGTTCCTGATTCTTTGTCTTCAGAGTTAGTAGCATCTGCCTTTTTTTCTGGTGCATTACAAGCAAACATCGTTGCTAGAACGATCATTGATAAGAATAATTTTTTCATTTTTATTATAGTTTAATTGGGTGAATTATTTAGTTTTTGAAGCAGCAACCTCTTCCATTAATGCAGTAGGGTCAAAGTAGCGGTATTCTTGAACCACTTTGTCGCCTTCCCAAACAAAAATTAGGTGCAATGGACAACTGATGTCTTTATTTGAAAATTTACCTTTACCAGTCCATAATCCCCATAGTCCAGAATGAACTCTGCCATCTTTAAATTCAAAGGTGGTAATCAAATCAGTAGGGATATTAATATTCGTAAAGTAATCATGGTTCATACGCTCATTTGCAGCAAAACCAGCTCTTCCACCCGGATTAGCAATTGTTTTGCCATTTTCTTGATGATTCGCCATTTGATCATAAATCTTCACGGTATCTACATAGTATTCATAGATTTTGGAAGAATCGTTCTTCATGTAGGCCTCGATAAGCTCTTTTACTTTTTTAGATTTGTCATCTTGAGAGGTAAATGTTCCGGTTCTTGGATCATCTGACGATGTCGAAGCATCCGCCTTTTTTTCTGGTGATGTACAAGCAAACATGGTTGCCAATAGCATCAGGGGTAAGATTAGTTTTTTCATAATAGAGAGGTTTTTTTGGATTATATTTAGTCAAATATAGGTATCATTTTGAGACTAAAAACAAATTCCGTGTTATTTTTGGAAAAATAAACTAATAAAAAAGCCCCCGGTAAAAATACCGAGGGCTTAGAAAAGCGAAAATTAACGTCTTAAATTATCAGCGATTCTTTGAACGACTTATAACTCGTTATCATCTCCTGAATGTACTTATCTTTATCATGTTTCATCCGCGTTTTAACCACTTCTGTATAGGTATCTCCTAAGTGATCGTAAAAAAAGTCGGTGGTAAAAAGTGCGATTTCAACCATGATAGGAAATGTTTCCATCCCTTTTTCTTCCAAAAGGTAATGCACATTTTTCTTATTTACTTCTCCTTTTTTTCTAGTAACAAATCCAAGTGACTCCAATTTTTTCAGCCGATTCGAAAGCATTTTACTCGGCATTAATTCAGGCGCATCCTTGAATTCATTAAAGGTAGATTTATGAAGAAATAACATATCTCGCAAAATCAATAAGGTCCATTTGTCCCCAAAAACATCCAAACCGGTTGCTACAGGAC
>JACCDJ010439932.1_pt1 | contig 18284 bp, 17 predicted proteins | sample 7444481 | NCBI WGS metagenome assembly JACCDJ01 (sample SAMN15323435, study PRJNA562643) | freshwater metagenome | isolation source: river surface water | place: USA:Blue River Watershed | collected 2017-08-15 | reverse complement strand
TACAACTACGAAGTACTTGATCAATTAGCGATGGAACACCTAATGGGTGTTAAAGGCAGTTGAGAAGCTAACTGGTTGATGATCCGCGTCTTGATACTGCATCTACACCAGCAGAGATCAAGAGCACAGCGCCAGTAACAATAAATTTGATTCCGGCTGCGTAGCCCAAAAGACCCATGCCGTTATCAATTACTGCAACTACCAATCCGCCCAGTACCGCATCACGCATTCTTCCTTTTCCACCGAATAGGGAAGTTCCGCCGATAACAGCAGCGCCTACTGCGTAAAGAAGTGTCGATGATCCACCAGTAGTTGGCGAGATTGAATTCTGGCGGGAAGCAAAGAGCATTCCAGCAATTGCCGCAAAAGCTGAGCAGATTACGAATGCGCTGGTGCGAATATTCTTTACGTTGATACCTGCGCGTCGCGCAGCTTCTGCATTGCCACCAACTGCATAAATATGTCGACCATATGCAGTGCGGCTGAGTACGAAAGTTCCGCCAACTAGCAACAAGAGAATGACAGGAACTACGTATGGGGTTCCCTTGAGGCTCACCAAATCAGGATTATTGGAGCGCTCTAGATTTAACGCCCAAACTGCAACTGCCCCTGCAATTAAGAGCGCAGTGGTCTTTATTACCCATAACTTCTTCAACTCTGATTTAAGTCCGGCTTTGCGTCTTGAATTAATGCGCGCAAGGCCAACCAAAACATAAACAGCTGAGGCCGATAAAAAGAATACCCAGGAGAGCGTTGGATTTAGATTGTTATTTTGAACTGAGAGGATGGTCGGATCTTCGATGCGAATTGTTCCGCCTTCGCCTGCTAATAGAAGTAGTAGTCCTTGGAAGGCAAGGAAGGTCGCGAGAGTTACGACGAATGAAGGAATACCAAGTCGAGATACCAATGAACCAATTACAAAACCAAGAATTGCTCCAACGATGATGCTTGCAATTAACGCGATCCACCATGGATAACCGTGATTGGTAATCATGATCACCAATACCGCTCCGCACACACCGGATGCGTAACCAGCAGATAGATCAATTTCCCCAAGCAATAGGACAAAAACGAGCCCCATGGCGATAACAGTTACGGCCGCAGCTTGAGTTAATAGATTTGCAAAATTGCCAGGAGTTAAAAAGACATCGCTCATCACTGTGAATACGCCACAAAGCGCAATCAAACCAAGTACGCCAGGTAGCGCACCCATGTCACCAGATTTAACTCGCGCCCAATAGTCTCCAACTGCGCCTTTTATGGTGCCGGTATTTGGATCTGGAGTTGGTTCCACGTTTGCCACAACTTGTGAATTCATATTAAGCAACCCCCGCCGCTTTACCAGTGGTGATCAATTGCACCACTTGTGCATGTGTTACATCGTTCTTCTTAACTTGTGCAGCCATATTTCCAAGGTAGAGCGCAGAGATGTTGTCTGCAACTTGGAACACATCATTTAGATTATGGGAAATCAGAATTACCGCTAAACCATTGTCGGCTAGTCTTCTAACTAAATTTAAAACTTGTTCGGTCTGTGCCACACCAAGCGCTGCAGTTGGCTCGTCAAGAATCACTACTTTGCTATTCCAAAGCACTGCGCGCGCAATCGCAACTGTCTGGCGTTGACCGCCGGAGAGAGATGCAACTGTCTGGCGAATTGATTTTACGGTTCGAACACTTAAGCCATCTAGAGTCTTTCGAGCTAGCGCCTCCATGGACTCTTCATTAAGAGTTAGCCCCTTCTTCGTTTCGCGTCCCAAGAACATGTTGTGCACGATATCTAAATTGTCGCAAAGTGCGAGATCTTGATAGACGATCTCAATGCCAAGTTCGGTAGCTTCACGAGGTCCATTTACTTGGACTTTATTTCCTTCGAAGAAATAATCGCCATTATCAATGCTGTAGATACCTGCGATGCACTTGATCAAAGTTGATTTGCCCGCTCCATTGTCTCCAACTAGCGCAGTGACCTGCCCTGGATATGCATCGAAATCAACGCCCTTTAAAACTTGAACTGGGCCAAAAGATTTCTCGATTCCCCTAAGAGAGAGGATTGGCTGGCTCATCGAACTTCCCTTCAAATTGTAAAAATTTATTCAACCGTTGAAAGCAATTATTGCGGGATAAATAAAAGTTGAGCCCGAGATTACTCCCGGGCTCAACTCAAAGCCATAGGCTTTTAGTATTTATTAGATGCCGTTTGCTGAGCAGAGCTTCGCAATGCCCTTGCAAACATCAGCCTTCTTCTGGAAGCCGTCAGCAATAACCACCTTGACATTCTTCTTGGTGATTCCGACTGGCTTTAGAAGTACTGATGGGACCTTGATGGTTCCGTTATCGGTTGAACCATTGGTCTTAGCAGCCTTTCCATTGATCAATGCAACTGCAAGATCAGCAGCGCCTTGCGCTTCTGCCTTGATTGCCTTGTAAACGGTATTTGATAGGTCGCCAGTTAGAACTGCGCGAAGACCATCAACAGTTGCATCCTGGCCAGATACGCATACCTTGCCATTTAGCTTGTTCTTCTTTAGAACCGCAACTGCTGCAAGTCCTAGACCTTCGTTAGCTGAAACAACTGCATCAAGTTTTCCGCCAGCCTTTGTTAGCTGCTGCTCGAAAATTGTTCCACCCTTGACGTTATCCCAATCAGGAACTGACTGATCATCAACAAGGGTTCCGCCTGTCTTCTTTAGGTACGGACCAACAACAGATGAGTAACCTTGCTTGAACAAAGTTGCGTTGTTATCTGTTGGTGAACCATTTAGATATACGACGCGTGGCTTCTTAACGCCCTTTGCCTTCAAGCAGTTAACAATTCCTTCACCTTGCAACTTACCTACTGCAACGTTATCAAACGATACATAGTAAGAAGCTGAACCATTTAGGGTCAGACGGTCATAGTCAATTGTTGGAACTCCTTGTGATTTTGCCTTGTCCTGAACAGCCTTGGCTGAATCTGAATCAAGGTTAACCATAATTAGAACCTTCGCACCCTTTGTGAGCATCTGATCTGCGATAGTCGCAAATGCAGCCTTGTCACCGTTTGCATTTTGAATTTCAGCGGTGACGCCGGCCTTCTTAAATGCAGCCTCAAGGAATGGACGGTCAGCTGTTTCCCAGCGAGCTGAGGAAGCAGCATCTGGAAGAATCACACCAACAAAGCCAGTTGCAGCTTTAGCTGAAGTTGTGACAAAACCAGTTAGCGCGATTGAAGCTGCTGAGATTGCAGCAACGACCGCTAAACGACGCTTTGACATTTAGATACCTTTCGAAAGTCGACACACAAACTAGGTCTCTTTAACCAGTGGGATTTGTGTATCTAGGTGGGCATAACCTAAGGGTCAATGACCAATTTATGAATACTTGTTACAAATATTTAATAAAACACCCTTAAATCGGGTAAAAAATGGCGCTCAAGTAGAATACGCAGATGTCCGCCCCCTCACCTCAAGCGCAGTTAACTGCCCAGATACGCAGGGCGATATCTCAGGCCCTGGGAATCGAATATGCAGGTGAGATCCCGCTTGAGCGTCCCAAGAATCGAGACCACGGGGATTACGCATCATCCATCGCGCTGCAGTTAAGCAAGAGCGCGGGTCAGCCGCCTCGAGAGATTGCGATAGCGCTACAAAAAGTTTTGGAGATCGAACCCAATTTATCGAAGGTCGAGATCGCTGGCCCTGGATTTATTAATTTCACCTTAAATCGCGCTAGCCAGGCGGAATTGGTAAGGACTATTAATGGCGCAGGTAGAGATTATGGAAAGAGTGACTCTCTAGCTGGGCTAACTTTCAACGTCGAATTTATCAGCGCTAATCCAACAGGGCCATTGCATTTGGGACACACCAGATGGGCTGCGGTGGGCGATGCGCTCGCGCGAGTTTTGGCCGCAGCTGGCGCAAAAGTAACTCGCGAGTTTTATATCAATGATCGCGGTGTACAGATGGAGCTCTTCGGAGAATCGGTGCGTGCTGCGGCGTTAGGAAAACCAGCGCCCGAAGATGGATATCAAGGCGCATACATTGCCGATATTGCGAAGCATTTAGTGGATTTAGATCCAGAGTTACTGAATTTGCCTGAGGAACAGCAACGCAATGAATTTCGAGAACGTGCATACCAATATCAATTAGCGGATCAGCAAAGAGTTTTAAAGACTTTTAATACCAACTTTGATACCTGGTTTTCAGAGCGCTCGCTACATGAAAGTGGAGCCGTAGAGCATGGGTTGGATCAATTGCGAAAGAAGGGACATGTCTTCGAATTCGAAGGTGCCACCTGGCTTCGCACCACTGATTTTGGTGATGATAAAGATCGAGTTTTGATCAAAGCCGACGGTTCATATACCTATTTCACCTCTGACACCGCTTACTACATCAATAAACGCGAGCGCGGATTTGATATCTGCATATATCTATTGGGTGCAGATCATCATGGTTATGTTGGACGCTTGAAAGCGGTAGCGCAATGTAACAACGATGATCCAGATAAAGTTGAAGTTCTTATTGGCCAGATGGTAAAAATCATGAAAAGTGGCAAAGAAGTTAAATTATCAAAGCGCGCCGGCACCATTATTACTCTGGAAGATATCGTCGAGGAAGTTGGCGTAGATGCAGCCAGATATACCCTGATCCGTTATCCAACCGATTCACCAATGGTTATGGATGTCGAGGTACTTAAATCGCGGACCAATGAGAATCCGGTTTATTACGTGCAATATGCCCATGCCCGAATCGCGGCAGTGCTTCGTAATGGCGAAGAGCTTGGCATGAAACTGGGAGATTTCAATACTTCAGAACTTGTCCACGACCGAGAAGTTGAATTGATGGGCGCACTCTCAGATTTTCCAATTGTGGTGGCAACGGCAGCTGAGATCCGAGAAGCTCATCGCGTGGCTAGATATCTAGAGGAACTTGCGGGGGTTTACCACCGCTTCTATGCAGATTGTCGTGTGCTTCCGATGGGTGAAGAACCGGTCACCGATCTTCACTTAGCCAGATTAAATCTCTGTGCGGCAACTCGTCAGGTATTGGACAATGGGCTCTCACTATTAGGTGTAAGCGCACCGGAGCGGATGTAATGAGTAGCTCAATTTGGTCTGCAAATGCAAAATTTGTAGATGGAGAATTGAACATCGCTGGAAAATCAGCGACTAATTTGGCGCGCGAATTTGGTACACCTCTATATGTACTGGATGAGGCAGATTTCAAAGCGCGAGCTCTGGCATTTAAAGAATCGCTTGATTCAGCTTTCGATTCAGCAATTGTTTATTACGCCTCAAAGGCTTTCTTGTGCAAAGAGATCGTCCGCTGGCTAGATCAACTCGGGCTGGGTATAGATGTAGCCACTGGTGGCGAGCTAGAAGTGGCGTTATCAGTTAATTTTCCAGTTGATCGAATCTTGGTTCATGGAAACAATAAATCGATAGCAGAGATAGATCGCGCAGTTAGCGCCAAAGTTGGCGTGATAGTAATTGACTCCATACAAGAGATCTCACGAGTTGCGGCTGCTGCCAAAAAGCACAATCAGCGCCAGAGAGTAATGATTCGATTAAAACCAGGCGTAGAGGCGCACACAATTGATGCAATTGCTACCGCGCATGAAGATGTGAAATTTGGCCTCTCTATTGCTACCGGAGTGGCTTGGGATGCAGTTCTTGAAATTGCTAAGCACCCAGAGCTGCAGTTGATTGGTGTGCATGCACATATTGGTTCACAGATTTTTATTATGGATGGACATCTTTTGGCCATTGAAAAACTTCTTGATTTCATGGCGCGCTATAGAGATGAATTTGGCAATGAACTACCAGAAGTTGATTTTGGTGGTGGTTTCGGAATTGGTTATACAGAAGAAGATGCTCCAATGCAGATCACAGAGACCATCGCTGATATCAAAGATGCAGTAATCAAAGGATGTGCTGCACGTAATCTAAAAATTCCAAGGATAGCTATTGAACCTGGCAGATCAATCGTCGGGCCATCAATGTGTACGATCTACGAAGTAGGTACCACCAAACTTGTACAACTGGAATTTGGCACCCGTAACTATGTATCGGTAGATGGCGGAATGTCTGACAATATTCGGCCCGCGCTTTATGGCGCGCTTTATCAAGCACATCTAGCAAACCGCCAATCATCGGCTAGCCAAACATCTGCCAGATTAGTCGGAAAACATTGCGAAACCGGCGATATTTTGATTGAAGAGCTACAACTTCCGTCAGATATCAAACCTGGTGATCTGATCGCAATCCCAGCAACTGGCGCTTATGGTCGAAGCTTGGCAAGTAATTACAACCATGTTCCGCGTCCACCGGTGATCTCGGTGATAAATGGAAGCGCAAAAGTGATTGTGCGCCGCGAAAATTACGAAGATTTGCTCCGCTTGGACGTATGAAAGAATAACCAAGTGAAGACCATAAAAATCGGAATGTTGGGCTGCGGCGTCGTTGGTGGATCTGTAGCTCGCGAGTTGGCTTCAAATAGCAAAGATCTAGCAGCGCGCGCTGGCGCAAATCTGGAATTAGTAAAGGTTGCGGTGCGCAATAAAGCAAAGCGTGATGGGGTATCAGATGCGCTACTTACCACCGATGCCAACTCTGTAGTCAATGATCCAGAGGTCCAACTAATAATTGAGGTAATGGGCGGCATCGAACCTGCCCGCGAATTAATCTTAAAAGCGATTGCAAATGGCAAATCAGTGGTAACTGCCAACAAAGCGCTATTGGCAACTCATGGTGCAGAGCTATTTAGCGCGGCCGAAAAAGCTGGCGTTGATCTGTATTACGAAGCTGCAGTTGCTGGAGCGATTCCGATAATTAGACCACTTCGCGAATCTTTAGTTGGTGATCACATCAATCGTGTAATGGGAATCGTAAATGGCACCACTAATTTTATTTTGACCAAGATGGACGAAGAGGGCTTGCCTTTTGATGTAGTACTAAAAGAGGCGCAAGAACTTGGATACGCAGAAGCAGATCCAACTGCCGATGTCGAAGGCCATGATGCTGCGGCAAAGGCTGCAATTTTGGCTAGCTTGGCATTTCATTCGAAAGTAACTGCTAAAGATGTCCAATGTGAAGGAATCACTAATCTAACTGCGCAAGATGTTATTACGGCCAAGGCGATGAATAAGGTAATCAAATTGATCGCCATTGCGGAAAAGACCGACAAAGGAATTGCAGTTCGCGTACATCCGATGATGTTAGATCGTAGCCACCCGCTTTCCTCAGTTCGCGAAGCATTCAATGCGGTATTCGTCGAATCTGAAGGTGCTGGCCAATTGATGTTCTACGGCCGCGGTGCAGGCGGCGCGCCAACTGCATCTGCAGTACTCGGAGATGTGGTGGCAGTTGCAAGACATCTGGTCGCCGGAAGCAAAGGGCCTGCCGAATCTGATTATGCAGATCTAGGAATCGCACCTATTGGCGCAGCAATTACCAAATATGCAATCCGGTTATCCGTTAATGATAAGCCTGGTGTTTTAGCAAGTGTTGCCAACACCTTTGCTGGCGAAGGTGTATCTATCCAAACTGTCCGCCAAACAGGTCGTGGAGAAGCGGCTGAATTAACAGTAGTTACTCATCGTGGCACTGAAGCTGCTTTGCAATCAACGGTCAAGAAATTATCTGGTCTTGAAGTAGTTCGCGAAGTCGAAAGTGTGATTCGCGTTGAAGGATCAGCTTCGTGAAGTTAACGGAAATTTTTAGTAAGCGATCGAGTACTCACCCAAGTACACATCAATGGCGTGGGGTAATAGAGGAATACCGCGATCGACTTCCAGTTTCTAATAAGACGCCAGTAATTACGCTACGTGAAGGTGGCACTCCGCTGGTGCAGGCGAGCAACCTTTCGAAAATTTTAGGAAATGAGATTTGGTTAAAATTTGAAGGAGTCAATCCGACCGGATCATTTAAAGATCGCGGCATGACAATGGCAATCTCAAAGGCAGCTGAAGATGGTGCAAAGGCGGTCATCTGTGCATCTACCGGCAATACATCGGCCTCCGCAGCTGCATATGCCGCCCATGCAAATATGGTGCCCGCAGTTTTGATTCCGCAGGGCAAGATTGCAATGGGTAAGTTGGCACAAGCAGTCGTGCACGGCTCAAAAATTCTCCAGGTAGATGGCAACTTTGATGATTGTTTAACTTTGGCAAAAGAGCTATCTGAAAATTATCCAGTAGCACTTGTTAATTCGGTAAACCCTTACCGAATTGAAGGTCAAAAGACGGCAAGTTTCGAAGTGATTGATTTTCTAAATGATGCGCCGGATTATCATGTCTTACCAGTGGGCAATGCCGGCAATATCACCGCTTATTGGAAAGGTTATTTGGAATATCGTGAAGAGCGTAAATCTTCTCGGTTACCAAAGATGTGGGGCTTTCAAGCCGAAGGCGCTGCGCCAATCGTGCGCGGGGAGATTGTGAAAAAACCTGAAACCATCGCAACTGCGATTCGAATCGGTAATCCAGCTTCATGGCAAGGTGCTACCAATGCGCGAGATATGTCTGGTGGGATGATTGATTTTGTAACTGACGAAGAGATCTTAAATGCCTACAGATTGCTCGCTGCAAAAGAGGGAGTATTTGTTGAACCTTCGTCGGCAGCCGGAATTGCAGGTTTATTAAAGTGCCAAGCACGCGGTGATCTTCCAAAAGGAAGACGAATTGTCGTTACCGTTACTGGCCATGGTTTAAAAGATATTCAATGGGCCCTGGAATCGGCGGCAGATCCAATTGTGGTTCCGGTCGATGCCAAACTTGCAGCGGAGAAATTGGGGTTGGCATAAATGTCTCGATTAACTTTTCGTGCCAGCGCATATGAAGTAAAAGTTCCAGCAACTTCTGCAAATTTGGGGCCAGGGTTTGATTCATTTGCGATTGCACTTGAAAAACGTGATCGTTATATCGCCCAAGTCTTAGATGAGAAAACTCTAGATATAGATGTTGCCGGAGAAGGTGCTGACGAAGTTTCGAAAGACGAGAAGAATTTATTAGTAAAAGCAATTTACAAAGGTTGGGAATTTCAAGGTTTATCGAAGAAAGAATATCCAGGGCTTGCACTTCGGGCTTTAAATAATCTGCCGCATGGCCGTGGCTTGGGTTCTTCGGCAAGCGCAATTATTGGTGGTTTGGTGTTATCGCGCTCGTTGGTAGTAGGTGGCGCAGATCGAATGAGTGATCAAGAAATTCTCACTTTAGCAACCCAGATGGAAGGTCACCCAGATAATGTGGCAGCTGCGTTGTACGGCGGGGCAGTTTTATCATGGAGCGGCGCGGATCTTTCTGAAGCGATCAAGCTAGAAGTCTCACCACGTATTACCGCTGTGGCATTCATTCCAGCAAATAATGTGCCAACCTCAAAAGCTCGCAAGATGTTGCCAGAAACCGTGCCGCATCAAGATGCAGTCAATAACTCAATCAATACAGCGATCTTGACGCAAGCGCTCACTAATCGACCTGATCTATTACTTAAGGCAACCGAAGATTATTTGCATCAAAGTTATCGCGAATCTGCGATGCCAAAATCCTTTGCGCTGATGTCAAAATTACGTGCAGCTGGAGTCCCAGCATTCATCTCTGGTGCAGGCCCAACAGTGCTTGCGCTTTTAGTTGATGCCGATCTAAATCACCAATTGGAAGATTTGGTAAAGGCAGCCGGAACTGGATTTAGCGTTGAAAACCTTGATATTTCAAGGGTTGGCTATCAGGTTTCCAATATCTAAACCCTTCTGCTACGCTAAAGCCATCAGTTAAGCCGATATGGCTCTTAAAAAACTGATAATCAATCAAAATCCAAACTTCTTTCCACCTTGGAAATCTAGTTAGATAACATAAATAGGATAAATAGGTTATAAATGTCAGAAGATACAAAAGTTCGCTCTGAGAGCCCTGAACTTGCTGCGATGACTCTTCCGCAGTTAAAGAAAGTCGCTGGCCAACTCGGAATCGACGGCGCAGCGAAGATGGCTAAAGGTTCATTGGTAGATGCAATTGCAGATTTACAGGCCCGCAATCGGGAAGCTGCAAAGGCCGAGAAGGAAGCCGCTCGCGCCGAGCGCGATGCGAAGCGCGAAGAGCGTCGCAACGAAGAGCGCAACGATCGAAATAATGATCGTAATGAAGATCGTAACAATGACCGTAACGAGGAGCGCAACAATCGCGACGATGAAGATGGTCATTCCAGACGCGGACGTGATCGCCACCGCGGACGTGATCGCCACCGCAACCGCGAAGATCGCGGTGAGCCAGTCATCTCCGAGGATGATGTACTACTTCCAGTTGGTGGACTAGTAGATATTCTCGAAAACTACGCTTTTGTTCGTACCAGTGGATATCTACCAAGTCAGAACGATGTCTATGTCTCAATGCAGCAAGTTCGTAAATTCGCGCTGCGCAAAGGCGATGTCGTAACTGGCGCGGTGCGCCAACCTCGCGAAGGTGAACGCCGCGAAAAATTTAACGCGTTAGTTCGTCTTGACACCGTTAACGGAGTTTCTCCAGAAGAGGCGCGCAATCGCGTCGATTTCACCAAGTTGATTCCGCTTTATCCGCAAGAGCGTCTACGACTTGAGACTCAACCAAATATTCTTACTACTCGCGTAATCGATTTGATCGCACCAATTGGTAAAGGCCAGCGTGGTCTGATTGTTTCGCCACCAAAGGCCGGTAAGACCATGGTGCTACAGGCAATCGCAAATGCGATCACCGAAAATAATCCTGAGTGCCACTTGATGGTAGTACTAGTAGATGAGCGCCCAGAAGAAGTTACCGATATGCAACGCTCCGTTAAGGGCGAGGTCATCGCTTCAACTTTCGATCGTCCAGCTGATGATCACACCTCGGTGGCAGAACTTGCTATTGAACGTGCAAAGCGTTTAGTAGAGCTGGGCCATGATGTCGTTGTGTTGCTTGACTCGATTACTCGTTTAGGTCGTGCATATAACATCGCAGCCCCAGCTTCTGGACGTATCTTGTCCGGTGGTGTTGATTCTGCTGCGCTATATCCACCAAAGAAGTTCTTTGGTGCCGCTCGTAATATAGAAGATGGTGGTTCGCTAACAATTTTGGCGACTGCACTTGTTGAAACTGGTTCGAAGATGGATGAAGTTATCTTCGAAGAGTTCAAAGGCACCGGTAACATGGAATTGAAGCTTGATCGCAAACTTGCAGATAAGCGTATTTTCCCAGCAGTTGATGTTGATGCATCTGGTACTCGTAAGGAAGAGATTCTGATGGGCACCGAAGAGTTAAATATCGTCTGGAAATTACGCCGCGTATTACATGCGCTCGATCAACAACAAGCGATTGAACTATTGCTCGAGAAGATGAAGGGCACCAAGAGCAACGTGGAATTCTTAATGCAGGTCCAAAAGACCACCGTTGGTCCAGACGAAGGCAAGTAAGAGCAAACTACGCTCAAATTTGTGGCCAGCTGTAGTTAATAAGTACCCTTAACCCCTGTCCCGAATTGGTTCACGAAAGCGATTTCGACCCAGTTCATACAAAAAGGAATCCGACATGAAGCCAGAGATCCACCCAGAGTACGTCGAGACCACCGTTAATTGTGGTTGCGGCGAATCATTCAAAACACGTTCAACCGTCACCAGCGGATCAATCTACGTAGAAGTTTGCGATAAGTGCCACCCGTTCTATACCGGTAAGCAGCGCATTCTTGATACTGGTGGACGCGTCGCTAAGTTCGAAGAGCGCTTCGGCAAGAAAAACAAGTAGCTTTTTTAAAAGACCGCATATTCCAACTTTAAGTTGGAGTGCGGTCTTTTTATTTTAGGTAAGTTTTAATTTAAATTTGGGGATTTATCCAAGGATTTAGACAAGTATTTAGACAAGGATTTAGACAAAGATTTAGAGAGGAGGCCAAGGTGAGCGAAAGATTTGCAACCGCCATTGAATTGGTAAATGAATATGCCGAGCTAGAGCAAAAGATGGCAGATCCCAGCATCCATGCTGATGCTGGCAACGCCAGAAAACTTGGCCGACGATATGCGCAGTTGGGCCCGGTAGTTGCTGGTTACCGCAAATGGCGACAGAGTTTCGATGACTTGAGCGCCGCAAGAGAGTTGGCAGAGAGCGACCCTGAATTTGCTTCAGAGATTCCAGCGCTTGAAGCTGCAGGAGCTGCCAATGCCGAAAAACTAGAGGAGCTATTACTTCCAAGAGATCCTAATGATGATCGAGATGTGATCATGGAGATCAAAGCTGGTGCAGGTGGCGATGAATCCGCGCTCTTTGCTGGCGATTTACTCCGTATGTACATGCGTTATGCCGAAAAGCAAGGTTGGAAGACCGAAGTAATTGATGTAACTGAATCAGATTTAGGTGGATACAAAGATATTTCAATCGCCGTGAAATCCAAAGGTGCTACCGAACCTGGTCAATCACCATATGCAAAATTGAAATTTGAAGGCGGCGTGCATCGTGTCCAGCGCGTACCGGAAACCGAATCTCAGGGGCGAATTCACACCTCAGCCGCTGGTGTCTTGGTGCTTCCAGAAGCCGAAGAAGTTGATATTGAATTAAATATGAACGATGTTCGGGTGGATGTTTATAGATCTTCTGGTCCTGGCGGCCAGAGCGTCAACACCACCGACTCTGCAGTTCGACTTACCCATGTGCCCACCGGAATCGTGGTTTCCTGCCAGAATGAGAAGTCCCAGTTACAGAATAAAGAATCGGCACTTCGTATCTTGCGTGCACGCTTACTTGCCGATGCGCAAGAGAAGGCAGAAGCTGCAGCTGCTGCAGAGCGTAAGAGCCAAGTGCGAACCGTTGATCGCTCTGAACGTATCCGAACTTATAACTTTCCCGAGAATCGCTTAAGTGATCATCGCGTAAATTACAAAGCCAATAATTTAGATGCGGTATTAAATGGCGAACTAGATCCGGTAATACAAGCGCTCCTGGATGCTGATAAAGCGGCCAAACTAGCTGGAAATTAAAGATGGTTCGCGATCTAATTCGCAGCGCTAAAGAGCATTTAGCAAAAGCTGGTTATAACGAGGTAGATGCTGAGATTCTCTTTGCCCACTTACTCGGAATCAATCGAATGGAGCTACATAATCCGATTGCTTTAGAGAGAGCAATGGAGGATATTGGTGATATCGCTGAGGATTATCATCAATTAATAAATCGCCGCACCTCTCATGAACCATTGCAATATATAACTGGTGTAGCGCACTTTAGAAATCTAGATTTGGAAGTCGGCCCAGGGGTATTGGTCCCAAGACCTGAGAGCGAATTGATGGTCTCTTATCTTTTGGCGTTAATCGAACAGAAATCAGGAACCGTTAGTGTGATTGATTTAGGTGCAGGTTCTGGTGCGCTGGCAATCGCACTTGCTACCGAATGTGATCGCGTGCGCGCAATTGCGGTAGAGAAAAGTAACGAAGCGCTTAATTGGTTACATAGAAATGTTGCCAAGTTTGTACCAGAGATGCGAGTCGTCGAAGGCGATGTTAGAGATGTGCTTCCGGGAGTGAAAGCAGATTTTGTGATTGCAAACCCACCATATATTCCAGAAGCTGAAGAGTTGCCAGAGGATGTAAGACGCGAACCAAAAATTGCGCTGTTTGGCGGACAGACTGGCCTGGAAATCCCAAAGCAATTTATCGAAGCGGCAGCTAGATTGCTTAAATCAGGTGGGGTGCTCGCGATTGAACATACCGAATTACAAGGTCAAGCAATTTCGGGCTTATTAGAAGAGATGTTCTTTGATATTGAATTGCATTATGATTTAAACGATAGACCTCGATGGACCAGCGCGGTAAGAAAGTAATCTTCCAATGACCATAGTTGATTTGAAAAAAGGACAACTGGCTCGTCATGTCGCGCGCGCAGTTAAAGCCTTAAACGATGGTTATGTGATTGCGGTGCCCATGGAGAATGCATATGCATATTTGTGTGATGCCTTCAACCAAGATGCGGTCCGCGCTATGCATGTGCTTCGCCAAGATGAACTAGGCACGAAAGCTCAAGTATTGGTGCGTGACTTCAAAATGGCCGAAGGTATTTCGCGCAATCTAGATAAACGAACCGTAGCAGCCATGAAGAAGTATTGGCCCGGAAAAGTAACTTTCCAAGTTTTACCAAGCGCACTACTTAACTGGGATCTAGGCGATAACAATGAATTAGATGAAGTTGCAATTCGAGTACCAACTGCACCTTTTGTAAAAGCGATTCTTGCAAAAACTGGTCCACTTGCAACTGCATCGGTAGCTAGCATCGGTCAAGTTCCGATTACTGCCAGCTCCGAAGTTCCAGTAGAAGGCGTGGAGCTCTTCTTTAGCAATGGAAAATTAAGAAAAGGACTTCCAAGTACGATCGTTCGTACCGTGGCTGGCGCTCATAAAGTGCTGCGCGCAGGCGCAGTAGACTTCGTCTCATGACCAGCCAGAGCGATTACAAGAAGTATGGCCCCAATTTCGATCTATTAGAGGCGCAAGACCCAGAGATCGCCAGCATTCTGCTTGCAGAAGTTAAGCGTCAACAGAGCGGTCTGCAATTAATCGCATCCGAAAATTTCACCTCTGGCGCGGTGCTTGCTGCGCTTGGTACGCCACTTAGCAATAAGTACGCCGAAGGTTATCCAGGTAAGCGTTACTACGGCGGCTGTGAAGTAGTAGATCGTGCCGAAGAGATTGCTATCGAACGTGCAAAACAATTATTTGGTGCAGATCATGCAAATGTGCAACCACATTCTGGCGCTTCTGCAAATATCGCGGTCTATGCCGCGTTCACCAAACCTGGCGACAAAGTCATGGCGATGTCATTGCCGCATGGCGGACATTTAACTCATGGTTCAAAAGTCAATTTCTCTGGCAAGTGGTTTGACATAGTTTCATATGGTGTTCGCCAAGACACCGAATTGATTGACTATGACGAGATGCTAGACGTCGCCAAGCGCGAGAAACCAAAGATGATCTGCTCAGGCGCTACTGCTTATCCAAGCTTGGTAGATTTCGAAAAGGTTCGTCAGATCTGCGATGAAGTAGGCGCGATTATGTGGGTTGATGCAGCGCATTTCATTGGATTGGTCGCAGGTAAAGCAATTCCATCACCAGTTCCTTATGCAGATGTAGTCTCTTTCACCACTCATAAAGTTTTACGTGGTCCTCGCGGCGGAATGATCTTGAGCAAAGCTGAACATGCGGCGGCAATTGATAAGGCAATCTTTCCAGGTATGCAAGGTGGACCAATCATGTCCGCAATCGCTGCAAAGGCAGTTGCACTTCACGAATGTCAGCAGAGCTCTTATCAAACTTACGCCAAGAACGTGATCACCAATGCCAAAGCGTTAGCATCCGAGTTAGTAGCAAACGGGATGCGTGCAATCTCAGGAGGCACTGAGACACATTTAGCCTTAATTGATGTAACTGGCGCTGGAGTAACTGGCAAGGTTGCCGACGAACGCTGTGGCGCAGCCGGAATCACCTTAAATAAGAACTCGATTCCTTTTGATCCGAATCCACCAGCGGTAACTAGCGGTATCCGCGTGGGCACGCCATCGGTTACTACTCAAGGCATGGGTGTATCAGAGATGAAAGTAATTGGTAATTTGATTACTCGTGCAATCAAGAGCGATGATGCAAGCGAACATACCAAGATCAAATCAGAGGTCCAAGAACTGGTAGCAAAGTTCCCGATTTACTCATAGTCGGCCAGATAAATTAGATATATTAGATAAATTAGATAAATATGCGCGAATACCTACTGACGATGCTACTAAGCGCAGGCATCTGTTATCTGGTTACGCCATATGTCGAATATTTCGCACTGCAATTTGGTGCCATTGCGCGAGTACGCAACCGCGATGTTCATACCGAAACCACTCCACGCTGGGGTGGCGTTGCAATGTGGTTCGCTACCTCTTTCACCTTTGTGGTGGTTTCACATCTACCACTGGTAGGTAAATCATTTGGTAGAGAAGCACAAGGAATATTTTTGGCTGCCACATTTGTGGTGCTGCTTGGAATGATCGATGATCGCTATGAATTGGATGCGCTAACTAAATTGGCTGGGCAAGCGCTCGCAGCTGGCATTTTGCTTAGTTTCGGTGTGCAACTTCTCTGGTTACCAATCAATGGATTAATCACGTTGCCGCCATCAATTGGACAGTTATTAACAGTATTGGTGATCATGGTGGCTATAAATGCCGTTAATTTCATCGATGGGTTAGATGGTCTAGCAAGTGGGGTAGTTGCAATTGCGGCATCAGCATTCTTTATCTTCGCTTATGTGCTGGCGGTGGTTTATGGATTTAGTCGTGCGGGTGCACCTTCGACAATCACCGCAGTCTTAATTGGCGCGTGCATTGGTTTCTTGCCACATAATGCCCATCCTGCACGTATTTTCATGGGTGATTCCGGTTCAATGTTCTTAGGGTTAATGCTTGGTGCATCTGCAATCACTTTAACTGGCCAATTCGATCCAAATGCGATCTCCTCAGAATCCACTGGCCCAACTTTCTTACCGCTTCTGTTGCCATTTGCAGTATTGGCAATCCCGCTTGCAGATTTTGTGACATCGGTGATTAGACGTTTGCGCGCCGGTCGTTCACCATTTGCTCCGGACAATGAGCATCTCCACCACAAGTTATTTAAAGCAGGAAACTCACAGATCCGCACCTCAATCATCATGTATCTATGGACTGCCGCGATTGCCTATCCAGTGATGGTCTGGGCATTTGCACCACTTTGGATTGCAGTACTAGTTGGATTTACCTTTGGCAGCGCTTCAATATTGGTCATGAACCGAAGTAAATCTAAAAACAATAAGGCAGGTGATCAGGTTGCGGTCTGAGACTGATGCAAATACCCAGTTGATGAAAGGTGCGTTAGTTCCTTCGCTAGTTGTTGGCCTCATTGCGCTTGTGATCGCAACATGGGTCAAAGGCATTTCTGGTCTTTATGGTGCGTTACTTGCACAGTTAGTAGTTTTAGTTTTTTTCTTGGTAAATATCGGAGTTGCGACCATGACCAAGAATGTAGATCCAATCGCAACGATGGCCTTAGCGATGTTCTCTTATTTTTCAAAGATTTTGATTCTCGGAGCAATGATGTTTGCAATTGCAAAATTTACCGATGATGCAGATATCAATCGGATGAGTTTTGGACTATCTGCAATTGCGCTCACCTTTGCCTGGTTAGGCGGAGAAATTCGCGCTTATTTGAAGTTACGCTTACATCTACCGCTTCCAAGCAGTACCAAAGATCACAAAGATAAGTAGACTTGCCAACATGAGTAAGGACGAAAACGCCCTCTGGTCCATCTTTGGTTACCTGTTATCTGGATTACTAGTTTGGGGCGGAGTCGGCTGGCTTGCCGACCGCTTCTTCGGAACCTCATATCTTTTGCTGGTTGGCTTAATCGTTGGCGCTGGGGCGGCCATCACAATTATCTGGCTCCGTTTCGGGCGCGAATAGCGCTTCTTTTAACCAAATTTCACAGATACCCGATTTCATAATTTCAAGGCTTTTCAATAGGGTTTCCCTGCTTCCCCGAGCAATATCGCCCCCATAAGGAGATCTTCAGTGCTCAACCTCCGCTTTGAAGGAGAGGGTTTCACCCCACCAGGCACGAAAGACTTTAACCTCCCTTCGTTAATCGAAGGCAATCCTTATTTTACAAAACCAATTCTTGCGTTATTTCTATCAGTAATTTTAATCTCGGCTTTCTTCATCATCTCATCTCGTAAAGCTGCGGTGGTGCCATCAAAATTACAGTTTGTCGGAGAATCGGTTTACGGTTTTATTAGAAAAGGTATCGGCGAAGACATCATCGGACACGAATTCATGCGTTTCGTGCCATTTCTATTCACACTATTTACCTTTATCTTGGTCAATAACATCTTCGGAATTGTGCCGCTAATCCAATTCCCGACTATGTCACATGTTGCATTCCCATATGTTTTAGCGATCTTCACTTATGGCGTCTTTCATTACATTGGTATCAAGAAACATGGCTTCATCAGTTACATGAAAGGCATCATGTTCTTGCCAGGTGTTCCTAAGTGGTCTTACGTACTACTTACCCCACTTGAGATCGCAACTTACTTTTTGATTCGCCCGCTTACACTCTCGCTACGTTTATTTGCGAATATGTTTGCGGGTCACTTACTGCTACTTGTGTTCATCCTTGGTGGCGAACATATGTTGCTATCTGATGCAATTGGCTTGAAGGTGGTCTCGGTCTTTGGCTTTGGCCTTGGAATCGTGATGACCTTCTTCGAGTTCATGGTCCAATGTCTGCAGGCGTACATCTTTACCTTGCTG
>JACCDJ010114257.1_pt1 | contig 18287 bp, 18 predicted proteins | sample 7444481 | NCBI WGS metagenome assembly JACCDJ01 (sample SAMN15323435, study PRJNA562643) | freshwater metagenome | isolation source: river surface water | place: USA:Blue River Watershed | collected 2017-08-15 | reverse complement strand
GTATAAAGTTGGGTAACGCCGCTTCATTTCATCTTTCATTCTCTGTCTTTTTCCTGGATCACCGGTTGTGTCCTCATCAAATCCATATTCGTCTACGGGGAAGAATTCATTCAAGACTTCACTATATGCTTGCCTCAGATCTCCCATGTCAACACGCTTGAAATTGCAGTAAGAAATCGGAAGTCGATTAAAAGTTTCGGTTATCGCCCGAACTAACAAACTCTGCACGTCTCCATCAATTGTTTCAGCAACTTTCTTGTCAAGCATGACAACGTAAAGATATTTCTTCAATTCCTCTCTTTGAATTTTCTCATCACCTAACTGCACAAAGTTCGAAAGACAACCTACCAACTCTGCAATCTGCTCAAAGTTCAGGGCGCCATGTTTATTGGCGGCGAGAATTAAACGGCGAAACCTTCTTAGCGATTTATGAACATCATATGACCTTGGTTTGGGTACAAAACTACCCTTTCTCTTCGCTTCGGCGTACGAATCAATCGGCAATTTCTCCTGCTTCGTAAACAAATGCGCCCAGTTTTCGTCATCGCAGAGAAAAAGGTTATCTAAATCCGTTCGGTCCTCGATGGGTGGTTCGTGGATAATATCGGTGTCTTGCTTTTCTGGCATGAAAATTGCTCCTAGAGGTGTCTTATTGTTACTCTGACTTAACACTCGCAATAGGTCTTGTCAACGCCCAACTGGTAACTTTTGAGATTTTTCCCGCAATGAGGAGACATCAAAAAATTCTGTATCAGAATGTAGAGTCAAAAGTAGTAACGCAGCCCAAGAAAATCATCCATGACCGATCATGTTCGCAAATATCCTCCGCCGAATTAAGAGATCTCGAGAACCCCTCGCTAAGTTATCGGTACGGGAAGTTAGAGACCACCTCCTAGAGACATTTCCAGCAATAGTTCGACATGGTCACTACGACCCGCCAGAGCATCGTTGTAGCCGCTGGATTCTAGTGAATGGTCCGGCTTATCAGGATGAGGGGTATGTTGGGTCTGTGATCATTGAGTCATCCAAATTAGTTAACTGGATGACCCACCACGCAGAAAATGTGTTCACTACGGTTGTTGCGGAGCAGCAAGCAATGGAATATCTTCCCCAGTGGCTGCGAAATGCGGACACCTCGGACGAGACAATTAGTCTCTTAGACATTCAACAGCGAAAGGTACTGGATGGTCATTGCTTGAAGTTCTTGTGGAGCGACTGGGGAAAAATATGGTGTACCAGTTGTCAAGCGACCCATGTAAGGGTTATGGAACACGATGAAGGTTGGGCATCGACCGGAAAAATGACCATCAGGTTTGGTGATTGGCATTGCCCTGATGGTCACTTGATTTACAAACATACTCAGCGAGACATAAGGCTAATCTTTTGAGAACTCACACCAAGATTAGAGCGTAAAAGAGTTTTCCCTAAGAAATTATTTGTCTCTCCGCCGAGCAACAGTGGCCATAGCCTTTGCTGGGTCAAAAGGAAGGTTCATGAGGTTCAAGGGTCGATTCCTGATGGCAAACTCTGTCTGGTGGTCTAGCCTCGTTTTCTGATTTGACCAAGGGCTTTCCGACCCCGAGTACGCCTCCCCGGCGACTAGTATCCGGGTGGGCAGTTTCCAGTTAAGTTTTACGGCGTAGGTGACCAGCCTCTGGATATTTCGATCTCCAAGGGTTAGCGCCCACTGGGGGACTTGGTGCCTGAACTTGCGCTCATAGGCCCTGACGGCCCTCTGGTAAAAGTACTCCGGAGGTGGTCTAAACACAGACATGGTCTTCCTCCCTTTCAGCCTGCCAGAGAGGCGCTATGGGCTTTAAAAAGGCATCTGGAGCCAGTCCTCGGGTCTCGTACTCCCGGGTGCCGTCGTCGTATTCATAGACCAGTCGGCCGCCCTCGACCACCTCCACTTCCCAAAGGTGAATTGGCGCATCAAACCCCCACCACTTATCCACCCCGTGACAGCCGACAATACGAACAATGTTTCCAACGTTCTCGGGGATTTCCGCCCGAACGGTTACTGCTAGGTCGCCAAAGCGACAGTTCAAGATACTCATCTTTACTCTCCTATTTAGCCAGTTCTGCGATATGCACGGGCTGGCAAGTTGGATCTAAATCCCCCGGCGGGAAGGGTTGCCCCTTCCCGGTACTGCTACTGCGCAATCGACGCCAAAAAGCCGTCGATCTTCTGAGCCAGTTTGTCCTCCAGATCCTGCTTGGATAGCAGCCCAGCGTTTACTGCCACTAAATCGGCCGCAAGTGCTTGGGCATCCTCTCCAGAAAAGGTGATGGATAACCCACCCCTTCGGTTACAGAAGACCTCGTACTCAGGCTCACTGCGGTCAAACCGCCAGATGTTGAATTGACTGCCGGCGTGCTCAACCACGACGGACGTGATCCGCCCGTTTTCGATGACTCTCGCCATAAAACTCTCCTTGTTAAAGAACGAACCCCTCGGGGGTGAATCAATCAGTGGTCTATTTAGGCTTCATGTCCTTAGCTCTAAAAAAAGTTCCTATGGTGGCAACAGCACGGAGTCGGTAATCCTCCTCAGTCGCTGTTCTTCTGATCATCCCTTTACGTTGGGTCACCTCGGGGTTAGCCGCAGAGACCTCCTCTTTAACCACCAACTTAGGTTTGGACTTTCGCTGCACCGTCATATCAGACTCCTTTCGTGTGAGGATTAAGAGTCCAGAAATGACAAAGCCCTCCGGGTGGAGGGCTGACGCTTCGCTTGGTTACCGTTCCCGGTCACATCGCCTTTCGGCTAACCACCTTGCCCGAGCGGGGCAGGTTGGCGTGGGCGTCAAACCCAGACTCATAATGTGAGAGAAAGGATAAAGCTCAGAGACGGAATTTGCTAGTCCTGGTAGCATAATCCGAAAGCTGGGTTGTTTTGTTACAACAGCTTTGAACGGTTACAACCTTTTCGGATTGGGGCGGTAAATGGGGCTTTTCGACGGATTAATTAAAAAATCTTGGGAATCCAATTTAATTGAGAAAGCTAAAAAAGAAGGAGCGGCGGAGGGTAAGCATGGGAGACCGACTCCCGACTCAACTGCTCCTGATGAAAAAGAGCTCGCGTACTCTGCGGATGCTTATAAGCTAATCATAGCTGCAAACGAGAGGGTAGCCCAAAAAATTAAAGATCTTGCGCCAAAATTGGCAACTGCAAGACAAGAACTTAACTCAATTGAACCAAAATTTGACAGCCGACCGTCTTTAGAGGTGGTACGTAACGACGCTTTAGCCGTATTTCATCAGGGTCATCACGAACTAGTGAAAAACTATTATGACTCTCTTAACACTGAGGGTAGTTATAAAGAGTTTCAGGTTAAGCACGGTATCTCCATACCTCCAAACCACCCTGCGAACCCGATAGATAGATTAGCTGATATTCTCGTGCTGCTCGTTATCGAGGGGGCTCTGAACTCATTCTTTTGGCACGACAACGAGAATGTTGGGACTTTGATTTCGGGTGTGATCTACGGCGTCTTATCATCGATCATCACAATTGGGGTTGGTCTCGTCAGTGGGCTCGGTTTTAGATGGATAAACAGGTCTGAAAATTGGGCAAAGCCACTGGCAGTCACCTCGCTTGTAGCGGGTATCTTTGTTCTTTTTTGGATATCAGCTTGGATGAGCACGCAACGGTCCCTGTCAAAGTTCGGGGACGCTTTTGTTGATCTTTCCAGTATCTTCTCGACCCTTGACAATATGGCCCTTTTCTTCTGCGGCTTATTTTTCGGTCTCTACGCAATCAAAAAGGGCTACTCAGATATCTACGGAACCATCCCAGGATACAAAGAAATGTCAGAGCACTATAAGGCCGCGGAAAAATCGGTGCAAGATTCCCTTGGAAACATTAGAACATCAATGCAGGCAGTGTTCGACAAAGCTATCGGAACATGCGGTTCAATCGTTTACTCGTTTAGAAATCTCTCCGAACGACTTGCGAATATCCTCGCAGAGTTGAACGCAGTAAAACAAGAGTTTAGAGCTACAAGCGATAATATCCTAACTTCATTGCGAATGATTGTTGGGGTTTACCGTTCTACAAACGCAGCGGTAAGACCAACCGGGATCGGAACTCCACAATATTTCTCTGACGAAGTTACGATCCATGCAGAGGTGAATAGTCAGGTTGATGTTTTAGAAAATGATGCGATTGCATTAGAGTCGCAGCGCAAGAAGCTTAGCGATTCGATGCTTCAGTTGGCTGCTACAGAAAATAACTTGTTACTTGAGGAGAAGGGGCGGATCCTCAACGAGACATTAACGCAGCTATTAGCCGAGTGTAAGGAAACGGCAAGACAGCAATTTCTCGATCATATCGCTAACTCGAGACCCTTTGAGCGATTTGATAATGTCTAGATCTACGACGCTGAAATTTCTATTCGTGGGCTTACTGGCGTTTGGATTAATCGCATATCAAATATTTAAGCCAGAGGACCCCTGTAACAAGCCAAGTTCAAAATATTTATTTCTGATTGATCGAACAGATTTCTTAGGCCCGAAAACGCAAGACGGAATCAAGAATGCACTGAATAAACTGATTGAAGAAGCCGAGCCTGGTACGCTTATTAAGCTCACATACGTTACTGGAGACGAAAGATCTGACGAAACGGTCTCAGCATGCCGTCCAAGAATGTTAACGCGTACCACCACGATACATACAAAAAAAGGCGAAGTACAGGGCCGATGGGATGAATTTCAGAAAAAAATTGACACTAAGCTTAATGAGAAACAGTCGCCATCGCCATCCTCGCCGATATACGAAACAGTGCTAAACGAGGCTAGAACTGAGTTTCAGGCCTTTTCTGGAAAAAAGCTAATCGCCGTATTTTCGGATTACCGTCAACACACCTCAAAGGTGAGCCTGCATCATCGCTGCGGAGATATTGATATGGAATTTAATCGATTAGTTGACTCGCTCCCTCTCGAGCGAACAAAATTACTGGGCAAAGCACAGCCATTGGCACCTCTGTCCGCGGCAGAGATTCACCCTTATTTCATCCCCAGAGACGATATGAATAGAGAATTTATGTCCTGTGTGACCGCTATCGCTGAGAGATTTTTCAATAAGACAGCCGATGGCAAGAGCACGCTGAACGAAATGAAATGGCTCGCACAGTCTGGAGCCGTTTCCAAATGAACTCAGGCAGAGTACTTCTTTTTTGCGCCGCTGTTTCCATACCGACGATACTTGCGGGAGGCTTCCTGAGGCTACCGTGGTACATCATTGGGCCAATTTCCATAGTTCCGCTTTTAATTTACTGGTACAACTTGCATCGCTGCTCAAGTCTGAATCAACAGCAAATTGATAGTGTTTACTATTTTGGATTTCTTCTGACATTAGCGTATTTATTGGCGTCGGTAATCGAATTTTCCACGGAGAGCTTTGGCTCGACTGCACAGGAGCAAGTTGTAGAAATCGCATCAAAGTTTGCGCTGGGACTTATTGCGACGGGCATTGGACTTGTTGGGCGACTTCTCTTGCTTCCCAAGAGATTTTCCCTCGAGTCCACTGATGATGCTATTCAGAAACAGATTCAACAGGTAGATAATCTTGTATTCCAATTTCAAAAAACCATTGATCTCTTCCAGCAACTACGAGAGGAAGCAATTAATCAAGCCTCTAAGGGGGTCGAGCAGGCAACTCTCGCGGTTGTCGAGACAATCAAAGGGGGTCTAGAAGAGTCCGTCTCTTCACTTTCCGCCACAGTAAATCGACTACAAACAGAGATATCGAGTCTTGACGTTAGAGCTCTTGAGTCGCTCGCAAAAAGCGGCTTACAACTATCTAAGAGTTTTGATCAGCTTGCAAGTAAGACGCCAGACACATCAGTTGCCTTGCAAGGTCTCAGCTCAAATTTACAAAGTCTAAATACTCAAACGGAGACGGCTGGTATTGCATTAGCACATAGCTCCGAGTCGGCAGACAAAGCATCTTCAGCGTTAGAGCGGCTTAGCTCACTAGATCTTAGAGCGTTGGAGGGCGTAAATCAATCGCTAATAAGGCTATCGGAGTCACTATCGAAGGTTGACGCATCCCCGCTAGCTGACCTCGGATCAACCGCTTCTACGACATCTTCATCGTTGGAGCAGTTAAGAGCAGTGGTTCCTGACTTAAGTACTAAAGTTCAGGGGCTTGGAGGAAACGTTGATAGCTTAGCCAGGTCGGCAGCGGATGCATCACAGTCACTAGAGGCGGTTAAACAATCGTTTGCCTCAATCGGTGGGTCTATTGAGAGTTTTCGTCAGCTGGAGTCGGTAATGCAAGAGGCCTCGTTAGCGATGCAGAAATTCTCGCAAAGTGTCGGATCTCTAGACGACTCTTCGATTAGCCAGCTTGGGTCAACGGTCGAGTCAATTATTGCGAAGTTCACGGAGTTTTCAGCACTCATACAGGGTATCCGGACAACTGCTGATCAAAGCGTGAAGGACGTTGCGGAAGACATTAAAAAATCAAGCTCAAATATCAACCAACAGATTACTCAGTTGGATCAAGCGGCTTCTGCGTTGGTATCCACCTTATCGAAGTATTCGCAAGCGCTGCGCGCTGCGACTGTGAGGAATTTTGGTAGTTAGGTATGGAAGATAGATCTGATTCAATTGTATTCCTTACGTTAATAGATTTTCTATTGCAATTAATTTTCTTTGGTTTGGTGATAGCTGTTTGGTACTCCTCATATCAAGCGCAGCAAGAGAGAGGGGAAAACGCGCTTTCAAAATTTAGTAAAAATGTCGATGTTATCGTCCCAACTCTCGAAGGTATGGGCCCGTTCCTCAAAGCAAGCAATGTTGAGGTTATTGTTAATTTGTTTAAAACACTTAAGTCGGATATTGAGTTGAAGCGGTTGGTCGAGGCGTTGCAGCTCTGGACTCCGAAAGAATTAGCCGAGTTCGTCGATACAGCAAAAGAGCGTGGTGTCGATGTAAATGACCCTGAAACGAAGAGGCGGCTATTAAGTGCCTTAGGCGGGTTCGGACGCCCGCCATGTCTAGCGAACCAGGGAACAAAACCAGTTATCGAGCTCACGGCATATGACGATCGTGTAGAGGTGACACGAATTTTCGACGTTGGCGCCAGCCCTGTTCAAGCCCTCGTATCCGAATTGAGACAAGGGCAAGTCGTTGAGCGATCGCGGATTGAGGCGGCTTTCTCGGGTTTCAAGCAGAAAGACTGTGCTTATTATGTTTACTATGTGCGCAAGACTGATTCTGAGTCGATACGACGTTTGGTTGAGCGTAACTTTCGTCTCTCGAACCCGCTATGAAAGAAATTTTCACATCCGACATCAGAGATAACCTGATCGAAGCAAGCGTAGTGCTCGACCGTTTTCTGGCGCGCCACATGCCGGCTAATTCGACTGATGTTCTCGGCGACGTTCAGATGACACTAGCCGGTGACATTAATCCCGCTAGGGATTCTTCTGGTGAGTTTATAGTCGGAAAGAATGAGCCGTTTCCAGCACGAAGAGAGAGCGCAGAAACGCGAGGTTCCACCGGCCCAGCTAGAACCCCCACACCGAACACGTCGACACGGCAGTCGAACTCCGAAGCTGCGCCTCAAAGAATTGTCGGTCTCACTAGGTTTGTGACAAAAATAAAGCAAAAAATTTCGGGGGTACTCACGCTCTTTCGCAGGTAAAGTTTCCGTGAGCGTTGTCACAATATGAGAAGTCTACGAGAAACAATTGAGGCAGTTCGCGGTAGGCTGATTGACTTAAGCCTCCGAAACAGGCTTCTCAACACCAATCTTGAAGCAAAGACCGGCTCTGGTGTTCGCCTTGCGAGCCCCGACTATACTTCTTTTTTCGAGCGGTGTTGGCTGCAGAAGCTTCCAGTGGAGATCCGTGCGCGTATTGCTGATGATGCAGCTGAGCTCCTTGAAGAATTGGATGGAGGCAGCAAAGCTGCCCGCGATGATCATTCGGAGTCCAAAGCGGCGGCTTTCCTGATATCGGAATTCGAAGTAAAAGCGTTAAGAAGCCGAATGCAGTCGCTGCATCGTGATACAAGGGAGCGCGAGCAAGAGCAAGGCATTAATACATTATTTGTCGCTCTTGGATTTTTAGAGTGGTGCGAGGCAGAGTCCTCTGAGCAAAAAAGATATGCCCCTGTCGTTCTCCTGCCAGTCGAGATCAGAATTGAGCCCAATTCTGATAAGTTCGTAATTCTTGCTAGGGATGAAGAGCTGCATACAAATCCTAGTCTGCGGCTTTTCATTGAGAAACAATTCGGACTAGTGTTGCCAGAGTCTGCAGACTCTGAAGATTTCCATCTAACGAAGTATTTTGATGAGATCGAGATTGCAATAAAAAGTAGAGCCAACTGGAGGCTCTCTCGTACAGACCTACTTCTGGGGACTTTTTCTTTTGATAAGTTCATCCTCTGGAAAGATCTTGCGATCGACAGTGTCGAGAAGGAGCAATTACTTCAGTCGAACTCAATTTTAAGAGACCTGCTAAGCAGCTCAGATGACGCGGTTTCCCGGGAAGCGCCACTCGAGTTTGAGGGTAAGTTCTTGGATTCGTTTTTCAAACCTAGCGATCTTAATTATGTATTAGATGCTGATGGATCTCAGACTGAGGCTATACAAACCGCTTTGTCCGGGAGGAATATGGTAATTCAAGGTCCTCCGGGAACTGGCAAATCTCAGACGATTACGAACCTGATCGTTTCTGCTGCGCTCGCAGGAAAAAAAGTGCTTTTCGTTTCAGAAAAGATAGAAGCGCTTAATGTTGTCAAGGATCGTCTTTCGAACGCAGATTGCTCGGCCTTGTGTCTCGAACTACATAGTCGGAAGATATCAAAGTCAGCAGTTCTGTCCCAACTAAACGAATCATTGGAGTTTAGCGATGACCATCGAGGTGAGTCATCTGATCTTGAACATCTAGAGCATTCACAATTACTTTTAAACACGTATCATGATGATATAAGTCGCACAGTAGCTCCTTTCGGATATTCACATTACGAGTTATCCGGCTTGCTTTTGCTGAAAGAGAAAAGAATTAAGGGTAGTCGTCATTATAAGATTCCCGATGCGAGAGAGTTCACGAAAAAGACTCTCGAAAGTAAGCTCTCTGAGTTAAGAGAATTGCAGAGTCATCTGGTGAGCGAAGGGTCTCCAGCGTGCCATCCATGTAGATTTTTCAAACTGAGAAGATTAACGAGGGGACAGTTATCTGATCTCTCGGACAAATTGAAGAATAGTCTTTCTTTTCTGCAAAATACTATCTTGCTCAGGGATCAGGTTGCAGAGGCATTCCGTCAGCGAGGGTTCGATAGCTACATTGAAGCGGCCCAGATTGAAGATGTCCTCAGGATGGTTCGCGCATGGCCCGAGGATTATTATGAGTTTGCCGCCCACCTAGATCAAGGCGATGATGTCAAAACGCCAGTTGGCGAACTCCAGGCGCTTTTGGTGCAACTGAATTCCGTTTGGCAGCGGAGAAAGCGCTATGAGGAGACCCTTAGCAGGGGCTGGGAGGAGTTCCCTGTATTGAGAGTTCTTGAGGTAATTTCTGCGTCGAAGGGGCGCTTAGCGGACGTTTTTTCAGGGCCGCATCAGAGAGCTAAAGAGGCGCTTCGACGACTAACGCGTGATAAGGCTCCGAAGACAAATGCGGGTCTTTTAAGTTTCCTTCAGGAATTAGAGAGTTATTTTAGTGATGTACAGCGCCTTCAAGCTTTCACTATCGAGTGCGGTTGGGTGATTGCAGGCCTTTGGAGGGGAATTGACACAAATGAATTGAAGGTCAGGGAGAGAATTATTGCGCTTGAGGCGTTCGGATCCCTCCCGGATGATGGAAAAGCTCTTTGTCAGAAGCTATCACAGGACAAAGAATTGAGGGCTTTTCTGTCGCGTATCTCTACCGAGCTGTTTCAGGATTCTAGTTCTCCAGCATATGTAGGTGACCTTGCTGACGCTTTAGAGCCTGGATTTTTTGAGTTAAGCGTTGAAGAGCGTCTAGCCGCCCTCCGTGGTCTTATAGATAACATTGAGCTCTACAATGATTGGTTTGTTTTAAAGGATCTACTCAATCAGCAGCAGGCGACCCTAGGTGAGGATTTATATAGAGATATTGTTAACGGCGATATTGAATATGGTTTACTCGTAGCCACGTTTGAATTTTCAGTATTAACTGAGATAAAAGAGTCCATGTCCGAGATGAATCCGGCGATAGATCGATATGACTCCATTCTGATGACTGAGGCTAGAAAACAGTTTAAAAAGCTTGATACCGAGCGTTTGTCGTACTCAAGAGGGGTGATTAGTGATTGGTATTTAAAGAAAATCCAGCTGGTTCCGGAGAAGGACTTGAGGATTGTTCGTGGTGAAATTGTAAAGAAGAGAAATCGACTTCCCGTTCGTAAGCTCGTCGCGAGCCTTGGTGATTCATTACAGTTATTAAAGCCGATAGCACTGATGAGTCCTATATCTCTAGTGCAGTTTATACCTTTGGGAACGATTTCTTTCGATTTATTGATAGTCGATGAAGCGAGCCAGGTAAAGCCAGAGGATCTCATCGGAGCAATGCTGCGGGTAAAGCAGGTAGTTGTTGTCGGGGACTCGCAACAGCTTCCCCCAACAGATTTTTTTAATCGGGTAATTACCGAATCTGACTCGGAACTTAAATTAGACGATGACGGATCCTTCGTATTGGGGAATGTTGAAAGTATCTTGGATCTCTGCAGAGCATCATTTTCTACAGAGGTGATGTTGCGCTGGCACTACAGGAGTCGGCATCCCTCGTTAATTGCAGTTTCAAATAAACACTTTTATGGTGAGCGATTATTTTACCCGCCGAGTGCGTTTGAAACTAATGACGGTGAGTCTTTCGGTGTATCAATGCGAAAAACGCCATCTAATTGCTACACGCGAGGTGGCTCAAACGGCGGGCAGAATATCGTCGAGGGTGAAATTATCGTAGATGAAGTTATTTCTTTCGCCCAACGTTTTCCCGAAAAGACACTCGGAGTCGTGACATTTTCGGTGACTCAGCGGGACGTGATACGTGATTTGCTTGATAAAAAGTTGCGCGCTCACTCTGGAATCGATTCCTTTTTTAGCGAGGATCGTAGAGAGAGTTTTTTCGTGAGAAATTTGGAGACTATACAAGGAGACGAGCGTGATGTTATTTTTATCTCGCTCGGGTATGGTAGAACGGCGGACGGGTCTTTACATCAGAATTTTGGCCCCCTGACAACAGAGGGTGGTGATCGACGGCTGAATGTCATGATCACGAGAGCCAGAGAGAGAATGGTTGTTTTCGCTTCGCTCACCTCTGAGGATATCTCCTTAGATACAGGTAAGCGAGGGGTGCGAGCGCTAAAAGAATTTTTGCAGCTCGCTGAAAAAGGGTACATGGATGTTCCATCTGCAACGAGTAGGCCATTTGGCAGTCCGTTTGAGGAATATGTTAGTGAATTTTTGATCTCTCAGGGCTATGAGGTGGAGTCGCAAGTCGGGATGTCTGGGTTTTTTATAGACTTAGCTATTCGGGATCCGCTAGATCGTAATCGATATTTATGCGGGATTGAGTGCGATGGCGCCCCCTATCATTCTTCTCGCACCGCGAGGGAAAGAGATCGGCTTAGACAAGAAATCTTAGAGAGTCGTGGATGGACAATTTATAGAATTTGGAGCACCGATTGGTTTCGACGCAGGAAATCGCAAGAGGCTAAACTCTTGAGTTATTTAGAAGCTCTTCGAGCCGAGCAACGTGTCACAGCTTAATACATTACTTCTGATGTCACTTTTCTCGATATGACCGCACAAGTAGCAGAGATCCTTCATTACAGAGATTGTGAATTCGAGCTTTGTGCCGAACCGCTTGAGCTTTACCTGATCAATAATGGGATTCAGTTTGACTCGGAGTGCGTCTCCACTGCCTGTTGGCGGGGCTATATTGGGGAGTGGCTCATTGAGGACTGCCGACTTTATCTGATTGGGATATCCGATCTAGATAACCGGCAGGTGGCGTTTTCAGAAGTTTTCCCTAATAACTCAGGGCGGGTCTTTGCCCACTGGGTGACAGGTGAGCTGCGATGCCCACAGGGAAAAGTTCTAAGTTATGTTCACATGGGTTACTCCAGTATTCATGAACGAGATCTCTTTTTGGAGTTTCGCCAAGGCGAGTTAGTCGCCGAGAGGCTTGTTTCTAACGGCGAGTCGTCCGACCCCGGTGCATCCGCAGGTTACGGTCCCGAGGCCTGGACCACAATGCCTAGTGACAAGCCAGCACGATGAATCAAGTGTCGTTTTGGATCGTGGTGTATTTTGCAGTTGCCGTACCGTCGTTGCTTGCAACGCGCTGGCTAGTCGCTGCGATGGAGCGGAGGCGAAAAACCGGGTTTGTAAACGACCTGATGGATGCGTTGAACGAGCGCAAGCCAAAGCCAACGATGCGTAGCCGGATTCTGGAGATCACAAAGTTTGCACTACTGATTCCGATCTGGCCTATTGCCGCCACTGTAGTTCTCGGGGACTTATTTATTTGCAGAGGGAGTAAGCTAGCGATGGATCCGGACCAGCAGAGCGAGTTTGTGTCTTACGGAAAGCTCTTGAGGCCCGTCGTAGTAGCTGAGGCTGAGCGCCTTGAGACTATAACTGACCCCCGTGGTGAACGGCCAGCCGTCCCCTTCGGCTACCTCTGGGCTAGCTGGCGGAGATTTTTAAATGCCGGAGAGCCTGGGGCGGAGCTATGGTCTTTTGAGAGGACCTCGGATATCGATACGGCGACCACCCTTTTTAATTGTAATTACTCGCGCGGCTACGCATGGGTCAAAGACGGCAAAATCCTGCAGGAATTTGCGGTCGAAGGTGCCCCGGGTCGGCCTTTGGGCGTTTGAGCCCTATTCAGAGACAAAGTTCGGGTCTCGACTAACTTCTATATTTTCATCCGCTCGCTCTACCTAATTCGTCACCCGCGCAATGTCGAAATCTCAGTTGATTTCCAATACCCAAAGCTGTCCTCGGGCCAACTTTAGGGCGTCCAGGGCTGTCTCAATCCTTTAGCTATTCATGGCGTCTCGGTTGAGCTCACCATTAAAGCACCTCGGACCCGCCTGAGAGCCTTAGAACCGCATCAACCGCCCTCTGCACATCCTCTGGCTTCATTGGCTGAACCTCTACCCCGCCCAGAAACGGTATGTCAGCCAGAGGACTATGCCCCCAGAACACGCTCTCTGCGTAGCGAGCGTCGGGAACTGAATAAACTGCTTGGACTTCCCATAGTTGCCCAGTCTCCTGCACGACCGCACCGGCAGGTTTTTTAAAGTCCGTATTGTGCTGCTTTAAGCGTATTGCTACTGTTCTCGTAGTCACGCCAATTTTGTATAACCGCTCACCCTCGCTTAACCCATAGCTCGCAAAGGCATGGGAAGGATGTCGCAGGATATACAAAAAACCGTCTTGCTTTCTCATCTCTGCAAACCGATTAACTCAAGGTTGGTTCTCTGTTTCAGTCCTTGGGGAGCGTGATAGGAGCCTAATTACAATTCGTGTTGACGGTATTGCCGATACGCTGTGAAGTGCAATTCGTTTGGAGTCGAGGGTTTGGGGTCAATAGCGGCTGGGCAGGCTGCGGGGTGAGCACGGAGGGACGAGAATTCACCGATTGCATATACGTTGACCACGCGGCAAGGCTATTTGCGCGCTGTTGCTCTGCGAGGCTCTGCTGGCGCAGTTGAGCGTCTCTATCGGCCTCCAACACACCCCGCTGAAAATCGTCCGAAGCCGCCTGCAGCGCAGTAGAAACTTCCTGCCGCTTTCTTGCGAACTCGCCATATGAGAGTTTGCCGTTGTAAAGGGCGACTATTAAGTCAGCAACTCTGGCAGCAATATCATCTTGGAAAGAGAGAAGCTTTCTGTGATTAGCTTCTCGAAGCGCACCCCCACCGCTTGGGACCTTCGAGTTAAGCTCTCCAGTCTCTCTTATATATTCTTCCCGTATTTGTGCCCACTTTGCAATAGCTTTTGCCTCTTCGGCGGTGGGGTGGGCATTATTAGACGCAATCACAAAAGGAATGGGAGCCCTTGACTCCCGAAAAAACTCAACTTTCGACTCGATAACAGCAAGCTCTGGATCATTTTTTACCCTGGCTTGGTATTTTTCCGTTATTGCCTTTCCGTCTTCTGCGGCGTTCGGGCCACATTTGAAGGAAATAGATGAGGAAAGCTTTGACCAGCCCGGAACCCCTCCTCGAGACTCGCCAAAAAAGAAAGGTATCTCGCCTCGGGCAGCGCAGACCTCCGTCGCCTTCTTTGTAGCCTGCGCCGAAGCATATGACCACCCTCCGTTTAGAGAGGTCCCCTGGTCGGAGGTCACGGTCATAGTTCCGTTCTGAGACTGCGTTACCTCTAAGGTGCCACATCCGGACAAGACGAGAACCAAGAAAACGAAAGGCAGCGAAACTCTGAAAGAACCCATTTTTGACCTATTCACAAGTTAGTTGTTGCCAAGAGGCGCCCCAAACCCGCTTTGCTGGTGGGCGAGTCGCGGTAGTCAGTACGGGTGTATCGCATACGCTAAGCTGTCGCATAACTCTAAGTTTCTGGTTAAGTGATTCCGAGACGGTTCCGAATCTCGAGGAAGTTTTTGCTGTTCGCATCGAGTGTCCAGCCCGAGGACATCAGTCTCGTTAGATGTTGCTTGTTATAAAGAAACGACCAAATGACTTGAAATAGTCCAAGTGTGATGACGCTGAAGACTAGGTGCAAAAGCCCCATTACAATTTCTCCGCGGAACATTGGAACTAGCCAACCAAAGTAAACATATGTCCAGCACCAACCTATGCGGGCGGTCTTTGGAAGTCCACTATCCTTATGCTTGAGATAGACCGGTTTTTGCTTAAAAACAAATATACCAAGGAGGGCCGGGCCTAAAAGAAAGAGCACGATTAATAGCACAATTAGCCAGTGCCACAGAGAAAAACTTCCCATTTTTACTCCCTTTCTCGCCTAAGATATGTGAAATTTAAGCCGCAAGCTTACTCTTCGAATTTCTGATTTTATACACTTTTTTACAGTTGCAATCGCGCTTCACCTGCAGACCGAGTTACTCTATTATCCTATAAGCGAAAGTTGCTCTTGATAGAGTCTGGATTTCCAAGTTAGTGATTCATAGCGCTCGGACACAGGGATGCAATCAAATGCTTTAACGACGTACCTTCAGGATAGGGCCGTGTCTGCCTGACGTAGCAGTTAAATGGGGGTTTTCTTGCGGGTTATTCAGTCGGTATTCATTGCGTTTCTGACCATTCTCTCCGTGTCTGCCTGCGGGGAGAAGGATGAGGAGAAGGCATCCCAGAACAGACCTGCGATTCCTGGGTACTAATCTGTAACTATGAGATCCATCCGACTTGCCATGCCAACCCTAGGTCTACTCCTAGTGAGTAACGCAGTAGTTGCTAATCCATCCCACTGCTACTCCATGCAGAATCAGGACTCAAAGAATCTCTGTCTTGCGTTAGTAAAGAATGAGAAGTCAAACTGTTATTCAATCGGTTCGTCAGACCTCAAGAATATGTGTCTAGCGCAGGTGGGTGAACAACGAAGTACCTGTTACAGCATTCAGTCGTCTGATATGAAGAATCTTTGTTTAGCAATGGTGAGGTGAGAAGTTGAAATACAAGTATTTAAGCGGGCAGGAAATCGAATTATTGTCAGATTTTCGAAATTTAGCGGGGGAGAATCTTTCCGAAGTAGAGATTCAAGACGCAGATTTCACGCATGAAAAGTTTACAGATACAAATTTTTACGGATCCGATTTAACTGGCTCTGATTTCAGCAATTCATACTTAAAAAATTGCGACTTTACTGATGCAGTATTAGATCGCACAAGGTTTAGAGGCGTTACGGGAGTTAATTGCAAGTTTCAAAATGCGAGTTTTGTTCGTTCAGAATTTACTTACGGAAGGTTTAATACTTGTTCGTTTGAGCAAGCTAATTTATTAGAGACCGTTTTTAGTTTTGTGGATCTTGAGAGGTCTTGGTTCAATAAGGCGTCTGCGGTTAATACCTCTTTCCTAAATTGTTTCATGCGTGATGCAACATTTTATGATCTTGAAGTAGATTCTCCAGTTTTTATGTGGAATGTACTCTTAAATTTTGAGACATTTGCGAAAGGTGCAATCAGTAGTGATGTTGTTCAATTTTTGAAAAAACAAGGTGCTAGATTAGTACTGGAAGGCGATATTGAATATTGGACCCATCATTTCGGTGGAAGATTGTAGCTAGTACTAGAGATATAGTAACGCTTATGACCTACGATCAACTCAAGAGGTTCATCACCGAAGATATGCAAATGCAGCATGTTTATCAACCCGTGATGCTGATTGAGTTGCTTAAACACAAGGGCAAACGGTCTGTTGGTGAAATTGCCCAAGCAATACTGGACCGAGATCCGAGTCAGATTGAGTATTACACCGAGATTGTGAAACGAATGCCAGGCAGGGTGCTCACCGTCAACCGAGGTATCGCAATCAAAGAGGGTAATAACTACATTCTGCAAGTCGGTCAGAACCTGTCCGAGATAGACCGTCTGAATCTAATCTCTCTGTGTGAGCAGAAAATCGCTGAATATGAGGCGAAAAAAGAGGGTACACATTGGGATCATCGGCGCAAGGGTCGCCGCCCAGTATCAGGTTCAGTTCGGTACGAGGTACTCAAACGGGCACTTTTTCGGTGTGAACTCTGCGGTGTTGCTGCTGACGACAAGAACCTAGAGGTAGACCATATCGTCCCCAAGAACTGGCAGGGCAAGGATGACTTGTCCAACTATCAAGCACTCTGCTACACCTGTAACGCCCAAAAACAAGACAAAGATGCAACTGACTTCAGGGGACTAAAGACGCACTATGACCTTCGTGAGGAGGGTTGCCTCTTTTGTGACCTTCAGACCAAGGACAGGGGCAGAATCGTTGAGGAGAACACCCTTGCCTATGCGATCCGTGACGGATTCCCAGTCACCCAGTACCACACCCTAATCATCCCCAAACGGCACACTCTAGATTTTTTCGGTCTCACTCAGGCAGAACTCAACGCAATCAATTCCCTGATTCACTCACGGAAGAAGGCGATAGAGGGGCTAGATAAGACCGTTGAGGGATTCAATATCGGAGCGAACTGTGGCGAAATAGCAGGGCAGTCGGTTTGGCATTGCCACATTCACCTCATCCCAAGACGGCGAGGCGATGTGGAAAAACCAAAGGGCGGTGTCCGCCATGTGATCCCGAACATGGGGCATTACGAGGCTGGTAAGTGAATCGTGCCTACTTGAGCCTAGCGTCTGGGGAGGTTAGGCAGCGGACCGAGAGCGACATGCTGGGGTCATTGTCGGCCAGTCTGCCCTTTGCGATCGAGCCGGCACAAACAGCAGCTTGGCAGTACCAAATTCGGCACCTTTCTGAGCTCGCAGAGGGGCTCCCAGATGCACACTTCCTGATGGAGTTCTTAATCCCGCGGATGGGGCGGCGAGCTGACCTGATCGTACTTTCGCATGGGATAGTCTTCGTAGTCGAGTACAAGGTGGGGGCCAAGACGTTTGATCGACATGGTCTTGACCAAGTTTTCGGCTACGCACTAGATCTGAAGCAGTTTCACGAGACAAGCCATTCGTTACCCATCGTGCCAATTCTTGTAGCTACTGAGGCTGCTGCGGATGGGCTCCAGCCTTTGTCATGGGATTCAGAGAGGATTGCTGCCCCACTCTGTGTATGCCCGGGATCTTTGGTGGAAACCATACGCACGATTGGTTCGGCCTCCACATTTCCTCCAATTGATCCTCTTCATTGGCTTGCAGGCCGTTATAGACCCACGCCAACAATCGTTGAGGCTGCTCAAGCGCTTTACCGTGGCCATAGCGTTGAAGAGATCTCTCGCTCGGAGGCGGGCGAGGAAAATCTCACTCGTACAGCCGAATACGTCTTTAGAGCTATTGAACGTGCAAAGTCAGAGCGGCGAAAGATCATTTGCTTTATTACCGGCGTTCCGGGTGCTGGGAAATCTCTCGCCGGATTAAATATTGCTACGGCCAGACAACGAGCGCACGGTGACGAACACGCAGTCTTTCTGTCAGGCAATGGCCCGCTCGTTGATGTTTTGCGCGCAGCCCTAGCGATCGACGCAGTAGAGCAGGCAAAAGAGGCGGGCAAATCCAGCACGTTAGCCGAGGAGACTCGTCGTGCCTCAGCGTTCATTCAGAACATCCATCATTTTCGAGACGATGCGCTGACCTCTAACTCTGCGCCTGTTGAGCGCGTAGCGATATTTGATG
>JACCDJ011781483.1_pt1 | contig 18290 bp, 9 predicted proteins | sample 7444481 | NCBI WGS metagenome assembly JACCDJ01 (sample SAMN15323435, study PRJNA562643) | freshwater metagenome | isolation source: river surface water | place: USA:Blue River Watershed | collected 2017-08-15 | reverse complement strand
TCATTATTATCTGTACCTACCGTGAGAGGTACAACTGATCTGATAGGGAATGTATTTGACTCTATATCTGAACCAAATTCTTCTCTTGATGCTTGAGTAAAATAAGGTTTAGTAAATGCAGCAATCTTTGATTTCTTCTTATTGAATCTTTTAATTAAAAATTCAAAATTCTTCTTTACTATTTTTACATCACTTAATAAGTTGCTTTCGTCGATACCGTTAAGTATCGGGAAAAACTCATCTACCGGTATTACACATTCTTGTAGATTAAGGGAGAGTAAATATGATGCAAACTCAGATGTAATTGCATATGCACTAGCATGATAGGGGTAAACCACCTCAGTAAGCTCAATGCCATTAAACTTATTGTTTCTATGAAGACCTGGTGACATCTCTTTATAATGTAAGTACACCATATCATATTCACTAAGAGCTGTTTCAATATCAGTATCGACCATCTTCCTCATTGCTATAGAATCATCTTCTAATACAATACCTGGTTTACCGGAAGCAGCTATTTTTTTCCAAACTTCAATATGGGAGAGAGTGCAGGCAATTTCACCTTCTGTTAATTCTCTTGCTAGTAATGGGTCAGCCCATTTTCTAAAAGGTCTAACATTATTCTTTTCAAAGTCAAACTCTTTACCGTTGATAGCATCGACAATTTCATATTCATACCCTGTAAGCTGTAATCTAATATTTTCTCTTCTATCAGCTCGCTCTTTTAAATTAATTACAAAAATATTCATGTTATCTCCATTTAGGACCTTCGATCCAACTTACAAGCGAGTATCTTACACCCTTAGTGACGGGCTTGACTCTATGTTCAAAAATAGAAGGGAAAATTAAAATAGAACCTTGTGGTGCAAAGAGTTCTTGTTTGAGTGGATCACAACCCCTAAATTCAAACTCACCGCCCTCATATTCTTCAGGTTTTGAAAGTTGAATGCATATTGATAATTTTCTATCATTAGGTGTCAGGCTACTGTGAAATGTATCTTTATGCCAAGAGTAATGTCCAGCATGGGAGGCGGGATATGATGAAAACTGTATGTCGTTCAAACCGTAAGAGATATCTACACCGAAATTAGTTTTGTTAGCCTCATTAGTATATTCATTAATAAGACTAACTATATCGGTGTCTGTTTTCTTATTGAACCAAGAAACAAATGACGCCCTGATGTCACCATCAATTGCCCCACCAGCTGTACCTATGACACCGGGGGTTGTATTATTTCTTAACCCTCTTTCGATTATATCGTTACAAACTTCTTCACTTAATTCACTTGACCATACTAACCATTGCGATTTCATAATAAACTTTCATATTAATTAGAACTCATCTATTGTCATTGTAACAGTTTCATCATCTAGAGCACTCTGAAGAATTTCACTATAATTAGGAATTAATGTATGAAATAGTTCATCGCGAACGCTGACATATGTCTCAAGATCAACAATATCATCAAGCTTTGGATGATCAGCAATGTCACGCCATACTACTTTATCAGCAATATAACCTCTAATCTTCTCCCTCGATTCTTCAGCATCACCGATACCGGCAAAAATTAATTCTTGCTCTTTAATAATTAAAACGTCGAGGGCTTTCAATGCACCATCTCTCTCAAACTTTAATTGCTTGATAACATCATCGCGCATATATTGAGTTGATACTCTGACATTGTTACCTTCAATAACGATAAATCTACGCAGTGCTGGGTGAATACTTCTTATCTGGGTAATAATGTGAGGATCATCAATGAACCAGCGACCATATTTTTTCATTGTTTCCATTATATCTTCTTTGATATAATTAAACTCAAAGTATTTGTTTTCTACTCTATCATATGTGTAATACATTGTAATACCTCAATTAAGAAATGTAATGCACACGTACTGTGTATGCTGTATTAACGCTAGCAATACAGCTGCATTTGTAGTACATCTGTACAATTAATCTGTGCGGTCCGCTCCATCTAGTACGGTGCCAGTAACCATGTCCGCTTGGACCTGTCCACATAGACCAACCCCAGTCAGCAATGTTTGAAACAGCACAGGGGTTAGGGGCGTTAACAGAGAGGGAGGTACCTTGCCAAGACAGGAATAGGTTCTTATATGCGTACTGAGCATCCCAGGATTCAATATCAACACCTGAATCGTAATCGGCGAATGTCTGGTTAGGTGATGTTACTGTGACACTGAAAGAACCAAGTGTACCTACAGTACCTGTTGCACCTGTCGGTCCTGTCGGGCCAGTTGGCCCTGTTGGACCTGTAGCTCCAGTAAATCCTTGTGGGCCTTGTGGACCGGTAGCACCAGTTGGACCGGTAGCACCAGTTGGACCTGTTGGGCCTGTTGGACCTGTTGGGCCAATTTCACCCTTTTGACCTTTATCGCCGGTATTACCTTTATCGCCTTTTTGACCTTTGACACCGGTAATAAGGAATGTAGATGAATCTGTATTAGTGAATACTACGGTGTTGTTTGCATCGGTGTAGGTAGCACTAGTGACTCTTTCACCTTTCTGACCTTTATCTCCACCTCTATAAAAAGCTAAGAATACTTTATCGTTATTAGAGAATAGAGTTGTACCGCTAACGTAAGCAACAGTTAACTGATAGAACCCGGTTTGAGCAGATGCAGCTGAAACGTTGAATACTGAAAACTTACCAGGGTCATTAGCGCTTCTTAGAAGAATTGAACTTACACCAATTGTATCGTCAAATGTAGCAATATAAGAAGCGACATTAGAGGTACCAAGTTCATTATTATCAACTGCTATTTGTGTAACAGAGGAGAGGGTACCACTGTTGAATCTTAACGTACCTGCGCCTGGATCAGTACTTGTAGTAGTGTTATTACTGAAGACGTACGTTAAGTCACTATATGAATGAAGTGGGAAAAAGTTTGAACCATCATTGGTAAATTCCCATCTATCGTTTGTCTCGTCCCATTTAATACTAACATCAGTACCTGTACCTCTATTGACGGTAAGGAATGCATTAGTGGTAGGTGAGCCTGATACGTCCTTAAGCATCAAGATTTCACTTGTGCCTAGATTCAATTCAGTTGCAAATGTAACAATACCATCAACGATAAGGTTACCACCAATGTTAACGTTGTTTGAAAAGGTAGCAGTATCTGTTACTGTAAGATTGGCCCCGATAGTTGCCTCTTCAGCAACATTAAGACCGTATTTGACTCTAAAATTTTGTGTATTTGCTGCCATTAGCTTCCCTTTCCGCTAACTACTTTTTTTATTTTTATACGAAAGTGGTTCTAAAAATTCTGAAAGTAGCACCACTGACGTTTGTGTTTGCGTTTAAAATTACGTGTGTGGCGTTAGCTGAAGCACTAAAAGTAGCGAATTGAGAGTCGGTGTAGATGGTACCATACTCTGTCATATGTGCGTTGCCAAAGCCGTAAATAACTGATATCTCTGTAAACGCCTTATTATTAGCATTACTACTATCTGTTATATTAATACTATATTTAGCACCGGTGAATTCTGAAGTACTGAATGAGTCAACTGTATTAGTAGTTGCATTGTTAGGGAATGTAAGTTCAGACGTCTTGGCAAATAGTCTTACCTTTGAATCAAATGTGACAAAGTTATTTAAAGTAAGGTCACCAGTCATAACAGCAGAAGCATTAACACTAATGTTAGATGTGGATGTTATACTTAAAGTGTTTGTACTGATAGTAAGATTGGCTGTACTTATACTAACGTTTTGTGTGCCTGTACCTAACGATGTATTAGAGGTAATGTTAAGGCTATTTGAGCTAACATTGGTTGTATAACCAGCAATAGAAACGTTTGAAGAAACGGTTGAGTTAGCAAAACCAATTGAAAGCGATCTAACATTGGCTGTGTTACCAGATGTACCACCTCTTAACAACTCTGTTGAAAGAGTGTTAGCTGCTAAAATACCTAGTACAGAACCGTTACCAGAAGTGTTTGAACCTGATGTAGTTGTTGATACCGTTACAACTTCGTTAGTAAGGGCGTCAAGAAGTACGTTGGTTTTTGTAACCCATCCTGCAAATGTATCTGTTGTAATAGAAACGTTAGCGACTGTTTTAGACATGTTTATCTTCTAATAGTTTAGCGACGAGCGCTTTAAGCTCGTCTATTTCCTGTTGCATGGTGTTGACTTTAATCCTGTCAGCACGTTGTTGCTTGTAGAGTTTATACGCACTAGCATTGGTATTTATTAGTGCGTTTGTATCCTCATCTCTGTAAAAATCTGCGTTTTGAGTCTTAACTAATCTCATACTGATGTTGCAATTACTCGGATATCATCTAGTTCAGGTACGAGATAAGAATTCTCTGCCTTCAGTACAACTTTAATAGCAAAGTATTTGTATGAGTCGTGTGCGGCTCTAGAGATATCGAAGTATCTTACAATACTTGAATTCTTACTATACTTAAACGCCTCTTTCTTACCTGTAACCTTCTCTATTGAACATCCGATGGTGTTAGAAGATGGTGCAGTTGATAGAACAAGATGTGTGTTATTCGCAACAGAGCTTACTGGTATAATATCGTAGTCTGTTGTTGAACTAGTATAAACAATCTTAACAATATCATTAGCAGTAAGATCAGAACTGAATGATGTTCCAGAACCTACTACTGTTGTACATGCAGAATTAGATTGCACTTTACCAGCAAGCACCGTTGCTGATGGTGTACGTTTAAATGTAAACTCATATTCTCTTAGATCACTTGGATTGAGAGAAGAGCTAAACAATGAGCTTGAAGTCACCATTTCAAGTTCTGACCAATCCTTATCTTCAAAGGAATCAGAATCAGCTTGGTTTAAAACCTTTGCATAGATCTTAACATCTGTTGTTGCAGGTCTGTATGCCTTAATGTATACTTTAATATCTTCAGCATCTAAGTCCTCAGCCAATTCTAAACTCTTAGAGATGTACTTGCATTGGGCATTACCGTAACGAGTATTCTCATTAGTAGAAAGGTTGTTAATAATATTCTTCTGTAACAACACACTTGCTGGGTTAACGTCAACAACAGGTGAAGTATCAGTATAGTTAGAAGTAAGTGTTAATGTTGTACTAAATGACTTATTAACTGAGGTACCAGAAATCTCATTTGATCTACTCTTAATAACTGCTGAGTCGTTAAAACCAACTGGGTTTCTGCTACCGAGGTTAAGAGTGCTAGAAGATGTGCCACCTGCAGCCTTAGTGAATGTACCAGATAGGCTTACAGCTGTTCCTGGAATATTCAATGTGCTGATGAATGGTGTAAGTACAGTACCGTTAACGTTATCAATACTAATAACCTTCGCTAGTGCATCAGATCTATCACCTACGATGTAACCATAATAGGTAGAGTTAGAAGTACGTACAAGGAAGTTACTGTTTGAAGAATTACTATCTTCAATGAACAACTTACCCTTGTTAGCATTATATGATGATAATGTACCGCCTACGACCTTTTGCAAGCTTACACTATTAGAAGTAGAATTGCTTACTGATAGTAATGGAGGTCTGTTAACAGTAAATGATGTTGAATTAGCAGATACAACTCTCAATACATCAAAATCTGGATCAACAGAGTAATGGGTACTGTCACTGATAGTTGCATTAAATGGTGCGTCAACAGAAAGTGCTGTCGCTGAAGCAACGTTAGTAATTAATCTTACTTCATCACCGATCATAATGAAGTCACCATTAGCATATGTTGTAGTGAAATCAGTAGTTGAAGCGGTAGAGTTAGTAACTGATGTACCTGTTACCTTAACGTTAGCAGTACCTAGAGATGCATTACTTCCAAATACAAATAGCACTCTATCATTAGCTGATAATGTAGAGGTTAAGCTGTTGTTAGTAGTAACAACATAAGACTGATTATTTGTTGTCAAAGAGGTGTTAATGTAAGTGTTGGTCATCTGAGCAACATCTTCACCGGGTGTAAATGAACCACTGACAGCATTAACTGTTAAGAATTCATAATCACCGTTATTAAGAACTAATGTACCGCTAGAGCCACTAAAGTCTGCTCTGTTAACTGTGAACTTAATGTCTTCGTTCTGTACGGCAGTAAATACTTTATCAGATACAGAGAAGAACATGGTACCAAGACCCCAGCTCTGATTGCTGATTAGAGATGTATTAGCTACATCAGGTACACCAGTTTCAGCTGTCCAAATTCTGTACTCTGGAGAGTTACCATCTGGTGCTAGAATAATAGCATAGTCCTTATCTGCTCTTACACAAACAGGTGAATCAAATGTAAACTTGGTTGCTGTTGTACCATTTGAGCTCACATTAATGTCGCTAGAACGCTTGTACACTCTAGAGAATGGCAATACAATACTTGTAGGATAGCCAGAATCGCTAACCTCTCTTACCATTAAAGTAACACCCTTTGAAGAGTCTTTCTGTTTAAAATAAACATCAATGGATGAAAGGTAGATATAATCAGCACCCTGTTGTCTCTGAACAAAGAATGTCTGTGATAATGGGTCAGTACTTTGTGGTACAGGTATTTCTGTTATTCTTGTAACAGTATTGCTGACTGAGAAGCTTACACCTGATGTAGATGTATTGACTGTTCTTATATCACTAAATGTTTGGGTATTAAAGCCTGAACCTGTAGTATCAAATGTCTTAGTACTAAAGGTTAGGTTCTGTGCTGTACCTGAAGTTGTAAATGAACTGAACTTACCTGTTGCTTTTGAAGTAGCAGATAGTTCACTTGCTAATGAGCTCACGTCCATTAACAAGAACTCCTTCTCACCAGTAGTAAATGTATCACTTGGTAAGGTAACAATTACAGCAATCTCACCTGAGTTGTTAGCAAACAAGCCTGGAGATGAGCCTTTATTGTAAAGAGGGCTAAAGTCAGACAAAGACATATTAGAGAAGTTAGACACTTTAGCTGGTTCAGAAGCTGAAGTTAAGTCTTCCTTATCAAAATACACATAGTGTTGTGCACCTGGTCTCAAGCCAGAGCAGTAAATAGCAACTCTTTGACCGCGAATGTATGGGTTAATATGAACACTAGTAAGTAAGTTATTAACCTCTTGTGTTGATGAAACGACTGGAGGTGTAGAAATGTTTACTCTTGAGTCCTGATATGTTTGTCTGACGTTACGGGTCCAGTTTGTTCTGGTTAACTCGTTATAGCCGTCAACAATATATCTACCAGACGCATCGGTAGTGCTATAGTTTACTCTTGTTGATGAAGAGGTATTAGCATATGATGTTGCAGTACCTAGTAGCTTTGTTGCTGCAGTTACCTTGCTGTTAATTTCATTCTGTGCATCTACAAGAGAGGCAAGAGGGTCAGCAATATTAATATCTACAACTGTAGTAGCTTTAACTTCAGAGTCAAAGAAGTTGTCCACCTTAGGTGTAACAATCATCTTACCTTTGAAAGACCAGTTTTGTTCAACTAAGGTTCTTTCTTTGTTAGCGATGTTTTGCTTAATAAGTTCCTTCTCTGTGTAAGGAAGCATTACTAGGTCACCGATCTTAGTTACACCTGAACTTGAAGTAGAGTTGTACTTAAGATTAATTGGGTAAATCTCTTGTTGTGGGATTAAACGTGAAGTGTTTGTATCAACTAACGCCTTATATTCACCGTCGTTAAGATCGGAGATATTATAGTTGTCAAATGAATCAACAAAGAATCCATTCTTAAATACCGCGATAGATGAGTTAGACTCACTAGGAATAGAAGTAGTGGCTGCATTAGCCTCTAATGTATTAAGAAGGGTGTAGTACTCTAGTTTCTGTAAGCGGTTCTCAAGCTCGCCAATATCCTTCATGGTGTAGCGTTGGGTTTGAAGAAGAGAGATGGTGTTCTTCAAATCTGGGCGCTTGGCAACACTTGATGCCTTTGCTGAAAGACTTGGATAAGGGGTAATCTTGATAATACCAAGATCCATTGAGGTGCGTTCTCTTTGAGGTGGTAATGGGTTATTAGAAGGAACACCTTCAACAACTCTCATTCTGCCATCTTCACCTACAACAATCCTATCTACTCTACCAAGATATGATTGAATATCACACCCAAAGCTTCTTGAAGGAGATGGGAAGAACTTCTCACCAGTTACAAGAGTTTCAGTAGCTGATGGATCAATAGATGCACCACCAGTAGTAGAAGAAAGAACAGCAGTATTTGCAACAATAGGTCTGAAGTCAATACTATCTCTTAATGATAGTGCTTGACCAGATGTTCTAGAAACGTAAACTGGAATGCTCTCAGTTCTGATCTTGTTGTCTGGTAGTGGTGTGGTGCTATCATCAACTGGATATGATTCAGTAGATAGGTACTTACCTGACGAATGAGTAAATGCTTTTACTTTAACAAGTAAGCAGTTAGATGAAGTAAGATCGATAGTAGAGCCTGGGGCCTTACTGATGTATGCTAGACCGTAGTAATTATCTTTCTGACCGCTATCTAATTCAAATTCAGCTGCATAGTTAGTTGTTGCATCAGAATATGTATTACCTGATCCAACATATACACCTTCGATGCTTAACACATCAGGTATACCTAAGCACCATGGGCCAGTTGTAGAACCGGAAAGCTTGCTTGTAGAGAGTTTAACATAAACAGGGTTATTAAGTGACTTAACACGTACACCTGGTTCGAAATTCTCTAGATCGTGATAAACCGTAAATGCGGTGGTTGAGTTAATTGCTGCACCAAGATCAACAGTAAGACTTGTTGTAGAATTAACAGTAATAGATTTTCCGGTTCTTGTAAAATCAACAGGCACATTGGCTGGGTAAGCCATGTAGTGGCCATTTGAAGTGGCACTGAATCCCGCAGCGGATGCTAGCGTTAACAATGTATTATTGCTAATAGAAGCAACACGAATAGGACTGTTAGTTCCAATCTTAATATAGTCGCCTACTTCATAGGTTGATAGGAACGTTGTAGATGTTCCTGTTACGTTTGTTTGACCGGAAGTTGTTGCAACTGTACCTGCACCGTTTGAAGAATGATAAGCAGTTGCTGTTGGAATAACGATAAAGTCGTCTGCATCAGCATCGGTAAGAGTACCAACACCATATGGTAGGGTATTACCACCAGAGAAACTGATTGTTACGGAACCGCCAGTAGTAAATGTACTATTAGTTGAGGTTCTAAAGATAAATTCTTCTTGGTTAAATTCACGAACAGCAAAAGTACCTGAGTTGAAAACAAGAATGTCATTCTCAACATCTTTAATTGTTGCAGCACCGTTAGTTAGAACAACGTCGGCTAATGCTGTAGAACCGATGCTTAATGATCTTGTATCTTTAAATGCATAGCCGCCAGACATTCTAACATCAAACACATATACTTTATATTGTGCATCCGGTGTACCGATCTTACCAGAACTATATTCAATAGATCTTACTTTAGCTGTACCAATCACTGAGCCAGGTGATGAAGGTGTACCACCACTATTATCAGTAACATCTGTACCCGCTGTGTTACGGAGGTTAATAGAAGTACCTTCTTTGATCTCAAATAGACCAAGCAACTCTTTAACCATAATGTAACTACCAAACTTAGTATTGATAGTTTGATTAACTGTATTTGAGTAATCTGTACCTTTTCTTGCAGCTACTCTAATAGAGTTAAGAGTCTCAATTCTTTGACCTCTTACATAAGCAGTACCTGATCCAACTACAACGTTAAAGTGTGTGGTATTACCAGTAATGTCTTCTGTATTAAGTTGGAATGGTTTGATTACATAATCACCACTCTCTTCAAACGTTCTTCTAGAAAGTTCGGTATTGATAGAATTGAACTGAGTGTTAGTTCTATCCTTAACAACGTTACCATTTTCAAATTCTAATAGAGATAAGAACTCAGTATTAGCCTCGGCTTCGGTTTTAGAAAGAACAGTAAGTGTTGGTGTTAGCTTAAGTCTATTTGCACCTGGTGCGGCAAAGTTAGGTGTACCAGTTGCAAGATCAAGAAGAGTTGAATCAGCGTTGCTATTAACAACAGCCTCAATAGTTCTGAAACCGACTACCTTGTTATTTGCAATAAAGCTATACTTCTCAAGGACTTCTTCTTGAGCATCAACGCTAATAAAGAAGCCTTTTTGATAGATGATACCGTCTGATGTCTTAACAGCAGCACCAGTACCGACTGAGTTAACTACGGAAGCAACCGTCAATTCGGTAATATAATTCTTAGCTGTTAGTGCACCACCAGAACCTGTAGAGGTAGTGATAGAGACGTTTGGAGTAGATGTATACCCGGTACCCTTTGATTGTACAGATACATCGGTAATCTGACCGGTAGCATCAGTTGTAAGTACAGCTGTAGCACCAGAGCCACCACCACCAGAGAAGGTAATAGTATCAGAATTAGAATATAGAGAACCAGCAGTAACCACGCTTACATCTTCAACAGTTCTTTGTCTACTGAATACCTTAATGGTCTGAGCATTAGCGTAAGCTTTCTCACCAGAGGTACCTGTGTTAATATACTTAATGTAAAGCGTGTTAAGATCAGGGTCTTGTGATTCAAAACCTGTCTTGTAATTAACAACTAATGATTGTAAGTTAGCGCTCTCTTGAATAAGGAGAGTATTAGCGTATGAAGGTAAGCTTACTGGCTGACCATCGTTCTGACTATCCAGAATCTTAATGTAGTCATATCTAATGTCAACAGTAAGAGAACAGCCTCTAATAATAGTACCAGTCTTATAAATGTTATCACCAAATCTTTCGATCTGGCTTTGTAAGATGGTTTGTAATTGTGTTAATTCTCTAGCCTGTACCGCTACACCTGGGCGAAATAAAACGCGATGATAGTTCTTAACCTCACCGCCATTGTCTGCATAAAAGTCATCAAAGTACGGTGTAACGTTGAGATTTGTATCTAAAGGCATGCTTTCCTCTTAAAAATTGAGAATCAATCTAATTGTTTCAGATTGACTATTTGATCTTGATATTGGAGTATTATTTTCTATGTATAATACCTTTCCAGAACCTTTTACAAGATCAGGTGTATACTTGTTGCTACCTAAGGTAATAGTATTTGAGCCGTTATAAACTTGGAGTTGTTGGGCTGGGTCAGCGTTAATAGGTCCTTTTTCCGATGTGAGGAAAATGTATGAACTATTAGCTGAATGGTAGTAAGCATTACTTAACGCTATATCATCTTGATATAATATTGCATCTTCTGGAATGGTACCAGATGTAGATGTATAAGAAATTCTAGTTCTATTATCTAATGTATTCCAGTTATTAAAACTCTTTTCACCGACCTCAATAGCAGTAACGTTAGCAGTTGCACCAGACGAAGCCCCAACAACCATCTTACCTGTAACAAATTTAGGTGTACTATTAGATAACGTTACGTATGGAGTGCTGTTACCAGACTTAATGCCTTGTGCTAAAACTGAGGTGTGGGAGATTTGCGCAAATGATGTTGTAATAGAAGCATTTGATGTAAGTGTAAGACTGGTAGAGTTTGTTACACTGCTTACTGTTTTAATCTTGCTAAGGTTAGTAGTAATGTCTGTAATAAGAACTAGATCGCCGGCTACTAGAGCATTACTAAAGTCAGTACCAACACCAGTAACTGTAGTGCTATTTTCAGTAGCAGACACCGTACCGATAATCTTTTTTCTGTTTATCTGATAGATTACTTCAGTATTAGAGAATGTACCAACTTCAGTATCAAGTGTGAGTGTTACGTTCTTAAAATACGGATCTTTAATAATAGCAATCTTACGGTAGTCGTTTTCAGTGGTAACATAACCACTTTCATTAGTATTATATGTTACACTAATACCTACGGACTTAGCACCTAGTTCAGATGGTGCATCAAACCCGTGACCGCCAATTGGAGGTATAATTACCTTAACGGTAGCAGTATTAGAAAGACCACCAGTATTACCATTAACAGTAGCAGTACCGTATGTGTAGTTGCTACCTCTATTAATAATATTAATTTTGGAAATAAAGTTATTAACAGAAGAGTTAGATGATACAGTAGCATATGCAACTGCACCAGTTCCATCACCGCTTACTATTACGTCTGGGGCAATAGTATACGATGAGTTTGATGCAGGTGCTGTTGTAAATGCTGAATTAACAACTGCAACTCTTGTTGATGCATTGTAGTTAATAATTCTTCTTAATTGACCGGCACCAGTACCTGAGGAAATATACAAGGCACTACCAACGTAAAAATCAGTATTAGATGATGCGCTGGTTGAAAGTCTGTAGGTAGTTGTATTACCGGCAATAGTAGGAATAGATTCTCTTATATCGTCGGTTTGGAATTGACCGGTAAGCGTTGCGATATAATCAGAACCAGTGTTAGTAATTCTAATAACATCAATTGCCCCAGCAATGGTGCTACTTGAGACATTAGCGCTAGTGTAAATAGGCATGTAATCGCTTGTAGCGAACTTATTAAATGTAGTGTTGGAAACTGAATACATTAGTTTCCAAGTGTAGCCATCGTTTGTTGTAATAAAGTTACATGCACTCTCTGATGTACTAGAAGGTACAGTATTAGAAGCAACACCTCTATTATTATCTAAACACTTATAAACATAGGTAGGGTCGCCTAATACAGCAACATAGAATTGCTTTGAAAATAGGCTACCATCGTCTTGATCGTAGTGATCGTAAACCGTGTTTGATGTCCAAATATATTTTGGAACCATTAAGTTTACATCACTAGGAGATACTTTTTTACCGAAGATAGCTTCGTTGTAAATATCAATCTCTACCTCAGAAATATTATCCGTAGGTGTTGGTGTAGTAGTATCACCATTGGCATAGCTGGTATGCTTAGATGCAAGAACGTAATATATGTTGTTAGCTGGCTCACTAAGTGATTCAATAAATTGCTCACCTAAGTGTGCTCTTAACTTATTAGGTATAAGTGTTGTCATGCTTGTGTAATGGTCATTGAGGCGCTGATATCGAGATTAGCAATAGGTGATGTTACAACTCGACCGAACAATTTTTTACCGGAGATGTGAAGTACTTCTTTAAGAACTTCGTTGTATTTGTCAAGAGGTAAACTTGTTTGAATCTCATAAGAGTAGTTTTGATAATACTCACCATCGTGAATATATTTAGCATCGTCTAAGAAACCTCTTGTTGATGAATAGTAGCCGGCACCTACACCTTGAGTTGAAACATTAGCCGACCCTGATGCAGCTCTTAAACCGTCAAGAGATAATAAAGTAAGACCTTCATTATTCTCATATCCAAAGCCAGAGTCAACAACAGTAGCGATTGTAATTGTACCATTAGACGCTACAACGTTAGCACTAATAACAGCGTTGTCTCCAATAACGTTTGAAGTTGTATCTTCTGTTACGCTAACGACATTAGCCTCAGCACCTGAAGTAACACCGATAACTGTCTCCCCGCTCTTAAAATCTGTAAAGAGACTTAAACGTCTGAGATTAAGAGTGTTGTTAGATGCAGCTGTAACTCTAGCACGAGCTGTAGTAGAAGCAGTGCATGCACTTGCATTTGTAATAGAGGAAATGCTGCCTGTAGTTAAGCCGTATAGTTTATAAATGCTTGAATTAGATGCACCACTTATTGTAGTAGAACCTGGAGTAGGAGATGCATTACTTGATACTGACCCGTTTGTAAATGTACCAAGTACATTCTTAACAATAAGGGTTGTAGAATTAGAAGTAACCAATACACCATTCGCAGTTGTACTTTGAGTAATTTTATTTCCAGGTTCAAAGTTAGTGTTTGACGAAACAGTCAATACGCTCACATTAATAGTGTTTTGCCAGGTCCCGGTATTACTTACTAGTACTGTTGAGTGAACATTAGAAACTAAATTACGAGTATGTGAATAAACAATACCTGTTGCAGTATTAGAAATACCGTCAGTTGAGTATGCAATTTCATTCACCTCGTATTGGAGGTTAGTATTACCAGAATATGCATTAGAAGTAATGACAACACCAGACTGTGAGGTAACTTGGTTAACATATTCACCTACAACAAAACTACCACTATTAACACCTATCTCTAATAATATATCGCGTTTACCTAATGATGCAACAGCAGGTTCGTAAGCAATGGTGAATGGGTTAGCGTTATAATCCTCACCGGGGTTAATAGCTGATAGTGTAGATATTGATCCAATTGCTTTTGTTTCAAAAAAGAATAAATCAATTAAAGGTGTAGTAATGTTACCATCAAGGTATTTTGGGAAGCCATACTTAGCACCAGGTATGAGGTTTGCACCAGTGCCCACCCCGGTTGAACCACCGGTTGAATTAACAATAGAAACTGAAGGGGTTGTTATGATACCATTGCCGGTATTAGATGATAGTATTACTTGAACAATATTACCAGATGCATCAGTAATTAAAGAAGCATTACCTGCACCAAATGACCCTGCGCCACTATTACCACCAGTAAATGTAACGATGTTTGTGTTGTTATAGCTAGTGCCTGAATTGTATATTAATACAGTGTTGAGGTACCCATAGCCCGAGTTAACCCCTGTTATGAGCATATTGCTATATTTTACAGCGTTAGAACCTGGACCGTCATTATTAGAACTAATAAAGTCTGTTGCTATTCTAACAGTCTCACTATCAGAGATATAACCAACACTGAAATCGGCATTTTGACCAGTATAGATCGATACAGTATTTGCAAATGTGTTTGAGCTTAAACCGTAAATGGTTGTATTACCATTACCATAAAAGGTGCTAAGAACACTAGTTAAGCCGATAGCAGAACTATTTTGTGCAAAAAGATTAGCTGTAGCAGAAACGTTAGAATAAGAGGCAACTTTACCTCCAATATCAGATGCTAGTTCAATAGTTGTATTAACACTAGGTGTACCTGTTTTAATAACTGTGTTCGAACTTGACCATCTTGTATTGGTTGAAAAGTTTGTTTCAACCAATAGATACTCATATCCTAGTAGTGATCGTAATGGTGTGAACGTTCCCAGGTTGTTTGCCATTGTTGAATCGGCATACATTGTAATGGTTGAGGTGTTATTAAACGTACCAACTGTATTACTTACTGCTAAAATATTTACGTTAGAAAATGTAAAGTAATTCTCTCTTGGGATAGCTGTGACGTATCCTTCGGCATTAGATGTAGATTGATACAAGTACGTACCGATATGAATGCCGTTAGAAGAAATGGTACTGGTATTAGCTGTAATAAGTGATACGTTACTAGTCTCAGCAACAATACCGGTAACAGAGTTAGCACTACCGTTACTCTGAACAACTGATTGACCGATAGTAAATATTACTGTATTGGTTGTATAAATCTTTGCGCGGTTAACTTCGTAAATAATACCATTGGAAAAGACGTTTGCACTATTCTGATTTAGAATAAGTGTAGCGGTGTTACCTGCGTAAATAGTGGCAGTATTTTGCGTCTTTGATACTGCGTATGAGAGAGAAGGGGTAGAGTTATCACCGTTACGGTAGGCGCGCCCGGTACTAATTATCCCAGATACATCTGTTAGAGAAAAGCTGAACAGGTTCTGACTAACAGTCTCATTGCGAAAGAAACCAGTAATAGATGAATTGGAATTATAAACGTTAGAAGTTGCTATGGTTTTTGTACTTACTGTTGTTTCAGCAGTATTAGAATATCCCCATCCGTTGTAGAGGATAGTAAATCTAACAATACCAGTAACGAAGTCAACGGCATCAATACGAGCAAAGCCCTCTACACCTCTGTCAGAAGTAACTGTTACAATTTCACCTACAGCGAAACCTTCTCCACCAGCTGTTACGTTTATACCAGAAAGTGAGCCAATAACCTTAGGCGCATCAGCAACAGCTGGACCATCGGATACAATTTCACCGGTTACGAACACTCCGGTAACATCAGACAGATAGGCAACATCAATTAACTTACCATTAATGTTTCTTGTAATAATATTTTCTACAAACCCGGTGGCACCTGAAAGACTACCGGTAACCATTTTACCAGGGAATGTTAAGGTACGATTTGTTCTTGATAATTCGAGATAGGTAGGGACTGTCCAGGTACCGTCAGATGCTTTAAGAATATCGGCACCTGGTACGTAGATCTCAATTGGTGTACCGTAGAGTAAGTTAAAGAATAATTCAAACGATCTCTGACTACCCTTGGAGCCAAACAAATCATGAGAGGCTTTAATAAAGCGTTTCTTTGAAATGTTTGTTTCAAAGTCTACATTCTTTAGATACTTTTCTTTAAAGTAAACGTAGAACTGATCTACAGTCTTATCAATATCCTTATATTCTAACATTCTTCTAGAATGATAGAGTGGGTTACCATCTACCAATGCACCTGTATAGTTGGCATAAGAGGTGTTATTAGTCTCTAGCCACTTATAGTACTCTTCTACAAAGGCAACAAAAACAGCTCCCTGATCTCTATAGAAGTCAGGAAACTGTGACTTAAGGATAGGGGAGATATGTTTTTCTATTGAACTCATTCTTTAACCTGTGTAGCTGCAACCTCAACATCAGAATCTCTGATCTTAAGAATAGTATTCCTTACCACGAGAATGTCTTTACCTTTAGGTTGTGCATAAAGGTGTACGTGACTGCCTGAAGCTGGAGTAAATGAATCAATCACAAGATTATCAATGACCACTTTACCACCTGCATAATCAACTGTACCTACTACTTCTAAAAGAGTACTATCAGTTGATGAGGTTGTATACAGACCTAAGACACCTTTTGAATCATCCATTAAATGGACGTTACGTCCATCCTTAATCATGTTAGAAGATCTAATAGCTGGTATGGTCGAATAAATCGAATCGTCTTCGGAAATAACATACTGCGTTGTTAGTTCAAATCCGAAATCGATGGCAGCTGTATACTTTTGACCAGGTAATGGTGTAAAGGTACGAAGAGGTGATAGGTCTAAATTAACACTTAGAATACTACTATCGACCTTGGCAATCTCTTCAATAAGCTTACTATAGCGTAATGTCTTCTTGAATCCATTAAGATAGGTACTATTGTAGCTACTGATTGCACTACGAACCAATGTCTCAATCGCACCTGGTAACATTGTCGTCACATTCGTATTATACTCGATGTTAGCAATGACTTCAACATAAAGAAAGTCCGGATCAACAATCTCAGGTTCAATACCGATAGGTGTACGACCTTTAATGTATGTAAGGAAACGAGCCTTATCGGCGTTTGATACACCATCGCCTGTATTTGTATCAACAGAGATATACACTTTTCCGTAAACAGGAGGATCGGCTTCTTCACCACCGTGGGCAGCAATAGATTCGATTTCTGGGAAGTTAGCAAGCAATACATTCTCATAGTCAGTGGCAGTAACTGCTCTATCCTGATTCTGATAATGTCTTGGTGCGTTATATTTGATAGATTGTAATGTTTCGGCCACACCGCCGCCTCTTGCCGATTGAGTGGTAGAGATGGAAGAGATGTTTGATTGACCTTGAATAGGACCATCGATAGCAAATGTATAAGCACCGTTTGGCAATTCACCATTACATACACGATACTCAACTACAATAGTTGAACCGTTTTGAGGCTTTCTACCAATGATGTTATCACCGAAGATTAATTCGTACTGAGAATTTTCGGCCGCTTGTAGGAAAAATATCTGTGAGTTAGCTACTTGATCTAAGAACGAGGTAGCTCTTGTATAACTGTAACTATTAGCACCACCGTTTTCTAATACAATGACGGAAATACTTCTAGTATCAATCGTAGGATTAGATATTACAAATCGCTGATCAGTATTAGATGAAGTGTAAACAAAGGTATCAGTATAGTAAGAACCTTCGTAGATTGAAATACTATTGGCGTTAAATGAGCCGGTGCTATTTGCGATTAGTACAGTACTTGTATCAGTAGCAAATGAATAGCTGTTTGAGCCAATCTTTGTTGTAAATGTAGTGCCCTTTGGTACTAATAGAGCATCAAGACTAGTTGAAGGAGTGACGCTGAAGGATACCTTTGCTTCAGATGATCTATATGAACGAGGTACGTAATTTAGTTCTTTAGCATGTGATACAACACTATCTCTTAAAGTAGCAGAGTCAAGGAACATCTCACTCGCCACCATGTTAAGGTAGAACGAGTTCATGTATGTGTTATAAGCAAAAATATCTAATAATTGGTTTACATTTGATCCTTCGTAATCAACGTCTTTAAACGGTGAATCAGATCTCTTTAGATATTCTTTAAAATTTGTTTTTAGCTCATTGAAGTCAAGACCGGTGAGCTTTAAGTTAGTGTTAGCCACTTATCGTACCCTATTAAGTAAGAAGTCTAGTGTTATAGGTTCAGTTC
>JACCDJ010508762.1_pt1 | contig 18311 bp, 8 predicted proteins | sample 7444481 | NCBI WGS metagenome assembly JACCDJ01 (sample SAMN15323435, study PRJNA562643) | freshwater metagenome | isolation source: river surface water | place: USA:Blue River Watershed | collected 2017-08-15 | reverse complement strand
ATGATGATGCTGTCTTGCTTGGGCTCCATTTAACTTTGTTTGCCCAATAAGCTGCCGACATTTTGCCTTTTGAAATGTTCTTTGCGTGGCGAGACTTAAAAGCTTCACGTTGACCAACAGTTTGATTAGTCTTAACGCCTGCTTGACCGAAACGTATAAGCTTAACCTTGTCGCCCTCTTTTGCTAGCACAACGTGAGATTTACCATTATGTGTATCACGCTTAGGCTTATTCACTCCCGATAAACCATAACGCTCTAATTTTGCTTTTATTGAGTCTCTTGATAACATTATGCTGTCTGAATTTTACTTGTCTTAACTGGAGCATTCATTGCTATTGTGTTATTCAATTCAATGATATTATCTGCACCGTATCTATGATTAAATCGCTTAAATACTGGGCTAGCCATAATCTTTTTATTATTTAAAGCTTTTTCCATCTTCTCTTTATCTAAATCCTCTCCAAAGGACTTAGTTATTCCGTTGTCATATAATAGCTGTCTTACGCCATATAAATCGCCATATTGCTCTGAAGTAAAATCAATAATATCCTTCTTCTTACTCATGTGTGCGTCATCTTCATAAGAAGGGTCTGCCTCTTTTGCTAATTCAACGAATTTATTCATTTCAGATATATTCAGACCAGCTCCAAATGGGGATTTACCTTTCTTAGATACAACAGAATCCCAATATTTAGCATTTACTCTATCAGATTCTAGTACACTATATTTTGTACGGAATAATTCTTTTGAAATAGCAGGATGCGATAATTCGTGTGCAACAACCTCTGGGAAATTGTTTTCTGCAATGTACACTTTATTGTCGCTTGGGGAATAATAATTCGAAACACCTTGATTTTCCTTATCTATTGTAACAGGAATACCAGCTATATTGCTTAATCGCTTATCTCTCTTCTCTTTAGCAACTGTGGTTTCGTATTTATTTTTTTGATAACCAGATGCCGCTCCGCCAATATATTGCTCAGGGAAATTAGATTGTCTTTTAGCGTATTCTGGAGATTTTATATAATCAGTTATACCCTTTTTTATCTTAGCTACATCCTTGGCATCAATCTTATTATCATTTATAGCAAACGCAAGAGTCATATAGTTATCTATGCCCTCGTCTGTTGTTGGATTATTGAAGTTAGGGTCATTTATAGCCTTACTTGCCAGAACCTTTATTTCTTCATCAAGCATAGCCTGCTTCATAGATTTACCCATTTTTTCTATTTCAGCTTGTAAATCGGATTGGCTCGTTTTTTTAGACTTTGGATTTTTGTCCATTAGCCTCATTTCTTCGGCAGCTTTTGTTACATCCAATAAACCTGTTTTATTTTCATTGGCAGGTTGGCTAGCTTGAATTTGAGAAGAAATTCTATCCGCAAATACTTTATTTGCTCCAATATATGAGACTTTATTGAGTACGCCACCCAGACTTTGAGCTAAAAATTGCTTGTCAGGAGACATACCACCATCTCTTTTGTATGGAGATATGAATGTAAAGTCAGTTGGATTTGATTGACCTGTAGAACCAACAGTCTGACCAGATTTATTGTCAGTGTCATCTATTAAATCTAATACATTCATGCTTATCTGATTTACTTCTTCTTAGCAGTCTTTGCCGCCTGCTTAAATTGCTTTGCAGTAGGAGCCCCTTTAGCCCCTACTTTTCTCATTTTTTCTCCAGAACCAGCTTCAATTCGTTTCCGCTTAGCGTGAATATTAGCGTATAACCCATTTTTCATATTACTTAAAAGTTAGGCGGTATAAAGTTTGCTCTACTAATCCATTGATTTCATCTAGGATGTTAGACAATGCTGAGTTGCCAAGTACGCACATTCTAGCTCCAGTAGAGATATACTCTTTAAATGAAGTTAAAAACGCAACAGGAGCGTCCATTGTATATGGCTTAACTTCCATGTCGCAACCAACCATAATACGACCATAGCATCCTTGGTATGCTTCAATGAATTTATCCATCAAATCATTAAATCCATCATAGAACTCTCCCATAGCCTCGTGCTCTGCAAAAGAACTTGTTTGCCAATGAAATACCTTAGCTTGTGCTGATGCCTCAAGCATCTCGCATAGCAACTCTTCTTGTGGAGATTCTTTTTCTCCGCTTTCGCCAGCAGGCTGTGAGTAATCGCTCATTAGTGTTCCGAATGCTTGAGAAGCTCTTCTAGCTTTTTGCATTTCAATTAGATTCGCCATAGTAGTATTATTTTTCCAAAGTTACAATTATTTTTTCTTTTTATTTGCAGCCATGTGCTTAAACATCTGCACCTGTGCTTCACGTTTCTTGATACCAGCTAGTGTTTTAGCTGTGCCTAGATTTCTTCCTGTTGTTTTGGAGGTTAACTTATAACCTCCTTTTACCTTGCGTATCATATCCTTATTTTTTACGGTCCTTGATTTCTTGTAGTTTACCTAAGACTCCTTGCACCCTTTGCAATTCCATAATTTTTTTATCGCCCTCTTTTTGCTGCTCTTCATAGAATTTCATGAATATCCGCTCTTGGTTAGCGATATACTTTTCTAGTCGCGCATCTGTCATTCCCTCTTTAGAAGCTTCTTCACTGATATTTTCAGCTTTCTCGTTTGCCTTATGGCTGATAGTTTTACCAATATTATCAATATCTCTATCTAATTTTCTAAGTGCTCCCTCATAAGATTTTTGAAGCGTTTCGTTATTAACGGTTTGAACTTTAATTACAGTGTTAAGGATAGCCTCTGACATACTTCTTGAGCGACCATAGTAATCTTTGTCTCCAGTAGCAGCCGCAATAAGATTCTCTCCCCATCCGTAGTATGGAGCTCCAAAGTTTCTTCCTGCAAATGCAACTCTATTCCAAAAAGCTTCTCCGTCCGTAACGGTCTTTTCTATGAAAGGTGTTTTTCCCGGGTCTGAAATAGGCATTCCACGGAAGTCTTTATCTGCCGCTAAGTTTACTATTGGTCCAATTAATGGGTCATTTACAGCAATAAATGTATGCTCATCATATTGCAATGGCAAGTACGTCGAAGCATCTTTTAGCCAATTGCTATCATATCCAGCATCATAAACTGAATATGGTGCTAAATAACGAGCCACGTTAACTTCTGTATCTCCAAACTTCATTGTAAGGGATATAGTAACAGGACCAATCTTAATCTTATTGGTATATGGTCTTTCTTCGCGGATTTTGCGTTCCTCCTCGTCTTCTCCAGATATCTTAGATGCAAGGGCTTGTGCAGCTAAATACATTCCAAGCGTAGCCATTAAATTCAATGGTCTGTCCTTAAATGAGTTATATAAGATACGAGCAGAGTCAGCCTTAAACTTAACGAATCTGTTTACCGTCTTAGATGCGTAATCGTAAGCCTTACCAACTGTATTATAGTTCTGCATGCTACCTGCAACAATCTTGATTGCTTCTTCGCGAGTCTTGCCGTAATCGTCCACCAAACTCTTATACAAAGCAACCTTGGCAACATCATCTGATTTACCATAAGACTCTGTAAGCATATCGTCTAAGTCAGATGCAATCTTTCTGAATTTACTCTTTTCGCTTGCAGGTAACTCAACCTCTGACGTTGCCTTGCCTTCTCTTTTTAGTAATCTGTTAGCTGCATCTCTTAATACAATCTTTGCATTCTTATCTTTCTCTTCATTAAGCTCCTTACCCATAGACACGCCAAGCAATCCATTTGCATCCAAATCTCTTGCATAAGAATCATAGCTTTCTAATGACTCTTTAGCGGCAGGTCTGTTTTTAAGTAATGTAATAGGGTCTACGCCAGCAAGTGATGCAAACACAAAGTTCATTGTAATATTACCTGCTCTTGTAAGTGGGTTCCAAACGGTCTTCATTTTACTTAATACCTGACGAGCAAATGTCTTATCAAATATTTTAGCGGCTTGGTATGTTAAGTTGATAGCCTGATTTGAGAACTCAATACCTTGTAGTTGTTGTGCAACAATATCAGGTACATATTTTCCTGTAAGAGGACCATACACTTTGCCTCCGCCCTTTTTAGGAGCCAATAAGCGATAGTTGCTTACTGCTGAAGCAGGAATGTCCTCTTTGTTCTTGTAAATCTTGTAATCTTTACTCTTAGCTACATAATCACAGAACTCTAAGATAGCCTGATTCTGCATCATCTGTCCAAATCGCTTTGTAGTGATGTAGATTGGGTCTTCTTTTAGTGTTAGGTTTTCTGTAACATCCAAGAAGTTCTTACGCTCCTTAAACATTGAGAAGTCAGCCGCATTAGGAAGCTTTGCTAAAGCATCGTATAGTTCTCCGAATCTTTCTGTTTCTATCTCATTATACATACGAGCAAAATAAGAACCCTTATTCTTTTCATATAGAGCGTCAGCTTGCTCTCCTGTTCCTAAGAATCCATTTCTATAGTGCCACTCGTGAATGAAATCATTCATGTCGCGCAATACATTGAATAAGCGTAACTCTGCAAACGATAAGTCTGCTTTGCTGTCTGGCAATGTAGGGTCTGTAATATCCTCAAATGCTTCAGGGTCTAATAACGAGTGTACTCTGCGTAATGCAACCTTATCGTTATTAATCATCTCATTAAGCTCCTTGCCTAATTGCCATAACTGATTCTTAGCAACACTCTTGCCTCCGCTTAGCTTATTTCTAGCAGATTGGAATCCTTCTGTTGAACCAAGATTCTGTATCAAAGAAACCGCAATAGCAGATGCGTTCGCAGCGGCAGCATTTTGGCTACCAAGACCTTTTCTTACGTTATTTGCTATGTAATTCTGCAACCCAGCAAACGGCTTTCCTAGTAGCTTATTTGCCTTATCATTAGAGAACATCTTATTTACAGCAACGCTACCCCTACTCAATACTCGTGTAACGATATTATTAGAAATAATACCTTCCGTTGCGCGCATACCTTTCTTTACAATACCCATCTCCTCAGCGGTGTGTTGCATATTGTATTTCTTTCTAACCTCATCAATCAGTTTTAATGAAGCCTCTGTGCCAGATAGCTGATACTTATATGTAGGGTCAGCCTTCTCAAAAGGAGTTACGCGCGCGCCAGATAACTGTGATTTAGTGGTTGCTTTACCAGATTTTCTATTTCCGCGCAATGTTAATGCCTTAACAGTATTTTCTGCTTCTAGCTCTAATTCAGCTCTTTTCTTGACTAACTGAAGTAGCTCCTCTTTTTGTTTTGCGTACGACTTGCCTTTTCTATCTTTATCGAATATTAAGGCATTCTCGTGTTCTTCTATTTTTTCGGTAATATCATTATACTCCTCTTGGATATCTTCAAGTCTATCTTCTAAATCAGAGCTATTGATATTGCTATCTGCTATACGGATTTGTTCTTTATTGAATTTGCCACCATCTATCGAAACATAGTCGTTTTCTTTCGCTGCATTTAAAGCTTTTTCATATATTACTATGTTTCTATTCAGTATTTTTTTCGACTTCTCATCAGTTGCGCTTTCTAGTTCTAAGTTAGATTCATACAGCATAACCTGTAAATCAGAAATAGATTCCGAACCGCTAAGGTTTGTGTATTGCTTCTCAATAGCAGATACTCCCATATTAGCTTTATGAATATTAGCCTTATCAAATACATATACTTCTTTGACTTTGCCTTCTGGAGTTATTGCAACAATACCATCTGAACCAGATTTTTTAGCCTGAGTAATCAATTCTGCTAATTTAGAATCGTCTATTACGTTAAATAAGACTTTACCATATTCAATTCTCTTGAAGTTTTTAAGAGTTACGTTTGCTACACTAAAACCTAAATCGTTGTTTCGCTCCCTATCAAAAAAATCAGTGTCTTGCAACTCATAAACTCCGTCATATCTTTTTGTTACCATAAAGAATGTGGTAGCTGTACCATCAGGATTCTTTAATAGACCATCCTGCTCTTGTTCATTCAAGTCTTCTGATGGCTTACCAGCTGGCATAGCTTCATCTGCTTTTTGCTCAACAACATCTGCGAAAGCATCTATTGTCTTGCGCTCCTTGAATTCAATAGCTGATTCAACCTTTTCTAATTGACTATTAAGGTCTTCAATTTCCCCTTTTAAGTTTCTAATCTTTTCATAAAGCTTCATTGTATCGGGAGCAACAATAGTAGTTTGTACTCCTTCTACAAGAGATGTTTGACCAATGCCGCCCATCTCCTTTTTAGTCTTATTAGCTGCAGCAAGTTCTTTTTTCTTAGCTTTTATCTGCTTTTCAAGGTTAGCTTTCTTTTCCTGAAGCGTCTTTTCTGGCTTAGCAGCTTCTGCTACCAATTCGTCTAAGAAAAGGTCTTCTGGGGCAGATATGCCTAAGTATTCTTTGATTGCCTCGTCGTCTTGAAGTTCATCAAGAATTTGGAATGCAGTAAGCATATCTTCTTGCATATCTTGTAGCTCATCCTTGCGTACAAACTTTTCTGGGTTTTCAATAACCTCTTCAACGGATACTCCAAATTCATTAGCTATTTGACCAGCTACAAACATTTCATATTCACTAAGACCCGGCATATCATTCGCTCCGCTGATAAGCGCTCGTTGCTCAGGATTGCCATGTCTAGAAATAATATCTTTTGCCATACTAGATGTAGTAGTATGGTCAAGCAATACAGCTTCAACTGCGCTTCGCATTTCTGACTCCTCTAATCCAAGGTACTCATTAGCTTGGCTTTCCCATAACTTATGCGCAATTTCTGTTATTAGCAATCCGTCTTTCTTTGTCAAGAATCCACGGCTAGCCATCTCTTTTTCCGATGCAACATAATAACCTTGTCTAGGTCTTGTAAACAAGGTAATTAATGTATGAGGGTCTGGCTTTGAGCCATTTGTTACTTTACCCCTTAAAACTCTACCACCTCCAATAAAGTATTGTAAAGCAAGGTCGTAAGCAGATGCTGGCTCAATTCTTAAAGCTTGACCGATAATGCCATCTACTTTGGCAACTCTTTCAGAGATGGGCTTTCTATTACCTTTGGTCTTTTTTACTGATTCTTGCGCCTTGTCTGCAGCTCTTGAAATAACCTTAGCAAGAGACTCTTTCTTTTTCGCTCCTTCAGGTCTTGTTGTAACGCTTTCTTTAACGGCTCCTGCTTCAGGTTGAGCGGTTGAAATTCCTGTAATGGCATCTGTATATTTTAGTTTTGGTGTGTAATAGCTTATGTAGGTATCATCTGATTCCATTCCATTTGTACCCTTTTTAACAATAGATACTTTTCCGTGAACCTTTTTCATTTCTCCTTTTACAGGATTTATTTCAATAGATTCTTTATCAACCCTGAAATTTAATACCTCTTGGTCTTTTTTAAGCTTTATGCCTAATCCTTTTAGTACCTCATCGAATGGAATACCATAATCTTCTTCAAAATCGCTTAACGACCTTCCTCCTTCTCCATTTCGACCTGTTTTACCTTTTCTATATTGGTTAAATTTGTTGTTTTCGTTATCGTAGTATATAGTCTTTCCGCTTACAGGTATTTTGTCTTCGCCAAACTTGGTATAAAATTCCGTCGTAGCGTTACCTTTCTTATCTATCTTGGTTTTACCATATATTACCTCATCAGATAGCTTAAAGTTTTCCTCGCGCTTTATTGTCAACAATGGCACTAATTCGCTTTCTTGTCCACCTGATTTCGTTTCCTTAAATTTGGTGGCAGGAATTGAAGGTTGCACTTGAGCAGTAGGCTGTGTAGCAGTAGTTATACCAAACTCATTTGCATATCTTAATTTTGGTACATCAATAAATTCATCTACCTTATACGCTATATCTCCTTTCTTTTCTTGTGTATTGTTGCTTACAGTGAATTGAATGTGCACCTGCTTTGTTCCATCTGCCTTAATAATCTCAGCCATTATACCAGCACCTATAACCTGCGCTCCTTTTTCTTTATTTTTTGATTCAATTTTACTATTTTGGTTATCAATAATATTTTTAATATTTACACCATAATCTGTATCAAAGTCATAGGCTGTCATCCCATAGTATCCTGCGATTACACCAAAGTTAATAGAATTAAGTGCCCCAATTTTCACATAATTATTGCTATTAGGCTCCTTATATAGTGGCTGAATAACAGTATCTCCGTTTTTCAGTACGCTTAATTTCATATAAGATGTTTTTGCTCCATCCTTATTTCGGATAGGCTTAGACTCTTTTACTCCATTGTTAAGCGTTTTTAATTCAACTGTAGGTTGCGCTTGAGCAGCAGGCTGTGTAGCTGTATCCTCTACAGTAGCTTCTGGTTTAATATCATATTTAATAGTCGGGCTATCGGTATATGTTAATTTACCTTTTTTAACAAGATTACCCTGAGAATCCACTTTAGGTAGTTCAGTAATAAGAACACCTTTTCCTTCAGCCATTCTCATGCCTTTAGGAACAGCTATGTCATATAATCTACCAATGTATGGCTTAAAATCATAAATCATTCTAGGCAACTTTGATTCAGGAGCAAGCATAAATACATCTCCTTCTTCATCTACACCATAATAAACATTGTTGTCTTTTGGATTTGCATTTTCAGGGCGGAATCTATTATCCTCGCCAAGAATGCTAAACTTAGTTACTGTACCTTTAGGCGATGTTTTGACTGGTTGAGTAGTAGTAGGTGCTGCTTGAGCAGTAGGCTGTGTAGCTGTAGATGTTGCTTTGCTTTCTAATGCTGCTAGTTCTGCATCATATTTAGCATTTACTTTAGAAATTGTATCTTTTATAAAATCTTCATCAAGAGGTTTTTGACGTCTACCATCTTCTTGTTTTACAAAAGCATTAAATTCTGTTAATTCTTCTTGTCTTCTTCTCTCTATATCAGCTTTAGCATCTGTTGTAGAAGTTTGCTGTTGTGCAGGAGTTGGTGTTATTGGAGCAGCTCCTTGGATACCTTGAACTCTGCTTAAATTAATAGACTCTCCAGTCTTTACAGAACGGTTAAAATCCTTAAAGAACTGAACCAAATCTTCTGTTTCCTGAAGCTCATTAAGCGAATCAAATTCGACATTGAATTTCTTCAATACATCCTTAATAGTAAGCTTAATAGACTCTAATAGGGTTTTATCCTTAACTACATTATTATCCTCTAAGCTCATCAATCCAGCAAGTTCTGATAAGAACTCTTCTGCTCTGTCAGCTTCCGTATATTCAGAGCCGCTGTATCTTTTTTGGAAATCCAACAAGTATTCCTTAGCAGAAACCTTTGCTTTGGTGCCGTCTGGATTAGTAACCATTAATGATTGCTTCTCACTGATTCTATCAAGAATCTTATCGCGCATTGTAACGAATGCGTTAGGGTCTTTTTTAGCAAGACCTAATAATGCTCCGTGGAATACTTCGTGCGAAAGACTTGTAACGTCTGCTTTCTCCAAGTTGATGTGGATACTGTTTTCTCCGTTAGCATCAACTACTTGAGCGTTAGATTTGCCAGCCTGATTAGCCACATCGTTTGCAGTTTGACCTGTTGCATGCGCTATGCCTTTTGCATAGTCAGCTGCATTGCCATACAAATACACATTAGCATTACTAACGCTTCTAAGGGCTCTAACAGCTTTCTGTATAGCTCCCTTTGATTCCATGTCAAGCTGATTATTATTTGCAGGGTCTCCAATAAAGATTGGCTTGTTAGCAAGATTACCTTCAACTTTAATACGGTCAATTCCTACACGGTCCATTTCAGACACACGCTCGCCAGTTAGCTTCTCTTGTAATGCAAACTTAGCATCATCTAATGATGAATACTTCTTGCCAGTTTCCGCTAAGACAAATTCTTTCTCTCCGTTATTGTCGTGCTCAATGATTGTCCCAAAGTTGTTTTCTCCTTGAGACACTTTGTATGCAGTACCTTGCTTTAATGATTTTTCGTCATCAAACTTGGTAGAAAACATAACTGGTTCTTCAACCTTTTTAACCTCTAATGGAGTATTTTTAGCTAACTGCGTTGCATTGTTTTGTGGAACAGGAGATGGTAATACTTCTCCCTCTTTTGCTTGCTGTCCTACTGGCTTAATATTTACAACAGGAATCATTGGCTTCTCAGGAGCTGCTGCTAATTTAGCTTCAGTCTCAGATGCCTTTAACATCTCTTGGCGAATCTCATCGCGCTCAGCAATCATATCGTTTAACGAATCCCACATTGCCTTCTTAGCTTCTTGAGAAACGTCTGTACGAGAGCCGTCTTTAATTGCTTCTAATGTAGCTTCTAATTCTAGGATAGAGTCTGTTAACTCAATCACACGTTTAGTTGCTGGCACAGGAGCTACTTGAAGCGCAGAAGTCATTGCTTTGTTGCGATTCTTATTCTCTTTCTCTAATGCAGAAATCTTGTTATCAATAGCATTTAAAGAAGCCTCATTGTCAGCAGGAATTGCTTCCTTAGCTTTCTTTAAAGATTCGATTTTAGCTTGATTCTCTTGATTAAGGTCACTATTAATTTGACCTGATTTATACATTGCAAATGCAGTAGATGGTCCCGCATTACCGATTTCAGCAATACCTTCTAATGCAACAGCATCGTAGTCAGTAATCTTTCCTTCGGTAGCTAGCTGACCCATTGCCTCTCCGACAGAACCCATTGTAGATTCGATACCAAGAGCTGTAGCTCCAGCAATTCTTTTGACACCTGCTTTGGTTAATTCTTTACCTACTTTTGCAGCTGAGCCACGAGCAATATTAACAGCTAATTTAGCTCCTTTACCTGCTAAGCCCGCTGTGATTGCATCAAATGCTCCAACAGTCAAACCTCTTGTGTTTGCTTTCTCTTTAGCGGCGTCCATTACAGACTTATCTTTAAGACCCTTTTCTACTGAATTTTTATCAGTTAAGTCGTAGCCTTTTTCTGTAAGTGCCTGTACGATTGTACTTCCGTATTCGTTAGCGTATGACGTAAATCCTGCGAAACCTGAAACTGCTCCACCTGTTGCTCCGCCGACAGCTCCTAAGGCTGCACCTACAGGTCCCCCGATTGAGGTAGCTGCTGCACCAGTTGCAAGACCAGTAGAACCTCCTACGACAGCTCCTTGAAATCCAGCTTTTACAGCACCTAACATGCTGCCCATAGATTCCATGATAGTCTCTGCAATACCGCCAGCAGCCGACAAGTCTTCTGTTTGCAATACACCTTTCTCTTGTAGTGTCTTTAGGTATGTAGAGCCTGTCTTAGTCTTGTTCTCTTTAATTAATCTTGCAATTAAGTCAGAGTCCATAGTTTCGCCATCCTTGGCATAATCCATGATGGCTTGATTGATTCTACCATTAGATACGCCACGAACAAACGCCTTACTAAGGTTGGCAGGAACGTCTAATACATCTGCAACTACTTCTCCTAATGAACCAAAATTCTGTAGACCAGAATAGTCTAAACGAGTTAAGCCAAATATATCAATGTATCTTTGGCTTTCCTCTTGTTTAGCAGCTTGCTTAGCTTCTATTCGCTTTTTAGGCTCTTTTGTATCAGCTGCTTCTACACCTACTGGCTTAAAGAAATCAGATGTAGAATCCGTAGAACTTGTCGCGGAAGATGATACCGTATCGACTTTTTTTTTAAAAGTTTCCTCTAGATTGACGCTTTCAGGCATCTCATCTATAGTAAAAATTTCATTACCCTTCTTGAATCCATATTGACCTCTAGTATTTCTAACTAGAGACATATCAGATGTAATTGGTGTTACTGTATCATTGAACGGATTATAAACTCCGAATTGACCAGTCTTTTTATTTTTTACAAGCCGATTTTTAGCCATTACTTATAATGTATAGTGTTTTGTAAAGATACTAATTTATTGAACTTCCCAGTCATCATCAGGAGTGCTATCCTGTGGTAATTTTAAGTATGTTGGAGGAACATCAGGTAATCCAAGTCCATTTTTAAGCGTGTATGCATTTGAGTATCTTTCTGCATCAGGCATACCACCTAATTTTGATAAGAAGTCCTCATAATCAGATTTAGATAGCATGATATTTTTAACCTCTCCTTTTGAACCCATTGCGCCAGTCTTTACACTTCCTTTGGCAAAAATTCTACCTTTGGCATCAACTGTAATTCTAGATACCTCAAAATTAACAGGCTTCTTATCCCAGTTTGCAGTGTATTTGTATGAGCCTGTAGCTGTAATGGTTACAGGGGAAGTCAAGCTAACGTGTCTGCTTCCGTTTTTGTCTTTCTCTGTAACACGAGGAATAACCGCCCCCTTTGGCATATTGCCACCAGACCCTGCTCCTTCTTTCTTAGATTTATAATAACCAGCTCTTTCTAGTGTTGCTTTAATGCTAGCTTCCATCTCTCGAATTTTAAGCTCTGTTATATTTTTAATATTTTGAGCCTCAACATGAGCTGTAAAAGCTTTATCTTTTTCCATCTGAATATCTTCAGCCGATTTGATTTCCTTAAACTGCAAATCTTTCGCAAATGAGTCTAGCACTTGTTTTGCGATAGCAGTATCAGAAACAAGAGCTTTTGATAATCCATGATGATTGCGCCATTTATCTAAGAATGTAGGGTCTCCTTGTACTAATGCATTCTTAACTTTTTGTAAATAATCAATAGTTTTTGGTTGCTTTGTAACCGGGTCTATGATTGGATTACCTGCATCGTCTTTAAGTATTTCGGCTGCAGGTGTTATAATTTGCTTAGTCTTAGGGTCAAATATCATACCTCTAGGAGCTTGGAATGAATACCCAACTTTTGCTCCTTTGTCATCCATCTCGCCAGACATCTTCTCCATAGGTAATAATGAAGTAACCTTTTCTCTAGCAATATTAGTGTAATCTAAATGACTGTCGTATAAAGAAGACATTTTCTTTTTTAAGTCCTCAATACTACCTCCTTCGTTCTCCGCAATTAATGGGTCAATCTGAGATATATAAGAAGAGAAGCTAGTCATATCTTTGCTACTTGCTGTCCCTAATTGAAGGTATTGCTTCTTTAGCTCAGCAGCATTTGACCACCAATTTTTCAATTGTTTAATCTGACTAACACCGCTCATTACCTTACCCATTCCCTCGTAGTCAATTTTGCCATCTTTAAACATAGCATTTGGCGCAGCAGTTGTTAATCCTTTAATAGCCTGATTGATTCTTTGTGAACCAATAGCCGCTGTCTCCTCTTTGATAGCATCTAAGTTTTGAAATACCTTATCTGCTAAAGCTAAGTCTTGTTGCTTTTGTGCAATAATATTTGTAAAGGCTGTACCGATATTTGTTGAAATATCTTTAAAGCCTTCCTTAATACTAGCAGATGGGTCGTAAACAAATGAATTCTGAGCCATTGTATTGTTATTGTAATTGTTCTTATGTTATTATGCAGGCAAAGCCATAGCGCCCCTCATTCTTAAATAATTCTCCATTTGCTTGTTTTGTGAAGCATATCCTGTTAATCCAGTTCCTATTGAGCTAAGTACATCTGCGCCACCACCCCACATAGCTGCCGATGCGTTAGCAATAGCTGCCGAAGCGGCTTGTTCTTGGGCAAATGTATTTTGAGCTAAATCCATCTCGGCGCCTAATTGACTTTGACCTAATCCTAAGATAGTATTTTGCTTACCTAAACGAGATTGAAACTCTGCTTGACCAATTTGTGTTTGAGCGGCAGCTGTTTGCCCTAATGTATTTAATAGGTTGCTTTCAGCTTGTAATCTCATTTGCATACGCTGTTGGTCAGCATTTGCTGCGATATTCTGCATCTGCTCATTTTCTCCACTTTGAGTAAGCATAGCAAGTGTCATCAAATCAGTTCCTGACCTAGCGCCTAACCGTCCAGCGGCTAATGCGTTAGCTGATGTCTTAGCAGCTTGTTCTTGAGCGATTGCTTCTGATGCGCTTCTGCCCGATAAGGCATTACGCTTATTCATTTCAGCTTGTTGCTCAGCTTTTAAGAATGGAGAAATATCTCCCTTGTATGTTTCTAGGGCGTTTGCCTTATCAAGAAGACCTGAATAGCCTTTAGTCAGCTTGTCTTTTTGAGATACGCCAAACGCCTTAGCTCTATCTAATTGAGCGATTGCTTCTTTTCTTTGTTGATTAGCGCCAATCATTTTACCTACTCCTCCAATAACTTGTAATCCCATTCCGACTACATTTGTTCCTCCGCCAAGTAAGCTTAATAAGTTTTTCCCAACCCCGCCAGTTGCGCCTGCGGCGGCTGCCTTGCTAGCTTCCTTTAGTGTATTTTGGGCATTAAATATAGAGCTAAAGTCTGTCATTTTATTAATTATTAAGAATGTCCTGAAACTGGACCTACCTCAACATCAATTGAATTTACTCGCATGCTTTGAGTTTTGTCCTTTAAAGTTACAACAAATTTATTTAGATACCCAACAATGTAATCTCCTTGAATTAGCGGATTATCTACATTTGGAGTATTTGTATCTCTCATAACGTGAGCGTACAATCTATTGTCCTCTACAATGAAGTTAGATTCTAATATCTGTGTAGCTTGATTGTTTTCATTTGTTATGTTTATTTGAAGCAATCCATCCTTTACATAATTCTTCTCCCCGCTAGGGTCTGCCGCTTTTGCCCAGTTGATAACATTCATCTCGTGCCAAACAGCAACATTAAGAGGATTTACTGGGTATCTGGTATTCATTACAAATGATATAGTAGAGTTGTATGATGTACCAAAGAATGAATTGTAGTCATTTTTATTGCCTTGTAGGGACTTGTAAACTACATTATCCTTAAACAAAATCATCTTATCTCCGTAGCTTTCAGAATAACCTGTTCTAAAAGAATAGAACGATATCCATCTTTTAAGATTATCTGAGAAGCCAGCTGATGTGCCATCTGATGTAAATCCAATAAAGCACATATTATAGAATGGGTCATACGCAAATCTAGCACTATTGCCGTCGCCTCCTTTTGCTAAAAAATAAGAACGCAATCCCATATCGCTAGGAATCTCAATTCCGTTTTCTGTGTACTTGCACACCTTTTTATTAAAGTCATCCCACCACCAGATTGTGCCTTTGTAATTCATTACGGATATCTTATCTTGTAATCCTAGATTTGAACCCATATTACGGATTGTACCAATCATGTTAGCGGTAAGAGCTCGTATTGATGCGTTATTACCTTGAGTCAATTGCTGTTCTCCCAAGAATACATAAGACGTTTCACGCTTACATAAAGCCAATAACATTGCTCCGTTTCCTTGTAGTCTTGAAGCTCTTTGTAGTGATACAATCTCTCCGTTCTCAATAGGTACTTCGTTGCTGTCTAGCGCAAAGAATGAGTTTATTGAGTTTACCTTTGTACCAGCAATGTAACTACCAGAATATCGTATAGCGTTTGTTCTTCTAGCAGATACAGTATCTATTGATTTAAGTGATGCTTTGCCGGCAGATGTGTTCCATTGCTGATTTGCAGTGGCGTTAGATATACTCCGAATTATAAACTTAGAATCGGTAGTATTCATCTTAGTATCTGGATTGTAGATAGTCTTCTCTTTAACAGGAAGCTTATCGCCAACAAACCTAAATGAAACCCCGTAACTGCCGGCGGCTCTTTTAGCTACTGTAATGTTAGATGTCTGAACATCTCCTGTTACAGCCGTCTCTAAGCGCAGTACAATATAAAATTTATCCTTTGGATTGATATTAGCTTGAGATGATAACTCAATGTAATACGGGTCAACAGTGTATGTAACTGTTGCTGGAGTTCCAAAAGAACGAACATACTTATCAATACATAAATACTCTGAGCCAAATTTAGCTGCCTTTAAATATGTATTAGCGGCAAAATCAAATGGAACCTTATATACTTGCGCGTAAACTCTATAATTAACACTTGCGTTTGGATTAGGTACTGATAGTAGTGTAATATTCTCAGTAACCTGTAGGTCAAACATTAATGTAATCTTATTAATTCCAACCTCTTGCATACCAGCCTCAAATGAACCACTGAATTTAATAGCAGAATTTCCGTCAACAACAGCTCCTGTTGAATCGTCGTTTGTTGCAAATGTGCTACTAAACGTAGGGGATAACTCTGACTTTTGATTAAACTTAGTATTACTCGAAGAACTATAGTAAGCAGTAAGTGTTTCAGATGCCATTGCGCAATCGTTTGCTACTACAACATCTTCTAAGATTGTTCCTGCTGTATCCTTTACAAGGCTAATAATAAATGGCGATGTAGAATAAGTTGGTACACTTATCTTACTAAACACCATATCTCCAATAAGCTTATTTGTATTAATCGCACCCCCTCCAGATACTGCAATAGTAGAAGATGCGGTCCAACCTGCAATTGGCATTAAGCTACCATATTCATAGAATAGTAAAGATTCTTCCTCTGTTTCTGCTTTAGGAGAGTAAATCTCGAAATACAATAAACTTGGATTGGGAACTAATGGATTAGTCATCTCGCCTCCAGAATACTTGCAGTACACAAAGTTGTTGAATTGCTGAGATACGTTTAAATCTAATACACCGTTAGGGGTGTTAATTGATATTTTGTCGTTTTCTACAAACGTGTACAATTTACCAGCCTTAAACATACCCATAAGGTCAACTACCAAATAGTTAACATCTTTGAGTTGGTCCTTTGTTAAACTTTGAGCAATAGTCTTATCGTTCATCTCAAAGAATATGCTACTTGCAAATCCTTCGTAAACATAAGATTTAGATATATTCTTAGTATATACTAGTTGTGCATACTTTGCCCAAGATGGGGCTACCCATCCAGAAGCTAACTGAATATTGATTGTAGGTAAAATAGGATAAGCAAACTTGCCAGTAGTGAACTTCTGATACTTTTCTACTCCGCGGGTTTTTAATGCATCATCATAGAATGCAATACCAATGCCGTATGTAGAGTTGTTTGCAAAAGGCTTATAATACGTACCTGTTTCTGAGCTAGTAGAATCTTTTGAAGCTCCTAAATAACTTGTATAGTCTCCTGAGCCTAATTCATACCCATTGCCACTTGCTACTGAAATTGTAATCTTATCTACAGTGTTAACCTTATCAATATCGTAATCGTCTTTGATATTAGCTAAGAAGATTCTGTTTTGTGCGATTTCAATATGCGCAGCATTTAATGGTACCGCATCAAACGGTTTTGTTGATGATAGTGAATCTAAGCTCTCGTATATATCTCCAGTCCAATTTAATGTTGTAGTGTCATTCTTAGCACGAGTATCCATTCTGCGCCATGTACCATTGTTACCAATTCGCACATAAGTTTCTAACGTAGAAACATATGTTGGAGCTCCTGTGAAATTAAATGTAAACGTGTATGCTGTCGTACCTTTCTCTCCTTTATACATTTGGGAGTAGTTAGATAGTACAGAAAATTCGCCTGAATCATATTGGTAACGAGATGCAAACTGAAAGTCATTTGCCTCTAAAAATCCACTAACAATTCCTGATGTGCTTTTAACTATTGATACAACATTATTAGGCGTCTTCTTTTGAATCTTTAAGTCGTCTAATGTAGGTGTTGTACCATAACCTCTTGTGAGTGGGTAAGACAGGATAGTTCCAGACTCTGCATAGTTCCACACTATTGTAGTGCCGATTACTTTAATATCTGGCACGAAATCAGTTGTGATTCCATGTGTATATGTAAGGACTAATGTCTTAGTAGTAGATGAAACAGGATTTGGTAGCTCATAAATAGAAGCAGTCGTGCCGCCATTTACTAATACATATATCTTGCCATCATAATTTTGAAAGCTCCTAACTACAGTCTCAGTAAATGATATACCTGTTGTCTTAATAGACTCAAGCATACGAACAGCTCCAGCTCCACCATCTTTACCTGTATCAAATATAATATTCGAAGCATCAACGTAATCCCCTTCTTGTAAATTATTCGGGCTTACGTCTACGTTCAAACCTCCTGATGCTCTGAGAGTTACCTTCGCCATTTGTTAATTGTTAAAATGAGCCTTGTTAATTGTTAGTTCTTTAAGCTACCGTAAATACCATTTCTAATCTGACCTAAAATAGTAGCATAGTCTGTTGCATTCATGCGTGAGCGGAATACTCGTTTTGCATTATTGTAAGCCATTTCAGCTAACTGTTGCGCACCAACTGCAGCTCCCTCAGCCTTCAATGCTTTCATTTCAATATACTTAATAATGACATCAGTAGCATAAGGCGTAACTACGTTAGCAGAAGAACGAGATACACCAGTTGTCATGTAAACCAATGTAACCTTTGATAATAGCATATCATTGCTAAATACAATCTCTTGGTTAGTCTCGTCAATATCAAACGTGAACTTAGGGGAACGCTTTCTTCCATAATAGCGACCAACTAGTTCTCCGCGAGTATTCATATTGTTACTACCTGAAATCAAGTTGTAGTTAATTTCAGCATCGTAATT
>JACCDJ011102061.1_pt1 | contig 18338 bp, 14 predicted proteins | sample 7444481 | NCBI WGS metagenome assembly JACCDJ01 (sample SAMN15323435, study PRJNA562643) | freshwater metagenome | isolation source: river surface water | place: USA:Blue River Watershed | collected 2017-08-15 | reverse complement strand
GCGGCTCGCCTTGATGGCGCTCACGAATTTCTCCCAAACGGAACACCGTTTCGCCTGATTGCTTGAGCATCGCTGCAGTTTCATCAGCCTTGTCTTTTGCGACAATCACGGTCATGCCAATACCGCAATTGAAGACCCGATGCATTTCAGCATCCTCGACACCACCGTGCTGCTGCAACCATGTAAACAAAGGTGGCATCTGCCAGGCATCACGATGTAGTACAGCAGTGAGATCGGGCTGCAATACGCGAGGGATATTTTCAACCAGGCCGCCGCCGGTGATATGAACCAGGCCGTGAATATCGATTTTTTCCATCAGTGCCAGTAGAGGCTTTACATAGATGCGGGTTGGCGCAATCAGCACATCCGACAGCGGCCGACCATGAAAGTCTGCATTCAAATCAGGCTTGGCCACATCAAGAATTTTGCGAACAAGCGAGTAGCCATTCGAATGCGCGCCTGACGACGCCAGACCGAGCACGACATCACCGGGGCTGATTTTTTTACCGTCGATAATCCGGGATTTTTCCACTGCACCCACAGCAAAACCGGCAAGATCGTATTCGCCGTCGGGATACATGCTGGGCATCTCCGCAGTCTCACCACCTATCAATGCACAGCCAGCCTGCTCGCAACCTGCCGCGATACCTTTGATAACGTCGGTGGCGGTCGCAACATCCAAGCGCCCGCAGGCAAAGTAGTCAAGGAAAAACAGCGGTTCAGCACCCTGCACCAAAATGTCATTGACGCTCATGGCGACCAGATCGATACCGACTGTATCGTGCCGATTCAGATGGAAAGCGAGTTTGAGTTTGGTACCAACACCATCGGTCCCGGAGACGAGTACAGGTTCACGGTATTTTTTACTGACTTCAAATAACGCACCAAAACCACCGATACCAGCGAGGACACCATCCCGCATCGTGCGCTTGGCAAATGGTTTGATCGCTTCGATCAATGCATCGCCGGCATCGATATCAACGCCTGCATCACGATAAGAGAGAGAAACCGGGGGCTTTGTGGACATGGTCACGAACGGTGGATGATTGGGAAATCAGGCAAAGGAAACGGTAAAATGGCGCACCTGCTACGGTGCCAGACTGCCGGAGCCCCGCAATTTTACCAAATCGCCCTCCCCGACCCCGCGAGACATGCCCATTGTGACCACGCCCGAACAAAGACAGACGCTGCTGTGGCTGGCGGTCGGCATTATTCTGGCGGTCATGCTGGTGCTGCTCGGGCCTATCCTGACGCCCTTTGTCGCTGCGGGAATTATTGGATACATACTCAATCCCGGCGTGGATACGCTGACGGCACGCGGCGTGCCGCGCACAGTGGCAGCGCTGATCGCCATCGCGACGGTGGGACTGCTGATCGCGGCTATCGTCCTCATCGTCCTGCCCGTGCTGGGTGAAGAACTACCGGTCCTGAGACAAAGACTGCCCATACTGCTGGATCGGATTGATGGCAGTGTCGGCGCCTGGCTGCGTCAACTGGGCATGGGAGGCAGACTTGATCTGGCCGGGATTCGTGAAATCATTACTGACAAACTTGCTGCAGACAATGGATTCAGCGCCGCCCTGCTGACCTGGCTGCGCGTGGGCGGCACTGCCGTCATCGGATGGTTTGCAACCTTCTTCCTGATACCCATCGTTCTGTTTTATGTATTGCTGGACTGGCATCGGCTGTTCGCACGCATCGGCGAAACCGTACCGCGCCGGTGGATTGCGCAGGTGACTGATATGGCACAGGAAGTCGATAGCCTGCTTGCGCAATATCTCCGTGGACAATTGCTGGTCATGCTGCTGCTGGCGTCTTATTACTCGATTGGCCTTGCCGTGGCCGGTTTCGATGTTGCGCTTCCGGTCGGGCTGCTTACTGGCCTGCTGGTATTCATTCCCTACATTGGCTTTGGTGTTGGTCTGCTGCTGGCAATCGTTGCAGCGGTTTTACAGTTTGATACTGCCCATGGACTCATCGCCGTGGCTATCGTGTACGGGCTGGGACAGTGCATCGAAAGTTTTTATCTGACACCACGACTGGTGGGTGAGCGTATCGGCCTGCATCCGCTTGCCGTGATTTTTGCACTGCTCGCGTTTGGTCAGTTGTTCGGCTTTGTCGGTGTGCTGCTGGCGCTTCCTGCTTCGGCGATTCTGCTGGTGGTGTTTGGTCGTTTACGCCAACACTACCTTGACAGCAGTTTTTACAATCAGTCATGAGACAGCTGCTGCTTGACTGGGGTGGATCCGGGCCACCCACGCTGGACAGCTTCGTCATTGGACGAAATCAGGAGCTGGCCGCCATGCTCCGCCGCATCCGCAACAGAAAAGCGGTTTCACCGGATCAGCACTTCATCACCCTCTGGGGCGAAGCTGGTGCGGGCAAGACGCATTTGCTGTATGCGCTGGGTGCGGGTGGGCAGGCGCTTTATCTGAGCGCTGATCAGCCTCCAGGGAATTATTCGTGGTCGTCCGAGATCGCGCTCTACCTGCTTGATGATTGCGATCGTCTTGATGCTGACCAGCAGATTGCAGCCTTCGCACTTTATAACCAGGTACGAGAATCGGGCGGGATGCTGGTAGCCGCTACTGGCAAACCACCCGCACAACTCACCCTGCGCGAGGATTTGCGCACCCGACTAGCCTGGGGCCTGGTCTATCAAGTCCATGGTCTGTCAGATGACGAGAAAATCGACGCACTGTCGAAATCGGCGGATGCGCGTGGTCTGGTACTGTCGCCGGGCGTGTTACCCTACCTCCTGACGCACTTTCGCAGAGACATGCAATCATTGTCGGCGATTCTTGATGCGCTGGACCGCTACTCGCTGGAGACTCAGCGCCCCATTACGATGCCGCTGTTGCGAGAGCTTCTGCAACTCGCCGATGCGCAACCTACCTCATGAACCTCACGCTTTTCGATCTCGACAATACGCTGCTGCCCCTGGATTCTGATTATGAATGGGGTCAATTCCTGGTTCGCACCGGTGCGGTGGATCAAGCCACGTTCACTGCACGCAATGCGGTCTTTTACGAGCAGTATCAGCAAGGCACGCTGAATCCGGTGGAGTATCTTGAGTTCGCGTTTGGTACGCTCGCACGCTTTTCGCGCCCACAACTCGATGCCTGGCATGCTCAGTTCATGACCGAGGTCATCGCACCTGCGATCCGGCCTGAGGCACTGGCACTGATTGACAGGCATCAGCAGGCGGGTGACCTGATCGCCATTGTCACAGCGACCAACCGGTTTGTTACCGGCCCCATCGCCGAGGCCTTTGGTGTTACCCATCTGATTGCAGCAGAACCTGAATTGGATGGCAATGGACAAATTACGGGCCGTCACACTGGAACACCGCCTTTTGCAGAGGGCAAGGTCATCAACCTGCATCAGTGGCTCTCAACGATGAATCTGTCGCTGTCCGGTTTCGAGCGCAGCACGTTCTACAGCGATTCGCAGAACGATATTCCGCTGCTCTCGGCAGTAAGTCATCCCGTTGCCACCAATCCTAATGCCAAGCTGATGTCTCACGCAGAAGCACATGGCTGGCCGATACTGCACCTGTTTAATGATTAGAAAATTCATACGCCGCCTTCTCGGCAACGGCTCAAACGCTGGCGAGGCCCATGCTCCACTGGTTTTCGGGCCCGATGAGCACGGTATTGACCCTGATGATGTGTCATCCAACGCAGTGCGTGTCACGGAGACCTTGCAGCGCGCGGGATTCAAGGCATTCATTGTCGGTGGCGCTGTGCGCGATCTGGTACTCGGATTCAGACCCAAAGATTTTGATGTCGCCACCAATGCCACGCCAGAACAGATCAAGCGCCTGTTTCGCCGCGCTTTCATCATCGGTCGCCGGTTTCAGATCGTGCATGTGATGTTTGGTCAGGACCTGATCGAAGTCACGACCTTTCGCGGCAGTTCATCCGATGGCGCGCCCAAAGACGAGCATGGCCGGGTTTTGCGCGACAACACCTTCGGCGAGCAGCATGAAGATGCCGAGCGGCGTGATTTCACGATCAATGCGATGTATTACGATCCCGAGCAGCAGATGGTGCTCGATTATCACGGTGGCATGAAAGATATTCGCAGCCGCTCGCTGCGCATGATCGGTGACCCTGAGGCACGCTACCGTGAAGACCCGGTTCGTCTTTTGCGCGTGGTGCGCTTTGCTGCGAAACTCAATTTCAAGATTGCGCCGACCACACGCACGCCGATTTCCGTGATGGCACCACTGATCAACAATGTGCCTGCGGCGCGTGTCTTTGATGAAATGCTCAAGCTGCTGATGAGCGGCCATGCAATGGCCTGCCTGCAGCAGCTGCGACAAGAAGGCTTGCATCACGGACTCTTGCCTTTGCTGGATGTGGTGCTTGAGCAGCCCATGGGCGAAAAATTCGTCACACTGGCGCTGGCCAATACGGATGAGCGCGTGCGACAAGGCAAACCGGTCTCGCCCGGTTTTCTGTTCGCTTCGCTTCTGTGGCATCAGGTGCTGGAAAAATGGGAAGCCTATCGCGCAGCGGGCGAGTATCCGATTCCCGCGCTGCATCTGGCTGCTGATGATGTGCTCGATAGCCAGACCGAAAAACTCGCACTGCAACGACGGATTGCAACCGACATGCGTGATATCTGGGCGATGCAACCTCGCTTTGAACGTCGTACCGGTAAAACACCCCACAAACTCCTGGAGCACACGCGCCTGCGTGCAGGCTACGATTTTCTGCTGCTGCGCTGCGCATCGGGCGAGATTGATGCAGAACTCGGGGACTGGTGGACCGAGTTTATCGAGGCCGACAGCGCTGATCGTGAATCGCTGCTCAACCGCAAAACGCCAGAGACCGATAGCGCTGCGCCCAAGCGGCGCCGACGCCGCGGTGGACGCGGCCGCAGCAAGAGCCCGGAGGATATCAAGTGACCGCCATGGTTTCGGCTTATGTCGGTATTGGTGCCAATCTTGGCAACCCAGAGCAGACGGTGCGTCGCGCCATAGTGGCGTTGCAGGAACTGACCCATACGCGCTTCTCGGCCAGCTCCTCCCTGTTTGCCAGTGCGCCGATTGACGCCACCGGATCCGATTTCGTTAACGCGGTCGCGCGTATCGATACGAGTCTTGCGGCCGAAACCTTGTTGTCAGAGCTTCAGAAAATCGAGCTGGCATTTGGACGCGAGCGGCCATTTCGGAATGCGCCCCGCACTCTGGATCTGGATTTATTGCTTTACGGGCAGGCCCGGATACAGAGCCGCGATTTGGAAGTACCGCATCCGCGCATGACCGACCGCGCCTTTGTACTCAGGCCTCTGCTTGAGCTGGACGCAGCCATCCATATTCCTGGCAAGGGTCAGGCACAGGATTTTCTGGCAAGCGTTCAGGATCAGCGCATAAAAGTCCTGAAGCACGCCGCAGCTCCGGTGCTGCCCTGTAACTAAGAGGGCCTGAATTAGTCGTGTGCCTGGACTGCACAAGCCCCACGCAGCAGGCATCCCCTTATCTCAATCGCGTATCATCTCTCGCATGAGCCTGGAAAAATATCGTTATATCGTTGTGGAGGGTCCGATCGGCGTGGGCAAAACCAGCCTTGCCCGGCGAATCGCAGCCGAAACCAATGCGCAGCCCGTGCTGGAGCAACCACAGGAAAATCCATTTCTGGAACGTTTTTATCGGGATGCGGCGCGGTACGCATTACCGACGCAGATGTTTTTTCTGTTCCAGCGAATCAACCAGCTGCGCGATCTGACACAAACCGATATGTTTTCGGCACCTGTAGTTTCGGATTTTCTCATCGATAAAGACCCGCTCTTTGCGACACTCACGCTGGCCGATGATGAGCTCAATCTGTATCGGCAATTGTTCGATCATTTCAGTCAGTCTGCACCCAGACCAGATTTGGTGATCTACCTTCAGGCGGCACCGGCAACGCTCGCGGAACGCATTCGCCGCCGAGGTATCCCCAGCGAAGCGGGCATCTCCGAGAATTATCTTCAGCGTCTTTGCGAAAGTTATAGCCGCTTTTTTTATAACTACGAAACATCACCGCTGCTCATGGTGAATGCAGAGCACTTGAACCCCGTCGAAAGCAGCGATGATTTCGATCTGCTGCTGGAGCGAATTGCAGGCATGCGGGGCAAGCGAGAATTCTTTAACCGCGGAGAATAAGCATGACCGGTTATCCGAAATCAGCCAACGACAGTGCCCGGAAAAAAGTCACGATCAACACGCTCGCAGAGATGCGCACGCGCGCCGAAAAAATTGCCATGCTCACTTGTTATGACGCCAGCTTTGCTGCGGCCATGGACAATTCCGGCGTGGATGCCCTTCTGGTAGGCGACTCACTGGGTATGGTGATACAAGGTCATGACACCACCTTGCCTGTGACGATGACCGATATCGTCTACCACACTGCGTGCGTCGCGCGCGGCAACCGCGCTCCTTTCCTGGTCGCCGATATGCCCTTCGGATTTTATGCAATGCCTGAGACTGCGATGGACAATGCAGCAATGCTGATGCGGGCCGGAGCGGAGATGGTCAAAATGGAGGGCGGCAGCTGGCTGGCGCCTACTGTCAGCATGCTGGTGGAACGCGGGATACCGGTATGTGCCCACCTCGGGCTGACACCGCAATCTGTTCATCAACTGGGGGGTTTCAAGGTCCAGGGAAAAACAGACGCGGCTGCCGAGAAGCTGCTAGCCGACGCTCTCACGCTGCAGGAGGCTGGCGCCTCATTGCTGGTACTGGAAGCGATACCGACTGCTCTGGCCGAACGTGTCACAACAGCATTGCTGATCCCAACCATAGGTATCGGTGCTGGTCCGGGTTGCTCGGGTCAGGTATTGGTCATGCAGGACATGCTGGGTATCTTCCCAGGGCATCGACCGAAGTTCGTCAAAAACTTCATGGAAGATCAGCCAGACATCGCAAAGGCCATCAGTGCGTATGTGCGGGCTGTCAAAGATGGCAGTTTCCCCGGTGCGGAGCACTGCTTCTGAAGCAAACACCTGCCTGACACCTCGCGCAGGACCGCACTTTCAGTACTGAGCTCGCACCTGTCGCGCACCCGCACTCATGTATTGCTGGCACCCGTTTGGTAGCGAGCCAAACTCGATTCCAGCTGGGGTGCGAGCGAATCCAGTTCGCTCACTGCCAGACCCAAGTCACGAACCAGCCCGTCTTCCAGACTGTAGACCCAGCTATGGACAGTCACTTGCTGTCCGCGATCCCATGCATCTTGCAAGATAGTCGTCTGGCAAACGTTGACAACCTGTTCAATAACATTCAGTTCACACAGCCGATCGCTGCGCTCTCGCGGCGTCATTCCCAACGGTAGAACATCCGTGTGCTTGTTGTGTACGTCTTGTACATGGCGAAGCCAGTTATCCGCCAATCCCACCCGGCGGCGCTCAAGAGCCGTCTTCACGCCAGAGCAACCGTAGTGACCACACACGATGATATGTTTGACCCGCAAAACATCAATCGCAAATTGCAAAACAGACAGACTATTCAAATCAGAGTGAACCACCACGTTGGCGACATTACGGTGAACGAATAGCTCGCCGGGCTCGAGACCAACGATGGTGTTTGCCGGGACGCGGCTATCCGAACAACCAATCCATAAAAATTCGGGTGATTGCTGTGACAGCAGCTTCCGAAAATATTCAGGATCACGAGCAATCATGGAATCAGCCCATTGCCGATTATTTGCAAAAAGCTGCTCGAGAACTGAAACTGACTCGTCTTTTTTCATTGAATGATCACAGAAGATGTATTACCCAGATTTTACCGCAGACTTTGCCCTGAAAAATCTCATGGCCTGATTAGCCACACAAGAACATACAGTCTGACTTTTCATTTCATATCGACAATCAATCAAAAAGCCACTCAAAGCTGGCAAAAAATCTCGAACACTATTAGCAGTTTCAGGGGATCTGCTAATTCATTTTTGTTGTAAAAGCATTTTTTTTACACTGAATCACGCCACAACAACTGAGCAAAAACAAGTTGCAGTGACGTTCAATCAGCGCCGCATCAAGACATAAAAATGGTTTTCGATATAGCTATAAATGATGGAAGTTTACCGCAGCATGTTACACAAGAACTGGTCTTTCCTATGTGTCAAGAAAAAAACATAAAGGTAAAACTGTTTTTTAAAAAGTATCAAATTATCAAAAAACGTGATGCTGCACGAATACCGATGAGCTATCGATATTTAGAAACAGCATTCATTCATTGATTCCATCAAAGGAGCATCAGCATGATGACTTTAGAACGCGAAAATATGTCTGTTATTCAGGGAACTGGCAATGTCTCCATACCAAAGAGGCAGTATCACCAAATTGACCTCGAGTACCACAGCGCGAGCAATGCTTTATGGACTTATATGAAACCTCTGGGCGTACCCTGTTTCAACCTGGGCATGGTGGAAGAATTGCACCATACTTTTACTGACGTACAGCGGCATGACGGTCAGTTTTTTCATGAAAACGCCTGGTCTCCCGTAGACTACTTTGTGATCGCATCACGCCACACTTCTACTTTTAATCTTGGTGGCGATCTTGCCCTGTTTATCAGGCTGATCAAAGCGAGAGACCGACATGCCTTGATGAATTATGCAAAACTCTGCGTTGATGGGATATATACCCGACTCTGCAACTATAACGCCTCTGCGATGACGATATCGCTCGTACAAGGTGATGCCTTAGGTGGCGGATTTGAATTTGCATTGTCCAGCAACATCATCGTTGCCGAGCGAGGCGTCAGAATGGGCTTCCCGGAAATCATGTTCAATCTTTTTCCAGGGATGGGCGCGTATAGCCTGCTCAGCCGGCGGATTGGCATGCGGGCAGCGGAAAAGATGATGATCAGCGGAAATACCTATCTCGCCGAAGATTTAGAAAAACTAGGCGTCGTTGACTTAGTCGTCCCTCCGGGCGAAGGCAATAAAGCTGTTTTCGAAATGATCCAAAAACAAAGTAAAAGACTCAACGGGCTACGCGCCATCTACGAATGCCGGCGGCATACCAACCCAATCTCGTATAAAGAACTTCTGGACATCACCTCAATCTGGGTTGATTCAGCACTAAAGCTGACAGACAAAGATTTACATATGATGAATCGTCTTGTTCACTCGCAACGCCGGCAGCAGGACCAGCGAGCCCAAACGGAAGCAAGCAGCTTTTATCTCGCGGCAGCGTGATGTAAAGGTCTATTCATAATGCCGTGAACCAAGAACCTGTCGCATCAGGTCGCCTGCGTGATTGACAGCCCTTGCAGGGTGCGCACTGGATTGTAGGTCAGTGCTGTTACGCAGGCGGACTGTATACAGTCCGGATTCTCCGCTAAGTCCTCACCAACGACCTGGGGCGACGCTGGCTCATCATAAAACGCGGCTTTATTCAGCATCTTCCTAAAAAATTCCTGAATCAGACATGTATGGCAATCTGATTCAGGAAGACAAACGAAAACCAGGGAAGCACTGAATAAGTAAATCAAAAAACTTTTGTGGCGAGCTCAATGGCACCAAGCCCTTGATTTTGCCAGTCGACACGTCGCACAGCTGAGCTGGCCGCCAAAAAACGTGAATCTATTCAGCGCCCTCTAAAAAGAGGACTGAAATCCTCACTTTTCCTATTTTTCGCTCGTAAATATTTGATAGAAAAGATAAAAATTCATTTTTACGCTATTCGTTAAATCCGAAAAAACATCGGGCGAATCTATCGACTGAAACAGATTCCGCAATTTCGTCATGTGCTCCATATCTGCTGAGGCATGCGATTGCAGAAAAACGAAACCATCCGAGAGCTTTCGACCGAAAGTATTCGAAATAGCATCGGCAGCTTTGCCTGCGTAGACAGAAGACATGATCTCCAATACATAGATCATACCGAGAACACTACAAGGATTACCCAGCAATGCCGAATAATAATTGAATGAAATCATTGCCTGGATTGACCAACGCGGCGTTTTTTCAATCACTTGTTCGGCTGCATAGCCGAAACTGGCAATATCTTGAAGTACGATTTTCTCGTGACCTTTTTCTTCATGAATGTGGTCGTAGAGGTAAAGTCTAACCGCATCGTATCTTTGCGCACAGCGCCCGGCAGCAGCGGCCATGATCGGACAAAAATGCAAAACAATAGGATAAATATCGGTCATGAAACTGACATAGTGCTTTTCCGATACATCCCCGGACAGCAATTTTCGTATCGTGGGTGTGCTTTCTATCTCACGGCAGTTTATATCAGTCAACTCAATAAGTTGATTTGCAAATGACATACATTTTCTCCCAAAATATAGAACCCGTGATTAGTCACGCTCAGTAATAATTTGTCGTCTTAGTTGTCGATATTTTTCGAGCTCTTCGCAAAGCTCAATGAACACTGTTTTCATTTCTTGTGATATTTCAGAAGAATACTCCTCCATTTCAAAAGTATTTAATTTTTCAATACGCTTGCACATCATTTTCAGAGAAACTGCGCCGATGCTGAGCGCCGAGCCCTTCAGTGTATGAAGTATTTCTTTTACTTCATCAACTTTGACTTCGCTTAAAGCGGCCTCGAGGGAACACAATAATTTTCTGTTTTCAGAAATAAATTCGAGGATCAAGTCATCAAGGAATTTCGGATCTTTACTGACACTTTCCAGATCGGTCAGATTCTGTAGGTCAAGTACCGCCTCAGTTGGTCGCAATAATTTCAACCTGTTTTTTGGCTTGGGCAGGAGAGCACGATTTTCCGGCGGCCCTGACACCTTGAAGTCCGTCACAAGCTGCTGAAGAGTTTGCAGGAATGAATTGACTTGAATAGGTTTGGGAAGAAACTCATCAGCACCCGCCTCAATACTTTCATCACGAGCCTCTGTGGTTACATTGGCAGAAAACATGATGATAGGAGCACGTGCCATGTTGCCGCGCATAAGTCTGTACACGCGGGCGACGTCCATACCTGTCATGCCGGGCATATTCATATCCAGGATAATGGCGTCAAATTCTTTTTTTTCTATTTTGTCGAGGGCATCTTCACCATCCTTAGCCAAAGTGCAGTGATGACCGGCCCGCTCGAGTATTTTTTGAATAACTTTACGATTTGTTGGGTTATCTTCTGCAACCAGAACCCTGTATGCGCAGTCATCAAATTTGACATTGATACTAGTCGTTGACAATGACACATCGGATTCTGCAGAGAACGGTATAAATTTTTTTGAAGTATCGCTCGATGAAATGATTAAATTCGCATGCAAAATATTATTTAAATGATCTGCATTGAAAGGTAAATGCAGTACGACTGAGAATCCAGCCTGCTCAGCCAGTTCTTCCACCAGCCTTTCCTGTGAACCCGACTTGGAGATCAGCGCCAATGTGACAGGCAGGTCGTTGGTAACTTCGCGAATAGAAAGCACTCTTTTCCGGAGTATGGTTTCGTACTCATCGAAAGCCAATTCTGGACAAAGCGACGCTTGGATAAAGATCAGGCGAATCGGCTTGCCGATTAATATGGATTGCTCAATGATGTCCGTTGCCTCATCAAAGTCGGAGGCGAGGATGGGTGGGTTGTTGATGCAATTGGTTAAATGGTGCAGCAAGTCATCCGTATTTTTTTCCGTACTGATGATGATGCTTCTCGCCTGAATTGTAGCGAGCGAATTTTTTTCCGGGTCTTCAACGTTGGCCAGTCCGAAATCAAGCTCGAACCAGAAATCGCTGCCTTGACCTTGAACGCTTTGAAAGCCTATCTCCCCGCCCATGAGCTCCACCAGCTGCTTGCTGATGGTAGTGCCCAGACCGGTTCCGCCGTAGCGCCTTGCAATCGTTTCTTCGGCCTGCGTAAAGCTGTCGAATATCCGGCTCTGCGCTTCGAGTGGAATACCTATCCCCGTATCTTTTACAGAGAAGCGCAAGCGGACTGAGTTTGAGGTTTTGAACAAAAGTCGTACACCCAAGCTTATTCGCCCCTGCTCGGTAAACTTGACTGAGTTTCCAAGTAAATTCACCAAAATTTGGCGCAGGTGGTGGGGATCGCCCTTGACAAGATAGGGCACATCGCAAGCGGTGCTGTTCATTAGCTCGATCGCCAGCGGATCGATTCGATAGCGAAAAATATCGAGAATGCTTTGTACGAGTTGGTAAAGATCGAATGTCGTTTGGTTTATCGACATTTTTCCTGCTTCTATTTTCGAAAAATCCAGAACATCTTCAATCTGGGACAACATGACCTGGGAGGTCGTGGTCATGCAATCCAGCATTTCTTTTTGCTCTCGGTCGATCTTGGTACTTTTCATTAAGTCAACCATGCCAATGATGGCATTCAGTGGCGTTCTTAGTTCATGACTGACAGCGCAAATAAATTGACGTTTGGCGTTATTGGCGACCTCAGCATGCTCCAAAACCTTGTACAGTCTGCCAACCAGCGTACTGCAGTAGGTGGATATCATCAGGGTACCAACCCACAGACCTACTGAGAGACCTGGCTCGCTGATCCAGTAGGGCACGGAAACGATAACCCACCCAAATCCTATGAGTGAAAGCGTCAATGCAATGAAGAGATATTTTTTTCCAAACCGAAAGCCGTAACCGATGATGATCCACTGATATAGAAAATAAAGTGGCGCAGCATGAATCCCGCCAATCAGGAATACATAAGACAGGGCACCGACATCCAGCACAATGGACGCGATGCGTCGCGCGGGAACATCACCACGCCAAAATACAATGCAGACACTGATGCTGAGTGCGGCACCCAGAAAAAGTGTAGTAACAGTCAATACATCGGGATGAAATTCATTACTTGAATATGGACTCGATCCATCGATATAGGCAAAGTAGGAAAGTAAGGCTACGCCGACAACTATTCTCACCACGGATTGCTCAAGTTCGCTGCCGCGACGTCCTTCTGCGTAGTGATACAAGGGCTGTGGCATGGATTTTGGTTCGACCGGTGGTGGTTGGCTGATTCGCAGCGAGCGCAGCAATTTTTGGCAGCAAGGCGATTGGTGACAGCTGCGGGATGAAAAAATTTTACTTCTTCGATTAGCTTGTGGATTGTCTTAACGAAAATTCACAAGTTGTTATGAAATCAGTGCAAATCGAGGACAAAAAAAAGCCACTGACTTTTTGTCAGTGGCTTTCATCGTGAATTTGGATTTTGTATTTTGGATTTTTAAATTATCGTATTGAAGTTACTCAACGACTACTCAAAAAAATCCTTCACCTTATCCATCCATGATTTGCTTTGCGGGCTATGCTTTGCGCCACCCGCATCGGTCAGCGCCTCAAATTCACGCAGGAGATCTTTTTGTTTCTCAGTTAATTTCACCGGGGTTTCAATCAGCACATGACAGAACAGGTCACCAGGAAATCCCGACCGCACGCCCTTGATGCCCTTGCCGCGCAAGCGGAAAGTTTTACCAGTTTGCGTGCCCTCGGGTACTGTGAATGAGACTTTGCCGGACAGTGTGGGTACTTCGATCTCGCCACCGATCGCAGCCTTCGCAAACGAGATGGGCATTTCGCAGTGCAGGTCATCACCATCACGCTGAAAAACAGCATGCGGCTTGATATGAATTTCGACGTACAAATCGCCCGGTGGCCCACCATTCATGCCTGGCTCGCCATTGCCGGTAGAGCGAATGCGCATGCCGTCATCTATACCGGAAGGTATTTTGACTTCAAGTGTCTTGTTGCGCTTGATGCGACCTGAACCACTGCACGTATTGCAGGGATCGGGAATCACCCTGCCCGTGCCATGGCACTTGGGGCAGGTTTGCTGGATGCTGAAAAATCCCTGCTGCATGCGTACCTGACCATGACCGCCGCAGGTACCGCAGGTGGTCGGGGCAGTGCCAGGCTTGGCGCCCGATCCATGACAGGTATCGCATCCATCCCAGGAAGGCACACGGATCGTGGTGTCAAAACCGTTGGCAGCTTGCTCGAGGCTTATATCGAGGTTGTAGCGCAAATCTGCGCCGCGATACACCTGAGCGCCACCGCGTGAACGACCAGCGCCACCGCCAAAGATGTCACCGAAGATATCGCCGAAAGCGTCCGAGAATCCACCCGCGCCAGCGAAACCGCCACCACCGCCACCGCCCATGTTGGGATCAACACCGGCGTGACCAAAGCGGTCATAGGCTTCGCGCTTCTGAGAATCAGACAGCATTTCATAAGCCTCTTTGGCTTCCTTGAATTTATCCTCGGCGCCTTTGCTGTCCGGATTGCGGTCCGGATGATATTTCATCGCGAGCTTGCGGTACGCCTTCTTGATTTCTTCATCAGAAGCGTTTTTCGCTACACCGAGTATTTCGTAAAAATCGCGTTTGGCCATCGTCGGTTGTCCTGAGCACTACGGCAGTTCTGTCCTGTTTCTGCAGAACCTCACATGCAAAAAACCGGGCAGGCGGCTTTCAAGCCACGCCAGCCCGGCAAAACCCGCGCAAGTTACCCTGCGCGGAACAGAGGGTTATTTGTCTTTGACTTCCTTGAAGTCAGCATCAACCACATCGTCTTCCGCTGGCTTGGCACCGGCACCTGCACTCGCGCTGGCTTGCGCGCCTTCAGGGGCAGCGGAAGCCTGCTGCGCTTGCATATCGGCGTACATTTTTTCGCCGAGCGATTGCGCAGCGGTGGAGAGCGCCGCCGATTTGGCATCAATGTCAGCCTTGTCGCTGCCTTTGAGCGCGGCTTCCAGATCCTTGATAGCGGCCTCGATCTTTTCCTTTTCGGCAGCGTCAAGCTTGTCGCCATGCTCGGTGAGCGCTTTGCGGGTGGAATGCACGAGGGAATCACCTTGATTGTGTGCCTCAGCCAGCTCCTTCAAGCGCTGATCCTCAACAGCATTGGCTTCTGCATCACGAACCATGCGCTGGATTTCTTCTTCGGTCAGACCCGAGTTGGCTTTGATGGTGATCTTGTTTTCCTTGCCAGACGCCTTGTCTTTAGCACCCACATGCAAAATGCCATTGGCATCGATATCGAAAGTGACTTCGATTTGTGGTGTGCCACGCGACGCGGGTGGAATGCCCTCGAGGTTGAATTCACCCAGGCCTTTGTTACCTGCGGCCATTTCGCGTTCGCCCTGAAACACCTTGATCGTCACGGCGGGCTGATTGTCCTCGGCGGTTGAGAAGACCTGGCTGAACTTGGTCGGGATGGTCGTATTTTTCTTGATCATCTTGGTCATCACGCCACCCAGGGTTTCGATACCCAGTGACAGCGGTGTCACGTCCAGCAGCAGCAAGTCCTTGCGATCGCCTGAGAGTACCGAGCCCTGAATCGCGGCACCAACAGCAACAGCCTCATCGGGGTTGACGTCCTTGCGCGGATCTTTGCCGAAGAATTCTTTGACCTTCTCCTGTACCTTGGGCATACGCGTCATGCCTCCAACGAGGATGATGTCATCGATATCTGAGACCTTCACACCCGCATCGGCAATCGCGATACGGCAAGGTTCGATGGTGCTTGCGATCAGTTCCTCGACCAGTGACTCCAGCTTGGCACGGGTGATTTTCAGGTTCAGGTGCATGGGTGCACCATTGGCCATCGCAATATAAGGCTCGTTGATTTCGGTCTGCTGGGATGAGGACAATTCAATCTTCGCGCGCTCGGCCGAGGCCTTGATACGCTGCAGCGCGATGGGGTCCTTGGCCAAATCCAGACCATTGATCTTCTTGAATTCTTCGATGATGTGATCGATCAGACGCTGATCGAAGTCTTCGCCACCAAGGAAGGTATCGCCGTTGGTGGAGAGCACTTCAAATTGCATTTCACCATCAACATCGGCGATTTCAATAATGGAGACATCGAAAGTACCACCACCGAGGTCATAGACCGCAATCTTGCGATCGCCCTTGCCGCTCTTGTCCAGACCAAACGCCAGTGCTGCCGCAGTCGGCTCGTTGATGATGCGCTTGACATCCAGACCTGCGATACGGCCAGCATCTTTGGTAGCCTGACGTTGCGCGTCGTTGAAGTAAGCAGGCACTGTGATGACAGCCTCAGTAACTTCCTCGCCGAGATAGTCTTCGGCTGTCTTTTTCATCTTGCGCAGTACTTCAGCAGAAATCTGCGGCGGTGCGAGTTTTTTGTCGCGCACGGCAATCCAGGCGTCACCGTTATCAGCCTTCATGATTTCGTACGGCATCAGTCCGATGTCTTTCTGGACTTCTTTCTCGTCGAATTTGCGGCCAATCAGACGTTTGACAGCAAACAGTGTATTTCTAGGGTTGGTAACCGCCTGGCGTTTCGCCGGTGCGCCAACCAGAATTTCACCGTCTTCCTGATACGCGATGATCGACGGCGTAGTACGTGCGCCTTCGGAATTTTCGATGACCTTGGGCTGGCCGCCTTCCATGATGGCGACGCAGGAATTGGTGGTTCCGAGGTCAATGCCAATAATCTTGCTCATGATGATGTCCCTTCAAAAACTGATTAGATATCTGAATGCCGATGAAATGCGGCGCTTTGTCGCAGTTTCAAGTCCGGTTACTGTGAAACGGTGACCAGCGCGGGGCGCAGCAGCCGGTCGGAAATCATGTAGCCCTTTTGCAGCACGCTGACGATAGTGTTCGCTTCCTGCTCTGCGGCGACCATGGAAATGGCCTGATGTTTCATGGGATCGAGCTTTTCACCCACCTGCGGGTTGACCTCGACCAGACGGTTGCGCTCGAAAGCACTGGAAAGCTGCTTGAGCGTCATTTCCACACCCTCTTTGAGCGATTCAATGGAGGGAGTTTCTATCTTCAGCGCCATCTCCAGGCTGTCTCTCACCGGCAGCAAAGCCTCGGCAAAACTTTCCACCGCAAATTTGTGGGCTTTGGAAATATCTTCCTGAGCACGACGACGGATGTTCTCCGCATCAGCCTTGGCGCGCAGAAAAGCATCTTGCGCCTCGGCCAGTTTGGCCTCGAGCTCGGCGAGCTGTCGTGCCAGAAGCGGCGTTTCCTCGGCCGATGGCGCCGCTGCGTTTTCAGGCGGAACAGGCTCCTTCACCGGCTCCACCACCGGCTCCGATGCGCCTGCGTTGGTCTGGTCGTTGGAAGGGTTTTCAGCTTGACTCATAAAATCTCCTGCCATTTCAATAACTTGGATGGGCTCTCCCGCCGAAACCAGCGAAACGCACATCTGATCTGAATAACAATACGTTAGTTATGGGGATAGCACGCCGCTTTTCAAGACGAGATAAAAGGAGCCGACAAAAAAAATCGGGGGCCTTTCGGCCCCCGGGCATGCAGGCAGGGATCTCAGTTTTCGGCGCCCAATGTAAGCGCCCACTGTCGCCCTATCTCTGCATCTACCTTACGAGCTTCCTGGACTGAAGGCGAACTCGCAGTAGGCCACCCGGCCAGATGCTGTTCGACTACCGCAGACATGGCTTCTATCCATTGCGGATCCTCGTTCAGACAAGGGATGTAGTGAAAAGCGCTGCCGCCTGCGGCGAGAAAGTCATCTCTAGCTTCCATCGAAATTTCTTCCAGAGTTTCCAGGCAGTCACTAGTGAAACCGGGACACATGACGTCGACACGCCCAACACCCTCCTCGGCCAGTTTTTCCAACGTAGGCGCGGTGTAGGGCTGCAACCATTCAGCCTTGCCGAAGCGGGACTGAAACGTGACGAGATACTCATCCTTGCCAAGGCCCAATTTGCCGGCCACCAAACGCGCGGTTTTATAGCACTCGCAGTGGTAGGGATCGCCAAGTAGCAATGTCCGCTTGGGAACCCCATGGAAGCTCATTACCAGCTTGTCAGGGCGGCCGTGCTGCTTCCAATACGTGTGCACGCTGGTCGCGAGCGCATCGATGTACCCCTCATGATCGTGATAATGCTTGATCAGTCTGAGCTCCGGGGTGTTGCGTACCCGGGTGAAGTGGGTGAAAACGGTATCGAAAATCGATGCTGTGGTGGTGCCCGAGTACTGTGGATAGGCCGGTAAAACCAGCAGACGGTCGCAGCCTTCGGCCTTGAGCTGATCCAAAACCGTTGGCAGGCCGGGATTACCGTAACGCATTGCATACACCACACGTACATCGTGGCCGCGCGCGGTCATGGATTGCTGGAGCAAAGCCGCCTGGCGCTCGGTGTGAATCTTGAGCGGCGAGCCTTCGTCGGTCCAGATCGATGCGTATTTTTCTGCCGACTGGCGCGAACGAAACGGCAGGATGATGCCGTTAAGGATGATCCACCAAATCAACCGGGGGATTTCCACAATGCGCGGGTCTGACAAAAACTCTTTCAGATATACGCGCACTGCCGCCGGGGTGGGTGCATCTGGGGTGCCGAGATTGGCCAGCACCACGGCAGTCTTGCTGAGTGTGCCGTGGCGATAGGAGGGTTCTGGGTTGAAGCCCATTCGGGTC
>JACCDJ010143149.1_pt1 | contig 18360 bp, 14 predicted proteins | sample 7444481 | NCBI WGS metagenome assembly JACCDJ01 (sample SAMN15323435, study PRJNA562643) | freshwater metagenome | isolation source: river surface water | place: USA:Blue River Watershed | collected 2017-08-15 | reverse complement strand
CTGCTGGTCGATACCACCCACCCTATTCTTGAAGATGGCCTGGCCGCGCTGGGCTACACGCTGGACCGCTGCTACGGGGTGCCGCTGGCCGACCTTCCGTTGGCGGACGCCACCGGCCTGGTGCTGCGCGGACGCATTTCGGTCGACGCGGCGCTTTTGGACCGCGCGCCGCACCTCAAGTGGATTGCGCGCTTTGGGAGCGGCATGGAGCACATCGACTGCGCCGCCGCAGCCGCCCGAGGGGTGGCTTGCCTGAGTGCGCCCGAGGGCAACGCCCCGTCGGTGGCCGAGCACGCCCTGGGGCTGCTTTTGGGCTTGACCAAGCGCGTGGCCTGGTCCGCCCGCGAAGTCGAGGCTGGCCAATGGAACCGCGGCAGCAACACCGGCTGGGAATTGGGCGGAGCCACCGTCGGCATCATCGGCTACGGCCATACGGGCCCTGCGTTTGCGCGCCTGCTGCGCGGACTCGGACTCCACGTACTGGCCCACGACAGGTACCGCAGCGGCTTTGAGGGCGAGGCCAGCCTGGCCCAAATTCAGGCGGAGAGCGACGTGATCAGCTTTCACCTGCCGCTGTCGGCCGAGACCAAAGGCTACGCCGACGCGGCGTTTTGGGCGAAGTGCGCCCGCCAACCCTGGGTGATCAACACGAGCCGCGGCAACATCCTGCCCTTGGACGACGCCTGGCAGGCCCTTCAGAGCGGTCGGATTCGCGGTTTAGGGCTCGACGTGGTGGACCTCGAAACGCCCAATCTCGAAGGATTGCGCGAAAAACCCGTTTTTTGGGATGCGATGCTTCAGCATCCTAACGTGCTGATTACGCCACATATAGCGGGCTGGAGCACCCAAGCTTTTGCCCGAATGGCCCAAATTTTAGTGGATCGCGTCGCAGGTATTGCGTAATGTTAATTTTGTGTTAACTTTGAGTAACGTTAACGTAAGCTGCGCTAACGAAAACCTTAAATACGGACGCCATGACCAAGACCCTTCTCGCAGTGGCGCTGTTGACATCCGGCTTGATTGCTCAAGCTCAGGACCTGCGCCCCGAACCCACCGCCAACGCGAATGAACGCGTAACGATCGCCGAACAAGGCGACCGCACCGAGTACACCAAGTACTACCAAAACGGGCAAGTAAAAGAACGCGGCTACTACCGAAACGGCGAACGCCACGGATCCTATGTGCTGTTCAACGAGCGCGGCCTTGCCGTGGTTCAAGGTCAGTACTTTTACGGCAAGAAAGTGGGCATGTGGATGACCACGGCCGCAGACGAAAGCCAGCAGTACATGATTATTTACGGAACCAACGGCCAGGCAACCACCAAGTTTTTGGCGGTTAAGTAACCGAACTCGGTTTGGAAAAGCGACCGGCCCCTGTGGCCGGTTTTTTTGTGTTCGTTTGGGCCGCATTGAGGGCGCCGCTGGCTCCTCCGTGATTATCTTCGCTCCCATGCGTACTACCTACCTTGCTCTGGCCCTGGCATTCAGCGCCTCAGCCTTTGCCCAACGTTCGTTTCAGGCGGTCACCCTCCGCGGCGGCTTTGGCAGTTCCACCTACGCCGGCGACTTTAACGGCGGATCCTTGGCTTCGGCGGCCAGCGAGGCCCGCAGCCACGGAGCCCTCAGCCTTGGTTTTCAAATGAATTCGCGCTGGGATGTGAGTGCAGGCCTTGCCTACGGAAGCATTTACGCCCTGTCCACTGAAGGCGTTAACGGCTTTACCGGAATCGACGTGCGTTCCACCTACCTGCAGCCCAGCCTGCGCCTGACCAACTACGCCCTGCCCTACGGCCGCTACTGGAAGCGCAACGGAACGTCGCCGTACTGGTTTGCGCAGCTCTCCAGCGTGGTGAGTCAGTCCCAGTACGCGACCAACGTGCCCTACCCCGGCGATACCGAGTTCCACGAAGGAAGCAACTACAGTCCGGCGTACGGGGGCGGAATCGGCGTGATCCACCGCATGAGCGAACACTGGTCGTGGTTTGCCGAAGGCATCCTTCAAAGCCTTCCGGGCGACCGCCTCGAGGGCTTCACCCGACCCGATCAAGCGGGCGGCGACGTGCTGCTTCAGCTGCGCTTGGGGGTGCAGTACGCGATCTACACCTGGGACTGAGCCGCTTCGAGTTCTTCGAGTACCGGCCGCAGCGTGTCTTCGGGCAGGTCGCTGACGTCCATGTACATTAGGGCGTCGACCGTGTTGAATTCCGGATCGCGGTTGAAGGCGATCACCTTGGCGTTTTGCCCCACATACTTTTTGATGAGCACCGGAAAGCGCAAGTTTTGGGGCTCGATGTCGGCAATCAGGCGATCAAAGCGCTGCATGTCGGCCGGCTCGCTTTGGGCAATAAAATCGCGGTCTTTGGCGCGGAGCCTTAGCCGGAACCGCTTGCGCGGCCGTATGTAGCGGGCCCAGTAGGCGTCGCGGAAGTGCTGCTGCAAAAAGCCCAGCATGACCGCTTGGCTGTGGCGCGAGTAGCTGTTGGACACCGAAACGGAGCCCACGACGTAGCGCAGCGTACCCGGGTAGCGCAGCAGCACGTGAACAATGCCCTTCCAAAGGAGGTACAGCGGCATCGGCTTGAGTTGGGCCTCGGGAACAATAAAGGCTCGGCCCATTTCCAGGGACTGCGCAAAAAAGCCCGCTGCCTCGGGGGCAATGCGAAAAAATCCACTCAGGTAAAACGCGCGGATTCCGCCCTGGGCAAAGAGTTCGTGGCCCAAGCCCAGGCGGTAGGCGCCCCAAACGGCTTGCTCGGTTTCGTTCCACAAAATCAGGTGGCGGTAGGGCGCGTCAAAGCGATCGAGGTCGCGGGGCCGTCCGCTGCCTTCGCCTACGCCGCGGAAGGTGATTTCGCGCAGGCGGCCGAGTTCCTGAACCACCGCGGGCACGTCGGTTCCGCGGGCAAAGTACACGACCAAATCGCGGTGCCGGGTGAGCAGGGCCTCGGGCGGCAGCGCTTCAAGTTCCGCGCGAAGTTGACGCGAAGAGCCCGGCTCCGCAACGGGCTCCAACCGGCGAAGGGTGAACAGGGTGAACTTCCACCGGCGCGCCTTGGCCGGACGAACCACCCGAAGTTGGCGACGGCGCTGGCGAACGGCGGCGGCAAACGACTCCGCCGACTGGTCGGCCTCGGGCTTCATGGGCTTGCCCCAGCGCAGGTTGATGCCAAAAAACCAGCGGGGGCGAACGGCCTCCACCGGCAGCATCAGGGTGCGAACCCAGGGGCCGAGCAATCCCAAAAGGTAGAAGTACCACGACAGGGAGGCCCGAACGTCGACGGGAACCACGGGCGCCGCCAATTCGCGAAGAAACCGCTGGCTGGTTGACGGCCAGGGCCGGTCGTGGACCCCCCAGCGCGGGACGGACCACGACGACACCTCACCGGCCGGAAACATAATCAGGGCTCCGCCCTGTTCGACCCAGGCTTTGGCTTCGAGCAATCCCCTGCCCGATGCCAGGGGGCTGCGGTAGGGCCCGTCAAACGGAACGACGCCAATCAGGTAGGGCTTTAGGGGCTCCACGCGCTCAAGCAGGGCGTTGCCCAAAATCCGCACGTCGGGGCGAACGCTTGAAATCGTTTGGAGCAGGGCCAAGCCGTCCATGGCGCCCAGGGGGTGGTTGGCGGCAAACACCACGCCTCCGCTGCGCGGGATTCGGTCCAGGTCGCTGGCAAAGTACCACAGCTTGATGCCCCGCGAAGCCAGGAGTGCCCGAGCAAACTCTGGCCCCTGGCGGTCGGCGAAGCGCGCATACACCCGGTTGAGGCGGTGCCAGCCCAGGAGCAGAAACAGCAGCCAAAGCAGCGGTCGGGTGGCCCGAGGCCATCCCAAGAAGCCGCGTACTTCGTCAAGGGAAATCAGCGGCTTGTTCGTCATGGGGCAAAGTTAGTTCGGTGCCGAGAGCACCTGGGCGACTTCATGATTTCGTAACACCATGCGCAGCGCCCCCCCAGCGAGCAGCGTGGCCACGGCGTCGGCGTCGGGTCGGCGTACGGTGGTCAGGCGAAGCCCGTGTTCGGCCGTGGCGAGGTAGGGGCCGTTGAGGCGCTCGAGGGCCCGCGGAACCGCCACTCGGTCGTCGTTCACGGCGAAGCGCGTCGACAGCGCCGTGTGCTGCGCGGCGCGCACCAGCAGGCCTTCTTCGGCGAAAATTCGGTAGACTTCGCTGAGGTGCCCCTCCGATAAAAAGCTTAGGTCGCGGCTCGAAACCTCAATCAGCACTTGGTTTTCGTGGCGAATCCAGCAGGGAACTTCGGGCTTGAGCGTTTGAAACGGTCCGACCTCGGTGCCCGGCGATTCGGGGTCGACAAAGGACCGGATGCGCAGGGTGGTTCCGCCCTGTTCCAGGGGCTGAATCGTCTTGGGGTGGATGATGCTGGCGCCGTAAAATGCCAATTCGATGGCTTCGCGGTAGGGAACCTGCTCGAGGCGGACCACACCCGAAAACACCTTGGGGTCGCCGCTGAGCATGCCGGGCACGTCCTTCCAGATGCTCAAGCTGCTGGCTTTGAGCACGTTGGCAAAAATAGCCGCGCTGTAGTCGGAGCCTTCACGGCCCAAGGTCGTGGTGCTTCCGTCGGGGGCAGAACCAATGAATCCTTGGGTGACGGTGACGGCGGCGGGCGCCGCCAGGGCGCGGGCTGCGGCCTCGGCGGTTGCGGTCCAATCTACCGTCGCCCGCCGGTAGACGGCGTCGGTTCGCACCACCGCTCGGGCGTCCAGCCACTCCGCGTTTTGGCCGTCGGCGGCGAGTGCGGCCGTGAGAATTCGCGACGACGCGAGTTCGCCCAACGACACCACGGCGTCGTAGCGCGGATTGTAGGCTTGGTCGGAGTCCACCAATTGGGCCGCAGCCCACAGCGCGTCAAGCTGGGCGTGGAGCTCGGGGTGCAGCAGGCCCAGATCGCGGGCCATTCCCTCGTGAAAGGCCTTGATCTCGGCCAGTTCGGTCGCAGCGGCGGCGGCATCGCCGAGTTCACGGGCTTGGATGTAGCGCTCGAGGGCGTTGGTGGTTTTGCCCATGGCCGAAACCACGACGAGCAGGGGCGACGTGCCGTAGTCGCGCACCAGGCGCACGGCGTTGCGCAGGGCCTCCGGGTCCTTGACCGAGGCGCCGCCAAATTTAAAAATGGACCAAGTACTCACGGCTGCGGGGGGTAGCGTAACGGAAAATGAGCCAGGGCCTCCCCCGCCAGCCGGCAGGGAATCCAGTCGCGGTGGAGGTCGGCGCCGAGGCCTTCGTAAAAGTCGATGGCGGGTTGGTTCCAGTCGAGGACCTCCCAATGAAGCCGCTGGGCCCCGATGCGCTGGGCCCACACCACCGCGACTTCAAGCAGGCGGCGTCCGAGTCCGAAGCCGCGGTAGGCTTCGAGCACCACCAGGTCTTCGAGGTGGGCCGTCAGGCCCTTCCAGGTGGAGTAGCGGCGGTGGCAGAGGACCAGGCCGACGGCGGTGCCTTCGCGCGTCCACGCGAGCCATGCGTCAAAATGGCCTGCTGCGAGGTCGGACGCCATTTGGTCTTCGGTCAGGGTGACTTCAAGGGGTGCGCGCTCGTAGTCCGCCAAAACGCGCACCAGCCCGAGCACCGCCGGCACGTCGGCCGCCGTGGCTTTGCGAATCATAATTTCCACGGAATGCGCCTCCACAGGGCGAAAGTACAGCGATTCCGCTATCTTTACCGCAACCCTTGATAACCACGCTATGAGTGCAGCACGCGCTATTACGCTGGGCGAGTACTTGGTCGAAAACCAAGAAATGTTCCCCTATGCCAAGGGGGAACTGACCGCCCTTCTTTCGGCCATTCGCCTGGCCGCCAAAGTCGTCAACCGCGAAATCAACAAGGCCGGCATCGCCGACATCCTCGGAGCCACCGACGACGACAACGTGCAGGGCGAGCGCCAAATGAAGCTCGACGTCTACGCCAACGATGTGTTTGTGAAGGCCTTGCGCCAGCGCGGCGAGGTGGCGGGCGTGGCCTCTGAAGAACTCGAAGACTTCATTGCCTTCACCGACCCCATCCACGCCAACGCCAAGTACATCGTGGCCATGGACCCCTTGGACGGATCGAGTAACGTCGACGTCAACGTGTCGATCGGAACCATTTTCAGCATTTACCGTCGGGTAACGCCGGTCGGGAGCCCGGTGCAGCTCGAGGACTTCCTGCAGCCCGGGAGCGCGCAGGTGGCCGCCGGCTACATTATTTACGGATCGTCGACCATCCTGGTCTACACTACGGGCCACGGCGTACACGGATTTACCCTCGACCCCTCGCTCGGCACGTTTCTGCTTAGCCACGAGTCGATTCGCATGCCCGAGCGCGGCGTGATTTACTCGATCAACGAGGGCAACTACGTGCACTTCCCCGACGGCGTCAAGCGCTACATCAAGTACTGCCAGGAGCTGGACCCGGCCACCGACCGGCCCTACACGTCGCGCTACATTGGCTCGCTGGTGAGCGACTTCCACCGCAACATGCTCAAGGGCGGAATCTACATTTACCCCACGGGCACGAAGAGCCCCAAGGGCAAGCTGCGCCTTCTGTACGAGTGCAATCCGCTCGCATTCATCGCCGAGCAGGCGGGCGGACGGGCCACCGACGGAACGCAACGGATTTTGGACCTTCAGCCGGAGGAACTTCACCAGCGGGTGCCGTACTTTGCCGGCTCTACCGCGATGGTCCTCGAAGCCGAGGGATTTCTTCGCGGCTGACCCCGTTTGTGCCCGAACCGAGTTCCCTTTTAAATCACTACCGCGGCGACCGCCGAGTGGCGGACTTTCTGCGCCGATGGACGGCCGCCGCACCCGGCCAACCCGAACGCCTTTCGGGTGCCTCGGGTTCCCTTCCTTCGGTGGTGGCCGCATTAGCCCTGACCGAGCTCCAGCAGTCGGTCGTGGTCGTGCGCAGCGACAAAGAAGAAGCGGCCTATTTTTTTAACGACCTTCAAAAGCTGCTCCCGCAGGGTGCGGTGCTGTTTTTTCCGGACTCCTACCGCCGACCCTACGCCGACCGGGACCAGACCGACAACGCCAACATCGGACTGCGCGCCGAGGTGCTGGACCGCCTGCGCGGAAGCCAGCCGGTGGCCGTGGTCACCTACCCCGAGGCCCTGGCCGAGAAGGTCATCACCCGCGGACAGCTCGACGCCCGCAGCATGGAGGTCGCCGTGGGGGCACGCCTCGACGTGAATTTTTTGAACGAGTACCTCTTTGAACTCAACTTTGAGCGGGTCGATTTTGTCGAAAAACCCGGCCAATTCGCGGTGCGCGGCGGACTCGTCGACGTCTTTTCGTTTGCGCACCCCGAACCCCACCGCCTGGAATTTTTTGGTTCCGAAGTGGAGAGCATCCGCACGTTTGACGTGGTCGACCAGCTTACGCTGCAGCGCGTGGAGCGGATGACGCTGGTTCCGAACGTCGAAGACAAGACCAGTACGGAACGCCGCGAATCGCTGACCGCCTACGCCGGCGCCAAGGCGCTCCTTTGGGTCGAACGTCCCGAAGTGGCCCTCGAGAAATTGGACCGGGTATACCGCTTGGCCGAAGAGGCATTTGTCGGCCTCCACAGCGTCGTGCGCCGCCTCGAACCGAACGAGCTGTACCTGCGCGGCGCCGAGTGGGAACGCGAGCTGGGCAACCGGGGCTACGCCGTCGACGGACGCGCGGGCGATTCGGACTCGTGGCAAACCCTGGCGCAGCCCGCTTTTGCCAAGAATTTCGAGCTGTTGACGCAAACCCTCGACGCCCACCGCAAGGCCCAACGCGCCCTGTGGGTGATGTGTGGCCAGGCGACGCAGCGCGACCGCCTTAAAGCGATCCTTCACGACCTTCACGGCGACGAATTGCCCGTGAATTGGATCGATGGGGCCCTGCACCGCGGCTGGGAAGACCTTGAAGGGGGTCTGATTGCCTACGTGGACCACGACCTGTTTGAGCGCTACCAGCGCTTCACGATACGCGACCAGCACGAGCAGGCCCAAGCCTTGACCCTCAAGGAATTGAATTCGCTTCAAGTGGGTGACTTTGTGGCCCACATTGACCACGGAATCGGCAAGTTTGGCGGACTTCAAAAAATCGATGTCGGCGGCGTCAAGCAAGAAGCCATCAAGCTGGTGTACCGCGACAACGACGTGCTGTACGTGAGCATTCACAGCCTGCACAAGATTGCGCCCTACGCCACTAAAGAGGGCACGGAGCCCAGCCTAAGCAAGCTCGGCTCGCCCGCATGGCAAAATGCCAAGAGCAAAACCAAGCGACGGGTCAAGGAGGTGGCCTTTGACCTGATCAAGCTCTACGCCCAACGCCGCGAAGCCAAAGGCTTCGCGTACAGCCCCGACAGCTACCTGCAGCACGAGCTGGAGGCCTCGTTTGCCTACGAGGATACGCCCGACCAAATGAAGGCGACCGCCGACGTCAAGGCCGACATGGAGTCCCCGATTCCGATGGACCGGCTGATTTGCGGCGACGTGGGATTTGGCAAAACCGAAATCGCCGTTCGGGCCGCCTTCAAGGCCGTAGCCGACTCCAAGCAAGTGGCGGTGCTGGTTCCGACCACGCTCCTCGCCTTCCAGCACGTTCAAACGTTTGCGAAACGCTTAAAGGGTTTACCCGTTCGCGTCGACTACCTAAATCGCTCGCGCTCAGCCAAAGAGACCAAAGCCGTGCTCGACGACCTGGAGAACGGCAAAGTCGACATCCTCATCGGAACCCACCGGATCCTCGGCAAGGACCTGAAATTCAAGGACCTTGGCCTGATGATCATCGACGAAGAACAAAAATTCGGAGTCAACGCCAAAGACAAACTCAAAACCCTCAAGGCCAACGTCGACACCCTGACGCTGTCGGCCACGCCCATACCGCGCACCCTGCAGTTCTCTTTGATGTCGGCGCGGGACCTGAGCGTCATGACCACTCCGCCCCCCAACCGCCAGCCGGTCGACACCTACCTCATCGGCTTCAACGAAGAGCGCCTGCGCGACGCCATCGCCTACGAACTCAGCCGCGGCGGCCAGGTTTACGTCATCAACAACCGCATCCAAAACCTCAGCGAAGTGGCCGGCCTGCTGCAGCGACTCGTTCCCGACGCCCGCATCGCCACGGGCCACGGCCAAATGAACGGCCACGAAATGGAGGAACTGATTCTGGGCTTCATGGAAGCGCGCTTCGACGTACTCGTCAGCACCACCATCGTCGAAAACGGCCTCGACGTGCCCAACGCGAACACCATCATCATCCTCGATGCCCACATGTTTGGCCTCAGCGACCTGCACCAGATGCGCGGACGCGTCGGCCGCAGCAACCGCAAGGCCTTTTGCTACCTCGTCTCGCCGCCGCTTGGGGGGCTACCGGAAGAATCCCGCAAGCGCCTGCAGGCCTTAGAACAGTTCAGTGACCTGGGCTCCGGATTCAAAATCGCCCTGCGCGACCTGGAAATCCGCGGCGCAGGCGACCTTTTGGGCGCGGAACAAAGCGGATTCATCAACGACCTGGGCTTTGAAACCTACCAAAAACTTCTCGCCGAGGCCGTCGAAGAACTCAAGCAGTCCGACTTCAAGGACCTCTACGAAGACCAGCGCGGCGGATGGTCTGCGACGCTCGAATGCCAGCTCGACACCGACTGGGAACTGCTGCTGCCCGACGCCTACGTGAATTCGGTTGAGGAACGCCTGCGCATCTACCGCGAACTCGACGCCCTAACCGGCCCCGAGGCCCTGGCTGCCTACCGCATGGGCTTGGTCGACCGATTTGGCGAACTGCCCAAGGCCGCCGAAAACCTGATGCGCTCGCTGAACATCCGCTGGCTCGGCCAGTCCATGGGCATGGAAAAAATCCGCATCAAGTCGGGCAAGCTGATGGCCTACTTTCCCGACGACGCCAACTTCCGCATTCCCGAACACGTGCTGGGCCAATTTTTGCAGGCCCTTCAGCGCAACCCCCAGCGGTTCCAAATGAAGCAAAAAGACCAGCGAAGCTACCTGGTGGTCGACGGCGTAAAATCGGTCGACGAAGCCATTTCGTTGCTTGAATCTTGGGCTGTACCAGTAACTAGTAACTAGTAACTAGCAACAAACAAAGGATATGAACGCACTCACCGCCACCGGCCTGCACAAGCGCTACGCGTCGCACCACGCGCTGCGCGGCCTGGACATGGAAATTCCGCAAGGCAGCCTTTTCGGCCTACTCGGTCCGAACGGCGCCGGAAAAACCACCTTCATCCGCATCGCCAACCGCATTCTGGACCCCGACGAGGGCCGCATCGAGCTCTTTGGGGCTCCGCTCAGCGCAGAAACCGCCCGGCGCATCGGCTACCTGCCCGAGGAACGCGGACTCTACAAAAGCATGAAGGTGGGCGAACAGGCCATGTACCTGGCCCAACTGCGCGGACTCAGCGCCGCCGAGGCCAAGCAGCGGCTGCGCACCTGGTTTGAGCGCTGGGAACTGCAAAGCTGGTGGGACAAAAAAGTCAGCGACCTGTCGAAGGGCATGGCCCAAAAAGTTCAGTTCATCACTACCGTGCTGCACGAACCCGAGCTGCTCATTTTTGACGAGCCCTTTTCGGGATTTGACCCCATCAACGCCCAGCTGATCCGCGAAGAAATGCTGCGCCTCAACCGCGAAGGCCGCACGCTGATCTTCTCAACCCACCGCATGGAAAGCGTCGAAGAGCTGTGTACCCACATCGCGCTGGTCAACCAGGGCCAAAACGTCCTGCACGGCACCGTTCAGGGCATCAAGGACCGCCACCGGTCCGGCCGGTTTGTGCTGCGCTACCGAGCGGAGCAGCCCGCCGCACTCAAGGTGCCCGAGGGGGCGCAGCTCACCGGGCACGAGCTGGAATCTCCGGGCATACATGCCGCCGAATTCTCCGCGGGCATCGACGACGCGTCGCGCCTGCTCTCCGCCCTGGCACCGCAGGTCATCGTGTACCAATTCGAAGAAGTCGTGCCGAGCATCGAAGATTTGTTTGTCCAAACCGTTCAAGGCGTATGAAACCCTTTCTTCTCGTAGCCCAACGCGAAATCACCACCCGAATTCGCAAGCGAAGCTTCTTGGTCATGACCATCTTGGGACCCGTGCTCTTTATCGGGCTCATGGTCGCCCCCACCCTCATCGCCATGTCGAGCGAAGCCGAAGACCTCAACCTCATTGTCGTAGACCACAGCTACGTGCTGCCGGGAACGCCCAGCGTCGAGGGCGCCAAGTTGGCCTACTTCGACCCCAAGGAAGTCAGCCAAGAACAGGCCATTGCCTTGGTGCGCGAACGCGACGACATCGACGGATTGCTGTACGTCCCCGAGTCGGTCAACTCCGACCCCGAGTTTAGTTTAAAAAACGCGAAACTCTACACCGAAACGACGGCACCGCTGGGCATGGCGAGCGAACTCGAGGGCGTACTCGAACGCTTCGCCTACGAAGGCAAGCTGCGCCACTTCGGCGTCGATCCGGCGCTGGTCACCCAAGCCAAATCGGACGCGGTGATTGAAGCCTTTGAACTCCGTGAAGAAGGCAGCGAGGCCTCCGGCACCGAAATCAAGACCGGCATTGGGTTTGTCAGCGGAATCCTGATCTACATGTTCACGTTTTTGTATGCGGCCCAAATCATGCGGGGCGTGATCGAAGAAAAAACCTCGCGCATTGTCGAAGTGCTCGTGACCAGCGTGAAGCCGGCGCAGCTGATGCTCGGCAAGATTTTGGGTATTGCGGCCGTGGGCCTGCTTCAGTTCGGAATCTGGATCGCCCTCACGGCGGCCGCGGCCTCGGCGGTGGGCGCCGCCGGCTTGCTCAGCCCCGACCCCGCTCAGCTGGAGGCCCTTGGCGCGGCGGGCCAAACGCCGCCCGAGTTGGGCGAACTGCAGTCGGTGCTGGGCACCCTCGACACCCTGAACCTGCCGGCGCTGATCGCCATGTTCCTGTTCTACTTCCTGTCGGGCTACCTCTTTTATGGGGCGCTTTTTGCCGCCGTGGGCGCCGCCGTCGACAGCGAAACCGACACCCAGCAGTTCATGCTGCCGCTGACACTGCCGCTGGTGCTGACCTTCATTTTATCGACCAGCATCATCGAAAACCCCAACGGCCCGGTGGCCGTGGCGCTGTCGCTTATTCCGTTCTCGGCCCCCATCGCGATGATGATTCGATTGCCCTTCGGCGTGCCCTGGTACGAGCTCGCGGCCAGTATGTCGCTGATGGTTTTGGGGTTCTTGGGCACGGTGTGGGTCGCCGCGCGCATTTACCGAATCGGAATTTTGAGTTACGGCAAAAAGCCGACCTACGGCGACCTCTGGAAGTGGATTCGCATGAAGCCCTAAGCTCGATCGGTGACGTTGGTTTCCATGAATACGGCGATTCTCGATCTCGGTACGAATACGTTTAATCTTTTGGTGCGGAGCGCCGAAGGCGCGCTGGTGTTCAGCGACAAGTTGGCGGTGCGCCTTGGCGCTGGGGGTTTGCGCGACGGCGTGATTACCCCCGAGGCCGAAGACCGCGCCGTCGCCGCCGTCGCGCAGCATTTAGCGAGCGCGCGCGCCCACGGCGCCGCGCGCAGCTTCGCCTTCGCCACCTCGGCCATGCGCTCCACCGCCAACGGGGCTGCATTAGCTGCCCGCATCGAACGCGAAACGGGACAACCCGTGAACGTAATCGACGGCGACCAAGAGGCCGCCTTTATCGCCGAGGGCGTGCGCCAGGCCTGGCCCTACTTGAGCGAGCGCCACCTCATCATGGACATCGGCGGCGGAAGCACCGAATTCATCGTTCGCGAAGCCGGAAAAACCCATTGGGCCGCGAGCTTTCCCTTGGGCGTCACGCGCTTGGCCGAGCTTTTTTTGCCCAGCGACCCTCCGACGACGGAGCAATGGTGCGCCGTAGACGCCCACCTCACCCAAACACTTGAACCGCTCTGGGAGGCCCTGAATGCCTTCCCCTGTGCCGTGCTGCTCGGTTCCAGCGGCTCCTTTGACACCCTGTACCACGTGATGGCGCACCGAGCGGGCGAACCGGAACTCGAAGTCGGTCAAGCCCGCGCCGAGTTCGACCTAAGCGCTTGGAACTCCGCCTCCGAGGCGATCCAGTCCGCCACGACCGAGGCACGACTTTTGATGCCTGGGATGCTCGCCATGCGGGCCGAAACCCTGCACCTTAGTGCTCGGCAAATTGACCTAGTTTTGGCACGACTTAATGCCCGCCGCATGCTCCTAAGCGGCTACGCCTTGAAAGAAGGTGTGTGGAGCAGCATTCAAGACCCCCAAAGCCCATGGCGCGCATACTTCTGGTAGAAGACGAAAAAGCAATCCGCAACGTACTGCGAAACATCCTGCTCAACGAGGATCCGAAGCACGCCATTGACGAAGCCGAAGACGGCGATCAAGCCATTGAGGCCTTGGACGCGGCGAGCTACGACCTGGTGCTTTGCGACATCAAGATGCCCAAGCGCGACGGCCTCGAAGTGCTGGCCCACGCCATGAAGCTTTATGGCGACACGCCGTTTGTGATGATCAGTGGCCACGGCGACCTCGACACGGCGGTTGGCTGCATTCGAAGCGGAGCCTACGACTACATCGCCAAGCCCCCCGACCTCAACCGCCTCATCACCACGATTCGCCAAGCCCTGGACCGAAAGAAGTTGGTGGCCGAAAACCAGCGCCTGCGCAAGAAGGTCGACAAAAAATTCGATATGGTCGGCGAGTCCGCCGCCCTGGAAACGGTGCGCGAGGTCATCGAAAAAGTGGCCCCGACCGACGCCCGCGTGCTCATCACCGGCCCCAACGGGAGCGGCAAGGAGATCGTGGCCAACCAAATTCACCAGCGCTCGGCCCGTTCCCGCCAAGCCTTTATCGAGGTGAACTGCGCGGCGATACCCTCAGAACTTATTGAATCCGAGTTATTTGGCCACACCAAGGGCTCATTTACCAGCGCGATCAAGGACCGCAAGGGCCAGTTTGAGTTGGCGGACGGCGGAACCCTTTTTCTTGACGAAATCGGCGACATGAGCCTGTCGGCCCAGGCCAAGGTGCTCCGCGCCCTTCAAGAAAACAGCATTACCCCGGTGGGCAGCGGCAAGTCCATTTCGGTGAACGTGCGCGTGCTCGCCGCAACCAACAAAGACCTCAAGGCCGAGATTGCCGCAGGCCGATTCCGCGAAGACCTCTACCACCGCCTGAGCGTGATTGTCGTGGCCGTACCGCCCCTGAACGAGCGCCGCGACGACATTCCCCTGCTGGTGGAGCACTTCCTGGGCCAACTTGACGGTGCCGCCAAGCGGGTTTCGCCCGAGGCCATGAACTACCTGCAGCAGATGGATTGGTCGGGCAACGTGCGCCAGCTGCGCAACGTCGTGGAACGCCTCCATATTTTGGGCGGAAATCCCATTAGCGGAGGCGACGCGGAACGCTACGCCTAAGGCTTAGCCGCGCTTTGCCAGCACTGCGAGCCTGCGGTAAAACCGCCAGGTCATGCCGCCCGCCGCGAGGGTGAGTCCCAGGGCCAGCGCAATCCAAACACCCACCGCGCCCCAGTTGAAGTAGGTTCCGATGACCCACTCGAGCGGCAGCGCCACCACGTAGTAGGCCACAAAGGTGAACAGGGTGGGGACCTTAACGTCCTGAATGCCGCGAAGGGCTCCGAGGGCCGTGGCCTGCATGCCGTCGGAAATCTGAAAGAGCGTCGCCACGATCAAGAGCTGTCCGGCCAACCGGGCTACGCCCACCTCGTCGGTGTAGAGAACGGGAAAGAGGTTGCGGCCAAACAAAAAAGCCAGCCCCGTGAAGGTCATAAACAGTACCGTAAGGGTAAACAAGCTCGTAGCCGCCTCCCGGGCCGCCCCATGATCCCGCTGGCCAAGGTACTGACCGATGCGAATCGTGGCCGCAGCACCGAGGCCCGTGGCCGCCATGTAGCTGATGCTCGCCAAGCTGATGGCCACTTGGTGGGCGGCGAGCGCCTCGGCTCCGTAGGTTCCGATGATCCAGGCCGAAATGGCAAAGGCCGAAACCTCAAAAATGTACTGAAACCCCGTGGGCACGCCGAGCTTCAGCAAGGCCCACACGCGGAAGAGGGTCACGCGGGCCGCAGTCCACACTTCGCGGTCAATCATTCCGCGCCGAAACAGGTGCAGGTACATGCCCCCTGCCATGTACACTCGGGCAATGAGGGTAGCAATGCCGGCCCCGGTCATGCCCCACTCGGGAAAGCCGAACCACCCGTAAATGAGGAGTGCGTTGAGCACGATGTTAAGGCTGTTTCCGATGATGCTCAAGCGCATCGGAACCGTGGTTTGACCCATGCCCTCGAGGTACTGCTTGCCCGCCATGAAGAACATAAAGGGCAGGTAGCTCAACGAAACCACAAAAAAGTAGGCGCGGTAGGCTTCGACCACGCGCGGATCCTGGCCCGTCTGTTCCGCCCCCCAAGCCATGGCATAGGCCATGAGGGTCATGACGACCGCCGCCGCCAGGTTGACCACCACCGCATTTTTGAGGAGCTGCTGGCCTTTAGCCTTTCGGCGCTGCCCGTGGGCGTGGGCCACGAGCGGCGTTAGGCCATAGGCCATTCCGATACCGAACACGAGCGGAACCGACAAAATGCTGTTGGCCAGCGAAACCGCGGCCAGCGGAATGTAGCCCAGACGGCCCACCATGACGGAATCGGCCACCGACGCCGCAATGTGGCCCACCTGACCGGCGACCACAGGAAGGGCGAGCGGCGCATTTTGGCGCCACTGAAGTCGGTTCCAGAAACGCACCAGGTTAGTCTTCGAGGTCCTCGTAGCGATCGACCTCGCGCTGGTAAAAGGCCTGAGCCTCACCCAGCAACTTGGCCATTTCGTCGGTCAAATCGGCCTCGTCTTCGCCGTCGACGTCGTCGAGCCATTCAATCTCGTCGGTATCGAGGTCCATCACAAAGCGTGGAAACTCCGTGTGAATCAGGTATACGCTGTCGGGGTGGTCGGTGTTGTCGCCAACAAGAAACTTGGGGATGGCCATGGCTGCAGGGAGTTCGTTGATTCCCCCTAAGGTACGCCGCCGCCGCAGTACATTTAGCCCGTGAAGCTGCTTTTTTTCGCCCGCAAAAGCCTTTTTTCGCAGCCCGGGGGCGATACCGTTCAGGTAGCGCACACCGCGGCCGCACTCGTTCGCCGGGGCCATGAGGTTCGGGTAGTGACCGAGTCGCGGGACCTGAAGCTCGCCCTGACTCAGGACGGCCCCTGGGACGTGCTGCACTCCATCAATTTGGGTCGTTGGGCGGACCAGATCCCCTGCCTCGAAGCACGCCGGCGCAACCCAAGGCTTCGCTGGGTGGTCAGCAGCGTGCTGGTCGATTACGGGGCCTACGACGCGCAGCGGGTTCCGGGGGCTTCGGCGGTTCCGAGCGGAATATTGGAAGCGTTTAAGGCGTTGGTCCGCGCCGCCCGAGGACAGGATCGCTGGCCGGGATGGCGCATTGTTCGCCCATCGAAGCTGGCCGCCGACCTGGCCTGGAACGCCGACGCCTTGGTGGCCACAACCGAGCAGGAATCAGACCTGCTTCGGAGCCGATGGGGGCTGGGCGCCAGTGTGTTCACCGTGGGGCCGGGCGCGGACCACTTGCCCTTGATGCCGCACCCCGCCGGCCGGGTTCGCCGCGGATGGCTGCTGCCCGCCCGGATAGAAGGACTTAAAAATCAGGTTTTTGCGCTGGAGCTTTGGGAGCACCTTGCCCGGAGCGGATTTACGGAACCGCTGCGGCTTTACGGCGACGCCGCACCCAACCACGGGCGCTACCGCCGCGCCGTCGAACAGGCCTTGGAGTCGGCCCGAGCGGCCGGAGCCGACGTGGAATGGCTTCCGCGCCTGGAGCCCGAAGAGCTCGCCGCCGCCTACGGCGCGGCGCGCGGGGTACTCGTTCCGTCCCTTTTTGAAACCTACGGCCTCACCGTGGCGGAAGCGCGGCGCGCAGGCTGCCACGTCGTGGCTGCGCCCGGGGTCGGGGCCGCCGCCGAATGGCGCGGCGAAGTCCGCGTGGCCGAACTCCATCTGGATGCCTGGGAAGCCGCCGTGCGGGCCGCCGAAGCCGAAGCAAACGTCGAACTCGGTTCCGCCCTAGCCCCGTTGCGCACCTGGGACCGGGCCGCTGCCGAGCTTGAATCCATTTACGCGGGACTGCGGGGCCGATTGGCGATCACGGGATCGCGCGGCTTGCCCAACCGCTACGGCGGCTACGAAGAACTCGTCGACCATTTGGCGCGCGGCCTGGCGGCGCGCGGTTGGCGCGTCGACGTGGCCACCTCGTCGACCCATCCCGTCCGCGAATGGTCCCATCCCGGGGTTCGCCGCCGCGTCCACCTTGACCCGGAGCCCTGGATGGGCTCCGCCGGGCAGTTTATCTACGACCTGCTTAGCCTGCGCGACGCCGCCCACCAGCACCCCGACGTTCACCTCACCCTGGGAACGACTTCAAGCGCACCCTGGCTGGCCGTCAAAGGCCTGCGCGGAAGCGCTCCGCTCGCCGTGCACCTCGACGGCCTGGAATGGATGCGCGGCAAGTATTCGCCCGCCGTGCAGCGTTACCTCAAGTGGGCCGAGCGCACGGCTGCTGAGGCCGCCGACCTGCTCGTGGCCGACCACTCCGAAATGGCGCGCTACGCCGCGCGCTACGCCAAGCCCTGTGCCGAAATCGCCTACGGCGTGGACGATCCCGCGCCGGCCGACCTGACCGTGCTTCGCCGTTTTGGGCTGCAGCCCGGCAGCTACGCCTTAATTATCGCGCGGTTGGTCCCCGAAAACCACGTTCGCTTGGCGGCCGAAGCCCTGAGCCCGCACTGCCCCGTAGTCGTGGTGGGCCCTACGAACAATCCCGAAGGGCGCGCGCTTCAGGGCCACCCCAACGTGCACCTCCTGGGCGCCCAGTTTGATGCCGAGGTGCTGGCTGCGCTCCGCGCTGGCTGCGGACTGTACGTCCACGGACATTCCGCCGGCGGAACCAACCCCGGGCTGCTCCAGGCCATGGCCGCGGGCTGCGCGATTGCGGCCCACGACAACGTCTTTAACCGCGGAATTCTGGGCGAAGCGGCGGCCTACTTCACCGCGACCGAAGCCCACGAAGGCCTTGCGGCGGCATGGTCAAAGCGAAACAGCCTTGTTCGCGACCACCGAGCGCGACTCGAAAAGGGATTCCGCTGGCCCGCGGTCGTTGAAGCCTACGATCGGACGCTGCGCGAAGCCAGTTGGTAGTCCGCGAATTTGTTATTACTTTGTGATAACAAATCAGCATTATGGAACTCCCCATCGTATCCATTGGCAACTCCAAGGGAATTCGCTTGCCTAAATCGGTACTCGCGCAGTACGGCATCACGGAATTCGTGGAACTCATCTTGGACAAGGGCCAGATCATT
>JACCDJ011500025.1_pt1 | contig 18415 bp, 24 predicted proteins | sample 7444481 | NCBI WGS metagenome assembly JACCDJ01 (sample SAMN15323435, study PRJNA562643) | freshwater metagenome | isolation source: river surface water | place: USA:Blue River Watershed | collected 2017-08-15 | reverse complement strand
GAACGATAAAGGTCAGACAATCGCCAAAGGTAGATTCGCTCCAGAAGATGCCAATCCTTTCGCCCAGCAAGTTCGCAAACTCTACGACGCAAAAATCGTGAAGACCACTTCCGTCGGTTTTATTGCCCGAGAAATGGAAGGGAACGTGATCACGAAAGCCGAGCTTTTGGAATTCTCCTTCGTACCAGTTCCAGCCAACCCAATGGCTCTCTCTTTGGCAAAAGAACTTAACTTCAATGCATCGGAACTCATGACAAAAGGACTCTTTGTAAAAGCAGAACCTCAAGAAGGGGATCCTTGCTCTACGGAGGAAGGCAAGGAAGGCACGATGCTTCCTGACGGCTCCGGTGCGCTCGTGTGCACGATAAAAGAGGCGAAAGCTGATGCTCCTGTGGATCCTGATGAGGAAGCCGACAAGGAGTTGGTCCAGAAAGTCGGCGCAGAACTTTCGGCGATTCAGTCCGAAACCGACAGCTCGATAATCGCTCATTCAAAGACGATCATCAAGCTCATAAACGCTGAAGAATATTCTGATGAAAACGAAAAGGCAGATAAGACCGCACGAGTGCGACAACTGATGAGTCGCACAAAAATCAAAATAGCCATCAATGGCATGAAAGCCACAATCGCCGCCTTAGAGGAACTGCTCGAGGGTGCCGAAGGGAAGGAACATCTCGATGGAGATGCCCTGAAGAAAAGGTCGAATGCCGCAGGGTCGGAAGTCATCGAAGCTTTGAAAAGCTTTAATGCCAATCGCCAGGTCTTGCGGATGATCAACAACATCACGAGCGAAGCGTTGAGAAAAATCAACGATAACAGCGCTCGTGAACAAAAATAGTATGGATCAAAAACAATTGGAATTGATCAAGAGTCAGCTTCAGACCGCCGTTGAGGAGGTCATGGAGAAGCGTCTCGGCGAAGCTGTATCGCCTCTCGTTGCCAAGGAAACTCGCGCAATCGTAGAGAAGATGCAGATGGAACGAGCGATTTTCGGCAAGGATATGACTGGTCTCTCAGGAGAGCAGAAGTCTCAATTTGTCGACGTCGTTCGCGCTGCCGCTGGACTCAAGGTCAAGGCAAATGAAGCGTTGATCTCCGAACAGGATAACCGTGGCGGTTACCTAGTTTCCAAGGAAGTGGAAGCGGCAATCTTGAGGATTGCTGCCTCTGTCGGTCTTGTGATGAGCCAAGCTCAGAAGTGGCCAATGGGCACGGATGAGAAGGCAATCCCAAGTTACACCGGCGCCTTTCTTGAAGGAGAATTCCTCGGCGTTGATGCTGCTGGCTCTGTTACCGGAATCACATTCGGCGCAGCCAACCTCATCGCCAAGAAATGGCAGCTCGCCTTCGTGGTCGGAAACGATCTCTTGGTTGACGCTGACGTTCAGCTTGCGGATTGGTTGCTTGCTCTTGGTGGCGAAGCTCTCGCCAACATGACGGACAAGCAAGGGCTCGTTGGTTCAGGTGCTCCCTTTGTCGGAGTTCTTAACCATCCTGACGTTACCGTATTCACACTTGCATCCGGCAAAGACACCTTTGCTGAATTCGATGCGGTCATTGATACGGCCGACACAATCGCGCAGGTTGAGGAATCGGTGCTTGACGGTGCTGCGTGGTACATGAACCGCACAGTCTGGGCAAAAATTCGTACGCAAAAGGACACAGCGGGAGCATTCATCTTGCCTCAGGCAGGAGCCGTTTCCGCCGGTGTTCTTGCGAACAACCCAACTGGCGGCGGTATCAAGCCTATGGGAGAGCTCGGTGGCTTTCCTGTCTTCACTTCAAAGCATCTGCCAGCAAACAGCGCGACTGCCGTTTCGACGAAGTACATTGTCTTTGGAAACTTGAAGGCTTTGGCCTTCGGTGAAAAGGGCGAGATGACTGTGTCACAACACGAGTCGGGTACCTTCGGCGGAAAGGAAATTGCGCTTGCCGATCAGAGAGCACTCGTTTACAAGAAACGTGTGGCTTTGGTCGTGGCATTGCCGGCAGCCTTCGTGGTCGTCAAAACCGCAGCCTCATAGTTCTTTCTCTGATTATGTTTCCGCTCTCATTCCGGAGAGCGGAAACATAAATCGGATTTTATCAATTAAGCAATAACAGTATGAGCGATACAAAAACATACAAAGTCTTGCGTCCGATCGGATGGAACGGCGATCGTCTTGAAAAAGGCGCAACCGTTAACCTAACCGACGAGGAAGCAAAGAACATTGGTCCGGATGTGGAGCTCGTCGGCGCTCAAACCGAGCAAATTGATGCCTCGAAAGAGGAATCGACGGGCGAGAACGGATCTGCTCCATCGGAAGATGAAAAGGCTGAAGGATCGTTTGAGAACGACAAGCCCGACGCAGACGCCTCTGCCGATGATGAAGAAGACTCAGAGGAATCATCAGAATAATCCCTTACGAGATCCTCGCTTTTCTTAGAGACGGAATCGTCCGATTCCAACTCAAGTCGAATAGAAAAGGGCTGACAAGCCACAAGGGAAATAAACAAACATATGCGTTCAGTATACGATGCGATCAAAGTGGTGAAGGGCGTAGCTCCGGTTGCTCAGACAGCTGCCGAAGTCCTTTCCGCGGCGATCGATACGATCGGTTACAACAGTGCACTAGTTGAAGTAGAAACAGGCGCCGCAACTGGCACACCCGATTCCTATTCGGTGGCGTGCAAAGTTACGGAATGTGATACATCCGGCGGATCATATGCCGATGTCGCAGGAGCAACCGCGGCACTCGCGGCCGACGGCAAGCATGCGCAGATTCGAGTCGAAGGACTCGGAACTTCGAGAAAGCGTTTCTTGAAGATCAGTCTGACTCCAGCATTTGTCGGTGGCACAACGCCAAAGGCACTTGTTGGAGCAACCGCACTTCTTGGACGAGCGTTCAAGGAGCCGGTGGATAACAGCTCAACATCTGCTTAAATTCCAGCCGCTTCCTCTCACTAGGGTGGGAGGAAGTAACGGGCATTTAAGTCCAAAACATTATGGCAGAATCAATTTTTTCATATGCATTAACCACGGTCGCCAGAGTTAAGACTAGACTCAGTATCGACAGTACAGGCTTCGACACTCTTTTGATGTATTTGATCAATTCGGTTACGGACATGATCGAAAGCGAATGTAATACGTGGTTCAAAGAAACGATTCACAGCAACCAAATCTATTCTGTTGAAAACGGATTCCTGTTGCTTAAACAAGCGCCGGTGTCCGAAGTGACTTCGATTCAGTATAGAGCGGGTATAAAAAGCAATCCTATGTGGACGGAATTTTATCCCGATGACTGGGAACTTCTCGGAAACGGCGCGACTGGAATAATCCAACTGCGCGGGTCGGTCAGTCGGGGGATGAATAATGTCAGGGTCACATACACCGCCGGATACAAAATAAATTTCGCCAATTACGGCGATCACACTACCCACACATTGCCTGCGGATATAACCGATTTGGCGGAGCGAATGGTCGTAAGGCTCTTCAAGAGACGGGATGCGGAAGGCAAGCAAAGAGAAGATTTCAACGGCGGGTCGGTCACTTGGAAAGAAATACTTTCGCCCGAAGATGAAATGACTCTGGCAAGATATCGTCGAACTAATTTTCTCTAACATGGCATCAAACTACCGAGTCGAAATAAAGGGGCTGAAGGATCTGATGTTCGCTTTCAAGAATTATTCGAAGATATCCGAGCCGATCATGCAAAGAGCTGTTGACGCTACCGGTGCTATCTTCGGCAAAAACACCCTGAAAGACAATCCGGTCCCCTGGAGAACGGGAAATTTACTTCAGTCGTTTCGTTTAGAGCGAGGGCGTCTGCTCGCAAGGTGGTTTCCAACTGCTTACTACGCGCCATTCGTTCATGATGGCACGAGGTTCATAAAACCAAATCCGTTCATGCCGAAAATCGTGGCCAAGTCCGAGGCCGAAGTGAACAAAGTGTTTCGAGAAGCCCAGGACATGATCAACAGAGAAATCGCAAAATCCACAAATTATTAATATGACAGCAATCACTTCAACAATTAAAAATGCGATTAAGGCGAAACTCAATGCGCTCTGTCCCTCGACTTTGAAGACCGTGATCGTCGACGATTTCAACACCAATCCGAACCTTGAAAACATTCCGCACTTTCCGGCGGCAATTCTAAACTCTCCTTCGACTCAAAGCGAACGGGACACAAACCGAGAAAATCTGCGAACTCATATATTTGAAATTCTGATTATTCAAAAAGGAGAAAACATAACCGGCGCAAATGATATCGAAGAAATGCGGGAAACCATACTCAACGCTTTCGACAATGATGGCACGCTTGGTGGAGCGGCCAACGGATCGGTTGATCCCGCGAGTTCCAACCCTCAGTCGATAACTTCCGGCGATAAAACCTACATCGTGTTCACGGTGACGCTTAAGGCAAGAGCATTATTCAACTTAACCTAATAATTATGCAAATAAACAACAAAAACAAAATGATGGGCGAGACGGACGCAAAGAATAAATCCGAAAAGGAAGATTTCTTTTTTGCCGGCGGTCTTGAATATTTGCCTCAGACCATTAAGGCCGAAAGCCGGGAGGAAGCCGAAAGGGTATGGCTTGAGACAAGAAAAAAGTCGCAGCGAAACATTACAAAATAATTAATAAAAATATATGTCAAAAGGAATTGGAAGATTAATACAGTTCGGAATCGCAAAAGAAACGGTGCGAGGCACGCCTGAGGCGGCCGCATCCTACTGGATTCCGTTCTCAGAGCTCGATTTTAACGAGAAATACAATCTTGTTAACGACGAACAGTCTCGAGGGGTTATCGAAGATACGGTTGGACAAAGCAAGTCAAAGGAATGGTCAGAAGGATCGGTAAAGGCCCCCATTGCCGATAAACACTTTCCGCTGATTTTGTTTTCTGTTCTCGGCTCGCTTTCAACGGGCGATAACGCCGACTCTGATGCAACAGTAAAGGATCACACCATAACGGTGGCTCAAAGCTCGCAGCACCAAGCACTCAGTCTCTTTGTTGATGATCCGCTGGCGGCTCAAGACTACAAGCACGGAAATGGTTCGATTTCATCGCTTGAAATTCATTATGAGCTGAACCGATTTCTTGACTACACGCTTGGTCTCAAGGCGAAGAAGGGAGAATCGGCCGTTCTTACACCATCCTCGACCTCCGAAAACAGGTTCCTGCCCCAGCATCTCACTTTCAAACTCGCCACAAGCTACAGCGGCCTGACCGCAGCCTCTGCGATGAATATTCGGTCTCTGAGTTTAAAGATTGACCACAATCTTGAAGACGATGACGTCCTGGGCAGTGCAGCTCCGGCCGATTTCCTGAACAAGCAGTTCAGTATTGAGGGAACACTTGAAGCAACCTGGAATAACGAGACGGATTTCAAGACATCGGCACTTGCCACGACTCCAAAGGCCATGCGCATAGATCTTATAAACAACGATGTCACGATTGGAAACTCCGCTCATCCGGAGATCAGGATCGACCTCGCCAAAGTTATCTTCAAGGAAATCACTCGACCAGTAAAGATCAACGATATCGTTCGCCAGACTTTGTCGTTCAAGGCTCATTACAGCCTTACTGATTCGCTGATGATTTCGGCGCTGGCCACGAACACGGTCGCCTCTTATTAATCAAAAAATATTTAATCAATTCATATGGAAAGAGAAACAATCAAATTGAAAACACCTCAAGATAAAGAACTTGTCATCAAAAGTTACATGACGGCAAAAGAGAGAAACGAAATCAAGCGCACTTTTCTCGAGGGCGTGAAGATCGATCCCAATCAAACAACACAGGAAGCCGAAGCGATTCGCATGAAGGAGCTTGATGCCAGCATCATGCTGCAGGCGGAAAGAAAGACGATCGAACAGTTGGTCATTTCGTACGATGGTAAAGCCGAAAAGATTCTTGAGAGACTCGATGAATCCAGACCGGAAGAATATGACTTCGTCGTGACGGAGCTTAATAAAGTCACAAAAGGAAATTTTCCGCAGGCGAAGTAGCGTACGAGTGGGAGAAATACTTCGCCGGAGTGCCCGCGACTCTCACGGCAGAAATGGCGGCCGCGGTGGTGTGTAGAGAGATGAAATGGACGCTTAAAGAATACGAATCCCAGCCTTCGACGTTCATAGACACTTTGGTCGAAATGTTGAAAGCGGAAAGCAGAGAAATTCAAAGAAAAAACAAAAAATCATGGCCGAATCAATAAGCAAACTGGAAATATTGGTACAGCTTCGGGATGAGGCAAGCACAGCCATCCGAAGTATGAGTAACAGCCTGTCAGATCTTGGCGGGCAGTTTGGATTTACCGGCGATAAAGTCGGGGCGTTAAGCGGTGTACTTCAAACGATCGGATCCGGCGCAATTATCAAAGGCGCGATAAACGCTTTCGCCGAAGCCGAGGTTCAGATGGCGAGATTCGATACGATTCTGAAAACTCTTCCTTCCAATTTGCAGGCTCTAAAAGGACAGATTCTCCAGGTTGCCGATGAGGCTCTCGTTAAGTACGGATTCGATAATGAGCAAGCCGCCGTGAGCATCGCAAGGCTCCTTCAGGCCACTCACGACGGGCCGTTTTCTTTCCAGGCCTTTTCTGCGGCCATGGATCTGGCTAGATTCAAGGGGATAAGCCTAGAAGACGCCACACAAGCCCTAATTTTGGCTTTTCAGGGCAATGCAAGGCTCTTAAAGCAGTTTGGTATCGAAGTCGACGATCACGCCTCAAAAGAGACAATTCTGGCCGCCATTATGCAAACGGTCGGCGGTCAGGCTCAGGCGTATTCGGAGACATTAAAGGGTCAGCTTGCGATTACTAAACAGCTCGGTGGCGAGGGATCCGAAGCTCTCGGAAAGGTGTATGCGCCGGCAATAGAAATGGTCACTAGCGGAATAAAGGATTGGGTTATGTCTCAGGGAGGTATCAACAATCTCCTTGAAAATCACAAAAATCTTCTCATCGCCGTGGCATCGATCCTTGTCGCTTTGTTTGTCGCCGGAATAATCGTCGCGGTTGCCGCAGCTCTCACCTTTCTCGGTCCTCTCGGATTAATCATCGCAGCTATAGCTGCGCTCGGTAGCGTGATCATCTTTTTCTACACGCTTTGGAAAACCCAATGGGAAAACGTCAAAAGCGTTTTCTTTACCGTCTGGAATGCTATAAAAGATTTCTTTGCATCCCTATGGGACGGAATTTTGAATGTTTTCAACGCCGCCATTCAGAAAATTAAAGATGCAATCAGCTCTATTGTCAGCGCATACAATGCGGCGGTTGCTGTCGTGAGTGCTCCGATCAAAGCCGCGACCGGTGCCGTAAAAAGTGTGGTTTCTAAATTCGCCGATGGTGGAATAGTCACGGGTCCAACGCTCGGGCTTGTCGGAGAAGCTGGTCCCGAAGCAATTATTCCCCTCAGCCAGTTAGGGTCGGCCGGTGGTGGAGTAGTGATAAATCTTCAGGGCGATTTTTATACATCGACTGAAGTGGCTGAAACATTTGGCAATGAGCTTGCCCGAATTATTAAAAATCAAATTAATCTCGGCGGAATTAGAGCCTAAATTTCATGTCACTGGTACTCAAAATAAACAATGTAGACAGAACGAACCATGTGAAATGGGATACGCTGACGAAAACAGACGTTCTTTCAAAAGAAGTTGACCGTTTGGAATTCCAAATTTTGAAGACACCGGCCAAGACCATTCCGAACGTAAACGATGAGGTGATGCTCGAAGAAAACTCAGTGAAAATCTTCGGCGGCGTGATCACTGAACGGAATGAAGTGATCAAAGGAGGTCTGCTCATTGCGTACGAAATAAGATGCAAGGACTACTCGCAATATCTAGACAGAAAAGTGGTCGTCAAAAGCTATGCGAACCTGAGCGCTCGAGCAATCGTTCTCGATCTCATTTCAACTTACACGTCCGGTTTTACCACCGTCAGCGTTCCAGCGGTCACGCCGACCGTAGGCTCAATAAAATTCAATTATGAACAGGTGACCAGATGTCTCACGCAGCTAGCCGATCAGATAGGCTGGGACTGGTATGTTGACCACGACAAGGATATTCACTTCTTTGATAGCGAAAGCTCGTCTGCCCCCTTTGAGCTGACGGACGATGGAGATACATTCGAATGGGACTCTTTGGAGGTAAATAAAACAATTACGCAAATTAAAAATTCCGTATTCGTTCGAGGCGGAGAGTACAAAAAAACGATCTCGGAAGGCAACGCGCAAGATATATTCGTTGCTGACGGGGTGCAAAGAGTTTTTCCTCTTTCTTATAAATACGACAACATCACAGTCAAAGACAACACAACTGTCAACACGATCGGCACTGACCAGCAAACTGATCCGACCTCAGTGGATATTCTCTACAACTTCAATGAAAAATTCATCAAATACAGCGCTGCGCCGGCAAGCGGCCATACGATCAAAGTATTCGGCGATGCGTATATCCCAATCATCGCCCAAGTCCGTGATCAGATCAGCATCTCGACTTATGGAGAGTACCAGGCGGCTGTCGTCGATAAAAGTATCACCTCGATAAACGAGGCTCAGACAAGGGCACAAACAGAACTTAAAAAGTATTCCGAAAGCGTCTATGAGGCCGCATTTAAAACAACCCGAACAGGGCTGAAAGTCGGCCAGAAAATCCGGGTAAACAGCGTTCTCAGAAGTATCGATAAATTCTTCAAGATCAACAAGATAATCGGAAAAGTCAGGGATGGCAATTCAATGATATACAGCGTATTCCTGATCGCATCCGGTCAAGTTTCATTCACCGACATAATGGTCGATCTGTTAAGCAAAGATAAAAAGAATATCATCATCGCTTCAAATGAAGTCCTGCAGAGACTCGAGTTGTTCTCGGAATCTGCCAGCGTAACCGACAGCGTGTCAGGTTCAAAATCGTCCGGTCCCTACAAATGGGGTCCCGATCCTAACGCCCTAAAATGGGGACTTGGAACATGGGGATAAATAAATATTTATGAAAAAAGAAAACATGCAATCAACAGGACGAATTCGAGTGATCACTACTAAAGCTGGCACGAAAGAAGTGCTGAGGGTCAGTGAGTGGACTTCGAATCTCATCATGCTCGGAGCCAACACGGGAAAAACTATAATCCTACAGCGTCTGATCGGCATAAACACATACTCTCTTAATCTTAATCACGCGGATATGGGGACAGGCTCTACCGCTCCTTCTGCAGGTGATATCGCTCTTCAAACTCCAGTTGCTCGAGCTGCAGTAGCGAGCGGAGCGATGTCGGGAAATGTGGCAACACTGCAATTCTTCTTTGCAGATGCCAATCTTGCTAATGGTACTTACAGGGAATTCGGTTCATTCATTGATGGAACGGGTACGGTGAGTACGGGAAAAATCTTCAATCACGCACTGTTCGGAGTGCCTTATGTCAAAGCATCTGGTGAAGATACAACTATTGAAATGCAAGTAACCATCACATAATTTATGGCAATCGAATCGGGACAAACAGCATTAGCTTCAGACTTCGTCGCTTCAACCGCAGGGGCGAGTGATGCTGGGCGCGTACCGAAATTAAATGCCAGCGGACTTCTCGATAACAGTTTTCTCGGACTAACCGGAATGATCGTCCCAAGCATGAGTCGGATTATTCCTACTGGTTGGCTTTTGTGCGATGGACAAGCAGTATCGCGTGCAACCTATGCCATTTTGTTTGCTTCTCTTTGCCCATCGGCAACGTTTACGGTCTCCATCGCTTCTCCCGCTGTTTTTACATCCAGCAATCACATCTTGGTTGCCGGAGATAGAATTCGCCTCACTACCTCGGGATTATTGCCTACAGGGCTGGCAACGAATACCGATTTTTACGTGATTGCATCCAGTCTTACTGCAAACTCGTTTCAAATTTCAGCAACTCGAGGAGGAGTGGCAATCAATACATCAGGATCTCAGTCCGGTACCCACACATGGCAAGTGTTTAATTCCGGCGTGGGCGATGGATCAACAACTTTCAATCTCCCGAACTTAAAGGGCCGCACTGTGTTCGGTTTCGATGTGAGTGATGCAAATTTTAGCAATCTCGATTCTCCAAACACATACGTCGGGGAAAAGACTCATCAGTTAACAGTCTCTGAATTGGCTGCCCACACACACCAACTTCAGTTTTTTGGAAGTAACAACGGGTCTGGATCACAATACGGCCAAGATCTCCCCGTCAGCTCTCGTAGCTTAGATGGTTATTGGCAAAACGTAACAGCATCGAGATACAGAAATGCCAACGGCGGAAGTGATGCCGCCCACAACAACATTCCTCCATATAAAGTAGTGAATTTTATAATCCGAATATAACTATGGCGATTCAATCAGGACAAACAGCACTGGCCTCAGACTTCGTTGTTTCAACAACAGGTGTATCTGATGCCGGCAAAGCACCAAAACTAAACGCCAGTGGAAAACTGGATGGATCATTTATAAATGATTCTTTTGGCGGAGCCGGCGATGGCTCGGACGGTGATGTGGTGATTTCGTCTCCGACAACTCTCACCAGAGATATGTACTACAACAATCTTACGGTGAATGAAACTCTCACAACCGGAGGTTTTATGATTCGAGTAAAAGGCACGCTTTCTGGCAATGGGTCTATAAAATATACCGATGGGGGAAACGGAGGTACTGGCGGAAATGGAAGTAGCGGAGGCGGGGCTGTTGCTGGAGGTGGAGGTGGCGCAGGCGGTACAGCCATTTCAACGGGCAGATTTTTGAATATTGCCGGACAGGTCGGAGCAAGTGGAGGCAATGGCGCTCCAAACGCTGGTGGAAATGGAAGTAATGGAACTAACTCAACCAAGTCGGCCGGGGTTAATGGAGCTGCTGGCGGAGCCGGTGGTCATGGTTCTTGTTACAACAACGGTAGTGTAGCGGCTGCTGGTCCTGCCGGAAGTGCCGGTGTTGCATCAAAAGCAATAACTCCCGGGCGTCTTATCTCGATTCTTCTTCTTGGCAACGATTTACTCCTCAATGGTTCTCAAGGGTCTTATGACGGCTCAGCAGGATCGGGATCTGGTGGGGGAGGCGGAGGAGGAAATTCAGCTGGTGGAAATAACGGCGGTGGAGGCGGTGGAGGCGGTTCGGGGGCTTCGGGAGGATTGGTGTTTATCATCGCAAAAATATGGGCTGGCACATTTACGATCCGAGCTATAGGCGGTAACGGAGGCAATGGAGGAACTGGCGGTACTGGTTCTTCGGGAGGACAAGGGTCCGCAGGTGGAGGCGGTGGTGGTGGCGGCGGTGGTTCTGGTGGAGCCTCAATCGTAGTCTACACAACGAAGACGTGGACTGGCAGCTATGTCCTCTCTGGTGGTTCAGGAGGTCTGGCTGGTAATGGTGGTGGCTCGGGGTCAGCAAACGGAAATCCTGGAGCGGCCGGAGCAACGGGGATCAGTTATGAAATTCAGTCTTCGGTTTTGTATTAAAAATATGTCGATTATTAATAATTCCCTAACATAAAATCACATGGCTATCCAATCAGGACAACAGGCTCTCGCATCGGATTTTGTTTCAGTTTCTTCTGGAGCGGGAGATGCGGCGAAAGCGCCCAAATTGAATGAAAGCGGAAAATTGTCTCCGACTTTTCTTCCCTTCGGAGGAGATGGCTCAGATGGGGAATTGAACATTATTTCCGGCGTTACCACAATCGATCTCGGCGGGCAGGCTTTTGTGGTAAAAAACTATACCTCTATCTTAATCACAGGTTCGGGAAAGCTCGCATTCACGAATCCTAATGCCTACGGGACAACGATAATATTAAGGTCCCAAGGCAATGTAACTCTTACTTCTTCGCAAGCACCGATGATCGACGCAGGCGGAATCGGCGCCTTAGGAGGCAATGGAGTAAGCGCTGGGAGTTCTTACGTGGGCGGCAATGTGGGCAATGCCGGCATCGGTCTCGATATCTTTCGGACAAATGGTGGTGGCAAGGGCTCAAGTGGAAATTCCGACAACGGGCCAGGTGGTCCTATTCCGACGGCGATCACGCCCTCTGCGCTTCAGTTTAATCAGTCGCCCTTATCGCAGAAGTATCCTCACTCTTTTGTTGGAGCGGGCGCAGGTTCGGGTGGTGCCTACCAAGGGAGCTCCGGAGCGGGCGGACGCGGCGGAGGCTGCGTGATTATTGAATGCGGAGGTGCTTGGAATTTCACTACAGCGAACGGTATTTCAGTCGCTGGTCGGACGGGCAACAATGGTTCAGGAACTGTGGCTGGCGGTGGAGGCGGAGGAGGCGGTGGTTTCTTTCTTGCCCTTTATAAATCTGTCCTTGCCAATACTGGTACGGTAACGGTCGCTGGCGGATTAGGCGGAAGCGGTAACGCTAGTGGTCAAGCTTTTGGCGGATCTGGAGGGGGAAGTGCTACGAACGCGGGAGTGAGTGCTACGAGCGGATCCGTGGGAGGAGCCGGCGGTGCAGGGTTATCGTTTATTGGGAAATATGTCGAATAAATAATTTTATTACCATGGAAAAAAATGAAACATTTAGAAAATTTCTATACAACCAAGTCGCTCTTCTTGCCGGCGTCGCTGGTGTGCTATTCGGAATATTTAATATGCTCCAAGCCCCTAAGACAGACATCAAAGTTATCGAGACGTTGAATACAATCCGAGACAACCATATTCATACGATTGAAGAAAATCTCAAGCGCATGGAAGATTCAAACTCCAAAGATTCTCAGGAGTTTAGGGATCGTCTGACGAAAATCGAGACGCTTCTAAACGAAAGATTACCCGCTAATAAAAATTAATTTATGGAACCAATATATCAAGGTGCATTATTAGATAATCGTTCCGAAACGGAGCAGTTGAATGATTATAAATTCGAGGAGATTGTTTCTTCAGCGGCTCCTGTGGCTTGGAAAGAAAAGAATGAAAGTTTATGGCGAAAATTTCCGATTTTTGATCAGGGGCAGTCGGGATCCTGCGTGGCTCAGACTATGGCAAAACTTCTCGGTATTCTCTACTGGCTGGCAAACGGAATATATGTCCATTTTTCTGCAACCCATATCTATCAGCGTCGCATAAACAAACCGGAAAGCGGTATGGGTGGGGATGATGTGTTTAAAATTGCCAGCGAAGGGGTAACGCTTGAGGAATTGGTACCGAGCCAAAAGATGAGTGATACACAGATGGATGCGGTTGTCATTCCCGAATACAAAAAGAAAGTAGGCGAGATATTCAAGATCTCAAAAAATTGGATTACGCTACCGATAAAAGATATCGAAACTGTGGCCTCTGTTATGCAGCAGACAGGCAAGGGAATCATGCTCTGGTTTTATTTCAAATACGACGAATGGGACAAGGATCCGAACGTCAGCTACGCCGACTTGATGCTCGGGGCGCCGACAACATGCCGCCACTCGGTAACTGGGGTTGATTTTACCCTCTATAAGGGTAAAAAAGCGGTCGTGATCGATGATTCGTGGGGTCCCAATGCCGGGAACGGTTCCGGTCAGCGTGTCATCAATGAAGATTTCTTCAAGGCTCGCAATTGGGTCGCTAGGTATCCGATGAATTTTCAATTTTCCGAAGGGGCTGATCCCAATAAGCCGATATATGTCTTCAAAAACGATCTAAAATTCTCGGCGATAGTCTTCTACGGAAATCCTGATGTGGTGGCCCTACAAAATTGCCTGAAGTTTCTTGGATTGTTTCCGGTCAACACGGAAAGCACCGGTTACTTCGGGTCGATCACCAAAAATGGAGTAAAGGATTTTCAAAAAAAGTTCGGGCTAGTCCAAGATGGTGTTGTTGGTGCGGCCACAAGGTCGAAATTAAACGAATTATTCAAATAACAAAAAATTATATGAGCAAAATATACACATCGGCGAGTAAAATGGTCTTTATTCTTATGGCGGTTGCAACGATCGCTGGAATGTTCATGGGCAAAATTGACCCGAAAGATTTTCTGACATTGGCATCGATGGCTTTCGCTTTTTACTTTGCCAATAAAGGTGATAGCGCTCAGCCGTTTGTAGGGAAATAAAGTTTGCCATTACGCCATACTCGTGTATTCTATGCCATAGATTGAAATCACGAATAGAAAGGAGATTTTGGTATGATCACAATACATAAACTGGTTCCACCGGAAAATCAAACGCTATTTAAACGCTTCCCAGAACTCAATGAAATATGGGAGGTTCCCGCATTGCAAAAGAACGCCCGCGAAAGTTACGAAAGATACGGGAGTGTAAACTACAAGAGAGAGAAGCCCGGCGAAATTTTCTCAATCGACAAAGACGGCAGAGCCATCGGCATCATAGGCTGGTTTGAATACGGCGAATTTCCCGATGTGCTTCGTCTTCGCTATTACGGAATAGTTCCGAGCGAAAGAAAGAACAAGCATGGCGAAGAAGCCATGAAACTCTTCCTTCAGCACCTTTCAACAGCGGCTCCGCATCAGTATGAGTGGTTGGCAGAAAGCGTTACTCTCGGCAGGGAAGTTGCTCAGAGGGTCATTGCTCACTTCAAGGGTATGGGTTTCGTCGAGTTTGACGATCCGAACTACGGTAGTAACGCTGGTTGCGGGAAGACGCAAAGCCTGAGAGTCAGAATCCCTGGAAGATAATTGAGGCCGGAAGTCTATAAAACTTCCGGCCTTTTTCATTGCTGGACTTCCTTGCCTTATTACAGTATGTTCGTTTGTGCCTGGAAATACGTCAGTAAGAGAAGGGGTTTCTAGGGCTTTAGTAAAATTCTTAAAAGTGATAAAATATCATCGATGACTACCAAACAAGCTATAAAAGAAATTCAAAAAAATTTTGATATAAATGCAATTTTTGCACATAGGGTATATCAGCTTGCTGACAAATCGAATCTGCTTGAAGATGCGGCGAGAATTATTGCAGAAAAGCCGAAGCCATTTGTAAAGTGGGTGGGCGGTAAAAGACAGCTGCTTACCCAATTCAGAAAGCTTAATTTATATCCACCAGAGAGATTTGATGTAAAGACCGGTAGATATTTTGAGCCATTTGTTGGAGGTGGTGCTGTATTTTTTGACCTCCTTCCAGAATGTGGATATCTTTCAGACCTGAATAAGGAGCTTGTGACTACCTATAATGTTATAAAAAACGATGTTGAAGCATTGATAAACTCTCTTAAAAAACATAAGACTGATAAAGAGTACTTTCTCAATATTCGTGCTCAAAACCCAAATACACTAAACGACCTCAGTGTTGCCTCGCGTTTTATATTTTTGAACCGAACCTGCTTTAATGGCATGTATCGAGTGAATAGCAAAGGTGGCTTTAATGTTCCTTATGGTAAATACAGTAATCCTTTGATTTGTGATGTTGAAAATTTAAGAAAAGTTTCTAAGGCTCTACAAAATATTGAAATTAAACATCAAGACTACAAAGAGATTCTAAAAAAAGCGAAAAAAGGCGATTTTGTTTATTTTGATCCTCCATACTACCCGATAAGCAAAACAGCATCATTTACTTCGTACACGGCTGAATCTTTTCTGGATAAAGAGCAAGCAGAATTACGAGATACTGTCCTAGAGCTCGATAAGCGAGGATGTTATGTTATGCTTTCAAACTCTGATACACCTTTCATAAATGACATATATTCGGGATTAAAGGGAATCCGTATCAGCAAGGTGGAGGCTGGACGAGCAATCAACTCGAACGGATCGGGGAGAGGGAAAATCACCGAAGTCTTAGTAACAAACTATTAATATTATTTATGAACAAAGATTTTAATAAGCTCATCACAACTTTTAAAAGTTCAATCAAAACTTGGGACTATTTCGTCAATTGGAAGAAAGTTTTTTCGAATAGTTCAGATCTGGAAATTTCTTTGAATAAACTTAACTATTTACTCGGCAAGGAGGATTTAAACGCAGAATTTAAAAAATTGTATAGCTCAAATCCTGATATTGTTAAAGCTCTGCCGGTCCTTCTGGCGGTCCGAGAAAATAAGTTGGAAGTTTTTGATAAAAAAGAGAAGACCTCAGAGTTCTTTGATTTTACAGGAAAGGAAAACAATGCTGATAAATATTTTGAGTTTTTGGAAAAATCCGGTCTGGCTAAACTTTTCCAAAAAGATGGGATTAAGAATTTAGTTGACTATGTTCTCGGAGTTGAGGTTGGTCTCGACAGCAACGGTCGAAAAAATAGAGGCGGGACACTAATGGAAGAGATTATTGAGGCATTTTTAGGTGACTTTTGTAACCATAACGGATTTGAGTGTCTAGCCCAGGCTCGCCCTAGTGCAATCAAGGCCAAGTGGGGCTTTGATATTAAGGTTGATAAGTCGGAGCGCAGCTTTGATTTTGCGATATATAATACTAAGAACAACAAACTGAAATTATTTGAAGCCAATTTCTATAATGGAGGTGGCTCAAAGCTAAAAGCAGTTTGTGGTGAATTTCGCAGCCTTTATGATGAGCTAAAAGCACAAGGAATTGATTTTATATGGGTTACTGACGGACTCGGTTGGAACACTACAAAGCGACCCCTTGAGGAAACCTATAATCACAATGAGTATGTTTATAACTTAAATATGCTCGAATCTGGAGTCCTGAATGAACTTCAATGGTAAACACTCATGCCAGCAAAAAAAGATTTGGAATTAAAATTGCACCCTGATCAATTCGAACTAGAATGTACAACCGTCTGGGCTTTTCCTCGTAGAGGCAACTGGGCAACGCACGTGTCAGACTGGAGAGGAAACTGGTCACCGGAAGTCGCTCGTAACCTTATACTTCGTTATTCGAAAGAGGGTGATGTTTTGCTTGATTCGATGATCGGCGGTGGCACTACAGCGATCGAAGCAAAGATATTAAATAGAAATATTATTTATTCTGATGTTAATCAGGATGCATTAGAACGGACAAAAAAGTCATTGGCATTTAAGGTTGAAAACAAATCTTGGCAAAGGGGATTTAAATGGGATTCTCGAAACTTATCAAAGATAAAAGACGAGACAGTTGATTTCGTGCTTACGCACCCTCCTTACGTTGATATTATTAAATACAGTGAGGGTAAATTGGTAGATGACCTCTCTAATATCCATGACATCGATAGTTTTTGTGATGAGATGGAGAAAGTGGCTCGAGAATTTTATCGAGTTCTGAAGCCTGGAAAATTTTGCGCAATATTAATGGGAGATACGAGACGAAACAAGATGTACCAACCGCTTGCATATAAAGTTATGGATAGATTCCTGAAGGTAGGATTGCTCCTCAAAGAAGATATCATAAAGAGGCAATTTAATTGCAAGGCTACTGGATTCTGGGTTACTAGGTCCAGGGAATCAAATTTCTTGCTAATAATGCATGAGCATTTGTTTGTTTTCCAAAAAATCTAGGACGGATTGAAATCATAGATAGCGGTATTAACATAGTGCAGCAATTAGTGCTATAATATTTTTATCATGGACATTACTTTAAATATCACAATTAGTTTTGTTATAGGCTTGACGTTAGGAGGTGTTGCGATGAATTTTTATTGGGTCAATAAAATCCAAAAAACAAAAGGAGATAAATCTCCCAATGTTATGGGTGATAAAAACTCAATAAAAATGTAATGATGCTAAAGTCTACGAAACAATCTAGCAACGGTAACTTTTCTCCCAACATAAATGGTGATGGTAATACCCTTGAATTCGGCACAAAAGATAAATTAACGAACGAAGTCGAAACAATGTTGAATGTAATTACCTTGATTCCAGAAGTTGCTCGTGAGCAAGGAGTTTCGATTGATGTAACCGAACATCCGAAAAACTTTATTGAGAAAATAAATAATAGGTTTTCTGAATATTCCAGTGAATTAAAGAACAAGTTTACAGAATTGCATCTTTTATATCAAAATTCCTATGATGAAGCCAAAAGAAATGCTGGCATAGATGAGTTTGGATTTGAGGAAATGTGTAGTTATTTGAGAAATTTAAGTCTAGATATTCTTTCAAAAAACAGTAATAATCCGCTCGAGTCTCTAAAGGCACTTTGTTCACTATTTGAAGAAAAATTTTCAAAGGGTACAGATAAAAATTTTAGCTATGGTGCGATAGAGTATTTTTTATACAAACAATTGGTCGATTGTAATGTGTTTCCAAACCCAACACAAAATTAAATATGTCGCATACAAAGCTCTTAATTTCACAGGAACAAGATGTAAGAGATTCAAGTATCTATGCTGGTTATTTGATACTGAAACGTTTGAAAGAAGGAGAGCGAATGTCCATCTTTGATTTGCATCAGACATTAAAAACAAGAGATAGGGGATTTACTTATAGCAATGCAATGTACGCCCTGTTATTCTTATACATGAATGGTCTGGTCGACTTTGATGAACCATATATTTATCGCCTTAAGATATGATTACTTTAAAAAAAATTTCGTTTTCACCAGATACCTTTCAGGATAATAAACTAGAATCAATTAGTTTTGATCAAG
>JACCDJ010246604.1_pt1 | contig 18417 bp, 16 predicted proteins | sample 7444481 | NCBI WGS metagenome assembly JACCDJ01 (sample SAMN15323435, study PRJNA562643) | freshwater metagenome | isolation source: river surface water | place: USA:Blue River Watershed | collected 2017-08-15 | reverse complement strand
TCGGCGTCGAAGATCCCCTTGGTTATGTCATCAGTGTGATCATGGTCGTGTTTTCTGTTGTCGCACTCTGGATGTCTGCCTTGGTGTTGAAAGGGCGTGATTTCTCGACCCTGCAAAAAGGTGGCACGAGTCTGCAGCAGCGTCGCCTGTCCTTCTGGCAGGGAATCGCCGCTTATGGCTGGATTATCGTCGTGCTGCTGATCGTCCTTGCCCCCCATATCGGCATTCTGTTGATGTCCTTTGCGAAGGTCTGGAGCTTCTCGGTCTTACCGGATGCTTACACCCTGGCCCACTATGCGACGGTCATTCAGGACTCCAGCAAGATGATCTCGAACACGCTGCTCTACTGCCTGACTGCGGCAGGGATCGATATTTTGCTGGGTGTTGCCATTGCCTATCTGATTCTTCGGACAAAGCTTCCGGGTCGTCATTGGCTGGATCATATGGCGTCAGCGGCACTGGCGATCCCCGGGCTTGTGCTTGCGATCGGCTATCTGCGGATGTTTAAAGGAATGACGTTACCCTTCACAGAAACACCAATTGTGACCACCTGGGTGTTAATCATGATTGCTTACGCGGTGCGTCGACTGCCGTATGCGTTACGGTCGTGCATGGCGGCGTTACAGCAGGTGCATGAGTCACTGGAAGAAGTGGCAAGCTCCTTAGGGGCGAGTCGCATGACGACAATTCGTCGCATTGTGGTGCCGTTGATGGCCGGCGGGATTCTGGCCGGATTCGTGACGAGCTTCATCACAGCATCCGTGGAGCTATCCGCGACCTTGCTGCTGACCTCGGTGGAGTCGAATGCACCCATGAGTTATGGCATTTACCTGTACATGCAGAGCCTCGCCGGACGTGGGCCGGGTGCAGCACTCGGGGTGATTGCTATTTTGGTCGTGGCGATTGGTACGTATGCGTCAAATGTTGTCGCAGAGCGCTATCGGACGACGCGAAAAGATTAAAGACTATTTTTAGATGAAGGCTGGGTTATGAAAAAAGGCTTGCTGGAGGCGGTCAATATTTCCCTCTCGTACGGGTCCCATCAGGTGCTGCGTGATGTCTCCTTTCGTATTGAGCCGGGAGAGTTTTTTGCGCTGCTCGGTCCAAGCGGATCTGGTAAGTCCACGCTACTGCGACTGATTGCCGGGTTTAATCGCAACCAGGGTGGGAAGCTGTTCATCGACGGAGAAGATGTCTCGCCGTTGCCACCCCAGTCACGCCATGTCGGAATGGTCTTCCAGAACTATGCGCTCTGGCCGCATATGACGGTCTTCGACAACGTGGCATTTGGCCTTGTAGAGCGTAAGTTTTCAAAGGATGAGATTAAGAAGAAAGTGGCGTCGGTGCTCGATGTTGTCGGGTTGTCAGACTACGGCGGTCGCCGCCCTAGTCAGCTCTCTGGGGGGCAGCAGCAGCGTGTCGCACTGGCAAGAACAATTGTGATTGAGCCGTCGATATTGCTATTAGATGAACCCTTATCGAATCTTGATAAGAATCTTCGGGTACAGATGCGTGACGAGTTAAAGAGTCTGCAACGCAAACTTGGCATCACCACAGTCTTTGTGACGCATGACCAAGAAGAGGCGATGACGACGGCAGACCGTATGGCCGTCTTGGATCAAGGGGTGCTGCAGCAGGTAGGTTCAGCAACAATCCTCTATGACCATCCGGTGAATTCTTTTGTCGCGGGATTTGTTGGTACTGCAAATCTCGTGGATGGCTGTGTCGTGAATGACGGCGGCCGAAAAGTCTTTCAAGGCGGTGGTCTGTCGGTTCCCTTAATGCAGTCTGACCTGCCGTTGATGGCGACTGCACAGCTATTTTTCAGACCGCACAGTGCGCGACTTGCGACGACGCCTACCGCGGAATCGGGCGTGCTCTGGGTGGGCGGAACGGTCGCATCCGTAGAATTCACCGGAGAGTTCACACGGTACGGCGTTGATCTGGGCCAGACCACCGTTCTGGTCGATCAGCCCCATCTGATTGGCGATGCCATCTTTGCGCCGGGATCTCGTCTGTCGGTTGGACTCACGTTATCGCAGACCACAGCGATCGCGAGGTGATATGTCGCTCACCACAACGATCTGGTTGGTGCGACATGGCGAGACCGACTGGAACACGGGATCACGGGTTCAAGGCACAACAGACATTCCACTGAATGCCACGGGATTAGCGCAGGCACGACTTGTCGCGCAGCGACTCGTGACCTTTTCGCTCGATGCGATTTATAGCAGTCCACTGTCGCGTGCCATGCAGACGGCAACCCCACTTGCCGATCAGCTTCAACTGTCGATTCAGCCCGTCGCAGGACTTGCCGAACGAGACTTTGGCAGCTTTCAGGGCAAGACCCCGGATCAGGTCGCACTGGAAGACCCAGAGGGGTATCAGCGTTGGCAGACCCGCGATCCTGATTTCGTTCCGACGGGTGGCGAGTCTCTGGTGCAGTTTCGGGATCGTGTCGCGCGCGCACTCGATGACGTGGTTCAGGCGAGGCTTGGCCAGACGATTGCCGTCTTCACCCACGGGGGGGTGCTCGATATGATTTATCGCATTGCGAATGACCTTGATCTTCATGCGCCGCGTGCCTGGCCAATTGCCAATGCGGCGATCCATCACTTGATTGGGACACCTGGACTTGTCCGGATCGAAACCTGGGGAATGCTTGACCACTTGGGCAGTCAGGCTGGGCGTGATGAACTTCGTGGGATCGCTTAAACTTCAGGCATGAAGGTTTTTAATCTCAAGTGTGTTCATGGCCACGCCTTTGAGGGCTGGTTCAAAAGCCATCTGGCTTTCGAGGAACAACAGGCCCAGGGACTCCTGACCTGCCCATTCTGCGACAGCAACGACATCGAAAAAACACTCTCTGCGCCACGGCTCAATCTGTCCTCGGCGGGAGAGCCCGTAGACGCAGAGTTGCCAGCGATGGCCGATGCCGGGGCCAGTCGCGGCCAGGCGGCCGTCATGACGTCTCCGCCCGGGGGCGCACCAGCGCTGGCGGCAGCGCTGAAAATGGTCCGCGATATGCTGGCCCAGAGCGAAGATGTGGGCGAGCGCTTTGCGGAAGAGGCCCGGGCGATGCATGCCAATGAGCTCCCCGCGCGGCCCATTCATGGGCAGACCTCCTTAGAAACCGCTCAGGAACTCGCCGAAGAGGGCATTCCGGTGGTGGCCATTCCCTTTGGCAACCTCCTTAAAACGCCGCTTCAGTAGGGACGTCCCTGTTCTATAGGGCGGGTTTCCTCTGCCTCAGTTGATAAACCACTTTATGAGTGATTTTTATCCTCTTGATTTCGTTCATAATTTATTCATAATTTGACCTAGTTTTCGTCGACAAATGTCATCTAACCCCTTGTTTTAAAAGAAAAAACTCCTCTTTTCGCTTGACCGTGTGAGTCCTTTTCCCTAAAGTGGGAAATCGTGCAAAAAAGTGGTTTTTTGTGGGGGTCACGGTTTGGCAGTTTCTGGTCAATTTTCGGGCGTCACGGCGTTAAGTCTCGACGCGAAGGGTCGCATGACGATTCCGACGCGATATCGCGAGGCACTCGTCGCCCAGTCCAATGGGGCACTCGCGCTGATTGAGAGCGATGACGGCTGTCTGCTCTTGATGGCGCAGTCGCGTTGGGATCAGAAGGTTGCAGCCTTATCGGATGACGAGTCGGACGCAGAGCGCAGACGATTCTGGTTGGGTCTGAGTGACACACCGGAAATGGATAACCAGGGCCGCGTGCTGATTAATCCTGTGCTGCGTGATGGTGCACGTATCCAGCGTGATGTGACACTTCTTGGCGTTGGCGAATATTTCGAAATCTGGGATGCCGCAACGCTCGAGACCCATAAGCAATCTGTTCGCCATCGCAAACGTGGTGGGGGATAGATCGCTTGGAGTCTATTGTCCATCAGCCAGTCCTTCTTCACGAAGCGGTCGAAGGTCTGCAGCTTCACCCTGATGGGATCTATGTCGATGCAACCTTTGGAAGAGGCGGTCACAGTGCCCTCATTCTTTCTGCACTCGGGCCCAAAGGACGTTTAATCGCGTTTGATCGTGATCCACAGGCGGTGGCCTGTGCACAGTCAATCACCGATCCCCGCTTTGAAATCATTCATGCGCCGTTTAGTGAGCTGGTGTCTAGGCTCGCAGAACGTGGCGTATCAGCGATTGATGGTCTTTTGATCGATCTTGGCGTGTCCTCGCCGCAGATCGATGATCCGGCGCGTGGATTTAGTTTCCGCAGTGATGGCCCGCTGGATATGCGGATGGATCCAACACGAGGGCAGCCTGTTTCGGTATGGCTGATGCAGACCTCGATCGATGAATTAAAAAAGGTGATTGCCGACTATGGTGAAGAACGGTTTGCTTTTCAGATTGCAGACGCGATTACGACTCGCTGCGAGGCGGCGCGCCGCGGGGATGCAGCGCCATTGGAATCCACCAAAGCACTCGCCGACCTTGTCGCTGCAACCTTACGCCGCTGCCGGGCGCGTCCGGAGCCGGGTCAACATCCCGCCACGCGCACGTTTCAGGCTTTACGGATTCACATCAACGGTGAACTCGAGGAACTCGTGGTGGTCCTCCAGGCTGCGCTCGAACTTCTGCGCGAGTCTGGGCGCCTTGCGGTCATCAGTTTTCACTCGATCGAGGATCGCATCGTTAAACAGTTCATTCGGGACTGGTCGGGCAAAGCACCGCGCAGCACAGCAGACCGGACACTGACACGCGCGCAAGAGGCCTTGCTCGAGACGATCACCCATCAGCAGTCTGGGGGGGAATCATCATCAAAGACATCGGCCTGCCTGAAACCGGTGGCGCGGATTCGTCCGTCTGCCGCTGAAATTGAACGCAATCCCCGAGCACGTTCGGCGACCCTCAGGATTGCAGAGCGCCTTCCTCATCTTCATCGAGGTCGCGCGTGACCGGACGTCAATGGCTCTTAGTGGCGCTGCTGACGATCTCAGCGCTCGCGCTCGTGAACTCGCGATATCACGAACGACGGCTCTATGCACAAATCGAGCGTGTTGATCGGGCGTCACAGAAATTAGATTCAGATATTGAGGTGCTTCAGGTCGAGCTAACGGCCCTTCGCAATCCTGCTCGGATTGATGCGATCGCGCGGCGGGATCTGAAAATGGTGCCGTTGCGTCCAGTCGATACGTTGTATTCACCGCCATCGCTGGTCGCTCAGCAGAAGGGGGCTCGATGAACACACGATCATCGGCGCTACCGGGGCGGTTTCGATCCAGTGCACTCGGTAAGTCTGCAGAGCCCGTGCTCACCTGGCGTGCAACCCAGGGGCGATCCAAGTTCGTGCTGTTTCTGTTGATGGTTGGATTTGTCGCGGTAGTGGTTCGGTCGTTTCAGCTGCAACTGGTGAACGCGGATCAGTGGCAGAGTCGCGCGGAAAAGCGGTTTGAGCGGGAGCGTGAGATTCCTGCCACGCGTGGCCGTGTACTTGATCGTAATGGGCAGGTGATTGCATCAAGCGTTCGAGAAGAGCAGATCGGCATTGTTCCAACCAAGTTCAATGTGTCGCATCCAAGGTTTAATGCATTTGCAGAGGTATTGCAGATGAAACCTGCGGAGCTTAAGCAAAAGATTAGTCAGAGTAAGAAGTTTTTCTGGGTTGCGAAGGGGCTTGATCTAGAGCGTGCTGAAAAGATTCGCAGTCTGCGCATGCCAGGGATTGAGATTGAGTCGGACTTCCGGCGTTACTACCCCTTCGGCGACACCTTTGCACACATTGTTGGGTTTACGGATGCCGAAGAGCGCGGTGCAGAAGGAATCGAGCTCACCCATAACCAGGATCTAGCGGGTCGTCATGGTTCATCGCGAGTCATCGTGACGCGCAACAACGATGCGGTTGGCGCCAAGCTGATTTCGGATGCAACGAATGGCAAAGACCTTCAGCTATCGCTGGATGCAGGTATTCAGGCCATTGTTCAGACTGCGCTCAAAAATGTTATGACCGAGCACCGGCCAAAGGCGGCGGCGGCAGTCGTCATTGATGTGAAGACGGGAGAGGTCCTTGCGCTGGTGAATGAGCCGTCGTTTGATCCCAACAAGCGAACACGCCTCTCACCGGATGTCGTGCGTAACCGCGTGGTGACCGACACCTTTGAGCCAGGCTCGACGATGAAGCCTTTTTCGATTGCTGCGGCACTCGAACTTGGTCGTGTGACACCGACGACCGAGTTCCAGACGGCGCCAGGAAAGCTGACGATCGGTAACCGCACGATTGGCGACTCGCATCCGCATGGTCTTCTCGATGTCGAGGGGATCCTGGCGAAGTCGAGTAACGTTGGCACGGTCAAGATTGCGCAGAAACTTGCCGCGCGTGAACTACATGCGTTTTATGCCAATGCAGGGTTCGGTCGTGTACCGGATGTAGATCTCAATGGCGCAACGTCGGGTCGCCTGCGCAATCCCGATAAATGGGTGCCGATTGATCAGGCCACGATCTCTTATGGCCATGGTGTCTCAGTGTCGCTTTTACAGCTGGCCCGTGCCTATACCGTGTTCGCTAGGGACGGCGATCTCGTTCCGCTGTCGTTTGTTCCAAGAAACGAATCGGTGACAGGGGTACAGGTCTTCTCACCGGAGACCGCGCGTGCGATTCGCAAGATGTTGATCCGTGCGACGGGTCCAGAGGGCACGGCGCCGAAGGCACAGGTGATGGGATTTCCGGTGGCGGGCAAGACGGGCACCGCACACAAACCAGAACGCGGTGGCTATGCCAAGAATAAATATGTTGCATCGTTCGTTGGGTTTGCACCGGCGGACAAACCAAAATTTGTGGTGGCCGTTATGGTCGATGAACCCAGTGCAGGACGTCACTATGGTGGTGAGGTCGCTGCACCCGTGTTCTCGCAGATTGTGAGCGACTCGCTGCGTCGGATGCAGGTTTCTCCTAATCCGTTGGTTCGTGTACTGCCGGCCACGGCGGTGATTGCAGAGGGCACCTGAGATGGTGACGACGCCCCACGCTGGCCCTCATCCGCTTGGTCTTCGGGATCTGATCTCGGAGCAGGTCAGCGACTGGCTTATTGCGAAAGTCGGCCCCCACGGTCAGCTCACCGCCGATAGTCGAAAGATTCGTCCCGGGGATGCGTTTCTTGCGCGTGCAGGGCAAACAAGCAAGGCAGAAGACCACATTGCCGCTGCCATCGAGTCAGGTGCGGCAGCGATTGCAGTCGAGGGCGATGCAACGCTTGCAGCGCCGATTGTGGAATCCGGTCGTGTTCCCACGATACGCGTGCCGTTGCTTGGACAGCGACTTGGAATGATTGCATCCGAGTTCTATGGCCGTCCGAGCATGGCACTACAGTTAATTGCGGTGACCGGCACCAATGGAAAGTCTACGGTGACTGCAGCGATGGCCTATGCACTTGCACGTTCTGGAATCTCTGCTGCGGCTGTTGGTACGCTGGGGTTGGGGCTGTTTCCTGCCGGCTGTCCGAAAGATTTTGAACCCACCTGGGAAGAGCAGTGGACAGGAGGGCTCACGACACCAGATGCCGTGTCATTACATCGGCTGTTAGCGAGTGTGAAGCAACGACATGTGAAGGCGGTTGTTATCGAGGCGTCATCGATTGGTCTGGTACAAGGTCGACTACAAGGATGCGCTATCAAGATCGCCGCATTTACCAACCTGAGCCATGATCATCTAGACATTCACGGCAGTATGCAGGCGTATGCGCAGGCAAAGGCCTTGCTATTTTCTGCTCCAAGTCTTGCGACAGCCGTGATCAACACGGACGACCACTATGCAGAGTTGATGTGGCGCCAGGTCGATCTTCGAGTCGACCGTATTGCGATTGGTGCGCATATTCCTGAGCATTCATCGGCGGCCCTCACGGCGGAGCAGGTGACACCCACGTCCCAGGGCTTTTCAATCCGTCTTCATGGAATGGGTAAGGCAGAGGCGCTCACAGGAGATGTTCAGCTCCCCGTCTATGGGCGACACAACGTCGATAACGCAGCGCTCGTTGCAGGATGTCTCTTTGCGATGAAGCTTTCCCCCGAGGAGATTCGTGAGCGACTCGCGGAATTCAAACTTCCCGCTGGCCGTCTGCAGATGATTCGTTCACCGAATGGCCCTTGGGCGTGCGTGGACTACGCCCACTCTCCTGATGCGCTTGCGCGTGTATTGGAGGCGTTACGGCCATTGGCGGAGTCTCGTTCAGGTCGGCTGATCTGTCTGTTTGGCTGCGGGGGTGATCGCGATTCAGCAAAACGACCGCTGATGGGAGAGATTGCCGCGCGACTCGCGGATCAGGTCGTACTGACTTCTGATAATCCGCGATCGGAGTCCCCGGAAGCGATTCTGGAAGATATTTTTAAAGGGGTGCCCGAGAACTATCGTGCGAAGGTACATTGCGAGGCTGATCGAGGGCGTGCGATTGCAGAGACGATTGCTTCAGCTCGGCGACATGATCTTGTGCTAATTGCTGGAAAGGGTCATGAGCAGCGTCAGATCATTGGTGCTGAATCATTTGCATTTTCGGATGTTGATCACGCAAAGCAGGCACTCGATTCCTGGCAACAGATGGTCGAGGGGGTGGCACATGCCTAGCCTTGCAGACTTTCTCGCGGCCGTGCCAGGTGCCTCCTGTCCGCCAAGCGCACAGTCCGTGGGTTTTGAATCAGTGAGCACGGATAGTCGATCAATTCAACCGCGAGGGCTATTTGTTGCGCTCGTTGGTCCGAACTTTGATGGCCATGACTTCCTATCGACTGCGCAGCAGAAAGGCGCGGCCGCCGCGATCGTTAGTCGATTGGATGTGGCGCCAATCGAGGGGCTTCCGCTTGTGCAAGTCCCAGATACGTTGTTGGCCCTTCAGCAGTGGGCGGTCGCGCATCGTGATCAGTGGCATGGTCCTTTAGTCGCGGTTACAGGAAGCAATGGCAAAACGACCGTCAAGCAGATGGTCTCAGCGATTGCGATGCAGGCCTTTGGCGAGGCGCAGGCCTGGGCAACGCCTGGCAATCTGAATAACCACATTGGTGTACCGCTATCGGTGTTGGGGCTTTTGCCATCCCATCGATTTGCGGTGTTGGAACTGGGGATGAACCACCCTGGAGAGATCGCGGGTCTTGCGGCGATTGCTAAGCCCAGTGTCGGCCTTGTGAATAACGCACAGCGTGAACATCAGGAGTTTATGAAGTCCGTAGACGCGGTGGCAAAAGAAAACGGTCAGGTCTTGGCATCGCTGCCGGCCACTGGCGTTGCCGTATTCCCCCGAGATCCCGACCACGAGATGACTTGGTCGACTCAGGCAGGCTCGAGACGGATGATTCGTTTTGGATTTCGTGATGCCCCGGCCGTATCCCAGTACGCGGGTGAAGAACTGCTCGGGGAGTGGACATCAGCAACATCAGGTGAGCGGAAGCTTTTGGTGACGTTTCCGGATCAACAGACGATCACGATCTCTCCAAAGGGAGCGGGTCAGCACTTTGCACTCAATCTGCTGGCCGCTGCCGCATGTACCTGGGCTACGGGGATTGCTGCAGAAACCATTGGGGATGCGTTGAATCGTTTTACGCCCGTGCAAGGGCGTGGGCTGCAACTGGCCTTAGCAGGCGGTGGTGTCGTGATCGATGACACCTACAACGCCAATCCAGATTCGGTCCGCGCTGCAATTGATGCCTTGGTCTCCATGCCCCAGCCGCAGATGCTGGTCTTAGGGGATATGGGGGAGGTTGGCGATCAGGGCGACGCCTTTCACGATGAAGTGTTGCACTACGCCGCAGACCAGAAGATTGAATCACTCTGGCTGCATGGAGACGCCATGGCACAGGCGTCATCAAGAACCAAGATTGGGCTTTATCAAGAAAGCCTTCCGCAACTGATTGCAATGCTACAGACGGCAATCCGACAGGCGCAACACGATCAGCAGCAGCCCTCGGTCTGGGTAAAAGGGTCTCGTTTTATGCGAATGGAACGGGTGGTAGACGCATTGATCCACCCCACGGGAGATCCAGCACCATGCTGCTGATATTTTTTGACTGGCTAGAGCAGTATGTTCGTGCAGCAGGTGTCTTTAACTACATCACGCTTCGTGCCGTGATGGCGACGCTGACGGCGCTCGGGATTGGCTTGTTCTTAGGGCCTGCGGTGATCCGTAAGCTGACGGAGTTAAAGGTAGGTCAGGCGGTTCGTGATGATGGTCCACAGACACATCTCGTGAAGTCCGGTACGCCAACGATGGGGGGCGCACTCATTCTGTTGGCCATTGGCATCACCACCATACTCTGGGCGGATCTGTCGAACCGGTTCGTCTGGGTACTGATTGTTGTCACGATGGGGTTTGGTGCAGTGGGCTGGGTCGATGACTATCGCAAGGTAGTCAACCAAGATCCGCGTGGACTACCCGCCCGCTGGAAATATTTCTGGCAGTCCCTCATTGGTATTGTTGCGGCGATCTATCTTGCCTTCTCGGTTCCCGCGCAAAGCAATGCCCAGGCGTTAGAACTGTTCACGCAATGGGTGAGCAGTGGCTTCAATATGACACTGCCGCCAAAGGCGAGCCTGATGGTGCCGTTTTTCAAAGAGATCGCCTATCCGTTAGGGGTCTTTGGCTTCATGCTGCTGACCTACTTCGTGATTGTCGGAACCAGTAATGCCGTCAATCTGACGGATGGTCTCGATGGCCTTGCCATCATGCCCACGGTGATGGTGGCAGGCGCGTTAGGCGTCTTCGCTTATGTCACGGGGAATGCGGTGTTTGCGAAGTACCTGTTGATTCCGTATATCCCGGGGGCTGGAGAGCTTACGGTGTTCTGCGCGGCGCTGGTGGGTGCAGGCCTTGCGTTCCTTTGGTTCAACGCCTATCCGGCGCAGGTCTTTATGGGAGACGTGGGGGCGCTTGCGTTAGGCGGCGCGCTCGGGACCGTTGCGGTTGTGGTCCGTCAAGAGATCGTGCTCTTCATCATGGGAGGGGTCTTCGTCGTGGAGACGCTCTCGGTGATGCTGCAAGTGGGGTACTTCAAGTACACCAAAAAACGTTTCGGGGAGGGGCGACGAATTCTGAAGATGGCGCCGCTTCATCATCATTTTGAAGTGGGTGGCTGGAAAGAAACCCAGGTCGTGGTGCGCTTTTGGATCATCACGATGATTCTGGTGCTCGCTGGCCTGTCGACCTTAAAGCTTCGTTAAATCACGGTTGAAATTGAAACAAGATATCTGTCATCACTTATGAGTCGAACGAAACAACAGATCCCAGCCACACCCCCGTGTCCCGCTATTCCGATGGGTTTTGACTGGCGTGGCACACGCGCCTTAGTGATTGGACTAGGAGAATCTGGGCTGGCGACCGCGAAGTGGCTGCTACGCCAAGGGGCTGCAGTCACGATGATTGATAGCCGTGAGTCCCCGCCCGCAAGCGATGCGGTGCGCGCACTCTCAACGACTGGAACGCTGGATATCCATGTCGGCGTAGCCACTCCTTTTGCCGCTGATTGGCTTGACGGCATTCAGATGGTGATTCCCAGTCCTGGGTTGTCGCCCCATGCACGCCATAACAGTCCGATTGCTATCTTGCTTCAAGAGGCGCTTGCGAGAGATCTGTTGGTGGTCGGTGAGATTGATCTCTTTGAATGGGCAATTCATCACGCAGCCCATGCCAGCAGCCTAACGTCCGCAGGGTCGGATCTGGAGCTGCCACTAGAGCTACCAAAAGTGCTGGCCATTACGGGTACAAACGGCAAGACCACAACAACTCAGATGACGGTGACGCTGCTGCGTCGCGCTGGGTTTGATGCGCAGGAGGCAGGAAATATCAGCCCATCACTGCTTGATGCCGTGATGGATCGTGAAGATAAGAGTCGATTCCCACAGGTCTGGGTGCTTGAACTATCGAGCTTCCAGTTGGCGATCGCGAAGCATTTCCACCCGACCGCGGCAGCGTTACTCAATATCACGGAAGACCATCTGGACTGGCATCTCGATATGGATGACTACATTCAGGCGAAGGCACGCGTCTTTGGTCATGGCCTTGCGCCAACAGCGTCCCCGGTCTGCGCAATTATCAATCGCCAGGATGCTGCGGTCGTCAGGGCGGCGCAAGGTCAGTCAGAGCGGGTCTCGTTTGGACTGGATGTGCCAATGGGTCTTGGCGATCTGGGGCTGGTGGAAGAGGGCATCGTCTGGATGACGGTGCGCGATGCGCTGGATGAGACGCGACTGCATCGCCTGATGCCCGCCGATGCGCTGCGGGTTCGTGGTCGACACAATGCCATGAACGCACTTGCTGCGTTGGCGTTATGCCGTTCAGTGACACCGGCACTTGCACCGCTCCTTCATGGATTGCGCGAGTTCCGTGGGGGTGCCCATCGAACCGAGTGGGTGGGGCACGTTCATGGCGTTGACTTTGTCGATGACAGCAAGGGCACCAATGTGGGGGCCACAGTTGCCGCACTCACAGGAATTGCAACACCGTTGGTGCTGATTGCGGGTGGCGATGGAAAAGGGCAAGACTTTTCGCCGCTTGCGGATGCCATGCGCCGTTTTGCAACGGCGGTGGTGACGATCGGTCGCGACGGTCCAACCATCGGAGAGATTGCTCGCGCGCAGAACCTGGCCGTACACCCCGCGACGTCGATGGAGGATGCGGTACGTCAGGCCTATTCGTTGGCAAGTCAGCGAGGAGGCATTCCAGTGTTGATGTCACCCGCCTGTGCAAGCTTTGACATGTTCAAGAACTATGTTGCTAGGGCGCAGGCGTTTCGCGACGCCGTGACAGTCGTAGCCGAGGAGCAAGGCGTCACATGCTAGCGTCGGATCGCACAGCACCCATGGTCTCGATTGCGAATAGCGATCGTGCCTTGCTGTCGGTATTTTTCGGACTGCTACTGGTTGGCCTGGTCATGGTCTATTCCGCAAACCTGCCATTACCCAGCAATAACACCGAGTCGGTCTTCTGGCGAGGCATGCGCGGCCATCCGATTCATCTCGCCATTGGTCTTGCTGGAATGTTCCTGATGACACGGATTCCGACGAGCCTGCTGCATACCTTGTCGACACCGCTCTTTCTGGTCGGGGTGGGGCTACTGATCATCGTGGCGGGAATGAAGCTTGTCTTCGGGGCCGCGATCGTAAAAGACGGTGCCGTTCGTGCAATTCCGCTGGGCTTCTTTACGCTTCAGCCTGCGGAGCTGATGAAGCTATTTGCATTGTTGTTCGCGGCGGCCTATGTGATTCGTCGCCAAGACCGGATGCACACATTTGTGCGTGGCCTGCTGCCGATTGGCGCGGTGATGTCGTTGGTGATGATCCTGCTGCTGTATCAGCCCGACCTTGGATCCACGATTGTCATCATGTTGATTACGGCGGCCATCTTGTTTTTAGGTGGCATGAGTCTGCGTGTCTTTGTGCCGTTGATTCTGGCGTTGTTTGCAGTCTTTGCCGCAATGGTCTGGCTGACTCCTTGGCGCCTGATGCGGCTGATCTCGTATCTGAAGCCATGCGACCCTGACTTGGTCCAGACCACCGGCTATCAGCTCTGCGGTGCATTGATTGCCTTTGGGAATGGCGGTTTTCTGGGATCCGGTCTTGGCACGGGTGTCGCTAAGATGGGGCATTTACCCCTGCCGCACACCGACTTTATCTTTGCCATGATGGGCGAAGAGATTGGCTTTGTTGGTGTCACGCTGGTCATTCTGGCGTTTGCTTTCATTGTTCGTCGTGCGATTGAGATTGGTCGTACGGCGATGTCCCAAGAGAAGCTTTTCTCGGGGCTGGTCGCCCAGGGCATTGGCGTCTGGTTTGGTATCCAGACGCTGATTCATGCGGGGGTCAATACGGGACTTCTGCCGACCAAAGGATTAACGCTTCCGTTTATCAGTCACGGCGGCAGCTCCATGTTGGCGGTATGTCTGGCGATGGGCGTGTTGATTCGCATTGATGCCGAGAACCGTCAACTAGGACGAAAGGGGCCGACCGGATGATGCCTCGCGTCCTAATTGCAGCTGGCGGCACTGGTGGCCATGTCTTTCCTGCGCTGGCGGTGGCGCAAGCCTTACGCGGCCAGGGCTGGCACGCGGAATGGGTGGGGACCGACCGTGGTCTCGAGGCGCGTGTGATTCCTGACGCCGGCATTGGCCTGCATATTCTTCGGTTTACTGGAGTGCGCGGTAAAGGGTTATCCGCTTGGCTGGGGCTTCCCTTGCGGCTTCTCCGTGCGCTATCGGATGCCTTGGCGATTGTTCGTCATGTCCGTCCGTCCGTCGTTGTCGCCTTTGGCGGTTATGTGACCTTTCCCGTGGGATTGGCGGCAAGACTGAGTCGGATTCCGTTATGCATTCACGAACAGAATGCGGTGATGGGAACTGCAAATCGCTGGCTTGCACGGATTGCAAGTCGTGTGATGGTGAGTTTTCCGCAGACTCGTTTTGCACCGGGTTCTTCGATCCTGATTGGAAATCCTGTTCGTGAGTCGATTCTGAATCTTGCGGATCCCGCTGAACGTGCTGCTGATCGCACAGGAGCACTGCGCGTGCTCGTCATGGGCGGCAGCCTTGGTGCGACAGCGCTGAATCAGCATCTGCCGGGCTGTTTTGCCGAGGTCGCGCGTCAAGGTCAGCGTCTGACGATTCGGCATCAGTCTGGGCAAAAGGATCTTGAGATACTGCGTCAGCGCTATCGAGGGCTTGGGCTCGAGGCTGACTGTACGGCGTTTATTCGTGACATGGAGGCTGCCTATGCCTGGGCGGATCTCGTGATCTGTCGTGCCGGCGCTTCAACGGTGACCGAGGTGGCTGCTGCGGGGCTGCCTGCAATCTTTATTCCCTTGCCGTCAGCGATTGATGATCATCAGACGGCGAATGCACGGTATCTCTCGGATAGTGACGCGGCATGGTTGGTTCGGCAGGCAGACCTCACAGGCAATGCCGCGGATATCCAAGTGAATCCACTTGTGAAGTTACTCACCTCCCTGACACGAGAGACCTGTATTTCCATGGGCAGGCATGCCCGTACGCGGGCCATGAGTGATGCTGTAGATCATGCAGCTGCGCAGGTGGCAGGCGTGATTGGCCGTCATCATCCGGAGCGGGATTGATGAGACATAAGATCGAGACCATTCACTTTGTCGGGATCGGCGGATCGGGGATGTCGGGGATTGCCGAGGTACTCTTAAATCTCGGCTACCGTGTCCAGGGGTCGGATATTGCAAAAAATGCAGCGACCGAGCGCCTTGCCCAGCAGGGGGCAACGATTTTTATTGGGCACTCTGCTGAACATCTCGGCGCAGCAAATGCTGTCGTGATCTCAAGCGCAGTGAAATCGGATAACCCCGAGGTGCTGACCGCGCGGGCTCGTCGTATTCCTGTCGTACCCCGAGCGCTGATGCTCGGTGAGCTGATGCGACTGAAGCAGGGAATCGCCATCGCAGGCACGCACGGCAAGACCACGACCACGAGCCTGGTTGCCAGTGTGTTGGCACAGGCCGGGCTTGATCCGACATTTGTGATTGGCGGACGCTTAAATAGTGCCGGTGCGAATGCGCGGCTTGGACTTGGCGACTACATTGTGGCCGAGGCAGATGAGTCAGATGGTTCGTTCTTGAACCTGCTGCCCATGATGGCCGTCATTACGAATATTGACGAAGACCACATGGAAACCTATGACCATGACTTCGCCAAACTCAAGCAGGCCTTTATTGCCTTCACGCAGCGTCTGCCGTTTTATGGAACAGCGGTGGTCTGTCTCGATGATCCGCATGTACGAGAGATCGTGCCCTTCTTATCCAAGACGGTCGTGACCTACGGACTTGCTGACGATGCCCAGGTGCGTGCAGTGGATCTTCAGGACCGCGCTGGAGCGATGCAGTTCACGGTACTGCGAGAAGAGACGGCACCATTGTCCGTGCTGCTCAATCTGCCTGGACGACACAATGTTCAGAATGCACTCGCCGCGATCGCAGTTGCTACAGAGCTAGGGCTGTCAGATCAGGCGATTGTTGATGCTTTGAGAGACTTTAAAGGCGTTGGTCGACGGTTCCAGAACTGTGGCGACTTTTCATGTGCCCGCGGCGGACAGTTCACCTTGATTGATGATTACGGCCATCATCCCGCAGAAATTTCCGCCACGATCGCCGCCGCGCGAGGCGCCTTTCCTGGGCGTCGCATTGTGCTGGCCTTTCAGCCGCATCGCTTTAGCCGCACCCGAGATCTGTTTGAAGACTTTGTTCGTGTCTTGGGGGAGGCAGATCAGTTACTGCTTGCCGAGGTCTATCCCGCCGGCGAGGCGCCTATTGCGGCGGCCGATGGCAAGGCACTTGCGCGCGCTATTCGGGTGGCGGGGCGTGTTGAGCCTGTCTATGTGGAGTCAATTGCAGAGATGGCCGAGACGATTCGTCAGTTGACATCAAGTGGTGACGTGGTGCTCTCGATGGGGGCGGGTTCGATTGGATCGGTCCCTGCACAAATGAAGATTCTTTCCGGGGGTGGGGCGTGACCGAGCAATCACTACGCCAGTTACACCGACCCGATCCCAAGGCAATGGGCCGTGTGGCCGTGCTCATGGGGGGAATGTCTGCAGAGCGAGAGATCTCGATTCGGTCAGGCACGGGGGTGTTAGCGGCATTACTGCGTCAGGGTGTCAATGCGTTTAGCTTTGATCCGAAGACACGCCCGTTACAGGATCTTGTTGCCGAGAAAGTGGACCGTGTCTTTATCGCCCTGCACGGGCGTTACGGCGAAGATGGCACCGTACAAGGGGCACTCGAACTCTTAAAGATTCCGTATACCGGCAGTGGTGTGATGGCGAGCAGTATTGCCATGGATAAGACGGTGACCAAACGACTCTGGTCCACGATGTCCTTGCCAACCCCGGCCTTTGCACTGCTCACGCCTGGGTTTGATCCGGCGCATATCGTTTCGCAACTCGGGCTTCCGATTGCAGTCAAACCGGTCTCAGAGGGCTCTTCGCTTGGCATGACGAAGGTCACGCAGATGGGTGACTTGCTGCCCGCCTATGCGATGGCGGCGAAGTTTGATCGTCAGGTCATGGCCGAGGCATTTGTCTCGGGCCGTGAATTTACCTGCGCGTTGCTAGAGCTAGCACCCGGTGAGGTAATTGCCCTGCCAGTGATTGAGATTGTTGCACCGGAAGGGCAGTACGACTATCAGAACAAATATTTCGGGTCGGCGACTCGTTATGTCTGCCCTGCATCGATCGATGATGAGACCAGGCATCAAATGCAGTCAGCCTCTGTTGCGGCGTTTCGCGCCTTGGGCTGCTCGGGCTGGGCCAGAGCGGATCTGATGTGGGATGGTCAGGGCTCGCCGATGTTGCTAGAGATCAACACCTCGCCTGGCATGACCGATCATTCGCTGGTGCCGATGGCGGCCGCACAGGTCGGATTGGCCTATGACGACTTGGTACTGCAGATCTTGTCATCTGCGTCACTCAAACTGGAGGCACGCGCATGATCAGTTCTCCGTTGCGTGACGTCTGGCACTCCCCGGTCTGGCTGAACCGAATTTCAGCAGCGCTCTTTGCACTGTCCATCATGGGGTTTGCTGCACTAGTTGCGCTCTGGCTAGCGAACCGTCCGGTGTTCACTGTGAAGCGTGTCATTGTGGATACCCCTTCGGGATCGTTAAAGCATGTCTCGGCCTCGCAGGTGCAGGCGGCAGTGTTGGAGTCCTTGAACGGCACAGTGCTCTCGACCGATCTACAGATGATGCATAAGGCACTGGCGTCGATTCCATGGGTCCGCTCCGCCACCGTGCGGCGTATCTGGCCGAATCGACTGTTAGTCAGGCTTGAAGAACAACATGCGGTCGCCACTTGGGGCAATCAGCGACTGGTGAATCGATTTGGCGAGCTCTTTACTGCCCAGGCAGCAGATCACGATGACCCCTGTCGCCTGATTCCGTTGTCGGGACCTGCCGGATCGCAGCGTCTCGTGCTCGAGCGTGCCGTGGCCTTAAGCCAGTGGCTTGCCCCGATTGAGAAATCGCTGACCAGCCTGACGCTCTCGGACCAATATGCCTGGACCGCAGAAGTCTCCGGAAACATGGTCTTAGAGCTTGGTCGTGATGCATTGCCGACGCCGGTGGAAGAGCGGGTCAGAAATTTTGTAAAGACGCAGGCCTGGCTTGCAACGCAGCTCGGGCAGGCAAAGCCTGCAGCACAACTGGCACAGGCGGATCTTCGCTATGCCACAGGGTATGCCTTTCGCCCTGCGGCCTCTGGAGCGGCAGCACCGGATGGGGCAACGCTTCCGTTGTGTATTGGAGCGCAGGCATGAACTGGTTTGAATTCGTTTAGGTGAGAGATGGGTTATGACACGAGAGTCTAAAAATCTAGTCGTCGGTCTTGATATCGGCACCTCGAAGATTGTCACCATCGTGGCAGAAGTTCTTGATGATGGCCGCCTCGAGGTAATCGGTCTGGGACAGGCCGACTGCGAAGG
>JACCDJ010020707.1_pt1 | contig 18419 bp, 17 predicted proteins | sample 7444481 | NCBI WGS metagenome assembly JACCDJ01 (sample SAMN15323435, study PRJNA562643) | freshwater metagenome | isolation source: river surface water | place: USA:Blue River Watershed | collected 2017-08-15 | reverse complement strand
GACCCACGTCGTCACCGAATCCTGCATCAAATGCCGCTACACGGACTGCGTTGATGTCTGCCCCGTGGATTGTTTCCGCAAGGGCTCCAACTTCCTGGTGATCGACCCGGACGAGTGCATCGACTGTGCGGTCTGCATCCCGGAGTGCCCGGTGAACGCGATCTATGCCGAGGAAGATGTCCCCGACGATCAAAAAGACTTCATCGCCATCAACGCGGATCTCTCCCGCGAGTGGCCCACCATCAGCCGAATGGAAGCCCACTTCGAGGACGCGGACCAATGGGCAGACGTCAAAGATAAGCGCGGACTGCTCGAGCGGTGACCGTCACAGCGGAAGAACGATTCACACGCGAGTCGATCACCTGGATCCATCCCTGGACGCCACATCTTTTTTCGTTTCGCATCACCCGCCCCAAGTCCTATCGTTTCACCGCCGGACAATTTGCCCGGCTCGGCGTCGAAAAGCCCGATGGCAGCATCGCCTGGCGCGCTTATTCCATGGTCTCTGGGCCGTACGATGACACGCTCGAGTTTTACTCCATCGTCGTGCCCGATGGGGAATTCACCACGCAACTGGCCCGTTTAACGGTGGGCGACAGGCTGCTGATCGAAAAACAGAACCACGGGTTTCTGACCCTGTCGCGCTTTACGCAAGGGCGTGACCTGTGGCTGTTATCCACGGGCACTGGCATTGCACCCTTTCTATCCATACTGGCCGACCCCGCCGCATGGGAAGGCTACGCCACCATCGTCTTGGTGCACAGCGTGCGCGAATCCGTCGAACTCGCCTATCGGGATCACATCCAGGCGCTGGCCACCCACGACCTGTTTGCCGAGCACGCGCACAAATTGATCTACATACCTGTGGTCACACGGGACACGATTCCAGGCGTGTTGTCGTCACGCATCACGCAGTTGATTGAGAGCGGTGCGCTGGAGGAACGCGCGGGACTGAGACTTGACCTGGACAACTCCCGCATCATGCTGTGCGGAAATCCTGAGATGGTCGATGACACCCGTCGCATCCTGAAGGCACGCGGATTTCGCACGAGTCGACAGTCGGCGCCCGGCCAGATCGCCGTCGAGAACTACTGGTAAGATCAGCCCGCATAACGGGAGCCCAGACTTGCTCTACCAACTTCACGAGATTCAACGTTCGATCTTGCACCCCATCAGTCGGTTGGCGGGTGCAGGTTCCGAGATCTACACCAACCCCTACAGCCCCTTGGCCTACATGCCGTTTTCCAAGCGGCTCGCGGCCACGTTTGATCTGGTGCATCGGATTGGCAAGGAATACCAAAAGCCCGCGTTTGACATTGGACACACGGTGATCAATGGCCGGGAGGTGGCCATCACCGAGCACGTGGTCCTGGAAAAGCCCTTTTGCAAACTGCTGCATTTCGCGCGTCAGTTTCCCGATGGGCACGCCGGCCCAGCAGACCCAAAAATTCTGTTGGTCGCTCCCCTGTCGGGCCATCACGCCACGCTGTTGCGCGACACGGTCCGCACGCTGGTGTCCGATCACGAGGTCTACATCACCGATTGGATCGATGCCCGCATGGTGCCGTTGAGCCACGGGCCGTTTCACCTCGATGACTACGTCGACTACATCAAGGAATTCATCGCTGCCCTGAGTCCGGACTTAAACGTGATGTCGGTGTGTCAGCCCACGGTCCCCGTGCTCGCCGCCGTCTCCCTGATGGCCAGTGAGGGGCATCCGGCCGCGCCGCGCACGATCATCATGATGGGGGGTCCGATCGATACCCGAAAGAGCCCCACCTCGGTCAATGATCTGGCCACCAAAAAGCCGTATCAGTGGTTTGAAAACCATGTGATCTACACGGTCCCTTCGAAATACCCGGGCTACCTGCGCAAGGTCTACCCCGGTTTTCTGCAGCACGCCGGTTTTGTGGCAATGAATCCCGATCGTCACCTGACCTCCCATTACGACTATTACCTTCAACTGATCAAAGGTGACGGCGAGAGTGCGGACAGTCATCGCGCGTTTTACGACGAGTACAACGCCGTGCTGGATCTCGCGGCAGAGTTTTATCTGGACACGATTCGTGTCGTATTTCAGGAGCATGCTCTGCCGCGCGGCACCTGGACGGTGCGTGGCCAGCCGGTTCGTCCGCAAGACATCACCCGAACCGCACTGCTGACCGTCGAAGGGGAGCTCGATGACATCTCCGGCCCCGGCCAGACCCAGGCCGCCCATGACCTCTGCACCGGCATTCCATCCCATCGTCAGGAGGACATGGTGGTGCCGAAGGCGGGCCACTACGGCATTTTCAGTGGACGACGTTGGCGTGAACAGGTCGCACCCAAAATCGCCGAATTTATCCGACGTCATTAACGACGTCCTGCCCCAGACGCAGTGCACGCGCTGTGGTTATCCGGCCTGCCGTCTCTACGCGCAGGCCATCGCGCAGGGGCAGGCCAACATCAACCAATGCCCACCGGGCGGTGAGGCCGGCATTCGTCGACTCGCCGAACTCACTGGCAAGCCTTAAGTGCCGCTCAATCCTGCCCATGGACAGGAAAAACCCCGAGAGCGCGTGATCATTGATGAGTCACGATGCATCGGATGCACCCTGTGCATCCGGGCCTGCCCCGTCGATGCCATTGTCGGCGGATTCAAAGCCATGCACACCGTGCTGATCGATGCCTGCACGGGATGTGAACTCTGCATCGCACCCTGTCCCGTCGATTGCATCACCCTGGCACCGTGCATCGGCAGTGCCGAATGGCCACCCCATGCCGCACAGACGGCGCGGATCCGATATGAGGCGCGACAAGAGCGCCTGCATGAGGAGTCCATGGCCGCAACCCGTACCGCACCGAACGCCGATCGATTGGCCAGTGTGCTGGCGAAGGCCCGTGCACGTGCCGCACAGCGCCGTCCATGAACGCCGAGATTCGGGCCGAGATATTTCGCAGGCTCGCCGCCCTCAATCCCCACCCCACCACCGAGCTGGAATACAGCACGCCGTTTGAACTGCTCACGGCCGTGCTGCTCTCGGCCCAGGCCACCGATCGTTCCGTCAACGCGGCCACACGACGACTCTTTCCCGTGGCCAACACGCCCGCCGCCATCCTCGCCCTGGGCACGGTCGGTCTCGAACCCTTTATTCGCACGATTGGCTTATACCGCACCAAGGCCCGTCATCTGATCCAGACCTGCGCGATGCTGTGTCGCGACCATGGGGGTCAGGTCCCGGAAGATCGTGAGGCACTGGAATCCCTTCCTGGCGTGGGGCGCAAGACCGCCAATGTGGTGCTCAACACCGCCTTCGGTTGGGACACGATCGCCGTGGACACGCACATTTTCCGCGTGGCCAACCGTACCCGGATCGCCGTGGGAAAAACGGTGCTGGAGGTGGAGCATCGCCTGTTGCGCACTGTGCCGTCGGAATTTAAGCGGCATGCCCACCACTGGCTCATTCTTCACGGCCGCTACATCTGCAAGGCGCGCACGCCTCAATGCTGGCGATGTCCGATCAATGACTGCTGTGAGTACCGTCAAAAGTCTTTGCCGCCCGAGTAAAAAATCCCAACAGATCCAAGGCGGCGGGCGACAGGCGTTTGGTGTCGCCATGACAGATGGAGAGAGCCCGTGACGTGTCCACATCCGTGATCGGCAAGGTCTTAAATCCAAGCAATCGACTGAATCGCTGCGCGACACGGTCAGGCAGCACCGTGATGCCCAGACCGGCCGCCACCAGCTGCGAGATGGCATCGAACCCTTTCACCTGCACCCGTACCCGTGGGGCCACTCCAACGGTGCGCGCCAGGTTCACCAGCCACTCCTGAATCGATCCGCCCTCTTGCAGCAGAATTAAATCCTCTTCCAGGAGTGCCGGCATGGTGATCGCCTCAATGGCCGTCCAACGCGCATCGTTGGGCACCATCACCACAAGCGTGTCCTGGTGATACGGCAGTACGTGTAACTGATCACGCAACACCTCCCCCGCAAAGACACCAATGTCGGCATCCCCATCCGATACCCGTTGCTGGATGTCACGGCTCGTGTGTTCCGACAGATCGATGCGCACCCTGGGATGCAGCCTTAAAAACGCTGTCAGATCGGTGGGCAATACGGTCGCAATCGAACTCGCGTTCGCGACGATGCGCACATGACCCGCGATGCCCGCCGCAAAGTCACTCACCTCGAATTCCATCTGGGCCAGTTCACGCTCAATGGAGCGTGCATGATGCAAGACCGCATTGCCGGCCTCGGTGAATCGCACTCCGCGGGCATGCCGCACTAAAAGCGGCACGCCCATGCGTTCCTCCAAGTCCCGAATCCGCGTGCTGGCCGCCCCCAAGGCCAGATGCAGCCCCTCCGCCGCCTTGGTGATGGAGCCACTCTGGGCCACGGCCAACAGCAACTTCAGTGTCAGAAAGTCCACCCGCTGCGGGTTGATGACCTTATCGTTGCGCACGCCGATTCACCGCCTCCACATAGGCCACCCCATCGATGGCCGCGCCCGTGCGCTGGCTTTTCCAGAGCTCCTCTCCCAGGCACTCCATCACCACGTGCATGGCCTCATGACGACTGTCCAGGCGCTGGGCCAGTCGCGTGAACGCTGCCCGAATGCCAAACGGTTGATCAATGGACACCTGCTCTTCAATGGAGAGGTGCATGGCCAGATGCAGAAACGGATTGGTGACCCCGGCCTCGACGGAATAATCCTTGGCCAAGGCCTGGGCCACGTCCGACAGATCATCGTGGTATTCCGGATGCTGCCCCATCCAGTCGGCGGCCAGGGCTTCCAGATCGGTGAGGGGCGCGCGGGCCTGATGCTTGGCCCAGGCCTCACAGAAGAACCGGCGCACATCGTCTTTGCTGGGATTGAACATGGCGATAATCTAGCGAAACCCGCGAGCCTTCGCAAATGACGAAGGCTCGCCCCGAAATGACGGATTCTCAGGGCCGCAGGGCGGGAGTATCGTGCGGACAAGCGTTGTCACTATAAGTGGTACCCCATCACCGAGCATCCGAATTTCCGGTGGGCACTCAATCAGGGAGAGAAGTCATGTCGCAGCCGCACGCATCGGCCGGCCGTCGCTTTCGCGACGCGTTGGCAGAAGAGCACCCTTTACAAATCATCGGCGCGATCAACGCCAACCACGCCTTGCTCGCCAAGCGCGCGGGCTTTCGGGCCATTTACCTCTCCGGAGGCGGCGTGGCCGCCGGGTCACTGGGCCTGCCCGACCTGGGCATCTCCAACCTGGACGACGTGCTCACGGACGTGCGCCGCATCACCGACGTCTGCGACACACCGCTACTGGTGGACGTGGACACGGGTTTTGGATCGTCGGCCTTCAACATCGCCCGCACCACTAAATCGATGATCAAGTTTGGGGCCGCGGCCATGCACATCGAGGATCAGGTCGGCGCAAAACGTTGCGGCCATCGGCCGGGCAAGGCGATCGTGACCCAGGACGAAATGGTCGATCGGGTCAAAGCCGCGGTCGACGCCAAAACGGATGCTGATTTTGTGATCGTCGCGCGCACCGATGCCCTGGCCGTTGAGGGCCTGCAGTCGGCGATTGATCGGGCCTGTGCCTGCGTCGACGCCGGGGCAGACGCCATCTTTCCGGAGGCGATGACCGAACTCTCGATGTACAAAGACTTCGCGAAAGCGGTCAAGGTGCCGGTGCTGGCCAACATCACCGAGTTCGGCAGCACGCCGCTGTACACCGTCGATGAGCTGCGCGGTGCAGACGTGGCCATGGTGCTCTACCCGCTATCGGCGTTTCGCGCTATGAACAAGGCGGCCCAGACCGTCTATGAAGCCGTCCGACGAGACGGCACACAGAAAAATGTCGTGGCGCTCATGCAGACCCGCCAGGAACTCTACGACGCCATTGGATACTGGGATTTCGAGAACAAACTCGATGCCTTATTCCAGAAAAAATAACTCCGTACCCTCACGAGGTCTCTCCATGACAAAAGAAGCATCCCTGGCCACACCGAAACCCAAAAAATCCGTTGCCCTTTCCGGCATTACCGCCGGCAACACCGCCTTGTGCACCGTGGGCCGCACCGGCAATGATCTGGCCTATCGCGGCTATGACATTCTGGACCTGGCCGATGTCTGCGAGTTCGAAGAGATCGCCTATCTTCTGGTGCACGGCAAGCTGCCCAATCGTGCAGAGCTCACCGGTTATAAAACCAAACTGCGTGCACTTCGGGGCCTACCGGCCAATGTCATGACCGCCCTGGAAGCCCTGCCGGCCTCCAGCCATCCGATGGACGTGATGCGCACCGGAGTGTCCGCCCTGGGCTGCATTCTTCCGGAGAAAGACGATCACAACGCGCCGGGTGCGCGGGATATCGCCGATCGGCTGATGGCCTCCCTGGGGTCAATACTGCTCTACTGGTATCACTACAGCCACAACGGCAGAATGATCGATGTCGACACCGACGATGATTCAATTGGCGGGCACTTTCTTCACCTGCTCCATGGCAAGCCCCCTTCCCCGGAATGGGTGCAGGCCATGCACACTTCGCTGATTCTGTATGCCGAACACGAGTTCAACGCCTCGACGTTTGCGGCACGGGTGATCGCCGGCACGGGATCTGATTTTTATTCCTGCATCACCGGTGCCATCGGCGCCCTGCGCGGCCCCAAGCATGGCGGCGCCAATGAGGTGGCCTTCGAGATTCAGAAACGCTACAACACCGCCGACGAGGCCGAGGCCGACATTCGACGCCGCGTCGAGAACAAAGAGGTGGTCATCGGATTTGGTCATCCGGTCTACACCATTGCTGACCCGCGTAACAAGTGCATCAAGGAAGTGGCCCGCAAACTCTCGCGCATCTCCAATGACATGAAAATGTTCAATATCGCAGAGCGTTTGGAAACCGTGATGTGGGACGCCAAGAACATGTTTCCCAATCTCGACTGGTTCTCCGCAGTGAGCTACCACATGATGGGAGTGCCCACCGCCATGTTCACCCCACTCTTTGTCATCGCACGCACCTCGGGCTGGAGTGCCCATGTGATCGAGCAGCGCATTGACGGAAAAATTATTCGTCCCAGTGCCAATTACACCGGTCCGGAAGACCAGAAATTCGTGCCCATCGACAAACGTAAATAAGCCTTACCTGTAGACGATGGCGTGCACAGCGCGCGCACGCCGATAGAAGGAGATCCGCTGTGAACACCGCCTACCGCAAACCCCTGCCCGGCACCACACTCGAGTATTTCGATGCCAAAGCAGCCGTCGATGCCATCGCCCCGGGCGCCTACGACCGCCTTCCTTACACCTCCAAGGTGTTGGCCGAAAACCTGGTTCGCCGCTGCGATCCCGCGGCCCTGACCGACTCCCTCCGGCAGCTCATCGAACGCAAACGCGACCTCGATTTCCCCTGGTTTCCAGCCCGTGTGGTCTGCCACGACATTCTGGGTCAGACCGCGCTGGTGGATCTCGCCGGCCTGCGGGATGCCATCGCCGACAAGGGCGGCGATCCCGCCAAGGTCAACCCCGTGGTGCCCACTCAGTTAGTGGTGGATCATTCATTGGCCGTGGAGTGCGGCGGCTTTGATCCGCAGGCGTTTGAGAAAAACCGTGCCATTGAAGAGCGGCGCAACGAAGACCGCTTTCACTTTATTGAGTGGACACGCAAGGCATTTCGCAACGTCGATGTCATTCCGCCAGGCAACGGCATTCTTCATCAGATCAACCTGGAGCGCATGTCGCCCGTGATCCAGGTCGATCGGGGAGTGGCCTATCCCGACACGCTGGTGGGCACCGACAGTCACACGCCCATGGTCGATGCGCTCGGTGTGATCGCCATTGGTGTGGGCGGCTTAGAGGCGGAAAGCGTCATGCTTGGCCGTGCCTCCTACATGCGGCTGCCCGACATTGTCGGCGTGAAGCTCTCCGGAAAACCGGCACCCGGGATCACCGCCACCGATATCGTGCTCGCCCTGACGGAGTTCCTGCGCAAGGAACGCGTCGTCTCGGCCTATCTGGAATTTTTCGGTGAGGGCGCCTCCAACCTGACCCTGGGGGATCGGGCCACCATCGCGAACATGGCGCCCGAGTTCGGTGCCACGGCCGCCATGTTTTACATTGATGAGCAGACCATCCGTTACCTGCGACTGACCGGCCGTGACGAGACGCTCGTCACTTTAGTCGAGACCTATGGCCGGCACACGGGCCTGTGGGCCGACGGCATGCGCCAGGCCGACTACGAGCGGGTACTGTCATTTGATCTGTCCACCGTGGTGCGCAATCTGGCGGGGCCCTCTAATCCGCACAAACGGTTACCGACCTCGGATCTGGCCGCACGTGGTGTCGCCGCGCCCTACAGTGAAACCGCCGGTCAAATGCCCGATGGCGCCGTGATCATCGCCGCCATCACAAGTTGCACCAACACCAACAATCCACGCAATATGATCGCGGCAGGACTGCTGGCCCGCAATGCCAATCGTGCCGGTCTGCAACGTAAGCCCTGGGTGAAAAGCTCCACCGCGCCGGGTTCCAAAGCGGTGGCCCTCTACCTGCAGGAAGCCGGCCTGCTGAAGGAACTGGAGCAACTGGGCTTTGGCATCGTGGCCTTTGCCTGCACCACCTGCAACGGCATGAGCGGTGCACTGGATCCTAAGATTCAACAAGAGATCATCGATCGTGATCTCTATGCCACCGCCGTGTTATCCGGCAACCGCAACTTCGATGGCCGTATCCATCCCTATGCGAAACAGGCCTTTCTCGCCTCGCCGCCTTTAGTGGTGGCCTACGCGATCGCCGGCTCCATTCGATTCGACATTGAAAAGGATGTGCTCGGCCGTGACGCCTCGGGCCGAGAGATTCGCCTGGCGGACCTCTGGCCCAGCGATGAAGAGATCGATGCCGTGGTGGCCGCCAGCGTGAAGCCCGAACAATTCCGCAAGGTCTACGATCCGATGTTCACGGCGCGGGCCGACTCCGGCGAAACCGTCAGTCCACTGTATGAGTGGCGACCGATGAGCACCTATATCCGTCGCCCCCCCTACTGGGAAGGCGCCCTGGCCGGCCAGCGCAGCTTAACGGCCATGCGCCCCTTGGCCGTGCTGCCCGATAACATCACCACCGATCATTTATCGCCCTCTAATGCGATCTTGCTGGACAGTGCGGCCGGCGAATACCTGGCCAAGATGGGACTTCCAGAAGAAGACTTCAACTCCTACGCCACCCACCGTGGCGATCACTTGACCGCGCAACGGGCCACCTTCGCCAACCCGAAACTGATCAATGAAATGGTCGTGGTGGATGGACAGGTTCAGCAAGGCTCCTTGGCGCGGGTCGAGCCGGACGGAAAAATCATGCGGATGTGGGAGGCCATTGAGACCTACATGAACCGCAAGCAGCCCTTGATCATCATCGCGGGCGCAGACTATGGCCAGGGGTCCTCACGCGACTGGGCAGCCAAAGGCGTGCGGCTGGCCGGCGTCGAGGCCATCGTGGCCGAGGGGTTCGAGCGGATCCACCGCACGAATCTAGTGGGCATGGGCGTATTACCGCTGGAGTTTTTCCCGGGCGCCACGCGCAAGACGCTGGGCATTGACGGCACGGAGACCTTTGATGTGACCGGTGATCGCACCCCGCGGGCCACCCTGACACTGGTGATTCATCGTAAAAACGGTGCAACGGAGTCCGTGCCCGTGTTGTGCCGACTCGATACGGCCGAAGAAGTCTCGATCTACGATGCCGGTGGCGTATTGCAGCGCTTTGCCCAAGACTTCCTGGAGGCGGCCGCCTAGCTCACCATGACGCACTTACCGCAAATTCGTATCCCCGCCACCTACATGCGTGGTGGCACCTCCAAGGGCGTGTTCTTTCGCTTGCAGGATCTGCCCGCCGCCGCTCAACAGCCGGGGCCCGTGCGCGATGCCATCCTCATGCGCGTGATTGGCAGCCCCGATCCTTATGGAAAACAAATTGATGGCATGGGCAACGGCAGCTCAAGCACCAGCAAAGCGGTCATTTTGTCCAAGAGCACACGACCCGATCACGATGTCGACTATCTGTTCGGTCAGGTCGCCATCGATAAAGCCTTTGTCGACTGGAGCGGTAACTGTGGCAATCTCTCCGCCGCCGTGGGACCCTTTGCCGTGCGCCACGGTTTTCTGGATCCGGCCCGTGTGCCAAAGAATGGGGTGGCCACCGTGCGCATTTGGCAGGTCAACATCGGCAAGACCATCATTGCCCATGTGCCGATCACCGAGGACGAGGTACAGGAAACGGGCGACTTTGAACTCGATGGTGTGACCTTTCCTGCCGCTGAAATTCAGGTGGAATTCCTGGATCCGGCCGCCGATGAGGACGGCGATGGTGCCGGCGGCGCCATGTTCCCCACCGGCCATCTGATCGATACGCTCGAGGTGCCCGGCGTGGGAACACTCCAGGCGACCATGATCAATGCCGGCATTCCCACTATTTTTGTCAACGCCGATGCCATCGGATACACCGGCACCGAGCTGCAGGACCACATTAACAATGATGCGACCGCGCTGGCCATGTTTGAAACCATTCGGGCCCATGGCGCGTTGCGCATGGGCCTGATTCAGGATCTGGCCGAGGCCACCACGCGTCAACACACGCCGAAAATCGCATTCGTCGCACCACCGAAGGACTATGTCGCCTCCAGTGGCAAATCCATCCGCGCCGGGGATATTGATGTGCTCGTGCGCGCACTGTCCATGGGCAAACTGCACCACGCCATGATGGGCACCGCCTCGGTGGCCATCGGCACCGCCGCCGCCATTCCCGGAACACTGGTGAACCTCGCCGCCGGCGGTGGAGAACGTGAGTCCGTGCGCTTTGGCCATCCCTCCGGCACCCTTCGGGTGGGTGCACAAGCCACCTGCACGAACGGTCAATGGACCGTCACCAAAGCGATCATGAGCCGCAGCGCACGCATCCTCATGGACGGTGCCGTCTATGTGCCTGGTGCAGTGCTTTCTATGAAATGATGCCGACGTACACACCCACCACCACACCATAAAAAAACACCATCGAGGAGACCACCATGACTGCCACCGTTCGCGCCTTCCATCAGCGCTCCATCGACGACAAAGAAGGATTCTGGGCGGAGCAGGCCCAGTTCATTGACTGGTTTTCCAAACCGGAAAAGATTCTGGATTTTTCGAATCCACCATTTGCCAAATGGTATGTCGGCGGCAAGACCAACCTTTGCCATAACGCCATCGATCGCCACCTGGCCGCACGGGGTGATCAGCAGGCACTGGTCTATATTTCCACCGAAACCAAAGAAGAGAAAATCTACTCCTTCAAGGAGCTGCACACCGAAGTGCAGGCCATGGCAGCAATCCTGAAATCACTGGGCGTGAAGCGTGGCGATCGGGTGCTCGTCTACATGCCCATGATTGCCGAAGCGATCTTTGCCATGCTGGCCTGCGCCCGCATTGGTGCCATTCACTCGGTGGTTTTCGGCGGATTTGCCGCGCCATCACTGGCGGCCCGCATTGACGATGCCACGCCAGTGGTCATGATCTCGGCCGATGCCGGCATGCGCAACGGCAAGGAGGTGCCCTATAAACACCTCGTGGACGAGGCCTGCCGACTCGCGGAAAAACCACCCGCAAAAGTCCTTCTGATTAACCGCGGACTGGCCAGCATGACCAAGGTCGATGGGCGGGATGTGGACTATGCCGAACTCCGTCAACGTCACCTCGATGCGACCGTGCCCTGCGAGCCGATGCTGGCCACCGATCCCTCCTACATTTTGTACACCTCGGGCACCACCGGAAAGCCCAAGGGGGTGCAGCGGGATACGGGCGGTTACTGCGTGGCATTGGCCGCCTCGATGAAACATATCTTTGACTGCAAACCAGGCGAGGTGTTTTTCTGCACCTCGGACATCGGTTGGGTCGTGGGGCACTCCTACATTGTCTACGCACCGCTGATCAACGGCTCGACCACCATCGTCTACGAGGGCATGCCCACCAACCCGGATCCCGGCATCTGGTGGAGCATTGTGGAGCGCTTTGGGGCCACCACCATGTTTTCGTCGCCCACCGCCGCCCGTGTGCTGAAAAAACAGGATCCGAAGTACATGACCCAGCACAACACCAAGTGCCTGCGCCGACTGTTTCTGGCCGGTGAACCCCTGGATGAGCCGACCGCGAAATGGATCTCCGAGGCATTGGGTGGCGCGAAGATCATCGACAACTACTGGCAGACCGAGACCGGCTGGCCGATTCTCGCCGCACAACATGGCGTTGAAGACACCCCCACCAAGTTCGGCAGCCCGAGCTTTGCGGTCTATGGTTATGACCTCAAGCTGATTCATGAATCCAATTTCGAAGAGGTCGGTGCCGATGAAAAGGGCATGCTCTGCGCCGTGCCCCCGCTTCCTCCCGGTTGCCTGCAAACCGTGTGGGGCGATGATGAGCGGTTTCTAAAAACCTATTTCACCGCCGTTCCCGGCAAGAGCTATTACTCCACCTTTGACTACGCCACCCGCGATCAGGATGGCTACTACTTTATTCTGGGCCGCACCGACGACGTGATCAACGTGGCCGGTCACCGGCTCGGTACGCGGGAAATCGAGGAGGCCATTCAGGTGCACCCCAACGTCGCCGAGGTCGCCGTGGTCGGCGTCGCCGATCCGCTGAAGGGTCAGATGCCATTAGCGTTCTGCGTGCTGAAGAATCTGGACGCCATTAAATCACCCGAGGGTCGCGCGGCAGAAGAAAAAGCCATCATGGCCACGGTGGACAAAGAACTCGGTGCGATTGCGCGCCCATCGCGGGTGCACTTTGTCACCACACTGCCGAAAACACGATCCGGGAAGTTGCTGCGCCGATCCATGCAGGCCTTGGCCGAGGGGCGTGACTCGGGGGATCTCACCACGCTGGAAGATCCCAGCGCGTTAGAGCAGATTAAGAACGCATTAAAGGGTTAACCCACAGCGCGATTGAGCAGTGCTCGGATTTCCGGGATCAGCTCACTCGCGCTCAGTCCCACCGGGCCCCCCAAAGCCGCCGTCAGATGCTCGGCGGCCTGCCCATGTATCCGCACGGATTCACGGGCGGCCGTCATGGGCGCAATGCCCTGTGCAATCAGTGCCGCGATGAGGCCCGCCAGCACATCGCCCGTGCCGGCCGTTGCTAATGCCGCATTCCCGGTGGTGTTGATATGCACTGCACCCGTGTCATCGCAGATGACGGTCCCCGGCCCTTTGAGCACGGTGATGGCACGCAACCGTTTGGCCAGGTCAAGGGCGATCGTGTTGCGATGGTCCTGCACATGCGCGACGGAACATGACGCCAGCCGCGCCGCCTCGCCGGGATGCGGAGTGATCACGGTGGGGGCAGATCGACGCGCGCACTGCCGACCCAATGCAGGATCTTCAGCGATCAGATTCAGGGCATCGGCATCGATGACCAGCGGCTTGGGGCTGCCCAAGACCTCGGATAACCACCGATGGGCCACATCCGACATGCCCAATCCGGGACCGACGAGCCAGGTCGTGATCGGTGTCGATTTGGCCTGATCCACATCGATCACCATGATTTCCGGGGCCACCGGATCAAGCACCACCCCATCATTGCAGTGGGGCCGCACGACATAGACACGCCCCGCACCTGAAAACAGTGCGCAACGGGCGGACAGAAACGCGGCGCCCACCGTGCCACGCGCACCCCCCAGAATTCCGAGCGCCCCGTGATCGCCCTTATGGGAATCCGCAGCCCGATGGATCAGGGATGTCACACCAGCCCAAGCTTTTGCGCCATTCCAATGCGCTGCAGTTTACCGGTCGCGCCCTTTGGAATTTCCGCAAGAATCACGATCTTACGGGGCACTTTGAAGTCGGCTAATTTGGTCGCTGCAAACGCACGAATCTCCTGATCCGTGGCGGCCATCCCCTCGCGTAACACCACGGCTGCCCCGACCTCTTCTCCGAGTTTTTCGTGGGGCACCGCGAAGGTCACCACCTGCATCACCGCAGGATGATCCATCAACACCTCATCGACTTCGACGGGAGAAATCTTCTCACCACCGCGATTGATGATCTCTTTCAGGCGCCCGGTCAGGGTCACATAGCCATCCTTGTCCATCACGCCCTGGTCACCCGTGCGGAACCAGCCGTTGGTGAACGCGTCGGCATTGGCCTTGGGGTTATTCTCGTACCCTTGGGTCACGTTCTCACCGCGAATCACGATCTCACCAATATCACCGGGCTTTAATAACCGGCCCTTCTCATCCATGATGGCCACTTCCGGACCCGCGGCAATGCCCACGGCACCGGGTTTACGTGCCTTCGGTGGCAAGGGATTACTGCACATCTGATGGGAGGCCTCCGTCATCCCGTAGGCCTCAATCATTGGCGCCTTAAACACCTCTTCGATTTCACGAATCACCTGGGTCGGCAGGGATGACGACGACGAGCGGATAAACCGCAGTGGATACTTCTCAATCGTGGCCTTGTTCTGTGCGGCACGCGTGAGGATCGCCTGATGCATGGTGGGCACGGCGGTGTACCAGTTGGGCTTGCACTCCTCCATCCAGGAGAAAAACCTCAGGGCATTAAAGCCCGGCGAGCAAAACAAATAGCCGCCACGGGACAGCGGCGCCAGGGTGCCGGCAATCAGGCCATGGATGTGAAACAAGGGCATGATGTTCAGCCCACGATCTTTCGCGGTGAAGGCCAGGGTCTCGGCGATGTTCCCCGCCGATACCGCCACGTTACGGTGGGACAACGGCACGATCTTGGGCCGTGATGTCGTGCCCGAAGTGTGCAGGATCAGGGCGACATCATCGGGTTGGGCCCAACCGCCCTGGGTCAGCGTCAATGTCTGCGTGCCGCGTCGCTCCAGCGTAAAACTGCCCGCACCTTTTTCCGGGGTGGGCACCAGATCCATGATCATGATGCCGAGCTTTTCGGCTACCCCAATGGCCGGTGTGTCGCTTCCTTTTTCGACCACCAGGGCCTTGGCATTCAAATCCGACAGATAGAACTCAAACTCATCTGCACGATAGGCGGGATTCAGTGGCGCCGACGTGGCGCCGCACGCCACCGCCAGAAACGATGCGGCCATCTCCGGTCCATTTTTCAGCACGATGGCCACCCGATCATTGCGGCCAATGCCAACCCCATTGAATTTCTTCACCGAGTAGATGATCAGCCTACGCAGATCCCCGTAACTCAGATCCGGGGTGCCCGGGGCACCGAATACCGGGGCGGTGTCATGGCCCGCGGATAACAGCTCAACCAGAGAGGAGGCGCGTTTTTTCATGTTCTATCCTTCATGAGTACAAATTGTGATTCGACGGTGGATGATGTCAATGTGGCGTGATACGGGCTCTGGCGAATAACCATGGGGGTTACTGCGCGATTTTGAGTCTTCCTTTTTCATCGGCCAGGGTTTTGGCCAACAAGCTCACGAGCGCGTAAACCGCCTGAATATGCGGCGTGGGCACACCGGCGATGCATCCAAGCTCGATGATCGACCCCACCAACGCAGCGATCTCGGGAGCACGCCCCATTTCGACATCCTGCAGCATGCTGGTTTTATGTTTGCCCACCGCCTCGGCCCCCGCGATCCGCTTCTCCAAGGACACGCGAAAGGCAATGCCCAAGGCCTCGCCGACCTGTTGCGCCTCGGTCATCATCTTGGCGGCAAGATCCCGGGTCATCGGGAACTGACAGATGTCGACGAGGGTGGCATGGGTCAGCGCACTGATGGGGTTAAAACTCAGGTTGCCCCAGAGCTTAGTCCAGATCTCACTGCGAATATCGGTGGTCACGGGCGCCTTAAATCCCGCGTTTCGGAGCACCTCGGAGAGCTGTCGCACGCGCGGAGTATCGGCGCCGTCCACTTCAGAGATGGAAAAGCGATTGCCTTCAATGTGTTTGAGCACGCCGGGAGCAATCATTTCGGCGGCCGGATAGACCACGCTGGCAATCACTCGCTCAATGGGAATGCCCTTGGCGACCAGGCCTTTGGGATCCACGCTCTCGATCACCTTGCCGTCGTGCGGACCGCCATGCTTCATGAAGTACCAATAGGGAATGCCGTTTTGGGCCGTCAGCACGATGGTGTCCTGGTGATAGGCGCTGGCCAGATCGGGCACTACGGCGGCCACCTGATGGGCTTTCATGCCCAGCACAATCACATCCTGTGGGCCCGCCTCGCGAATACTGCCGACCGCCGTCGGCGTCACCACAAACTCGCTGCCATCTTCTTCAATGAACCGAAGGCCCTTCGCCTTCAGGGCTTCCAGTTGAGGGCCACGGGCCACCAGCGTGATGTCTTCCCCCGCCTTCGCTAACCTGGCCCCTAAAAGCCCGCCAATGGCACCGGCCCCCACAATACAAATTTTCATCGCTGCTCTTTCTATCGTTGGACTTCATCCGGGGAGGGCTCGTAGGTATTGGTCAGAGTGCCAATGCCGTCGATCGTGACCTCCACCACCGTATTCGGTCGCATGGGCAACACGCCTAAGGACGTTCCGCATGAAATGATATCGCCCGGCATCAGGGTCACCTCGCGGGATAAGGCACTCACGATCTGCGGCGGCGTGAAGATCATGTCGGACAAGGGGTAGTGCTGCCGCTCACGTCCGCCCACCACGGTGCGCACCGAACCCGACCGCCAATCCCAGCCCACCGTCACGCACGGCCCGACCGGACCAAAGGTGTCGCAGCTTTTGGCGCGGCTCCACTGTTGAAACGTCGGATCCTTCTGGATGATGTCCATGGCGGTGACATCGTTCACGCAGGTAAATCCGAAGATCGATTGCTCCGCCTGCTCCTCGGACACGTCCTTACAAGTCTTCCCGATCACGATGCCCAGCTCGCCCTCATAGACCACTTTGCCGTCATATGAAACGGGTTTTCGGATGGCGTCACCCGGATTCGCAAAGCAGTTTGCGGCCTTCTGAAAATAGAGGGGCTCGGGCGGAATTGGCTGGCCGATTTTCGCGGCCATTTCCCGAAAGTTATTCCACAGGGCCAGGAACTTCGTCGGCGAGACCGGTGCGCGCAGCCGCACCCGATCCAAGGCCACGGTGCGACCCGAAAACGCGCCCGGATCCAGAATGGAAGCGCCCTCGTGGACATCGATCCTCTGGCCATCGGCGGTGGCCCGCCCCACCCGGATTCTGTTTTGCTGATCATCCGCTTCAGTAAATCTGAACCACTTTTCCATCGTTGTCCCTCATCCTCGGCGGGCGGCTTCAAAGGCGTGCTAGCCTGTGCAGCCACTATAAAAAACACTCAGGGATCTATTCTTACCCAATTTCGGAGACCGTTATGCGCCTGTTCAAAATGAAGAAATTCCTATTGGCCAGTACCGCCCTGTGCGGACTGTCCATGCTCACCCCCGCGGCATGGGCGTGGGAGCCCGCCAAAACCGTCGAATTCGTGGTGCCGGCCGGCACCGGCGGTGGTGCGGATCAGATGGCCCGACTCATTCAAAGCATCATTGCTAAAAACAACCTCATGAAGCAGTCCATGGTGGTGGTCAATAAAAGCGGTGGTGCCGGTGCAGAAGGCTTTCTGGAAGTCAAAGGTGCCAAGGGCGACCCCCATAAAATCATCATCACCTTGTCCAACCTGTTCACCACCCCGCTGGCCACCGGTGTGCCCTTCAGTTACAAGGACATAACACCCGTGTCCATGATGGCGCTCGATCAGTTCGTGCTCTGGGTGAATGCCGAGGAGCCGTATAAGACCGCAAAGGAATTCGTGGCCGCGACCAAGGCAGCGGGCCCCGGCAAAATGAAGATGGCCGGCACCGGCTCCAAACAGGAAGACCAGATCATCACCGTGGCCCTGGAAAAACAGACCGGCACCAAGTTCACCTACATCCCCTTTAAAGGCGGTGGTGATGTGGCCGTGCAACTGGTGGGCAAGCACGTGCAAGCCACCGTCAACAACCCGATCGAAGCGGTCGAACACTGGCGCAGCGGCAAGCTGCGCGCCCTGTGCGTTTTCGATGACCAGCGCATGCCCTACAAAGACAAGGTCACGACCTCCCAGTCATGGAATGACATTCCATCGTGCCGTGAGGCCGGCGTGGATGTGGATTACGTGATGTTGCGCGGCATCTTCATGCCCGGCGGCGTCACGCCGGATCAGGTGAAGTTCTACGTCGATCTCATGGCCAAAGTCCGCAACACCCAGGAATGGAAGGACTTCATGAAGCGTGGCGCATTCAACACCACGTCCATGTCCGGTGATCAGTATCTGAAATGGGTAGAAAAGGAAGAGGTCCGTCACCGTCAGCTCATGACCGAAGCCGGATTTATCGCGAAATGACACCCGAGTCCCACGACAAGGCCGCCGCCTCCAACCGTAGCCTTGAGATCATCACCGCCGCCATCCTGTTTGGGCTTGGCGTGGTGATGATTCTTGACAGCAGACGCATCGGCATGGCGTGGGCCGACGATGG
>JACCDJ010947637.1_pt1 | contig 18436 bp, 6 predicted proteins | sample 7444481 | NCBI WGS metagenome assembly JACCDJ01 (sample SAMN15323435, study PRJNA562643) | freshwater metagenome | isolation source: river surface water | place: USA:Blue River Watershed | collected 2017-08-15 | reverse complement strand
GCGAACCCAACAAGCCGATGTTCCTGTTCCAGCCGGGCGTGGACCTGCGCGACATCGTGGACGCGGTGAACCAGGTGGGCGCTTCGCCCTCGGCGCTGATCGCCATCCTGGAAGCCTTGAAGAGCTCAGGCAGCTTGCGCGCCGAGCTGGTCATCATCTAACCCCCGCGAGTGACCCCATGAACGACGCCGCTCCGCTCACCTCCGCCCGGTCCTACCTGGACTTCTCGGGCCTGGGCGAGCTGCGTGGCAAGGCCCAGCAGCACGACGACTCGGCGCTGCGCGAAACAGCGCAGCAGTTCGAGGCCATGTTCATCCAGATGATGCTCAAGTCCATGCGCGACGCCAGCAACGAGATGAAGAGTGACCTGGTGCAATCGGATGCCGCGGAAACCTTTGAAGGCATGTACGACAAGGAAATGTCGGTCAAGCTCGCCCAGCGCAACGCGCTGGGGCTGGCCGACTCTATTGTGCGTAACGTGCAACAGCGCCAAACCTTGGTCTCGGCCGCGGATGCACTCAAGCAGCGGGGCACCACCGGGCTCCCGCTCAACCCGCCAGTGAACGCCTTGCCACTTTCGCGTGGTGAGGCCAAGTCCATCCCGTTCGCCAAGCCCTACATCAAGCCGCTGCCGGTGATGCCGCAACTCTCGCCCGAGGTGAAGCATGAGTGATATTCTGGGCATTGCCAGTGGCGCAGTGTCCGCGTATCAGCGGATGCTCAGCACGGTCAGCAACAACATCGCCAACGTCAGCACGGACGGCTACTCGCGCCAAAGCGCTTCGCTGGAAGCCAATATGCCGGCCAAGACCGGGGCCTCCTACATCGGCACCGGTGTGATGTTCAGCGCCGTCAAGCGCGCCTACGACGAGTTTGCAGACAGCAATTTACGCAAAAGCACCAGTGATTTGATGGGCCAGGAGCCCATGGTGACCTACTCCCAGCGCGTGATCGACATTATGGGCGACAAGAGCATCGGGCTCAACTCGGCCCTTGACACATTTTTCGGCGCGGCCTTGAACCTGTCGGCCGATCCGGCCTCCACCGTGCAACGCAGTGCATTCTTGCGTGCCGCCGAGGGTTTGTCCTCACGCTTTTCCGAACTGTCTGGGCAACTCAGCCTGGTGGGCGACGAAACCAGTCAGTCCATCGAGAGCGATGTCGGTCAATTCAACAGCCTGGCCAACCAGCTCTCCCTGGTGAACGTGCAGTTGAGCAAGGAAGCGGAAACCAAGAACCAACCCGCTGAATTGCTGGACCGCCGGGATCTGCTGCTGCGTCAGATGTCCGAATTTGCGGCCGTCAAGACCAAGTTCCAGCCCAGCGGGGTGGTGAACGTGAGCCTGGGCTCGTCTATTTTGCAGTCGGTGGTTGTGGATGGAACCACTGCCCGCCCTATCGGTATCGACACCAGCAACGGAAAGTTGAATTTTGTACTCGACCCGTATGGCGACGCCCAGCCGGTAGAGAACATCAACAGTGGCAAGCTAGGTGGCATGAGCCGTTTTATCAAGCAGGTGCTGGACCCGGCGCATGACAACCTGGATGCGTTGTCGCAAGTGGTGGTCGATCAGATCAACTTGATCCAGCGCAGTGGCGTGGATGGGTACGGTCAGATGGGGCAGGATCTCTTTGCAGTCGATGCCAGCGTGAGTCACGTCGCGGCAGGATTGAAGGTCGCCTTGAGTGATCCGCTGCGCGTGGCAACAGGTGCACAGTTCCGCGTCACCGAGGGCGCACAAAATACCGACAACGTTCGAGCCAGCGTGAGCTATACACGCTCGGACGCTGCCACCCTGGTGAGCAATCCGGGACTGGTCAACAACGGAAGCGTCGAGTCGGGTGTGCCGGTAAGTATCACCGCAGACGAGGGCTACCGTCACATCACGGATGTGGCCCCTGGCGCTGTGTCGCCCACCTTCTACCTGGACAATGCCACGGGCGACCAGCAATTGCAGATCATGACGGCCGATGGGCGCCACATTGCCGGCAATGCCTTGAGCCTGGCCAATCAGTTGCTGCTGATTGACCGCAAGAATAACTACCCCGAGGGTACCCAGTACAGCGCTCAGTATCTGAACCAGACGGGTACCGCGGGTTTTGGCGACTTATCGGTGTTTTATGGCGCCAAGGCACAAGTGACCTCCGAGCAGATGTACGATGCCAATGGCAATCTTCTCACTGGCAGTACCCAGGCTGCGACAGTACTCAGCGACCGTGTGCTGCGTCCGGCCACCAGTTACACCATCCTGGCGAGTGCCTACAAAATCAACGGCACAGATTGGCCGTCCAGTTCGCTCACAATCAACAACGCCGACATCGACATTCCGGCAAAAATCGCCTCAAGCATTGAAGGCATCGCCCCGGGCGTGCATGCCCAGGCTTATAACCAGGTCGATTTCGATACCTCGGCGCTTCAGTTTGGCCAGTCGCTGAAGATCAATGGCATTGCGATCACGGGTGTCGAAGCTGAGACGGGCCTGCAGGGGTTGATTGATCGTATCAATCTCTACAAGATGCAGACCCAGGTCGAGGCCAAGTTGGGCGAGCGTGGTCAACTGATGCTGGAAAACAGCGACAGCCAGGGCGGGCGTGACATCACGCTGTCGTCCACGCCAGCTGGTGCGACGAACGCCCTGGGTGTGATTGACCAAACCTATACCGGTCAAATTCGCGTGACGCGCGATCTGGAAGACCCCAAGAACGCTTCGCTGAAAATCGAACTCGGTCAAAATGGATCGGATGCCATGCTGCAGCCAACCGGGTTGAAACTCGGCACGACAGCTCCCCTGATGTTGCTGCCGCACCCGGCTGTATTGGCCGGTGGGCGCGTTCCGCTGCCTGTGCAGAACAAACTGATCGAGGCCGGCAGTTTGGTGCTCAATAAAGTCGCGTTACCCAAACTCGAATTGACGGGCAATGAAGCCGACACGGTGCAGGCCATGGCGGACTGGATCAATAACGCTCGGGTGCCCGATGTCACGGCGCTTGCTTACAACGAAGTGCAACTCGACACCAAAAAACTGGACTTCAGCAAGGACCTGTATATCAATGGCGCCGCGATTTCGACCGCCATTTCGCGAGTTTCCGATTTGGCCGGTCTCATCAATGCAATCCAGAGCGCCAATGTCGGTGTGCACGCCCGTGTGGGAGAACTGGGTCAACTCATCATCGAGAATGATGCTGCGTCCCAGGGCAAGAGTATAGTGATCTCTGGCGTCAACAGCGCGGTGGGTGGCGTCAACGCACTGGGCGTCAAGTCTCAGACCTACACCGGCATGCTGCGTATCACCCGCGATATTTCGGATCCTGCGAACTCGGATCTGCAACTGGGTTTTGGCGTCAATGGCAAACCGTCGCAACTCGCTTCTCTGGGCTTGCGCACTGGGGCTTACATTGAGGGTCAGGTCACTGACACCCTCAAGGTGTTTGTGGTGGGTGCCGGGACACAGTCCAGTGTGGCGGCCCTGTATTCGGGCGAGCCGTTGGACATGTCGGTCAAGCTGCGCGCCCAGTCACTCAGCATACGCTTCACGGCACCGGATCGCTACGAAATTCTGGATGCCCGAACTGGTACACAACTGGCTGATCGTTACTACGAGGCCAATGGGCAGCCCGTCCAGGTGCACTACCAAGGCCTGACCGTGACGCTCACCAGCAACCCCAAAACCGGTGACAGCTTCAGCATCGATGGCAATCAGAATGGTCTGGGCGACAACCAGAACATGATGGCCATGGTGGACCTGGCGAAACAGAAAGTGGTGGGCGGCAAGACTCTGGGTGATGCCTATATCGATCAGGTGAACTCGGTGGGCAGCTTTGCCCAGCAGGCCAAGATCACGCAAGATGCCCTGAAGGTGGTTAACGACCAGGCGGTGGCCTCGCGCGACAAGGTGTCTGGCGTGAACCTGGACCAGGAAGCAGCTGACCTGATCCGATTCCAGCAAGCCTACCAGGCGGCTGCCAAGGCGATGCAAATTTCGAGTCAGTTGTTTGACTCGATCATCCAGGTCCGCTGAATTTTAGGCAGGTGACAACATGAAAATTTCCACTTCTCTCCTCTTGGATCGTGCGTCAAATCAGATTGGCACCATCCAGGGTAGCCTGTCCAAGACGCAAGAACAACTCTCGACCGGCAAGGAAATCGTTCGACCGAGCGATGCGCCGGATAAAGCGGCGGTGGTCACACGACTGGAGTCCGCCTTGTCCAAGCAGGACAACTACAAGAGCGCCCTCAACATGATCAAGACCCGCCTGGGTTTTGAAGAGACCGCCCTCACCAGCGTGAGTGATGCACTGGCCCGTGTGCGCCAACTGGCCATTCAGGCCGGCAACGACACGCTTGGCGCACAGGACCGTCATTCGATCGCGTTGGAGCTCAAGTCATTGCGTGATCAGATCCTCAGCTACGCCAACACCCAGGACACCAACGGACACTTCATTTTTTCAGGGGGCCGTGGTGACACGCCCGCTTTCGGCGACACCGGCAAAGGCCAGGTGGGCTACCTGGGCGACCAGAGCCGTACCCAGGTGATCGTGGGTGATAACCGCCGGATGAACGCCAACCGTGCCGGCTCTGACGCCTTTGTGCGCGTGGTGCGTGATGATGGCAAGGGCAATCAGGTCGGCGCGGGGTTCTTCCAGGTGCTCGACGATCTGACCAAGTCGGTGGACGGCAGCAACAGTGCGGGCATGAAGCGTGGTATCAGCGAAGTCGATCAGCTCACCCTAGGCATTACCAACGGCCTGGCCCAGGTGGGTGCCGATTTCAACGTGGTTGATGCGCAGGCAACAGTCATTGACGCACTCACGCTCCAGATGAAGACCACGCTGTCCGAGACCCAGGACCTGGACTACACCACAGCCATCACAAGGATGAACCGTGACCAGCTGGCCCTGGAGGCCGCGCAAAGCAGCTTTGCCAAGATCTCCAAGCTGAGCCTGTTCAATTACCTGAACTGAAATTTTTTTCGCCATCGATTCAACTTTTTGTGTTTTGAACCGATCAAGTGTCTGATTAACCTTTAAATAATCAATATGGCGACCAGCGCTGTCAGCTCCACGACCTCTGCCAACACGACGGCGGTGGGCACGAGCACGTCCGGCACAAGCTCGGCTGGTAGCGCCACCGCCGCTCAGGCCGCCAGCAAGGCGGCGGCACAAAAGCTTGTGACCTCGCTGGGGTCCGGTTCCGGGGTGGACGTTAATTCGCTGGCCCAGAACCTGGTGGATGCCGAACGCGTTCCCCGCCAGACGGCTATCCAGAACAAGATTGACAAGAACAACGCGCGCGTGTCGGGCCTCTCGGCCATGATGTACATGCTGAATGACTTGAAGTCCAAGCTTTCCGCACTCAAGGACAAAAGCAGTCTGAGCAACATGACGACCACCAGCAGTTCGTCGGCGGTTTCGGCCACGGCGGTGGCCGGCGCGGTGGTGGGTAGCCATGAGATTCAAGTGAACCGGCTGGCGAGTGCCCAGCGGGTTGTCAGCGCTGGCTTTGCATCCGAGTCCAGCAGCATCAACAATGGCAACCCGTTTCAGATCTCGATCTCGAAGCCGGGAGTGACCACAGGCACGTCGGGTGTTTCGACCGCGGTCAATGGCCAACAGGTTGTGCTCTCGGACATCGACCTCAACGGTGCCAGTGATTTTTCCGGCTTTTCCTTGCAGGTGGATGGCCAGGACGTGTCGGTATCTCCGACCCTGGGGCTGACCAGCATGGCCGATTTGGCGGCTGATCTTCAAAGTCGATTGGGCGCTCGCCTGACAGCGATGGGCCTGACCGCTGCAGCAGCCAGCCTGACGGTGACGGTGGACCCCACACAGCCGACGGCTCTTCGTCTCAATGCTGGCTCCGGTCACAGTGTGAGCTCCCCATCCTTGACGGCTTCGAGCCATGCGGTTCACCTCAATGGGGCGTCGTTCTCCTCGGCTAACCCAGGGGACGATTTCACCCAGTTCAGTCTGGAGATTGGCGGTGTCCTGAAAAATGTCACACTCAACGGTCTCTCCACCACGCCACAAGAACTCGCGACGGACATTTCGGCGCAACTCAATATTCTCGGCTTTGCGGATGTGACCGCTGAAGCGGTTGGCACAGCGGGCAACTTCCGCCTGTACTTCAAGGACGCTCAGGGCCGTTCACTGACCAACCCGACCTTGACTGCGTCGGCGAGCGCTTTGGCAGACGGCGCCGCGGCGGGGACCGTGTCCCATGCCACCTCCGGGATCGGTGCAGAACGCATGGCTATGATCAGCGGCATCAATCTGGGTGGCGGCAGCGATTTTGGCGCGCTCAGCCTCAAGATCGATGGCGTCGCTGTTTCGGCTACGCCGCAGCGAGGTCTGACTTCGCTGGCCGACATGGCGGCTGATTTGCAGACCCAGTTCAGATCGATCACGGGCATTGCCGACCTGACCGTGATTGTCGACGCAACAAACAGCGGCCAGATCAACATCAGTTCTGCGAGCTCGCATTCCTTTTCCAACGCGCAACTCGCAGCGTCGCCGCATGCGGTGCATCTGGATGGCATTCAGTTTGGCACCACCCCCGCCACGGACGACTTCAAGTCTTTCAGCGTCGTCATCGGCGGCGTTACCCGAACCTTGACTCCGGCCCCTACAGCGGCCACGCCGGCGGGTCTTGCGGCAGACTTGCAAGCGCAGCTGCGTGCGCTGGAGGGCGACTCGGATGTGTCTGTCAGCGCGCAAAGCACAGCCAGCGGGTTTAGCCTTTACCTCAGTTCGGCGAGCAATCGAAGCATCACCAACCCCAAGCTCCAGACCCAGGTGGTCGACATGACCCCGCCCGTCGGGCTGTCTGCTGGGACGAGTGTGAACCCTGCAACAGGGGTGAAGACCGGAACCTCCTCGGGTGCGACGATCACCGGTATTGCTTTGGGCAGCCCAGCCAGCACCGGCAACTTGACCTCATTCAGCGTCACTATCGATGGGGTGGTGCGGACCGTCACGCCCAGTGCTGGCGGCACCCGCCTGACGGACCTCGCCACCGACTTACAAACCCAGCTGCGCAGCCAGATGGGCAACGATGACTTGGTGGTGAGTGCATCGGGCACGGATACGTTGACGTTCTCGTCCAGTTCGGGCAAGACCGTCACCAGCCCCATCCTGTCGGCCACATCGCTCAGCGGTGTCTCCTTTGCCACCAACAACCCGACCACCAAGGACTTCCGCGGCTTCGGCCTGACCGTGGACGGTACCAATTTCACGATTGTTCCCTCTCCTGCGGCGGCCACACTGGAAGCCCTGGCGGCTGACTTGCAGTCTCAACTGCGGATCCAGGATGGCAAGAATGATTTGTCTGTCTCGGTGGCCAACGGCCGTTTGCAGTTTTCGTCCGCGAGCGGGCGAGCCGTGTCCAACCCCCTCTTGCTGCCCAACACCTACGAGCTCACACCAGCCGGGGTTGCGCGCGCCATCAACGACAAAAAGCTGGGGCTTACGGCCCAGGTGGTCAACACCGGTTCGTCGAGTAACCCCTACAAGCTGGTCATCAGTGGCGGGACGGGCCTGGCGCAGGCGTTTGATATCAGTAGCACGGCTTCTAGCGGCAGTGTGCTGGGCTTCTCCAACCTGTCCACTGCCGCCGATGCAGACTTCGTGGTCGACGGCGTGGCGATGACCCGCAGTTCCAACACCGTCAGTGATGCCATCACGGGTGTGACCCTCAATCTCAAGGGCACCACCCCGGGGGGGCTCACCCCCACGCCAGCCAGCCTGGACATCGGGCTCGACACCTCGACCTTCAAGACCAAGATGGCCGAGTTGGTGGCGTCCTACAACGACACCTCAGACTTGCTCAACCAGGTCTCGGACCCGAAGTCGACCCTGGACACCTACGGTGCCACACTCGTGGGTGACTCGGTGGTGAGGTCGGTCAAGCAACAGATGCGCAGCCTGTTCCAGGGTAATTCCTCGACCCCGGGGACATCGGTGACGGCTTTCTGGCAGATGGGTATCAAGGTTGACGAGAAGGGCGTGATGACGTTTGACGCCACCACTTTCGAGACCACGGTACGTGGCAACTATGCCGATGTGGTGAAGAGCCTCACCGGGAATTACGACAACCTGAGCACCTACAGCACCGCGCCAGCGGGCTTTGCCGGCGACGCGGTGCGCAAGCTGACCAACCTTCTGGCATCGACCGGCCCGATCCTCTCGGCCAGCGAAACAGCCAATACCCAGAACACCAAGTACCAGGAAGACCTGACTCGCCTGCAGACCCGCATGGACGCGTTGCTGGTGCGGTATCAAAAGCAATTGGCCGCGATGGACGCCTTGGTGGGTAGCACCAACGCGCGTAAGACAAGCCTCAAATCCTCATTTGACGGGATGATGTCGGTCTATACCAATAACTAAAGTATTAAAAATATTTATTTTGGGGATTTCCCTCAAGATTTCCTGGCCTGTACCGATTCACACTCCGATCGATTGAAATCAATGGATCGCCTCGACCCCGAGGCGACTTTTCAACGGAGTAGGGTGCATGAGCATTTCACCTATGTCGAATAATCCCCCGGCGACAACACCAGCGCCGGCCGCCCCAGTGCGGGCGGCGCCCGAGCGCCAGCCGGTCTCGGCCGAAAAACCTGATATTGCGGTTCCCAAGGTCGATCTCGCGCCCATCCCCAAGGCGGATCTCAAGGTGGACGTCGACCAACTCAAGCAGCAGCTTCAAGAAGCCATCAAGCAAATGAAAGAGGCGGTCAACGATGGTGGCCGTGGTCTGAACATTTCTGTCGATCCTGCTGTGGGCGGCCCGGTGGTGGTGGTCAAGAACGTGTCCACCGGTGAAGTCATTCGCCAGATACCCAACGAAGAAGTGGTGCGCACTGCCCGCAACATCGAGAAATTTCGCTCGTTATTCATCAACAAGCTTGTCTGATCAGCGCGGATGTTGCAGATCGTCCTAAAGAAATTTTTGCAGCGTCCGAATCATTGTCCATCGCAACTCAATTTTTCACTTCACAGGGTGAGAGCTTTTAGGAGAAACCAATATGTCCGTGATTAACACCAACGTCAAGGCATTGACTGCCCAAGGTTCACTGTCATCCGTGAACGACAAGATTTCCAAGTCGATGCAACGCCTGTCCACCGGCCTGCGCATCAACAGCGCCAAGGACGACGCAGCCGGCCTGGCCATCACCAACAAGATGACCTCTGACATTCGCGGTCTGTCTGTCGCCATTCGCAATGCCAACGATGGCTTGTCGCTGGCGCAAACCGCTGAAGGCGCAATCTCCCAGATCAATGCCATGTTGCAACGCATGCGTGAATTGGCGGTGCAGGCCTCCAACGGCACCTCCTCCGAACTCGCTCGTAAGGGCAGCCAGGAGGAAGTGGACCAACTCAAGCTGGAAATCAACAACATCGCCGCACGCACTTCCTTCAACGGCATCAAGCTGCTGGATGGTTCTGCCAGCAACCTGAGCCTGCAGACGGGTTCCGAGTTCGGTCAGACCATGGATCTGAACCTGGCTTCTGTGAGCACCTCCAACATGGGTATCGGCTCACGCCCCTCACTCTCCTCGACCAACACCACAGACACTGCAGCCAACCTGCTGGATGCCACCTATGCCGGTAACGCGGTGCTGCGTTCGGGCGACCTCATCATCAACGGCGTGACCGTGGGTGGCAGTGCGGCTATTGACGACGGCCTGTCCAAGGACGCCAAGGCCGCGAGCTCCATCGCCAAAGCGGCTGCCATCAACAGGGTGTCGGACCAGTCGGGTGTCAAGGCCGTGGTCAATGAAACCTACGCCGCTGGTTACAAGATGACCGCTCTGGCCAGCGGTGCAGCGACCCGCAACGGCTACATCGTGGTGAACGGTGTAACAACCAGCACCCTGATTCAAAACGCTTACGGCTCTGACCTGGGTGTGATTCGCAAGAACGTGGTCGACGCCATCAACTCGGTTTCCTCGCAGACGGGCGTTCTGGCTTACGACAGTGGCGACGCCAACAACGGCGTGGTGTTGAAAGCCGCCGACGGCCGCAACATCACGGTGAGCATCACCGGCGGTACCAGCACCCTGACAAACACCGACATCGGTATCGATACCAAAACCACCACCGGTAGCTACAGTCTGCAAAGCATCAACGGTGAGCCGATCGTGCTCAGCTCCACGGCCAGTGGCGACATCTCCAAGGCCGGCTTGACGGCGGGCACCTACGCTTCTAACGTGAGTGCTACCACCACCCGTGCCCGTACCGTGTCCACTACCGGCTATGCCGCTGACGCGGGTGAGTTGACCTCGGGTACCCTGAAGATCAATGGTGTGGCCATTGCCGGCTCTGACCCCAGCGATGACAAGGCCAGCGACATCACGGCCACCAACACCTCATCCCGCTCAGCCAGTGCCATCGCCGTTGCCGCAGCCATCAACAAGTCGACCTCGCTAACCGGGGTGACCGCCAAGGTCAGCGCCAACATCGTTTCCGGTGGTACCACATCATTTTCCAATGCCGCCAACCTGACGGACAACCTGTACCTCAACGGCGTGACGGTGGCGTTCAACCTGACGGCTGGATACACCCGCAAGGATGTCGTGGACACCATCAACGCCTACACCGGTCAAACGGGTGTGGTGGCCACGGACAACGGAGTCAACCTGACCCTGACAGCAGAAGATGGACGCAACATCTCGCTGGCCGCAGGTACCAACGCGGCCAAGTACGGCCTGAGCACCTCAATTGTCAGCGACGGCGCGGGCGCAGGTGCCCTGGCTGCAGCGGCCTACACCACCTACTCCAAGATCACCCTGACTTCTGACAAGCAGTTCTCCCTGACCGCGGGTTCCGAGGGTAACGCCCAGAACTTCGAGAAGCTGGGCTTCAAGGAAGGTACATTCGGTGGCGAGAGCAACGGCTTCAAGGTCGCCGACGTGGACATCAGCAGCCAGGACGGGGCCATGGCCTCACTCAAGGCCATCGATGCTGCCCTGGAGTCCGTCAGCTCGCAGCAGTCGAAGATTGGTGCCCTGCAGAACCGGCTGGACAGCGCCATCTCCAACCTGACCGAGGTCAGCCGTAACACCTCTGAGTCTCGCAGCCGCATCATGGACGCCGACTATGCGGTGGAAACCACCAACCTGGCCAAGTCGCAGATCGTGCAGCAGGCTGCCACCGCGATGCTTGCACAGGCCAACCAGTCAGCACAGTCTGTCCTGGCCCTGCTCAAGTAAGGCTGACAATGTCACAAAAAACCGGGCTTCGGCCTGGTTTTTTTTCGTCTAAACGTCTAAAGAGTACTTTGTGGTTACTCAAGAAAGGGGGCCATGTTCCGATTCACAGATGGGCGAATATCGTCTGGACCGGATTTTGCATAAGCAAAGCGTGACCTTCGTCTAAGAGATACCAATGGCAACCATAAACATCGGGCCAACCAGCGTATTGACTGGCTTTACAGCGACTCAGGTGAGCTCCCTGAGCACGCAGAGCCTTGTCAATTTAACGACACAGCAGGTCGTGGATTTAAGTTCATCGGCAATCGGTGGGCTGACCTCTGCCCAGTTGCCGCTGATCTCGTCATCCAACGTTCGGGTATTGACCACCAGCCAGGTGACCTATCTGAGTAGCACTCAGATGGCGTACTTCAGTGGTACTCAGGTCGGTGCTCTGACCACCAATCAGGTCAAGAGTGTCACCAGCAGTCAGGTCAAGGGCTTGACGCCCTCTCAGATGGGGCAACTGAGTTCGTCTCAGGTATCGTCCATATCGGCGACCCAGATCAATGCCCTGAGTGCCACGCAAATCCGTGCCATATCGTCGGTAGGTGTCAAGGACATCTCAACTTCGGCCATTCAGGACATGGCAGTCCAGGAACTGCGCTACCTCACCGTCCAGCAGGTTTTTGGCCTCATCGAGGACCAGATCCGTATTCTGTCAAGCCAGCAGGTCGGAGGCCTGGACGCCGCGCAGGTGGGGGCCATTGAATCCACTGACCTTCAGGTCATGCAGTCGAGGCAACTCAATGCGCTGTCCGCGACCCAGGTGTCGGCAATGGGCGTGCAGCAAGTGCAGGCCATCACCACCAGCCAGTACGCCGAGGTGGGGACCAATTTCATCGCGGGCATGACCCATGGCCAACTCAGTGCCATGGAGTCACAGGACATTGCTGTCCTTAGCACGGCTCAGTTGAGGGCCATCAGCCAGGTCAACCTGGGTCAGGCCTCTGCGGGGTTTGTGAACAAACTCAGCGCCACCCAGGTCAACGCCCTGACAACCACCCAGGTCGCTGGGTTGACCTCTGGTCAGCTGGGGGCCATGGAGTCGGCCACGGTGGCAGCCTTGCAAACAGGGGCGATGGCAGCCCTGAGCGCCAATGCCCTCAAAGGCCTGGCAAGCGGCCAGATGCAGCAACTCAGCTCGCAGCAACTGCGTGCGTTGAGTGATCAGCAGGTGCAGTCATTCAGCAACGCGCAGGTGCAATTCCTGCAATCGACGCAGGTCGTGTCGCTGGCATCGTCTCAAATCAAGGCCATGACATCGGGTCAAGTGGCATCGCTCGATGCCACAGAACTTCAGGCGCTCAGCAGTAGCCAGTGGCAGGCAATCGATGCGACGGATGTGGCGGCGATCAGCAGTGCCAGTCTGAATGCGCTGACAGCCGGGCGTTTGGCCCAGATGACCAGTGCACAAGTCGGTGCACTGACCGGACCCCAGATGTCTGGCCTGTCTACCGATCAGTTCACGGCCCTCACCGCGTCCCGCCTGGGCACGTTGACCAGTGCCCAGGTCGGAGCCCTGAGCAGCAGTAATCTTCTGAGCATTGGCAGCACGCAGTTGCTGGCGATGACCACGGGGCAGTTGGGCGCTTTGACCTCTGCGCAAGTGCGAACGCTGGACGTCGCCGTGGTGAACGCCCTGAGCAGCACTTCTTTGCGTGCCCTCTCGAGTTCGGCTCTACGGGGTCTCTCCACCGATCAGGTGAGCGCACTCGGTACGACCGCTTTGTCAGCCTTGAGTAACGCCCAGACCCAGTCGCTGACCACCACGCAACTTCAAACGCTCAACAGCACCCAGATGCTTGCCCTGGGGCTCGACAAACTCAATACCCTGGGCACGGCCCAGGTGGCCGCACTGACCAGTTCGGGACTGACGTCCCTCACCACCGCACAGGTGCGAACCCTCAGTGCCGCGTTCCTCTCCGGCCTCACCTCAGGCCAGTTCGCCGCGCTGTCCACGGCGCAAGTCAACGGCCTCAGTGTGGACCAGTTCAAAGGGCTGGGATCACAACTGGGCAAGTTGTCTTCGACGCAGTTCAATGCCTTGGGTACGGACCTGGTGGGGGCTGCACAGGTCGTCAACCTCGTGACCAGCCAGGTTGCTGGCCTGGGCTCCGAACAGATCTCGATCTTCTCCCAGACCCAGGTGCAATCACTGGGATCCAGTCAGGTCGCTGCTCTGGGCGGGGCTAGCCTGGAGGCCTTGAACAGTACGCAGATCCGCTCCCTGGACGCCCAGGATGTCGCGGCTCTCAGTACTTCACGCTTGGTAGCTCTGAGCAGTACCAAGCTTGCACAGTTAAGCGAGACCCAACTGCGAGCCTTGACGACCACGCAGGTGGCGGTGTTGTCTTCAGCGCAGTTTGCCAGTCTGACTTCGGGTCGGTTGGGTTCTATCACTGCAACACAGTTTGGTGCCATCAACAGTGCCAATCTGCAGTCCATCTCCACGTCGGAATTGGTGGGACTGTCCCAGGCTCTGATCAGTGGCTTGACCGCTGCGCAACTGAACCTCCTGCAAAAGGACTTCATCAATGCGTTGAGCAGCACCTCCTTTACTGCCCTTTCCAGCACGTCGCTGGCGGGTTTGGCGACCGATCAACTCGCCGGACTGTCCACCGCCAAGCTGGGACAAATGACCCAGACACAGACCGGCGCACTGGGCACGGCCCAGATATCTGCTTTGGGGTCGAGCCAGGTCTCGGCCCTGAGCGCCTCTTCGCTCAATGTGCTCTCCAGTGCGCAAGTTCGGGCCCTGGGCTCGGAAGACTTGAGAGCCTTGAACAGTACCCAGGTTCGATCGCTTCGTGATGTCTTTGTCTCGAGCCTGACCACCACACAGCTGAATTCACTGGGCACGGCCCAGACGGCTGGTCTTGGGGTCTCCCAGGTAGGCGCGCTCGCCAGCGGGCAATTGTCCAGCCTGGACACGGCAGCATGGTCGGCCATTGGCACGGCTGCCATGGCGGGCATGACCTCTGTGCAGGTTTCAGCCTTGTCTTCGGTCCAGGTGTCTGCCTTGACCACGGCTCAGGCTGCGGCACTCAGCGCCGCCCAAGCCGCCGGCCTGTCTGCATCGCAGAGTGCGGCCATCGAGTCCACCGACCTGGCTGCGCTCAAGGCCCAGTCCTTTGCTGGCTTGGGGGCCGGTCTTCTGGGGGCCCTGGCATCGAGTCAGACCTCCGCACTGACCAGTGCACAAATCCAGTCCATGACAGCCGCTCAGGCCACGAGCCTGGGCTCGAACCAGGCGGTGGGACTCAGCAGCACCGCGGCGGCTGCCTTGAGCGGGGCGAGCCTCTCGCAGCTTTCTACGGCGGCTGTGTCGGCATTGTCGACGGGTGCGCTGGCTGCGCTCAGTGCCAACGCCATCACCGGGGCCAATTCGACCCAGGTCCGAAGCCTTACCACCGCCCAGCTCTCGGCAATGACCACGGCCCAGGCGGCCAAACTCACCGCCGCTCAGGCGGCGGGTCTCACCACTTCGCAGACCGCCGGCCTGGAGGCTACCGACCTGGTCCAAATGGCGGGGACGGCATTGGCGGCCCTGTCACAAGAGGTCATCGCCAGTTTCACGTCCTCGCAACTCAATGCGCTGACGTCTAGCCAGTTCGCCTCGCTCACCACGTCGCAGGTGCGTTCACTCACGGCCACCCAGTGGGGCAGTCTGGGTGCCGACCCCGCGAGCGGGCTGTTGGGCTCACAGATGGCTGCACTTCAGACGGCCAGTCTGGTGAGCGTCAATACCGTTGCGTTTGCAGCGCTGAGGGCTGCCGGGTTGAATGGCTTGACTTCCACGCAAGCCGCTTCGCTGACCTCGGCACAGTTGGTTGCGCTCACCACCACCCAGGCCGCGGGTCTGGGCGGACAGCCTGCTTCGGGTTTGACCTCCACCCAGTTGCTGGGCATGGAATCATCCGATCTGGCCAAGCTGTCAGCCAGCACTTTCGCATTTCTCAAGCCGGCCGCTCTGGCGGGTGTGAGTTCCACCCAGATGGGCGCGCTCGCCACCAGCCAGGTAGCCGCCCTGACTGCCGCCCAGGCCCAGACGCTGGGCGCTTCGCAGGCGGCAGGTTTCACCACGACGCAGGCCACGGCCATCACGGCCGTCAGCCTCTCGCAACTCAGCACCACGGCCGTGTCCAGCCTGCGTGCCGAGGTACTGGCGCAACTCACTTCCAGCCAGCTCTCGAGCATCAGCTCCACGCAGGCCAGCGCCCTGACCACTGCCCAGGTCCAGGCGCTCACCACCACACAGTCGGCCAACTTGGGGGCGGGCCTGTCGGCTGGCCTGACCACTGGCAGCATCGCTGCGCTTGAGACGGCCGACCTGGCTGCCATGAGCGTGCGCGCTTTGTCAGCGCTGTCGACCCAGGCCGTTCGTATCCTCAGCAGTGCGCAACTCAATAGCCTGAACTCGGGCCAATTCGGGGCGTTGACTCAGACGCAGGTGCGTGCACTCAGCACCTCGCAAACCTCAAACATGGGGGTCCAACAGGCCGCGGGCCTGACCGCGTCCCAAGCCAGTGCGATGACCACGGCCAGCCTGGCCGCGCTCAACACGCAGGCGTTTGCCTCGTTGTCCCCGACGGCTCTTTTGGGCATGGGCGCCGCCCAGGTGGCAGCCCTTACGACAGACCAAGTTTCAGCATTGACCACGGCCCAGGTGGCCCGTATTGGCGCCGTTCAGGTTGGCGGGCTCAGCTCTACACAGGTTGGCGCCCTGGGCACGTCCGACGTGGCGGCGCTCTCCGCCAGCGCAGTCCCCAGCCTGGACGTCCAGGGACTGTCCTCTGCACAATTCGCTGCGCTGGGCACGGCCCAGATTGGCGCCCTCAGTGCTCGCCAGGTGAGCGGCCTCACCACCGTGCAAACGGCTGGGTTGAGCAGCACGCAGGCATCCTTCCTGGGCGGGGGCGGACTGACGTCGCTCGGCACCTTGGCCATCGCACAAATCAGCACCGCTGCCGTCTCGAGCCTGTCCACCCTGCAGGTCAGTTCGATGACCGCCGCCCAGGTCGCTGCGTTGGGCACCGCCCAACTCGGCGCCCTCTCCACCGCTCAGGCTGCCAGCCTGACGGCCTTGCAGGCCTCTGGCCTCTCCTCCACACAGATCAGTGCCGTGTCCTCGGCCAACCTGGGCGTGGTCTCGGCCGCAGCCTTGGGTGCGCTCAGTTCGGCGGCCGTGCGCAATCTTGACAGTGTCCAGTTCTCGGCCTTGAGTTCGTCTCAGATCGGCGCATTGGGGGCCTCGCAAGTCGCGGTGCTGACCTCAGGCCAGTTGGATCGCTTGTCTGCGAACCAGGCTGCAGGACTGACTGCCAAGCAGGTGAGTTCACTGAACTCGACAGCCTTGCAGTCCCTGGACACCGCATCGCTGGCGGCCATGACGTCGACGGCCGTGACCGGCCTGACCTCCACGCAGGTCAGCGCCCTGACCACCGATCAAATCGTGGCGTTGACCACGTCCCAGGCGGCAGCGCTGGGTGCTGCGCAAGCAACGGGGTTGACCTCGACACAGGCCACGGCGCTTCAAGTCGCTGACCTGACCAAGCTGGGCGCCCTGGCCACGGGCGCACTCTCAACTGACGCGGTACGGGCCTTGGGGTCCGATCAACTCGCCGGCCTCACTTCAACCCAGGTCGGTTCGCTTAGCCTGAACCAGGTTCGGGCCCTGAGCACCGATCAGGTGGCCTTGCTGGGCTCCCAGCAATCCGCCGGGTTCAGTGCGAGCCAGATAGCCGGGCTGGGTAGCGACGACATTGCACAACTCACCACCACGGCGATCCAAGGCCTCAAGGGTGCTGCAATTGCTGGCCTGGCTTCCAGCCAGGTCACGGCAATGTCCACCGATCAAATCGAGCAACTGACCACCAGCCAGGCAGCCGCTCTGGGTGCAGCACAAGCTGCCGGACTGACCTCTACCCAACTCACCGCGATTCAGACCAGCGACCTCGTGAAGCTGACTGCCGGTGCGTTTGCCGCCCTCGCGCCCAACAGCCTCGGCGGTCTGACCTCGACTCAGGTCGGTACCTTGACGTCGACTCAACTCAAGTCCCTGACCGCGGCCCAAGCCACGGGCCTGGGCTCTGCGCAGGTGGTGGGCTTGAGCTCCACCCAGGTGCAGTCGTTACAACCCACGGTGCTGGCCAGCCTGACCACGTCTGCCCTGTCCAGCCTGGATACCGCGGCTGTCGCCGCACTCAGCGAGTCGCAACTCACGAGTCTGGTTTCCCAGCAATTTGCAGCCCTCACCTCCAGCCAACTGGTTGCCTTGGGTACGGCCCAGGCCGGTGCATTGGGTGTCAATCAACTCAAAGGGCTCACGGCCGCCCAGGCAAATGCCATGGAGACGGACGACTTGTCCAGGCTCAAGGCATCGGCGCTCTCGGCACTCAGCACGGCCATGGTGGCGGGGCTGGATTCAAGTCGCCTCAACAGCCTGTCCTCAGCCCAGATCGGGGCTCTGACGGGCGCGCAAGTTTCGGCGCTGAACTCAACCCAGATGACCACGTTGGGCACGGCCCAATCCAGTGCCATCGTCGCCGCGCAAGCGGGAGCACTCAGCACCTCGGCCTTGTCGGCCCTCAACACCGATGCCTTTGCCGCGCTGAGCAGCGCCGCCTTGGCGGTGCTCTCCAATACCCAGGTTGGGTCACTGACAACCGACCAGATCGCTTCACTGTCCACCCAGCAGGCCGCCGGCCTGGGTCGTGTGGTCGCGGGTGGTTTCAACTCCACCCAACTCGGCGCCATGACCACCGAAGTGTTGTCGGCCCTGGCAGCCACCTCCGTGGCTTCACTGCAGTCTGGAGCACTGGCAGGCTTGTTGTCTGCCCAGGTCAGCGCACTGACTTCGGCCCAGGTGGCTGCCTTGACTGTGCCACAGGTGTCCGCCCTGGGTACCGAGCAGGTAGCGGGGATCACGAGCCATCAGTCGTCTAGCCTGGCCATCAGCAGCCTGTCCCGGATGAGCACCGGGTCCATCTCCAGCCTGGCCACGGATGCCCTGGTTGGCTTGACCACGCGACAGCTTTCGGGCCTGACCTCGGGTCAGGTTCGAGCGCTGACGACGGATCAACTGTTGGCGTTGACGACGGGCCAGGCGGCTGGTCTTGGGGCGGCACAGGCCAGCGGCCTGAGCGGCACGCAGGCGGCGGCGATGGAGGCGGCGGACATCGGCAAGT
>JACCDJ010680750.1_pt1 | contig 18440 bp, 19 predicted proteins | sample 7444481 | NCBI WGS metagenome assembly JACCDJ01 (sample SAMN15323435, study PRJNA562643) | freshwater metagenome | isolation source: river surface water | place: USA:Blue River Watershed | collected 2017-08-15 | reverse complement strand
CTAGTTTTAAAGATTCTGCAGCACTTAGGAACGAAATAAAACGAATCGACTATTCATTAAAAGCAGCCCAGGACGGGCGGCTTTGGATGTGGGGGCCTCGACCGGCGGATTTACCGAAGTACTTCTTGAGCGCGGCGCCACTCGAGTGTTTGCTCTGGACGTGGGCCATAACCAGTTGGCCTGGAAGATTCGCCAAGACCCTCGGGTCGTGGTCCTAGAAAAAGTGAACGCTCGGCATCTTGAGCCAGCGGCGCTCGGGCAGAAGGTGTCCTTAGGGGTGATGGACGTTTCCTTCATCTCGATCACGAAAATTCTTCCTGCCGTTTTGGCGGTATCCGAGCCCCCTGCCGACTGGATCACCCTGATTAAGCCGCAATTTGAAGTCGGGCGAGAACGGGTGGGGAAGGGGGGAATCGTGAATTCGGACGAGGCCCGGAGAGAAGCGGTCGAGAGTGTGACTCGATTCGCGGAATCGCTTGGATTGGCCCGCTTGGGCTTGATAGAATCTCCGATTACGGGGACTGATGGGAATTTGGAGTATTTGGCCCATTGGCGTCCGATTCAGAGATGATTGCCATTGAACTCGCCGCTCCGATCTTGAAACGTCTTGTAGGCTGGGCGCCTCCCGTAGTGGTGGCGTTCGCGGTGCTTTCGCTATCGGGTTGCGCGGGTTCAAAAGTAAGAGCCCAGGACGAAGCATCCGGCAAGGAAACGCCGTCCGAAGTTTTTGGCCCCAAGGCGCCGGAAGGAAGTGCGGGGGCCGCTGACTCTTATGGACCCGAGCCGTTTCAGGTTCGCCCATTGGTAGTGATCCTCGGTCCGGGCTTGGCTCGCGGCTATGCTCACGCAGGAGTGCTTCGAGCTCTCGAGCAAGAGAAGATCCCGATTGCGGGTGTGTTTGGCACCGAGATGGGCGCCTGGGTCGGCGGTGTTTACGCGGCTTCCCGAAGTATTCACGAGTTTGAGTTTCTTTTAATGCGCTTTCGGCCTTCGGCGTTTTCTCGGCCGCAGGGTCTCTTGTCAGGGTTTGGATCAGGTGAAAACCGAGGTGGGGAGTTAGAAGACTCTTTGGAGAAGGCGCTCGGTTCCAAGGAGTTCAAAGAGACTCGGGTCCCGCTTCATCTGCTTGCGCAAAAAAAGAGCGGCAGAGTGTCGGTGATCGATTCCGGCAGGATTTCGCGAGCCATTCGGGCTTCCATCGGAGTTCCTGGCTGGATGAGTGCAAGCGAACATGACGGTGAGCTGACTCGTTCAAGTGGTTCAGTGCGTGCGTTTCCGATTCAAGAGGCCCGCGCTTGGCACCCTCAGCTTCCGATTCTGGTCGTCGATGTATCCATGCCCATCCCGAAAAATGACCCCGTCGCAGGGCCTCTTTTTGCGGATATCGCAGTCCAAGCGCGCGCGTTGGGACAGCAGCCCGAGATCACGTTGCGCCCACGACTCGACTCGGTGGGGCCTTGGGATTTTGAACGGCGCAACGAGGCCCTCTTTGCAGGGAAGGCCGCTGTAAAGGAACAATTGGTCTGGATTAAACGTGTGGTGGGCATGCCATGAATGAACCTCTTCCCTTGCTTCAATCTTCCGATCCCGAGGGAAACCGCCTGCGGCAAACGGTGCGTCGCTTTGCGAAGCTGATTTTCACCTTGAGCATCTTAGGTACCGGCTCAGTCGGTGTCGCTGGTGGGGCCATCTATTGGTATTTTTCTGCCACTCTCCCTCGGATCATCACGGTGGAAGATTACAAGCCCCTGACCGTCACTCGCGTGGTGAGCGGCACGGGCAAAGATGAACGCTTGATGGGGGAGTTCTACAAAGAGCGACGTTATCTCGTTCCTTACGAGAAATTACCCGTTCAGCTGGTGCAGGCGTTTATTTCCGCTGAAGACGATAAATTTTTCGAGCACCAAGGGATCAATCCAGCGTCCATCATTCGTGCCACAATCGTAAACTTCAAAGCTGGTCATGTGGTTCAGGGAGGCAGTACGATCACACAGCAAGTAGCGAAGTCGCTGCTTCTGACTCCTGAGCGAAGCTTTGTTCGAAAGTTCAAAGAAGTGATCCTGGCGGGAAGAATCGAAGCGAACCTCAGTAAAGAGCAGATTCTTTATCTTTATCTGAATCAAATTTATCTGGGTCACGGGGCCTATGGAGTTGAGGCGGCGGCGCGCACCTACTTTGGAAAACCCGTAGAAGAGCTCACGCTCGGAGAGTGCGCTCTTTTGGCGGGCCTGCCCCAAGCCCCTGGGAAATACAGTCCGCACCTGAATCCCAAGCGCGCCAAAGAACGACAGCTCTACGTCATCCGGCGGATGTACGAAAACAAGTTCATCACCCAGACCCAAATGCAGGAAAGTTCCGCTTCGCCTCTTCGGATTCAGGCCGATGTAGACGTGAACGCTCGCTATTCGGCACATCTGGTTGAGCTGGTTCGGAGATTTCTGATCGAAAAATACGGCGAGAAAGCCGTTTACGAAGAAGGCCTGAAGGTTACACTCCCCACGACTCCCGAGCACGCTCTTGCCGCCCGTAAAGCGCTTCGCGAAGGTCTGCGGTCCGTGGACAAGCGCATTGGCTACCGTGGACCCCTTCAGCGACTGAAGGGTGAGGAAGCGATTACGGCTTTTCTTCAGGATCAGCGTACGAAGATCATCCTTGAGCGAACGGGTTTTGAGGTCCTGACGGCGGACGGCCGACTGGATGGCGCTGCCGCGATGAAAGTGGCAGGCATTGCTTCCGAGTCGTTACTTCTTGAGGAAGGAAAGCTCTATCAAGGCGTCGTTACAAGCTTGGACGATCGCGCGAAAGTCGCAGGAGTACTCGTCGGCGCCGCTCGCGCCGAGCTTCCGCTCGAAGGTTTTAAGTGGGCACGAGGCACTCGCGACGAGGGTACTGGCCTTGCGACTCGTGGAGAGCCTTCAGCGCCGTCTCAGGTTTTTGCTAAGGGCGACGTCATTTGGGTTCGCCCGGTGAAAGTTTCCGCTTCGGGCGCAACTCTCGCCCTGGAGCAAGAGCCTCAGGTGGAAGGGGCGATTTTCTCACTCGACGTGCAAAGCGGTCAGGTCTTGGCTCTCGAAGGGGGCTATGATTTTTCTCGCTCTGAATTTAACCGTGTGATGCAGGCTCAGCGTCAACCCGGCTCAGCATTTAAGCCGCTCATTTATGCTGCAGGTCTTGAGAAGGGTTTCACCCCGGCATCGGTCATCGTGGATGCGCCGATTGTTTACGAAGATGCTGAAAACGGAAAATGGAAGCCGACGAACTTTGAAGAGAAGTTCTACGGCGACACCACGTTCCGTCAGGCTCTGATCAAATCGCGGAACGTTCCCACGATCAAGATCGTGCAATCCGTTCAGGTTCCCTATGTGATCGATTTCGCACGGCGCTTTGGTCTGACTGGGCAGCTTCCTTCGGATCTTTCGATTTCATTGGGAAGTGGTGCCATTTCTCTTTACGAGATGACCCGTGCTTATTCGGTGTTTCCGCGCCTGGGGCGGCAAGTGAATCCGGTATTCTTGATGCGCGTAGAGGACCGAGAAGGTCGAGTGCTCGAAGAAGGGCGAACGCCTCAGTTCAAAGGCCGCCCCATCGCGACGCATTCGCCCGAAGCTCCGGCTGTTGCACAGGAAGCTGGAACTGAGACGAAGCGCTATCCGCTTGAGGATGATCCGGAACAGCTGATGGATCCGCGTCAGGCTTATGTGATGACTCACTTGATGAAAGAGGTCGTCACTTTTGGAACAGGGCATGAGGCGAAGACCCTGGGACGAGCGGCTGCCGGGAAAACGGGTACGACGAACGACTATCAAGACGCCTGGTTTATGGGGTTCACACCGTCGGTAGTCACTGGGGTTTGGGTGGGTTTTGACAGTCAAAGAACTATCGGCCCTGGGGAAACGGGCGCGCGAGCCGCATTGCCCATTTGGCTTTCTTTTATGAAAGAAGTCGTCAAATCTTACCCGGATCAAGACTTTCAGGTGCCGCCTGGGGTGGTATTTGCTTCGATAGACCCGACTTCTGGGCATTTAGCGTCTCCGAACTTGGCTGGCTCGATCAAAGAGGCCTTTGTTGAGGGCACCGAGCCGCAAAGTGGGCCAGGAGTCGGGCAGGCGCCTGCTCAAAGCCAAAGCGAATTCCTTAAGGAAGACATGGAATAGTTCCGAATCTTTCTACAGAGAGGATATAACTCCCTGTGGAAGTGGTTCGGCTAGGAAGTCCAGCGGCAGTATCGGCGCTTCTGCATGCGTTCGTGCTCGTCCTTTTGGCGATGCTCGGGCGCCAGAGCGTGGAAACTGTCCAGCGTCCGCCGACGACTTGGATTGAGTTGGAGCCGGTTCGCGCTCGTAAAGCCGAAGACGAAGCGCGGAACCGAATCGTTCAGACTCGCACCGAGCGGGAATCGACTGAGGCCGCTAAAAAGTCGTTTCTCGGAGAGCGAAATCAAGTGGTGGACCGCGAAACGGTGGCCCGCGGGCAAACTCAAACCCCGGGTGGGCAGGCGCGCTCAAAGGCCCCCACGGCTCAGGCTTCAAAGCCTCAAGCGGTTCAAGCCATGGACTTTGCTAAACTCGGGGTAGGACTGGTGCGCCCGCCGCGAGCTCAACCTGGGAGTGAGGCAGAACTCCTTCGTGAGCGAGCCCAAGATGCGCAAATGCCTGGGGGACCCGCCTCGGAATACATTCAAGGGCTGAAGGAGTCGGAAGTCACGGCGCTCAATACCCGAGAGTATGTTTTTTACGGTTACTTCCAAAGGATCCGGGAAAACTTGGATTTGGCCTGGAATCGAAGCCTGCGAGAGCAGCTGACGCGCCTTTATCGGAAGGGGAGAAAGCTTGCGAGCGAGACCGATCACTTGACCCGGACGCTAGTCACTTTGAATGGCGCAGGTGAAGTGGTGCGCGTGCAGGTGATCGAGGAGTCGGGATCTAGGGACCTTGACCAAGCTGCAGTCGAGGCGTTTCGAAAAGCGGGCCCGTTTCCAAATCCGCCTCAAGGGATCTTGGATGCCCGTGGCGAAATTCAAATTCGCTGGGACTTCATCCTGAAGACATGACCCGGCCTAAGCCCTCTTGGTAGAGGTAGTCGGCCCAAACCTGATCGATTTCGCGAAAAACTCGGACGAGGTCCTGGCCCGCCTCGAGCTCCGAGATGCCTTCGCTTCGCGCGAGCTGCTGAATGGCTTCAAGCAGCACCTTTGCTGCGGGGCTTTCCATGAGAGCACTTAGCTTTTGGCAATGATCGGTCTCGCTTTCCGTGCGGGTCGATACGATCGCTGTGCTGAAGATTCGAGCCAGATCCGGACGCGCCTGCCCCTGCCGCCCATAAGACGTGGAATTTTGTCCGGGTTTTCCGGAAGGTGCGGAATTCTTCATGTGGGGCGGGTACTCGTGCATAGGCTCCAGGGCGAGCCGAGGAATATAGGCATGTCGTCCGAGGGGCCACAAGACGGTCTGGGCGGAAATCGGGTCAAGTAAAAAAAAAGGAAATGGGGGTGGGACTTTGATAGATGTGATGGTCACGTAGAGCTTGCCATCACGAAGACTTCCGAGGTGCCTATGATCGCTCCGAATGCGTTTGCTTCCCGCCACTTGGGTCCCCGTCCCGCCGCTGTTCAGGAAATGCTGAACTCACTCGGTGTGAAGGATTTGGATCAGCTGATGCAAGAGACCGTTCCCTCAGGGATTCGGATTCGCGGTGGGCTAGCCGAAGCCGTTCTTGGGCAAGGGCAAGAGGAGCAGGAAGCGTTGGCGGAGCTTCGCGCTTTGGCCTCGCAAAACCAGGTTTTCAAATCCTACCTGGGGATGGGGTACTCCGACTGCCTTGTGCCGCCGGTGATTCAGCGCAACGTTCTAGAGAATCCGCGCTGGTACACTCAGTACACGCCTTATCAGGCCGAGATTGCTCAAGGTCGTCTTGAAGCACTTTTGAATTTTCAGACCATGGTGGCTGAGCTGACCGGGATGGAAATCTCGAATGCTTCGCTTTTGGATGAAGCGACGGCAGCAGCAGAAGCGCTTCATATGGCGCTCGCGATTGTAGGAGCTCAAAATCCCGAGCGGCGCACTTTCTTTGTGTCGGAAGAGTGTCATCCTCAGACGCTCGCCGTCGTTCGCACGCGAGCAGAACCACTGGGAGTCGAAGTGGTTTGCGGATCGAACGCAAAATTCCTGGCAAGCGCGGCCGATCCCTCTTTAGTCGGTGCAGTTTTCCAATACCCCGGTACCGATGGTCGCATTCCTGATTTGGAAGCCTTGATTCGAAAGACGCGCGAGCAGGGCGCCATGTCGGTGGTTTCAGCTGACCTTTTGGCGCTGACGCTGCTGAAATCTCCTGGGGAGCTCGGTGCTGACATTGTCGTCGGATCGACTCAGCGATTCGGCGTTCCTATGGGCTTTGGCGGTCCGCACGCGGCTTTCCTTGCGACGCAAAAGAAGCACCAGCGGCAGATTCCAGGCCGGATCGTGGGTGTTTCGAAAGATGTCGATGGGAAGCCCGCGATTCGCTTGGCGCTACAAACTCGCGAACAACACATTCGGCGCGATAAAGCGACGTCGAACATCTGCACGGCGCAAGTGCTTTTGGCCATTATGGCAAGTCTCTACGCCGTTTATCACGGACCTGAAGGCCTTCGTGCGATCGCTGAAAAGGTCAGGGGCTTGGCACTGGCGCTGCGTTCGGGGCTGAATGCTCTCGGTTTCAAGGTCGAAGCGGCTCCTATTTTTGATACGGTCCGAGTTGAGTTGATTGGGCAGTCCCAGGCCGAGATTCTTGATCGCGCCAAAGCTGCGCGATTGAATCTTCGAGTCTTGGATTCAAAGACCTTTACGATTGCGCTCGATGAGACGACGCGTCCTGAAGATATTGCGACTTTGCTTTCTGTTTTTGGTGGCGAAGCCAAAGCAAAGAGCGTTTCGGTTGAAAAGCTTCTCACTCAAGGCGCAGAAAAACTTCCGGCAACGCTTCAGCGTGAAAGCGCTTATCTGACCCATCCGGTGTTTAACCGCTACCGGTCTGAGACTGAGCTTCTTCGCTACATCACTCAGCTTCAGAACCGAGATTTGTCATTGGCTCAGAGCATGATTCCTCTCGGGTCGTGCACGATGAAACTGAATGCAACCGCCGAGATGGTGCCCGTGAGTTGGCCCGAGTTTGGGGGGCTCCACCCGTTTGCTCCGACTGAGCAAGCCAAAGGGTACCTTGCAATGATTTCCGATCTCGAGCGCATGCTGTGCGAGGTGACGGGTTTTGCCGGAGTGTCGCTTCAGCCCAACGCAGGCTCTCAGGGCGAATACGCAGGCCTTCTTGTGATTCGGAAATACCATCAAGCGCGCGGCGAAGGGCACCGGAACATCTGCCTGATTCCTCAGTCGGCGCACGGAACGAATCCCGCATCGGCCGTCATGGCTGGAATGAAAGTCATCGTGGTTCAGTGCGACTCACAAGGGAACGTGGACGTCGCCGATTTGAAGGCCAAGGCTTCCGAACACTCGAAGGACCTATCGGCATTGATGGTCACTTACCCTTCAACACACGGTGTTTTTGAAGAGGCCATTGGCGAGATTTGCAAAATCATTCATGAGCACGGCGGCCAAGTCTACATGGACGGCGCGAACATGAACGCTCAGGTGGGACTGACTCGTCCAGGCGATTTCGGGCCAGACGTTTGCCACCTGAATTTGCATAAAACTTTCTGCATCCCGCACGGCGGCGGTGGCCCCGGAATGGGGCCGATCGGTGTTGCGAAGCACCTTGTGCCTTTCTTGCCTGGACATCCGGTGGTGAAAACGGGCGGCGATCAAGCCGTGGGCGCCGTTTCTGCGGCTCCTTGGGGAAGCGCAAGCATTCTTCCGATTCCTTACGTCTACATCAAGATGATGGGCGGAAAGATGCTGAAGCTTGCAACCGAGGTAGCCATTCTCAACGCCAATTACATGGCCGAGAAACTGGCATCTCATTACCCGGTTCTCTACCGCGGCTCGAAGGGCCGAGTGGCGCACGAGTGCATCATCGATACCCGGAGTTTTAAAGCGAGCGCAGGCATTGAAGTTGAAGACATCGCCAAGCGCCTGATGGATTACGGATTCCACGCGCCTACGGTTTCTTTCCCGGTCGCAGGCACGATGATGATCGAGCCGACCGAGAGTGAGTCCAAAGCCGAGATGGACCGCTTCTGCGAGGCCATGATTTTGATCCGGCAAGAGATTGCCGAGATTGAGCAAGGCAAGATGGATCGCCAGAACAATCCGCTGAAAAATGCTCCGCACACGGCCGAGCAAATCGCGCGCGATTCCTGGAACCGTCCGTACTCCCGCGAGCGGGCGGTTTATCCGGTCGCGTGGGTTCGTGAGAATAAGTTCTGGCCCGCAGTGGGACGAATCGACAACGTCTACGGCGAGCGGAATTTGGTTTGCTCGTGTTTGCCGCTTGAAGCTTACGCAAACGGTTAAGGGAATGGCAGAGGTTCAAGTCAGGCGCTTTTCATCGGCGGAAGAGGTCTTGAAGGAGTGCCGCGATTGGCTCCTTCAAGAGGAGGTCGCAAACGCGCTCGTTTTTGGAGTGATGAAGCGTCTGGCCGATCTCGGATCCGATCGAAGCGCGGCGCGCTTTTGTGCTGAAGTGAAACTCGGGGTGGCGCGCTTAGCGCTCGCCTTTCAAGCGCCGGGCAAACCGCTGATGCTCGCCTCTCCGGCACTTCCCGAAGCCCTCGCTCCCTTGGCAAAAGAGTGGGTGAGTGCTCTGGGTTTGAACCCCGCGCTCTCAGACCTTCGAGTGGTGGGTGAGCCGGCAAGCGCGCGAGCCTTTGCTGAAAATGCTTTGGCATTACTTCCCAGCGGGTTTTCGGTCAAAAGTTCACACGAAATGCAGATTCTTCGAATCCTTCAAGCGCCGGCTCTGAAAGCCCCGGTCGGCGGGACGAGTCGTTTAGCGACCGAGGACGAGCTGCTGCAGCTCATCCGCTGGGGTTTAGGTTTTGCCAAGGACGCAGGACTTTCCGACACCCTAGAGCAAGTATCCGCACGCCTGACGTTGGCCTTGCAGCGCGGAGAGCTTTTTGTCTGGGAAGACATCGGTGAACTTCGATCGATGTGCGTGCTCAGCCAAACCGGGACCGGTTCGGCGCGGATTTCCTCGGTTTACACGCCCCCTGCCGAGCGCGGCCAGGGCTATGGGAGCGCAGTGGTATCTGAGGTCACGCAAAAAGCGCTGACGTCAGGAAGCCAAGCCGTCACCCTTTACGTTGAAAAGCCCGAAGTGCGGCGCTTGTACGAGCGAATTGGTTTTGCATTCGCGTGTGAAGCCACGGAATACGAAATCGTCTCAGGCTGAGTAAACGTGATCAGGACAGCCTGATCGCGGCTTACTTCAAAGTTGCGACAAAGGACTCGTAGGAAGCCGAGTCCATGAGATCGCTCGGAGCGGGCTCGCTCGTTTCCACTACAATCATCCATTCGCCGTGAGCGTTTCGGTTCACGCGGGCTGGATCATCGTTCAAGACCGTGTTGATTTCTTTCACCGTTCCCGAGACTGGAGCGTAGAGATCGGACACCGCTTTAATGCTTTCGACCACGCCAAAGGCGTCGCCTTTTTTCAGCGTCGCTCCCACTTTCGGAAGCCCGACGTACACGATGTCGCCCAGGGCGCTTTGCGCATGATCGGTAATTCCGATTTTCACGAGCTGGCCGGTGACTTGGGCCCATTCATGATCGCGGGTGTATTTCAGTTCTTGAGGAAAGCGCATGGTCGAAGTTCCTTTGGATAGGACACCGAAGGTGCCGAGACTTAGTAGGGTCGTTTGTAGAACGGAGTGGGAACGACTTCAGCAGGAATCTTTGTTCCTCGAATGTCGATTGTAATGCGGGTACCGACCGCAGCGTGCGCAGGCGGGACGTAAGCAACCCCCACGGCCTGGTTCAGAGAAGGCGACTGCGTTCCGCTCGTGACCAAGCCCAGGGCTTGCGAGCCGTCGCCCGAATAAACCGAGTAACCTTGGCGGGGAATCCCGCGTTCGAGCATTTTGAAGCCAACCAAGGAGCGGGTGAGGCCTTTTTCTTTGGCGGCGACTAAAGCGGCCTTACCCATAAAGTCGGGCTTATCAAGCTTCGTGACCCAGCCTAAGCCTGCTTCCAAGGGATGGGTGTCATCGCTCAGTTCATGCCCGTAAAGCGGGTATTTCATTTCAAGTCGGAGCGTATCGCGGGCCCCTAAGCCGCAGGGCTTCAGCCCGTGAGGTTTTCCTGCTTCGAGAAGTGCTTGCCAGACTTCCGGGCCCTTCTCCCAAGCGACGTAAATTTCAAAGCCGTCTTCACCGGTGTAACCCGTGCGAGCGATGATGGCAGGAATGCCGCCGCAGACTGCGCCTTCGGCAAAGGTGTAGTAGCGAATGCTCGAGAGGGGTACCGCGGTCAGAGGTTGAAGGATTTTCTCGGCGTTTCGGCCCTGAACGGCGATTTGCGAGTAGTGAGCGCTTTCGTTGGAAAGTTTGAATTCAGGTTTTCCGGGGCGAAACTTCGCAGCCACTTCCTGCATCCACGAGAAATCCTTCTCGGTATTGGATGCGTTCACGACGACCAGATAAGTGTCGAGCGTGCGGCGATAGATGATGAGGTCATCCACAATTCCGCCGTTTTCGCGGCACATGACCGTGTACTGGGCTTGTCCTACGGACATCTTTGAAACGTTATTGGTGACTAAGTAGTTGAGGAAAGCCTCTGCGCCCGGGCCCTCGACTGTCACTTCGCCCATGTGACTCACGTCGAATAAGCCTGCGCCTGAGCGGCACGCCAAGTGCTCATCCATCACCCCTGAGTACTGAACGGGCAGTTCCCATCCGCCGAAGTCGATGAGTCTGCCACCGAGTTTCTGGTGTTCCTCAAAAAGCGCGGTTCGTTTGAGCATGCTTGGGGAACTAGCACCCCCTGGGGAAGGGTGTAAAGCCGCCTCAGTGCGGGGCGATGCCCTGGCGCTTCTCGGCCGCAAGAACCGTGTTTGCCATCAGGAGGGCGATGGTCATGGGGCCAACGCCCCCAGGAACCGGGGTGGCTGCTGATGCGACTTTCGTCAGCGAATCCCAGTCGCAGTCGCCTCCCACTTTTCCGTCCTGTCCTCGGTGAATGCCGACGTCCACGACGACCGCTCCCGGCTTGATATGAAGCGCTTGAATGAGTTTGGGCTGGCCCGTTGCTACAATCAGTAAATCGGCTTGGCGGGTCATCTCAGCCAGATTCTGCGTTTGGCTATGGCACTGAATGACCGTAGCGTTTCGGCGAAGAAGGAGGGCAGCCATAGGCTTTCCGACAATCGAGCTTCTTCCGACGACGCACGCCACTTTGCCCGCAATCTCGATTCCGTAATGGTCCAGAAGCTTCAGGACTCCTGCTGGAGTGCAGGGCTCAAATCCGGGCAAGCCCAAGAACAGTCGCCCCGCATTTTCTGGGTGAAAAGCGTCGACATCTTTTTCGGGCACAATCCAGGTCAACACAGCTGCCTCATCAAATTGAGGGGGCAGGGGGCGCTGGATCAGAATGCCGTCGATCGAAGGGTCTTGATTCAGAGCCTTCACTTGCTCGAACACTTCCTTCGGGGACGCAGTTGCGGGAAAGGTCAGCGTGCGATTTTGAATGCCGAGCTTCATGGCGCGTTCGGCTTTGCGTTTGACGTAGATTTGGCTGGGCGGGTCCTCGCCCACGAGCACGACGGCTAGTCCGGGCGCGCGAGCCGTCAGGGCCTGGAAGCGCCTGAGGCGTTCGCGGAGCTCTTGTTCGAGCTTTTCTGTGACAGGTTGGGCGGTCAAAATCTGCATGGGGACCCTTCGGTGGGACGGAAAAAATTGCCGGCCCGGGCAAGCTTTTCCCCTCGGGTGGGCAGGAATTTCCTGGTCACTAGTCTCTGGAATACCCCGGCCGAGGGGAAGCCGAAAGGTGAAATCGTGTCCAAAACCAAGGGTTTTGAGGTGCGTCAGGACCTCTTTGCCCAGGCTCGGCAAGTTCGGCATGGCGATTGCTGTAAGGGAGCTTCGGGAGACAGGACGTCTCCAAGGAGCAAAGGAATTGGCCTCAGGACTGTGGACCTCCGTATCGGGCGCTAACGCCCGCGCATTTGAAGTCGATACCGTCGCCAATAACCTGGCGAACGCGGATACGCTTGGCTTCAAAAAAGACCAGGCCACCTTCAAAGAGTATTTGAGTGTGGCTGAGCGCGAGAATGGCTCGCCCGAGGTTCCCCGCGGTCCCATCAAAGACAAAGACTTTTACCAGCTCGAAGGTCGCGACCAGGCCTTTGTGCTGAACGACGGCACCTACACGAACTTCCGCCAGGGACCGCTTCGCGTGACGAATTCGCCTCTCGACCTTGCGATGGATGGTCCAGGGTTTCTGGAAGTGAGCACCCCGCAAGGTGTTCGCTACACCCGGCATGGTGGCTTGAAAGTCGCTGCAGATGGGCGCTTGGTGACCAGTGAAGGGTATCCTGTACTTTCTTCGCAGCCCACGGGACTTGCCGAGCAAGAAGGAAACCGGATTCCTGCAACTGCTCTTGGTCTAGCCGTCACTGGAACTCCTGCGGACCCAAACGTGAGCGGACGCTTCATTAATCTTCGGGACCGAGGCGCTCATTTCTCGATCTCTGATCAAGGCGAGCTTTTTGCGGGCGACGAGCGGATTGCGCAAGTTCGGGTCGCGGAATTCAAAGACACGAGACTTCTCAGAAAAGCGGGAAGTGCCCTTTTTGAGAATCGCGATCCCGCCAACATCAGCGCGGGTCCGCAGCGAACGATCGTTCGTCAGGGCGTACTCGAGGGATCAAACGTCAATCCCATTGAAGAAATGACGGCTTTGATCCGCGCCAATCGGCAATTTGAACAGGACATGAAGGCACTGAAAACATACGGCGATCTTATGGGCCGTGAAAGCAACGACATCGGGAAACTCTGAGTATGATTCGAGCACTCTCCACTTCTGCGACCGGTCTTGAAGCGCAAGCGGCCAATATCGAGCGCATTTCGAACGACTTGGCCAACGTGAATACCGATGGCTACAAGCGCTCGCGGAATGAATTTTCGGATCTCATGTATGAGACGATCAAAGAAGCCGGCGGCCAGCTCGGTGCAGCCTCTCAGAGTCCGGTCGGCATTCAGCAGGGCTTAGGCGTGAAAGTCGGCGCAAACCACAAAAATTTTGAGCAAGGGCCCGCCAAAATTACGAACCATCCTTACGATTTGATGATTGAAGGCCGCGGATTTTTACCCGTGCAGCTTCAGAACGGCGAAGTCGCTTACACGCGCACCGGAGCTTTCAAGCTCGATGCCCAAGGACGCATGACGCTGAACAACGGAGCGCAGCTGATTCCTCAGCTCGTTGTTCCGCCGAACGCCATGGGAGTTCAGATTTCCCCAAGCGGCGAAGTGAAAGTGGCCTTGCCGGGCGGCGAGGAAGCAACGCTTGGGCAAATTCAGCTTTTCACTTTTCAAAACGAACAAGGCTTAGCCGCCCGGGGCGAAGGTCTCTACAAGCCGACACTGGGTTCGGGGCCGGCGCTTCAAGGCGTTCCGGGCGAAAATGGCCTGGGCGCACTTCTTCAAGGTGCTTTGGAAGGCTCGAACGTGAACGTGGCCAACAGCATGGTCGAGATGATTCAGACTCAGCGCGCTTATGAAATGAACACCAAAGTGATGGGCGTGGCCGATCAGATGCTCGGCGCGACGGTGAACATCAAATGAGGCGCTCACTTCAGCTCTTTGCAGTTGGCTTAATCTTGGGCGGGGCTTCGGTCGCCGCTGTGCACTCCGCTTACGCCGCAACGACGGCCTCGGGCGTTGCCGGGAACCCAGCCGTGAATCCCGCCACCGTTCGTTCCGAGGTTGTTCGTGTGCTCGGCCAAGCTTACCCGGGCGCTCGAATCGAAATTCCCCAAGGCGGCATCGTCTGCCCCCAGGGCGCCATCTCAGCTCCGCTCCAGCGCGTCGCGCTCAGCGCCGACTCCGGCCAAGGGCTTGCGCGGCTGCAGATCGAGGGCGGCAATGTTCGTCACGAGTGCGAAGCGCGTTTCTCAGCGCACGCGCAAGCCTGGTTGGCCCAGCGCCGCGTGCAGCCTGGGCAGAAGCTCTCTCCCTCCGACTTTCAGCTCTCCGAAGTCGAAGTTTCCCGCGGCTTGATCCGCGACCAGCGCGGGCTTCTGCTCTCGGCGCAGGTTCGCCCCGACGGCCTCGAGGCGCGCCAAACGCTTCTCGAAGGTCAGCCCCTCCTATCGAACACCGTTCAGCGAGTTCCCGACGTGAAGCGCGGCGAAGTGCTTCAGCTGAAAGTGGTCTCTGGCCAAGTGACTTTGACCGCGCAGGCTGTGGCTGAAGAGCCCGCGTATCTGAATGAGTCGGTGAGGCTCAGTACCGCTAAAACCAAGCGGGTCATGCAAGGTAAACTCGTGGCACCCGGACAAGTGGAGGTGCGCCTATGAAACTTTCCCTGATTCGCTGGTCGGTCCCTTCGTTTCTCGTTCTCGCAGCGCTCGGGCTTTCGGGTTGCAGCGGCAAGTGGATGGGCGGGCTTCGTCGTGATTTCAATGATGATGCTTACGCTTCACGCGGCCCCACTGTGGGCGGTGTTTGGACTGAGCGCGGAATTCTCTCAGAAGACATGGAAGAAGAAGCGCTTCAAGAAAGCCCAGAGCGCGTGGGTCATTCTGACCGCGCACCGGCTTCGACGGGGTGGAATCAAAGCGGGAGCTGGGTGAATGAAGATCAGTACCAAGCCGCGCGTCGCGATTCTCGGCGTGCTCCGCTCTCGATGTCCGAGTCTCTAGACGAGCCGATTCGCCAGAAACCTTATAAAAACGGCCGGCGTGCGACGCGTGCCGATTTTGTGGATGAGAACTCAAACGAATCTTCTCTTTGGGCCTCGGATGGTCAGACCAATTACTTCTTCACGAAGAATAAGGTTCGCTCGACGGGCGATATCTTGTCTGTGACCATTGAAGCCGAACTCCTTCGAGACATGGGCGTTGAGATCGCTCGAAATCTTTCAGAAGAAGATCGCGAGACCGAACTTGAGCTAGCGCAAGAGCGCCTGCGCCAGCAGTCACAAGGTGCAGGAACGGATCAGGTTCAAACCTCAGCTGCGGCTCCGGGGCGAACGGAGGGCGAGGGCTATAATTCTCAGCCCGCAGGAAACAAGAAGGACGAGACTGAAGTCAGGCGAGCCACGCTGGCTGACATTGATCTCAGTCGTTCACTGGGAATTAAAGCAGGCGACACGATCATGGCCGAGATCGTCGAGCGCTTCCAAAACGGAAACTACAAAATTCGAGGCATCAAAAAGGTGCCTTATCGCAACGGAACCCGGACGGTCTCCTTGGTGGCCATCGTTCGTGGTCCCGATATCAGTGACGAGGACGTGATCCCGTCAGGAAAACTTTATGAATACCGCTTGGACGCCACTCGCTAATTCGGCACTTCGCCGCACAGGGAACCACGGCGCCGCTCGTCGGGCGGTGTTCCTTTGCTTGGCCGCAGGGTTACTGGCGGCTTTTTTCGGCGCAAATGCGCAAGCCGCGCGCTTGAAAGACATTGCTACGGTCAAAGGCGTTCGTGAGAACATCCTCATTGGCTACGGCATTGTCGTGGGTTTGAAGGGTACGGGCGATTCGAGCGTCGACGTGACCAGTCAGTCGCTGGGGCGCCTCTTTGGAAAGCTGGGACTCGATATTCAAGGCAATGCGGCTGTGAAGTCAAAGAACGCGGCCGCAGTCATCGTGACGGCCAAGCTTCCGCCTTTTGCGCGCGTAGGGAACCGAATTGACGTGACGGTGAGTTCGATTGGGGACGCAGCAAGCTTAGAAGGCGGGGTACTCCTCGTGACTCCGCTTCGCGCAGGTGATCAGAACGTTTATGCGGTGGCGCAAGGCGCGGTCTCGATTGGTGCAGTGGCCGATGGGTCGACGAAGAATTTTCCGACCGTGGCTCGTGTGGTCGCCGGAGCGACCATCGAAAAGGATTTAGACACGAACTTCTCGCAAAAAAAGAATTTCAGAATGGCGCTTCACAACCCGGACTTCACGACAGCCGCTCGCGTAGCGACCATTGTGAATGGAGAACTGGGTGGGAAGTTTGCTTCGGCTCGCGATAGTGGAACGATCGATATCGTCGTCCCCTTCAATTACGAAGGCAACACGGTCGAATTATTGGCGGTCCTGGAAAATCTTCAAGTGAACGTCGACTCGAATGCCAAAGTGGTCTTGAACGAGCGGACGGGAACCGTGGTCATGGGCGACCGAATTTCGATCAGTCCCGTGGCGATTGCCCATGGCGAACTCGCGATCGAAGTCGCGGGAGCCGCTGCGGGCGCGGGAACCAAGGGGCCCAAGCCCCGGTTGATGGAACTGAAGGGCGCCAGCGTGGCGGACCTAGTCAAAGCACTGAACTCGCTGGGAGTTCAGCCCAAAGATTTGACGGCGATCTTTCAGACGCTGAAAGAAACTGGGGCATTACAAGCCGATTTGGAGATTCTGTGATTCTCTGGAAAGATTTTTTATTAGATGATGTTTGTGGACCCATATTGGTTAGCTGCGAAGGGGGTGGGGGCTCTCGGAGCATCATGGACGATGCGAACGTAGAGATATCCATCCAGGAAACGAGACAGGAACACAGGCCTGCTAGGATGGTGGGCACCTCCGGTCTTGAATCGACTCTCATGGGCATGGAAGCCCTGCCGAGTACCCAATCTTCGACGCAGCCGGGGGGGAGCGCTTGAACAGCGTTTCCCCCCCGCATTTACCTACCGCTCGCGAGGCACCGATTTCGCCTTCGCGTGTTCTTCCTCAGGTAGACATGGCGCGCGTGCCCAAGCAGCTGCGAGAGGCAGCCCAGGGCATGGAGGCCATGTTTCTGGATTATCTGATGAAAACCATGCGTGAGTCGGTTCCTAAGAACGAGATGAGCTTGGACAATCCTGCCGTGCAGCTCTATCAGGGGCTTCAGGATTCCGAGACCGCCAAAACTGCGGCACGCGCAGGGGGCGTGGGTTTGGCCGAGCAGATGGTTGCTTACATGATGGCCCAAAGCTACACTGGAAGTCAGGGGCAAGGAGCCCCGATGCGCGTACAAGGAGGTACCCATGAAGGTCACTCAGTCCGGTAACAGTCCGGTTCAATCGTCCGAGTCCAAGAAGGCAGGGCGCGCGACGGTTGCCCAGAAGACCGAAGCGACTAAAAAGACCGAAGGGGCCGCAAAACCGGAAGCAGCGAAGATTGCTCCAGGGAGCGCGCGCGCCGAGATCTCGGGTAAAGCCAAAGAGATGGTCAAGGCCAAGAGCGTGGCTGAGGCCGCTCCCGATGTTCGCGAGGAAAAAATCGCTGAACTGAAGCGGCGGATTCAGGCAGGCACCTACTCGGTTGAACCCGAGGCGATTGCCGACAAGATGCTCGACGAGCACATCGCGACTGCGGCTATCAGCTAATTGGCCGTAGGCGCGGCAGACCCAGGAAGGGTCGGCCATTTGATTCGGGTCTGAGAGCGATCAGGAGGATTGCCCTTTGGAACAGAAGTTTATCCAGATTCATCAGTGTCTTCAGAAGCTGATCGGCCTTCATCGACAGCTTTTGGAATTGGTACGCCAGGAGCGGGAAGCTCTCGTGGCTGCCGACTTGAATCGCATTCAAGAGTGCGTTTTTGGCAAGGAGTCGCTCTTGGATCAGTTGAGATCGGAAGAAGCGGCCCGAATGAAAGTCGTCGCAGAGATTTCGGTGATGATGAAAAAGCCAATCGCTGAACTGACGCTGACGCGTTTGATCTTGGAAGCGCAAGGCATTCGCTTAGACCTTTCCGAGCAGCTGCGTTCCACTTTCAACATGCTGCAGGTTCTGATCCAGCGGATTACCGATCAAAATGCCCAGAACGGCGCATTGGTCGAGAAGTCGCTCGCGCACGTGGATCAGATGAAACAAAACGTCCTGGGCGAGACGGTACCCGCAGCGACGACCTACGGGGCGTCGGGCAAGCGCGTGAATCGCACTTCCTCGGGCGCAAGGCTCATTTCTCAAGAGGCGTAACGAGAATCGTATGGGAATTTCAAATGTGACCGGAACGGGACGCTCGGGGATGGTGGCTGCCAAAGCCAACATCGCCACGACCGGTCACAACATCGCAAACGCCAATACGGAAGGCTTCTCGCGCCAAAGGGTGCATCAGTCTTCTGAAGTCGGTGTGTCGCCTTTGGGTCGAAACATCATCGGCCAAGGCGTGACGGTGTCCAGAACCGAACGAATTAACGACGAGTACGTTGAAAAGCAGATTCGAAACGCGGGTCGCGATCTGGCCCAGATGGAAGAGAAAGACCTGGTTCTTCGCCAAACCGAGGACATCTTTAACGAGATGGGCGGCGAAGGTTTGAACCGAATGATGGCCCGCTTCTTTAACGAGTTCCGAAAGCTCTCGAATGAGCCCGAGAACGAGGCCG